>Ga0308174_10001199_pt1 | contig 11861 bp, 9 predicted proteins | sample PhyPR2_FD_203894 | JGI IMG/M metagenome (GOLD analysis project Ga0308174, IMG submission 203894) | Soil microbial communities from UC Gill Tract Community Farm, Albany, California, United States - DLSLS.P.R2 | ecosystem: Environmental > Terrestrial > Soil > Agricultural land | place: USA...
CGTTCACTCAATTGTATGGAGAAAATCGCGGGGCGCACAGGCATTTGCTACAATCCACGAATGTTGCGCAACCCACTGTCCGGTTTCTGCGCTCTGGCTGTATTGCTGCTACCCGTATGCTGCGCGCAGCAACAGGCGAGCACCTCTCAAAACGCCCCAAGCGCGAAGGAAGGAACAGCCGTGCCGAGCGAGCGAGGACGAATTCTGGGAATCGGCGGAATATTTTTCAAGTCCGCCAATCAACAACAAACGCGGGAATGGTACAGCAAGCATCTCGGACTCGCCGATAAAGGCGGCGGAGCCATGCTGCCGTGGCGCGAGAAAGACAATCCGGATAAGGAGCATATGACCGTCTGGACCGTCTTCCCGGGAAACACGAAATACTTCGAGCCCAACCAGACGTTCATGGTCAATTACATCGTGGACGACCTGGATGCGCTGCTGGAACGCTTGCAGAAGGAAGGCGTCAAGATCGACCCCAAGCGCCAGGACGTAGACTACGGCAAGTTCGCGTGGATCTACGATCCCGACGGCAACAAGATCGAGTTGTGGCAGCCCCTGACTCCAAAGAAGAAGTAGCGCAAATGCAAGACCCTGCTAACAATTGGTTCGGCCGCCCCGTCCTGCACGTTTCCGACGTCGAGGCCTCACTCCGCTTTTACATGGACCGGCTCGGCTTCACAAGCCCGTGGCGTTTTGCGGAGGACGCCAGAGTTCACGTCGCGCAGGTCGAACGGCAGGGCTGCGCGGTAATCCTCGCCGATCAGTGGCCGGAGAAGGTCGGCAAGGGGCTGGTCTTCATTTCTGTGAACCTGGAGCGCCAAGCGCAAATCGAGGCCTTGGATGCCTTGCGCGCGGAGCTTGTCGCCGGCGGCGTTCCTGTGAGGGAAGGTTTTTGGGGCTACCGCCTCCTGGTAGTCGACGATCCCGACGGCAATCAGCTCTTCTTCAACTATCCGGTCGAGACTGTATCCCAGGAATCGACTCCCGCAGCGTAGGCAGAAACGGCAGTTCCTCGCTACTCCTCCCGCAGCACCCGCATCGGCTCGACCCGGGCCGCCCGCGCCGCCGGCAGCAGCGACGCCGCCATCGATACCGCGACCACCAGCACAATCACTCCCGTCATCGTAACTGCGTCCCACGGCGACACTCCGAACAGCATTCCGGCCAGCACCTTCGTGAACGCCGCGGCCAGCCCCAGTCCCGCCGCACACCCGATCAACGACACGAGCATTCCCTGTCCGAGGAACTGCCGCACAATTTGAAGACGCACCGCCCCGAGCGCCAGCCGCAGCCCCACCTCGCGTTGCCGGATGTTCACCAGGTAGCTGAGCGTGCCATACAGGCCGATACACGCCAGCAGAATCGCGGTGAGCGCGAAGAAGGTCAGCAGCACGGTGCGCAGCCGGTTTTCCGCGAATGCATCGGAGATGTGTGTCGTAAGGGGCGAAATGTCATACACGGATCGGGAGGGCGCCACTTCGTGCAGTTTGTGGCGCACGCTTTCCGCCAGCGCCAGTGGGTCGCCATGCGTGCGCGCCAGGAAGTACAGGCCGGGTTGCATGATCAGACCGCAGTAATAGATGGTCGGGACGGGCTCATGATCCAGGCCGCGTTCCCGCGCATCGCCCACAATGCCGCGCACCACCGCGGTGGGAAAATACGGACTGGTCGGCTGCCCCAGGTGTTTGCCGATCGGGTTGGAGCCGCCGAAATAGGTATTCGCGAAGGAACGGTTCACCATCATTCCAGGAGTATTGGACTCCTCCGGGCACATCTCTCCCGCCAGAAGCGGAATGCGCATCGTCGCAAAATATCCGGCGCTGCCGATGCGCGATTCGGCAATGATTTTCGCTTCGCTCTGCGGCCTGCCCTCTGCCACGCTGAGTTCCGTGGGGAAACTGCTCGGCACACCGGGAAGCAGGAAGGTCGCAGCCGCGGATTCCACTCCCGGCACCGACGCCACGGCTTCCAGGATGCGTTTTACAGTTTGCCCGGACTGCTTCAAGTTGCCTGTTTCTCCCCAGGACGCGCTGATTCGGAACGTGAGCACGTGATTGGGATCGAACCCTCCCGCTACACGACCCAATGCCTGAAAGCTGCGCAACAGCAGGCCGGCGCCGGCGAGCAGCATCACCGCCAGCGCTACCTGCACACCCACCAGCACGAACTGCACCGGCCGGCGCGCCGACACCTGAGAGCGGCCTGCCAAAGCCAGTGATCCCGACAAACTGCGGCGCGTCCCGGAAATCACCGGCACAAGCCCGCACACCAGCGTCGCCGCCACCGCGCAGACCAGCGAATAAACCACGATGCGCCAGTCGAGCCCGATTTCATCGACGCGCGGCAGATCCTTGGCCAGGACGCGGAAAACATGGGTCGCGGCCGAGGCGAGGCCAAGACCAACACCGGCACCCGTCAGCGCCAAAAGAAAAATCTCCATCAGCAACTGCCCCGCCACCGAAGCGCGCGACGCTCCCAGGCTGAAGTGGACCGCGATCTCGTGCTGCCGTCCGGCCGCTCGCGAAAGCAGCAGCGCCGCGATGTTGGTGCATGCGATCAGCAGCAGCAGCGTCACCGCGCCGAACACCACCCACAGCGACTGCCGCACTCCCCCCACCGTCTGTTCTTTCAGCGGCTCTACCACGGCGCGGATCTGCGAGTCCGTCTTCGGAAATTCGCGGCCGAGATCCGCCTGCAAGGTCGCCAGATCGGCGCGCGCCTGGGCGAGCGGCACACCGGGCTTCAGCCGCCCGATTCCGTTGAACCAGGTCAGATCGCGGCCGCGGGCGAATGGGTAATCCGGCGCGCTTACGGACCAAAGGTCGACATTCCGCTGAACAAACGCCAGGGAGGGCGGCAGCACGCCGATGATGGTGGCGGCGGACTGCCCCAGCCGGACAGTCTTGCCGATGGCGTCGGGACTCGCGCCGAAGCGCCTCCGCCAATAGCGATCGCTGATCAGGATCGCGTTCGGACCTCCGGCGTGTTCCTCCGCGGGACTGAAGTCGCGGCCGAGTTCCGGGGCGACGCCCCACACCTGCAGGAATCGAGGCGCTACCATGGCGCGCGTCAGCTTCTCCGGCAAATCGCCGGAGAATTCGGAGTCGTCCTCGGTATAGTAGCCGCTGATCGCCTGGAACGTATGGTTCATCCGGTTCCAGTCTTCCAGCCGCGCGGGAGAAATTTGCGGTTGCGGCGTCTTGGCCTGCATCTGCGCAATGCTCACGATCCGCTCGCTGTTCGGGAAGGGTAGCGGCCGCAGCAGCACCGAATTGATCGCCGAAAAAACTGCGCTATTGGCTCCAATCCCGAGAGCCAGCGTCAGCACAACCGTGATCGAGAAGGCGGGAGATTTCGCGAGCGCGCGTAACGACAGGCGAAGACTCCGCAACATCGCATCAAACCCTTCCGAGATGTCCATATCCCTCGTCCTTTCGATCTGCGTGGTGTAATTGCCGAACTGCCGCCGGGCCAGGCGGGCAGCGGCCTCGGCATCCATGCCGGAAGCCTGCAGTTCCGCGACGCGCTCAGAGACGTGGAAACGCAGTTCGCGTTCCAGGTCGCGATCGAGGCGCCCCGGGCGGATCGCGTTCAGCAGCCGGCCCAGCCATCTACGCATAATCCAGAACCTTGCCGACACCCGCTGTCAGGCGCGTCCAGTTCTCCTCTTCTTGAGCGAGTTGTTTCCGGCCGGAGGGTGTGAGCGAATAGAAGCGGGCCTCGCGATTCTTTTCAGTCATGCCCCATTCGGCGCGCACCCAACCGGCCTGTTCCATGCGGTGCAGTGCCGGGTAGAGCGACCCTTCCTCAACGCGCAGCAGTTGATCCGAAACGGAGTGGATGTGCGCGGTGATGGCGTATCCATGCAAGCGCTTCTGCCGTGCCAGGGTTTTCAGAATCAGCAGCACCAGGGTGCCTTGCAGAATGTCGTTCTTTTTTGTTCCCACGCGAGAGTACCAATCTAGCTATGCCTAATTAGCTAGGCGTCATTCTAAAGCTTGGACGTCCCGGGTGTCAAAAGGTTAGGGAAAGCCGGCGGACACGGTTGCCGGGAGAGCGGCTCGCCACGCATTCATGGCAGGCCAAGTATTATCATTTGGCTATGCTCCGTTACCACGTCGCGTTCTACCTCCCACAGAAAACGGGCCAAATGGTCGTGGCGGAGGCTCTCGATTTTCCGGGTGCGGCAACGCAAGGTTTCGACCTGGCGGACGCGCGCCTGATGATTGCAAGTGCTCTCGAAGATCTTGCCGCGGCGTTGCTTGAGGAGGGTAGGCCGCTCCCTGTACCTTCGGACGACGCATACAGCGCCGAGGCCGATCTCATCGAGTTGGTGCCGCTGTCGGTTCACGCAGGAAGCGCTCCGAGGTGAAACGCCACGAATTGCTGGACCACCTCCGCCGGCACGGTTGCCTCCTGGCCCGAGAAGGTGGCCGTCATACGATATTCTCGAACCCGGCGACGGGTGCAAGGGCTCCGGTGCCGCGGGCGTCCCCGCGATGCCTCAGGTAGATTGCGTGACCTCGGACATGAGTGCATCCATGTTGGCGAGATCGGGATGTCAGCCGCCGATGACGAGACAATTCTTGAATTCGCACTCCGGAAGAACGCTTTCGTCGTAACTCTCGATGCGGACTGGACAGCCGTCACTCAAATGCAGCTTTCTCCGGGTAGCGTGATTCGGCCGCAGAGAGGAATGGGAGTGAATCCCTTGCCATCGACCGGATAGTTAAGAGATTATTGCGACTGGAGACCGAAATTGCGCTCAACCCGTCGCTCCTTTGCCTTAAGTATCGTCATTTCCTTCTGCGCATTGGCCCAGCCTACAAGTTTTCAAGATTCCTTCCTCGATCACATGGTCGGAAAGTGGGTGCTTGAGGGCACCATCGCCGGGAGGAATACGACTCACGACATCGTGTCAGAGTGGGTGCTGGGTCATCAATATATACAAATCCAGGAAGTGTCGCGAGAGAAGGACGCCAAGAACAAGGCAGCCTATGAGGCGACGATCCTCATCGGCCGGGATCCGAAGTCGAGCGAGTACCGCTGTCTGTGGCTTGACAATACCGGCCCTTGGGACTTCACCTCCCAAGGGATCGGTCGTGCGAAACCAGGGGGCGACACCATTACATTCCGCTTCGGAAGCAATGATGGCAGCAGCGTCAACACAAGTTTTTCCTACGACAAGAATCGCGATGCCTGGCAGTGGTCAATCGACAATGAGACGGGTGGAAAGACCAAAGCCTTCGCACGGGTGAAGCTGACAAGGAAATAGGCGACGGCTGCTTGTCTGGGCATCGGGGTGGATCTTCGGCGGTTCGTACAAAGCTTCGTGCCGCCCGTGCTTCGTACGAGTAGCACTCACCCAAAGCCCTGGACTCAAAGCAGAAGTACGACTTGACGACTACACGCCCGAATGGATTGTTTCCGCGTAGCCAACAGTTCTGCAGTCGACCAAGACAAGCCGTTGCACTCGAAAACTCTCAGCAGAACCATTCAGACTGGTCACCGGTCAGAACTCGGCTAGGGTTCTGCCGCTGTGGTGTGCCTTCTCGCTGATCTGGATTTCGCGATGATATGCAAGGGCCATGTGCTGCCGCTCGGCGTCCTGGCGGTGGACCCTTTGTTTGTGCAATTCGCCGCTCTGGCGGAATTCAACGGCACGCTTAGAGCCGCTCAAGGCGAGGTACTATATGACAAGGATTCTGAGTGCCCGTGCAAATGGAACGATGCCAGCAGTGTGCCTCGGAAGTAGAGCAGGCATCGCTGTTTTGCTCGCACTGCGGAACTCCGTTGAGGAAAAGTTCCGCAGGGTTTCCCGGCGCTGACGCTTCGATCACGGCCACGGTCCCCTCGGGGAACGCACCCGCTTATCCGCCCCCACCGAAACGTTCTTCGTTCCAGCCGGCGTTGCAACCTTCCCGGGGCGAAGCGCGTTTCGCGCCCGGCGCTCTGATTATGGAGCGCTACCGCATCGTTTCGCTGCTCGGACGCGGCGGCATGGGCGAGGTGTTTCGCGCGGATGATCTCACGCTGGGACAGCCGGTGGCGCTCAAGTTCCTGCCCGAGGCGATGATCGATAGGGTCTTGCTGGAGCGTTTTCGCAACGAGGTCCGCATTGCGCGCCGGATCTCGCATCCTAACGTTTGCCGCGTTCATGACATCGGCGAAACCGACAACCAGGTTTTCCTTTCAATGGAGTACGTGGATGGCGAAGATCTCTCGTCGCTGCTGGGGCGTGTTGGCAACCTTCCCCGCGATAAAGCTCTGGAGATCGCGCGCAAGATCTGCGGCGGGCTAGCGGCGGCGCACGACAAGGGCGTGCTGCACCGAGATCTGAAGCCCTCGAACATCATGCTCGATCGGCGAGGCGAAGCACTTATCATGGACTTCGGCCTAGCCGGCTTAGCCTATGAGATTGAGGACGTGCGCAGCGGAACTCCGGCCTATATGGCGCCGGAGCAGCTTGAGGGCAAGGAGGTTACGGCTCGCAGCGACATCTATGCGCTCGGACTGGTGCTCTACGAACTATTTACAGGCAAACCTTTATTCGAGGGCAAGACGTACGACGAGATTATGCGCGTTCGCCGCGAGAGCACGCCGCATCGCCTTTCCGCTTTGGTTCGTGATCTCGATCCAGCTGTAGAACTGGTCATCGTGCGCTGCCTGGAGGAGGAACCGGAAAATCGTCCGTCATCGGCGTTGATTGTTTCTACCGCCCTACCCGGTGGTGAGTATTTGATTGCCATCTATCGGCCAGACGACTACGACCCATCCGTGGAAACCGAAGCAATGGATAGGGATATTGACGTGCTCAATGACGCAATGGTGGCTGCCGGTGTCAGGATTTTTGCGGGCGGTCTTTCCCCGTCCAGTAATGCGAGGTCGCTGCGGACCCAGTTCCATGGCGAGTTGCTCGTCACCGACGGGCCGTACACGAAGACCGGCGAACACATAGCTGGTTTTTGGGTGCTGAAAGCCGCTGATCTGAACGAGGCGCTTGCATGGGGGCGCAGGGCTGCCTTAGCTTGTAGAGCGTCCGTCGAGGTGCGGCCGTTTGGACATCAACAATTACGGAAGCATATGCCGCTTGAACCGGACCGGCACAGCCCGATGGAGGGAGAGTGACCAAAATCGTCGCAACTGCAAGAGTGTCCATCGATGGCGTCATGTAGGGCTCCGGCAGCCCGCCACTCTGAAGTTGACGGCCCGGAGACAACTTGACGTATCACGCGCTATCGTTCGAAGTGCCCGCGGGGAGCGTTGGGCGAGTGGGTCGGCGGTTCGTACAGAGCTTCATGCCGTCTGTGCTTCGTACGAATAACGCGTGACACACCCGCACCCTTCTAACAGGCTGCTCTATCGCACCGCTTAGGTGAATGCGGACGTGTAGAGTTGGCATCTCTCGAACCCGCACGCCTCCCCCTTGAAATCGCGCGTTTCGACTCGAAAGAGACAACAAGGGCTGAGCGCCGGTTTTCGACGATTCCATTAAACTGGCCTGCATGGGCACTCGAACCAGATGTCTGGCTTTTCTCTCCGCGATCCTGGCTATGTTCTGCGGTTGGCACATTGCCTACGCCGACACTGCGCCGTGCGATCTCCTCACGCAAACTCAAGTGAGCCACGCTGTCGGGGTGAGCGTCACGGCCGGCGCTCCAATTGCCACCACGGGGTGCAGTTGGACGTCGACGGGCAAAACGAACCTGACGGTCACGGTCTCGATGCAGAGCGACAGGATGTTCGAGGGCGCCAAGCGAGGCGCCAAAACGCCGGTCTCGGGCGTTGGCGACGAGGCGTTCTTCACAGGGGTCCAGAATTTCTCCAGCCTGTGGGTGCGAAAAGGATCCAAGTACCTTCTGGTTCGCATCTACGGGCTTTCCGTGGCCGAAGCGCAGCCGAAGCTGAAAGACCTCGCCACCACCGCGCTCTCGAAGCTGTAAACGCGATCTCAGGTACGCGCCTGAAGCGTAAGAAGGCGACTCGAACCGCATCGGCCTGGTCCGAGGGTCTTGTGCTGACTACCGCGACGGTCCATCGACTCCTGTGTCAGTGAGATGGTAACGGGTGACAGAGGCGCAATCTTCTTCTACCATCGAGCTAGCGCCGCAGGCTCGATGAGGCAACGGCGCCGATTGGAATGAAAACAGAATGGCGTTTTGGTCTCCGATGAAGGCATGGATGATGTTGATCCCGCTGGCGGCCGGGGCGTGGGCGCAAAAAACGCAGGCCGATGCGGGACAGGACACGGCTGTGTTTCGCTCGAACGTCGAAATGGTCGACGTGGTTCTTAGCGTCAGGGACAAGAGAGGCGCCTATGTGAGCGACCTTTCGAAAAACGATTTCACGCTGGCCGTGGACGGCGAACCGGTCCCGATCAAGGTCTTTGCGCGTCAGACGGACTTACCGTTAACGGCCGGGCTGGCGATCGATGCCAGCTACGCGGCGAAGACGACCTTCGGCCAGGAGGTCACCGCCGCCCGCCAATTCCTGCACGGGACTATGCGGCCCGGCGATCAAGCGATGCTGGCCGGCTTTTACGCGAAAGTCGATCTCTGGCAGAAACCGACGGCGTCGCTGGATGCCCTGGATTCGGTCCTGGATAACGTGCATCAACTGCTCCCCAGAATGAGAGCAAAGGCCAAGGAAGAAGAACGGTCGGGCGGCCGCGCAGTAGTTTCGATTAGCTGTGTAGGGGGTGGGCGGCTTTACGATGCAGTGGACGCAATTTCCCGGCAGGTGTTGGCCCCTCTCACAGGACGCAAGGCCATTGTTGTGCTAGCCACCGACAGAGATTGCGGCAGCACGGACTCCCTGGAGCAAGCAGCCCGGGCGGCGCAGGATTCGGATGTAATTGTCTACGGCCTCCACTATGCGATCTCGATAGGTTTCGGGCCGCAGAACCTCGCCACTCTGTCAGCAGCTACCGGCGGGCGTAGTTTTTCCGTGGGCAGTCAGAAATCCGTCGAAGATGCATTCGCAGCTATCGAAGCGGAGATTCGAAATCAATACCTAATCGGCTTCACGCCGCCTGATACACGCAAGAAGGGTGTTCAGCACAAAATCCAATTGCGCGCGATGAAGCCCGGCCTGGTCATCCAGTCGCGGCGCACCTATTTCCGGTAGCGTGACGCGCACCCGGAGTAAACTGCCGCCGATTGGTAACCATGAGTCAGCTTGCCTTACAAGGGTTTGCCGCACGACCTGCGCACAACCCCAACTACATGCGGCTGGCATGAAGTACCGCGCCGATTTCCGAAACTATCGCAGGCATGCCAACAAAGTTATACCCGTGCGAAATGCCCGGGTAACCGTTCGACCCGTTAAATTCCCCACCTACGGTTGCTTTGCCCCCAAAAAGCTGATATACAAGATCAACAAAGTAAACCTAATCCAGTAACGGTCTCATTTAGGGGAGTTGGGCGGCCGTCATCGGCCGTGCTTATTTTTGGAGGTAGTTCATGAGGGATACGTTGCGCCATCGGCGCCCCGGAATGCGTGCACTTGCGCTGTCAGCGCTCTTGTTTGCATCCTTTTCTGCTTACAGCCAGACCATGACCACCGGCGATATCGTCGGCACGGTAACCGATGCCAGCGGCGCCGTCGTGCCCGCGGCCAAGGTCACGGCTAAATTCACTGGAACGAATGAAGTCCGCAGCACTGTTACTAATGCAAACGGACAGTATCGCTTCGCTCTTCTGCAACCGGGCGAGTACGAAGTTACCGGCGAAGCTCCGGGGTTGCGTTCCAACACTCAGCGCTTCAACCTGCTCATCGGCCAGGAAGCCGCGATGAATCTCAAGCTGGAAGTGCAGTCGGCCCAGCAGGTGATTGAAGTTCAGGGCAACACCGCGATCCTGCAGACGGAAAACGCCAATCTCGCCAGCGGTTTCGATACGCTGCAGATGACGCAGCTTCCGGCTAACGGCGGCGATATCACCACCATCGCCTTCACTGTCCCTGGCGTGCTCGTCGGCAAGGGCGGCGGTAACTTCATCACCAACGGCATCCCCGGCGCATCCAACCTGTTCACGTTGAACGGCGCCGACGACATGGATCCTTACCTCAACATCAATAACTCCGGCGCCAGCAACAACACGCTCGGAGCGAATGAAGTGGCCGAGGCTTCCGTAGTGCTCAACGCCTTCAGCGCCGATTACGGCCGCATGGCGGGAGCGCAGGTGAACTTCGTCGGGCGCACCGGCTCCAATGCCTTCCACGGAAACCTGTTCCACAATTACAACGACAAGATTCTCAACGCCAACACCTTCTTCAACAACCAGGTGGGCCTGCAGGAGCCGCGCAGCGATTCGCACAACTTCGGCGGCTACATCGCCGGACCGGTGAAAAAGAACAAGCTGTTCTTCTTCTTCAACTACGAGAGCCTGCAATACGCGCTGCCTGCTTCCGGCTCCGTGACCATTCCATCGCCGCAGTTACAGCAGTACACGCTGGCGCACATCCCGTCTTCCGCAACCGTCCTCTATCAGGATGCCTTTAAGCTGTGGAACGGCGCGACCGGCGCTGCTCACGCGATTCCAGTGATCAATGGCAACGGTCCGCTGCAGGACGGCAATAAGCACCTCGGCTGCGGAACCGGCACTTTCTGGAATGGAAACATCCAGGCGCCCGGCGGCGGCATCTTCGGTAAAGACGTGTCCTGCAGCTACGCTTTCGCGGAAAACGCGGGCGAAGTCAACAAGGAAAGCCTCATCACCGGCCGCGCCGATTACAACATCAGCGACAAGCAGAAGATCAGCGCCCGCTATAACTACGATTGGGGCCTTCAGGCCACCGGCGTGAACTTCATCAGCCCGGATTTCAATCAGGTCAGCAATCAGCCCGCTCATCAGGGCCAGTTCACGTACACGTATGCGATCAGCCCCACCATCGTGAATAACTTCATCGGTTCGGCTTCGTATTACAGCGCCATCTTCACTTACCCGGACCTTCAAAAAGCCATCAGCCTGATGCCGGACACCATGAGCCCCGGCGACGGTTGCTGCTCCGGCATCGGTATCGCCACGAACTTCCCGCAGGGCCGCAACGTCGGCCAGGCGCAGATCGCCGACGATCTCACCTGGGTCAAGGGCAAGCACAGCATCAAGACCGGCGTTAACTGGCGCTACAACAAAATCACCGACTACACCAACTCCGAGGGCGCATATGTCGGTCAGTACAATTTCAGTGACCTCACTGACTTTGCAACCGGTCAGATCAACTCCACCGGCTTGGGCAGTTCCTTCAGCCAGGCGTTTCCGAACTTGCCGCGCGTTCACCTGCGCATGAGTTCGCTGGGCGCTTACCTGCAGGACGAGTGGCAGGTGAACCGCAAGCTCACCCTCACGCTCGCATTCCGCGTCGAGCACGATGGCAACCCTGCCTGCGTCGACAATTGCTTCGCGCGCATGAACACCCAGTTCGGCACGCCGGGCTATGTGGGCGGAGCCACCGTTCCCTATAACCAGACGATTACCAGCGGACTTCACAACCTCTATAACAGCCTCGAGTCCGTAATTCCCGAACCGCGCTTCGGCTTCGCCTACAAGCTGGACAACAAGACCGTGTTCCGCGGCGGCGTTGGCGCTTTCGCCAATCTCTTCGCGGGCAGCGTAGCTTCCAGCGTGTTCCGCAATGCTCCGAGCGTGTTTAGTCCGCGCGTTTCGTTCGGCCAGGTTGGTCTCATCACCGATCCGAACAGCTCGGCTTACGCGGCACAGGCCGCCGCGAACGTGTTCCGCAGCGGCTTCTCCCAGGGCTACACGTTGACGCAGCTGCAAGCCGCGCTCGGCAAGATTCCGTTTGCCGCTCCGAACTACTATTCCGCCCCCAACGATTTCGTCGCCCCCAAGGTCACG
>Ga0308174_10001200_pt1 | contig 11860 bp, 12 predicted proteins | sample PhyPR2_FD_203894 | JGI IMG/M metagenome (GOLD analysis project Ga0308174, IMG submission 203894) | Soil microbial communities from UC Gill Tract Community Farm, Albany, California, United States - DLSLS.P.R2 | ecosystem: Environmental > Terrestrial > Soil > Agricultural land | place: USA...
CACCCAAAGCTTGTCCTCTCCGGAATGCAGCCCACGAACACGCTCCATCTGGGCAATTATCTTGGCGCGCTGAAGAACTGGGTGAAGCTCCAGAATGAGATGCCGTGCCTCTATTGCGTGGTGGACATGCACGCGATTACGCAGGACACGGGGTATCGGCATCCCAAAGAACTGATGGCCGCGACGCGGGAGGTCACGGCCGCTTACATCGCGGCCGGTGTCGATCCCGAGAAAAACATCCTGTTCAACCAGAGCCAAGTGCTGGAGCACGCAGAGCTGGCGTGGATCTTCAATTGCGTGGCGCGGTTGGGCTGGCTCGACCGCATGACGCAGTTCAAAGAGAAGACCGGCAAGCACAAGGAGCGCGCCGCGGTTGGCCTCTACACGTATCCGCTTCTCATGGCAGCGGACATACTCGTTTATAAGGCGACGCATGTGCCCGTCGGCGAAGATCAGCGGCAGCATCTGGAGCTGTCGCGAGACATCGCCCAGAAGTTCAACAGCGATTACGAACTGCCCGATTTTTTCCCATTGCCGGAGCCGGTGATCATGGGCGCTGGCACGCGTGTGATGAGTTTGCGCGACGGCACCAAGAAGATGTCGAAGTCGGACGAAAGCGATTATTCGCGCATTAACCTGACGGACGATGCCGATACCATCGCACAGAAGATTCGCAAGGCGCGCACCGATCCCAATCCATTGCCTGACACCGAGAAGGGTTTCGAAGGCCGGCCGGAAGCCGAAAACCTCGCCAACATCTATGCGGCCCTTTCCGACACCTCGCGCGCAGACGTTCTGCAGAAATTTGGCGGTCATCAGTTTTCGGAATTCAAAAATGACCTGGCGGACCTCGCGGTTGCAAAGCTGACACCGATCGCGGCCGAAATGCGTCGGCTGCTCACCGACGCTGCCGAGATTGATCGGATTCTTGTCTCCGGCGCTGGAAAGGCGCGCGAGATTGCTGCGCCGATTGTGGCGGACGTAAAGCGGGCCATCGGTTTTGTTGGCTAATCATCCCCGTTAACCATTCCGGCAGAAACCCGCGCCCGCTCCCTCCAATTTGGCTGTCCCATATTGCAACACGCGGCGGTCTGCCGTGGTGTGTTAACCGTGATCGCTTCAAGAGGGATGGCCGATGAAATTTCGATTCAAGCATTGGACACTCGTTGCCGCATTCATCGCCGGCGGATCGGCCGGAGTGCCCCCATCGGCGTCTGCACATCCAGCGGCATTCGCAGCGATTCACGCCGCCCATGCTCTTGGTGGAATGCATGGCTTGGGTTCGATCCACGGTATCGGTGCAATTCATGGCTTCGGCAGGATGCATGCCGGTTTCGGGAATATGCACGCGAACTGGGGTGATCAGCGTTGGGGTCACGACCGTTGGGGCCATAGCCGCTGGAAACACAACTGGAACGCAAATTGGAATTTCAATCGGAATTTGAACATTAACCGCAATTTCAATCGCAACATAAACGTCAACCGCAATGTGAATGCGGATTGGAACCGGAACTGGGGTCATCATTGGCGCAGCGGGCGGTTTCCCCGGTCGCATCACCGCTGGCATCGCTGGCGCGATGGATTTGGTCGCTGGCACTGGTTCGCAGATACAACCGCCGCCGCCGCTTTTTCATATGCGGGAGCCGATTATGGTGGTGGCTCGTATGAAGACGAGAGCTCCTATAGCGGTCCCGATACCGGATATTCGGGCGATTACGATGTCCAGGACGGCGATGGCTGCTGTGGCTGTGAGGAGGATGACAACATGTACGGCGACGGGCAGGACTGCGAAGACTGATCGGTCCGCGCCTGCGCCCGCACGCCGCACAAGGCAGCGGCTCCCTCAATGCTATGATGCGCTTGAGGGAGAGCCATGCATCTCGATCCTCTACTATTATCCCGGCTGCAATTCGCCTGGGTGATCGCCTTTCATATTTTGCTGCCCGCCTTCACGGTCGGGCTCGCATCGTATGTTGCGCTGAACGAAGGCCTGCATTTCTTTACCGGCCGCGACATCTACCTGCGCATCTCCAATTTCTGGACGAAGATCTTCGCCATCTCCTTCGGCATGGGCGTCGTCTCCGGCATCATCATGCCGTTCCAGTTCGGCACCAACTGGAGCCGCTTTTCCGACGCCACGGCCAATGTGCTCTCACCGCTGCTGGCTTATGAGGGTCTGACGGCCTTCTTCCTCGAGGCGGCCTTCCTGGGTGTGTTGCTGTTCGGGCGAAATCTGGTGCCGCGTTGGGCGCACTTCGTGTCCGCGTTGATGGTGGCAGCCGGCACACTGTTTTCGTCATTCTGGATCCTCGCGGCCAACAGCTGGATGCAGACGCCGCAGGGCTACAAAATCGTCGACGGCCGGTTTTTCCCGACGAGCTGGCTCGCTATCATTTTCAATCCGTCATTCCCTTACCGTCTCGCGCATACCGTTACCGCGTTCTACATCACCACGGCCTTCGTTGTGATCGCCGTCGCGGCACATTTGCTTCTCAAGCGTCGCTTCGCTGAAGAAGCAAAGCGCATGTTCTCAACGACGCTGTGGCTGCTGACCTTTCTGGTTCCACTGCAATTTGCGCTCGGCGACCTGCACGGCCTGAACACCTTGCATTACCAGCCGGCGAAGCTGGCTGCCATCGAGGCGCATTGGACGAAAGAACGGCATGCGCCGCTCACGCTCTTCGCTGTGCCCGATCAGCAGAACGCAACCAACCATGCCGTAATCGATGTGCCTGAACTCGGCAGCCTGATACTCACCCATTCCTTTAGCGGTGAAGTGCCGGGGCTGAAGGATTGGCCAGCCGATCAACGCCCACCGGTCATTTATCCATTCTTTGCTTTCCGAATCATGGTCGGCATCGGTCTTCTGATGCTGGCAATCGTTCTGATCTCCCTGTCGCTGAGGTTTGTTCGCGGGCTTAATTCCACTTGGTTCCTGCGCCTATGTGTGTGTGCCGGCCCGCTTGGGTTCGTCGCGGTGCTGGCTGGCTGGACCACCACAGAAGTGGGACGCCAGCCCTGGACCGTGTTCGGCGTCATGCGAACGGCAAATTCCGTGTCGCCCTCGCTTACGGGGACGGACGTGTTGTTGTCGCTCATCGGATACGTGGTTGTGTACCTCATCATGTTCCCGGCGGGGTTCTACATGATGCGGCGCGTGGTGCGGGCAGGGCCGGCAGCGACCGCGGAGCGTCCGCCGGTCGAAAGCGGACGCCCGGAAGGTCCGGTCGCGGCCCTGCCGAGGACCGCGCAATGAGCATCGACTTCGTTCCCATGTGGACGCTGATCCTGGGCCTGGGCGTTTTCTTCTATGTGCTGCTGGATGGGTTCGATCTTGGAGTCGGTATCCTCTATCGCTTCGCGCCGGATGCGAACGCGCGCAATCTGGTGATGAATTCCATTGCACCAATCTGGGATGGAAACGAGACGTGGCTCGTGCTGGGCGGAGTCGGGTTGCTGGCGGCATTTCCACTCGCCTTCGCCATCATCATTCCGGCGGTCTATTTCCCTGTCGCGATTATGCTGCTCGCGCTGGTGTTTCGCGGCGTGGCCTTCGAATTCCGTTACAGGGATGTCGAACAGCGGACGTTCTGGGATCACGCATTCACCTACGGCTCGCTAGTGGCGACCTTCGCGCAAGGCATCGTGCTCGGCGCCTTCATTCAGGGTTTTGCCGTAAAGGGCCGCCAGTTTTCCGGCGGCTCCTTCGATTGCTTTACGCCGTTCTCCATTCTCACGGGCGTCGCGCTCATCTTCGGCTACGGCTTATTGGGCGCAGGCTGGTTGATCCTGAAAACGGAAGGCGAGTTGCAGATATTGGCCCGCAAGCTCGGGCGATGGTGTCTCGCCGGCGTGCTGCTGGCCATCGCCATCGTGAGCCTCTGGACGCCATGGATGGACAGGGACATCGCGCATCGGTGGTTCTCCTGGCCGAATATCCTGTTTCTATCTCCGGTGCCGATTGTTACGGCGCTGTTTGCGCTCGCCGAATGGCGCTCACTGAACAATCCAATCTCCGAAGTGCGCCCGTTTCTCTGGTCGATCTCGCTGTTTGTGATGTCCTATATCGGAATTGCCGTCAGCCTCTGGCCGATGATCGTGCCCCACCATTATACGCTGTGGCAGGCCGCATCCTCCCCTGACACGCAGGCTTTCCTTCTGGTCGGCACCATGTTCCTGTTGCCCGTGATCCTGATGTACACGGGCTGGTCTTACTGGGTGTTCCGCGGCAAAGTGCGCGCCGATATCGGATACCACTGACCTTCGCGCTATAGAGCACCGCATGCCGGAAGCACGAAATGCGCTGGTGACGGGCGCCGCCAAGCGATTGGGGCGCGCGATTGCGCTCGACCTCGCGCGTCATGGCTGGAACGTCGCGATTCATTACAACACCTCCGAGCGCGAGGCGCGCGTCACCTGCGAAGACGCGCACACGGCCGGCGCCAAAGCGGTGCTGGTGAAAGCGGATCTCGCGCGAGAAGCGGAGACGGAAAAGATTGTAGAGGAAGCGGTTGGTCAGCTGGGGCCGCTCACCGCGCTCATCAACAGCGCCTCCGTGTTCGAAAACGACCAATGGTACAGCGCCGACCGGGCCTCCTGGGACAGGCACATGGAGGTGAATCTCCGCAGCCCTTTGGTACTGGCACAAACCTTTGCGAAGCAGCTGTCGAAGGATGGGCAAGGTGTCATTCTCAATCTGCTCGACCAGCGCTTGCTCAAGCCCATGCCGGATTTCCTGTCCTATGGGGTGAGCCGCGCGGGGTTGCATTGGCTCACCATTACGCTGGCGCAGGCGCTGGCGCCGCGCATTCGCGTCAATGCGGTGGCGCCGGGGCCCACCTTAAAGGCGGCGCGGCAGAGTTCCGCACATTTCGAGCGCGAACGCACATCCACCGTGCTTGGTCGCGGCCCCGAACCGCAGGACATTTGCAATGCCGTGCGCTACCTGCTGGACGCCCGTGCCGTCACGGGGCAGACGATCACGGTGGATGGCGGCCAGCATCTGATCTGGAAATTGGCAGACATCGCAGGTGAAGCGTGAGCTCGAAAATCCAGCCGTTGCGCATTGCCGATGCCGCCAAGGCGATCCGTCATGTCTTCATTCGCAATCTCGAATTGCTGGCGCATATTGGCATTCACGGTCACGAGCGCGGCAAGCCGCAGCCGGTACGCATCAATGTCGATCTGGCGGTGGAAGATGCCGCGGTGCTGGAAGACCGGCTGGATAGCGTGGTCGATTACGAAGCAATCACCGGGAAAATCCGCGCCATCGTGACGGCGGGACACATCAATCTTGCTGAGACCTTCGCCGAGCGCGTTGCGGAAGCCTGCTTCGAAGATGAGCGGGTTAAGACAGCGCGCGTACGCGTGGAAAAGCTGCATGCGCTGCCCGGCGCGGAGTCAGCCGGCGTGGAAATCGAGCGCCACAAATCCAACTGACACGATGATTCGGAATGGTGCGCACCGCTTAGCGAAAGTTATTGCGGACGGCCGGGCGAAGTTTCAGATGGTATCCGCTGATAAGTGCACAGGTAGTCAGGATCGACAACAAGCTGTCCGGTACTGCGCAATCGATACTCGCCTTTTTTGGCACGCTTTATGGGCCTTGGATCAGGCGGTAGGTCGTACCAAGTTCCATCCTGCAGGAGCACGCGTATTCCGCGGTAACTCACGTCATGTATCTTACCAACCAATTGAATCTGGTGGATGGGGGTCCAATCCTTCGCGCAATCTGTGATTCCAATCAGTGTTGTTTTTCCTAAGAGCCACGGCTTCCAAAGGACTGTTCGAATTCGCCAAAGCGGCGGAAAAATCGACCAGCTCATTTCTTCAGTACGCGGCCAGCGATGGCATCCAGTTTGCTGAACAGTGCTGGATCGCGCTTTTCCGGTGCGGTGATGATGGCGGTGTCGAGCACGTGTTCGATGCCCAGCGGCGAGGGCGTGCGTTCCGGACCCAGCTGCGGCGCCACACGTTTGACGAGACGGCGCGCTTTTTCTGCATTCGCGGTGAGCACGCGGATCACCTGCTCGACGGTCACGTGCTCGTGCTCTTCATGCCAGCAATCATAGTCCGTCACCATGGCGACCAGGGCGTAGGGCAGCTCGGCTTCGCGTGCGAGCTTGGCTTCCGGCATCGCGGTCATGCCGATCACGCTACAGCCCCAGGAGCGATACAGATTGGATTCCGCCAGCGTGGAAAATTGCGGGCCTTCCATCGCGAGATATGTGCCGCCTTTTGCGCATCGAATGCCTTCCTCGCGCGCTGCTTCGTAGAGCGCATCCGCGAGCTTCGGATCGATCGGATGCGCCATCGAGACATGCGCCACGAATCCCGGCCCGAAGAAACTCTTCTCGCGCGCATGGGTGCGGTCGATGAACTGATCGACAATTACGAATGTGCCAGGCGACAACTCTTCCTTGAACGAGCCGCAGGCGGAAACGGAAATCACGTCGGTGACGCCGGCGCGCTTCAGCGCATCGATGTTGGCGCGGTAATTGATCGAGGTCGGCGAATGCACATGGCCGCGGCCATGGCGTGGGAGAAAGACCATATCCACGCCCGCCAGCCGGCCAAACAGCAGCTCATCGGAAGGCGCACCCCACGGGCTCGCCACTTGCTGCCAACGTGCGTTCTCCAGGCCATCGATGTCGTAGACACCGCTGCCGCCGATGATGCCGAGGACCGTTTTGCTCATGCGTGCGTCCTAGCACGCGTTGCCACATTCAGTGAATGTCGGCCCAGACGCGGCGGTAGGAAAGATAGAGCAGGCCCGCGAAGGCGATGAGGAACAGCATCACGCCGAAGCCGATGCGCTTGCGATTTTCCATGGTGGGCTCGGCCGCCCAGGACAGAAACGTCACCACATCGTGCGCCATCTGCTCGACAGTCGCCTTGGTGCCATCGGAATAGGTCACCTGATTCGCTGAGAGCGGCGGCGGCATGGAAATGTTCCAGCCGTTGAAATACGGGTTGTAATATTTGTTCGGCAGCACGGTGAAACCGGCGGGCGGCTTCTGATGGAAGCCGGTGACGATCGAGTAGACGTAATCCGGTCCACCGGCCCGCGCTTTGGTGATGATCGACAGATCCGGCGGTAGCGCGCCGTTGTTGGCGGTGCGCGCCGCCTGCTCGTTCGCAAATGGCGGCGGGAAATGATCGGCCGGAATGCCGGGGCGGGTCAGCGGCGTGCCGTTCGCATCCACTGTTTCGCCCTTGTCATTCGGTCCGGCGGGAACTTTGTAACCGGCCGCAATCGCTTTCACCTGCGGGTCGGTGAAGAAGCCGTTGCCGCCATTGTCCGATGAAAGCGCGTGGAACGACACGCGGTTCAGGCTGTGGCACGCGGAGCAGACTTCCTTGTAGACCTGAAAGCCGCGCTGCAGCGACGCGCGATCGTACATGCCGAACGGCCCGTCGAACGACCAGCCGGGCTGCTTGGGCGGCAGCGGACTGGTATCGATGGCCGCGTTCGCGCCACTGGCCGCGAACATCAGTCCGAGCGTGAGTGCCAACCGGGAGAAGCGCATCGTGAACCTCACTCGGCGGGCGCGTTGACCTGCTCGACACCGCTGCCGGTGACGGAGGTCGCGATGGTGAGCGGCAGCGGCCGCGGCGTTTCGATCAGCCCCAACAGCGGCAGGATGATCCAGAAATAGGCGAAATAATAAGCCGTGCCGAGGCGCGCGAAAGGCAACATTGGTATTTCAGTGCCAGGGAACACGGCATCGGGGCGGTGCGCGCCGAGATAGCCAAGCAGCAGGCAATCGATCAGCAGGGCCCAGAAGAACTGCTTCGCCAACGGCCGGAAGCGCATGGAGCGCACGCGCGACGTGTCAAGCCACGGCACGAACACCAGCGTGACGAGCGCGCCGAACAGTACAATCACGCCAATCAGTTTCTGCGGGATGGAACGCAGCATTGCGTAAAACGGCAGCAGGTACCACTCCGGCACGATTTCCGGCGGCGTCACCAGAGGATTGGCGGGCACGTAATTGTCGGGTTCGACCAGCGCGTTCGGCAGGTAGAACACCACGATGGCGTACAGGATGATGAACAGGCAGAGATAGAAGAGGTCCTTCACCGTGTAGTACGGGTGGAAAGGTACCGTGTCCTGCGGTCCCCTCACATCGATGCCGAGCGGGTTGTTGTTGCCGGGCACGTGCAACGCCCAGATGTGCAGCACCACCACACCCGCGATCACGAAGGGCAGCAGATAGTGCAGCGAGAAGAACCGGTTCAGCGTCGGATCGCCGACCGCGAAGCCGCCCCACAGCCATTGCGTCACTGCCGTACCGACATGCGGCAGGATCTGGTCGATCGAGGTGAACAGGTTGGTGATAACGGTTGCCGCCCAGAACGACATCTGTCCCCACGGCAATACGTATCCGAGGAAGGCAGTCGCGATCATCAGCACATAAATGATGACGCCCAGGATCCACAGCACCTCGCGCGGCGCCTTGTAGGAGCCGTAATACAGGCCGCGAAAAATATGGATGTACACGGCGAGGAAGAAGAACGATGCGCCGTTGGAATGCATGTAGCGCAACAGCCAGCCGTAATTCACGTCGCGCATGATGTTCTCGACGGAATCGAAGGCCATCGTCGCAGCCGGTACATAGTGCATTGCCAGCACGATGCCGGTGACGATCTGAATCCCCAGCATGAAGGTGAGAATGCCGCCGAAGGAATACCAGAAATTGAGGTTCCGCGGCGTGGGATAAGTGGTGATGGTATCGTTCGCGAGCCGCAGGATAGGCAGACGCTCGTCCAGCCAGCGGGCGAAGCGCGATTTCGGAACGTAAGTCGAATGTCCGGCCATGTGGCGCTCCGTCAGCCGATCTTGATCTTGGTTGGACTCAGATAGGCGTAGGGCGGGATATACATGTTCTCCGGCGCCGGCCCTTTGCGAATGCGGCCGGCCGTGTCGTATTGCGAGCCGTGGCAGGGGCACAGATAGCCGCCGTAATCGCCCTGGTGATCCAGTGGGATGCAGCCCAGATGGGTGCAGATGCCGATCATGATCAGCCATTCCGGCTTCGACATACGGTTCTGATCGGTGGCCGGCGCGCTGTCCGGCAGATTGGCATTGCGCGCGAGCTGGTCAGGCAGGCTGCCGATCGGTACCGCGCGCGCCTCGGCAATTTCCTTCTGGGTGCGGCGCCGCACGAACACCGGCTTGCCGCGCCACATGACAGTGACCTGCTGTCCTTCCTGAATTGGCGACAAATCGAATTCGACCGAAGATAGCGCCAGCACGGCGGCCGACGGATTCATCTGGTCGATGAGCGGCCAGGCCAGAAGACCCAGTCCAATGGCGCCCGCCGCCCCCGTCGCGATATGAATGAAGTCGCGGCGTGTCGGCTCGTCCGCTGTCGTGGTTGCCACGGATATCACCCTTGAATCAGGCGCTCTGGGGTGGAGGGGAATATTCATCCGTGCAGGCCCCCGGAAATCCCTGAGCGGATCGATTTGCGGGCGCAAAATAGTGACAAGGGCCTAGGGGGTCGTCGCGGCACGATGCCGCAGAAAATCTGGAATTTCAGACGATGCCTTCAGCACTCGATCACCGCGAGATGTCCCTGCTCCGCATATTCGAGCAGTGCGCGATCACGTGTGATCACGGTGAATCCATATTCACGAGCCGTCGCGGCAATAATCCTGTCCGCCGGATCGCGGTTCAGCTTGCCCGGCAAGAACCATGATCCGAGCAGCACATCCGGCGTCAGTTCGCAGAGCGTGATGCCGGGCCGAGTGCGCAGCATTTCAAACCATCGCTGTGGAGTGAGGGATGAGCGGAAGCGGCCCTTTCCCTGCTGCATTCCCACCTCCCAGGCAGTGATTGGTGAGACGCGCAGAGGAATACCGCGGTCGGCGGCACTGTCCATCGCTTCCAGTGCCCGGTTCGCCATTGGCTCCTTTGCGACCAAATACATGGCGGCGCAGGTATCGAGCAGGCATGCCACGCTCATTTGTTCTTGGTCATGCCCTTTTCGATCTGATCCCAATCGGCGTCCATCTCCTTTTCGATCTCCGCCCACTCCTCGTCGGTGTACATCGGACTGGTGAGGTCATAGCCGGGTTCGATTGTGAAGGTGCCCTTCATAGAGCCGAGAGCCGGGTGACGCCCGAGTTTCTTTTCACTGGGGTCCGCATTCACAAACTCGCGCACCGCTTCGGCCATACCCGGAGCCCTTGCGACGCGCTTGAACACCAGTTTCTTCGCCTGTTTGTCGATTTGCTCGGTTTCGTAGCCCGCCAACAGCCACGCCCTCGCCTGAACATGACTTTTGCCCGCGTCATTTGCCCACCAAGCCGGGTGCTCGTAGGCCGAGGTGGGCAACTTTGCCCCGAGGATGGCCTCGACTTCCGCGAATGTCAGGGGCAAGTGGTGCGCGGATGACGCGTTCAGAAAATCGGTCAGGGGCCGGTACTTTGACATGACCATATCCTTTCACCAAATAGTATGTACTGTACTCTTTCGTAAGTCAACGCGTTCGGAGCTTTCCGGTTGAGCGCCGACGGCGCAGACCAACTCAAGGCGTCCTCGTGGTTCGAGGAGCTGCGGGACCGAATTTGCGCTGAATTCGAGGCGATTGAGTGCGAGTTCAATTCCAGTCAGCTGTCAAAGAAGCCACCCGGCATTTTTGAGCGGAAAGCCTGGAAGCGCCCCTCGGAAGCGGGCGAGGATTCCGGTGGCGGCGAGATGAGCGTTTTGCGCGGACGCGTGTTCGAGAAAGTCGGCGTTAATATCTCGACCGTCTACGGCCACTTCAGTCCCGAATTCGCGAAACAAATTCCGGGAGCCACCCAAGACCCGCACTTCTGGGCGTCGGGGATATCAGTCGTGGCGCACCCGCAAAACCCCCATGTGCCCGCCGTTCACATGAACACCCGCCATATCGTCACCACAAAAAGCTGGTTCGGCGGCGGCGCGGACCTTACCCCCATGTTTCCCAATGAAGAGGATTCAGGCGATTTTCACGCGGCGCTGAAGCGCGCCTGCGACGCCCACGATCCGCGCTACCATCCCCGCTTCAAACAATGGTGTGACGAGTACTTCTTTCTGCCGCACCGGAACGAGCCCCGTGGGGCTGGTGGAATTTTCTTCGACTATCTGGATACCGGCAATTGGGAGGCCGATTTCGCCTTTGCATGCGACGTGGGTCTGGCATTTCTCGACATCTATCCCCAGATCGTGCGGAGACGGATGGGGCAGCCGTGGACCAACGCCGAGCGGGATCATCAGCTCGAGCGGCGTGGGCGTTATGCGGAGTTCAATTTGCTGTACGACCGGGGTACGCAGTTCGGGCTGAAGACGGGGGGAAACGTGGAAGCCATCCTGATGAGTTTGCCGCCCACCGTTCGCTGGTCTTGAGCTAAGGGGCGAGAGCGGCGTTGTTTCATTTCATCTCTCCCGCGCTGGCCGCTCTCCTGCAGGTCATCCTCATCGACATCGTGTTGGCCGGCGACAACGCCCTGGTCATTGGCATTGTTGCATCCAGGGTGCCGAAGGCGAGCCGCAACCGGGTGATCTTCTGGGCCCTCGTGGTGGCGGTGGTCCTGCGCATCGTCCTGGCCACCATCACGGCCACGCTCCTCGACGTCATCGGCCTCACCTTCGCGGGCGGCTTGCTGCTGCTATGGGTGACGTGGCGGCTTTATCGCGAGATTCGCCATGCTGAGGAGAAGAAGGTCGATCTCCAGAAAATGCGGACGCCGTCATCCGACGATGACGACGGCCAGCCGGGGTTCACAATGGGCCGCGCGATCATGCAGGTGGCGCTCGCCGACCTGTCGATGTCGCTGGACAACGTGCTGGCGGTGGCCGGCGCGGCTATGGATCACGTCTCGGTGCTGA
>Ga0308174_10001201_pt1 | contig 11849 bp, 4 predicted proteins | sample PhyPR2_FD_203894 | JGI IMG/M metagenome (GOLD analysis project Ga0308174, IMG submission 203894) | Soil microbial communities from UC Gill Tract Community Farm, Albany, California, United States - DLSLS.P.R2 | ecosystem: Environmental > Terrestrial > Soil > Agricultural land | place: USA...
TCCTCGTCAAGAACCGGTGATCGGCAGCACGATCCTGCTCGTCGTGATCGTCGTCGTGGCGATCGCGTTCGACTTCACGAACGGCTTCCAGGACACGGCGAACGCGGTCGCGCTCACGGTGTCGACGCGCGCAATGCCGCCGCGGGTCGCGGTGCTCGTCGCCGCGATCGCGAACCTCGGCGGCGCCTTCACCACCGTCGCGGTCGCGAAGACGGTGGGGAAGGGGATCATCGACACCGGCCTTGCGACCGAGACGACGGTCCTCGCCGCGCTCGTCGGCGCGATCCTCTGGAACCTCGTCGTGTGGCGCCTCGGCCTGCCGTCGTCGTCCTCGCACGCTCTGATCGGAGGGCTCGTCGGCGCCGCGCTCGTGCAGTCGGGCTCGAGAGGCGTCGAGTGGCACGGGATCGTGCACAAGGTGCTGATCCCGGCTGTGTTCTCGCCCGTGTTCGGGTTCGTCGCCGCGTTCGCAGTGCTGCTCGCGATCTACTGGCTGTTCGCGCGCGCGACGCCGCACCACGTCAACGTCGGCTTTCGCGGCGGGCAGATCCTCTCCGGGACGTGGGTCGCGTTCGTGCACGGGGCGAACGACTCACAGAAGACGATGGGCGTGATCGCGCTCGCGCTGTACGAGCACGGCTCGATCGACCACTTCTACATCCCCACCTGGGTCAAGCTCGCCGCCGGCATCTCGATTGGGGCGGGCACCTACGCCGGAGGCTGGCGCGTGATGCGCACGCTCGGCCAGCGCGTGTTCAAGATCGATCCGCCGAGCGGCTTCGCCGCCCAGGTCGCGGGCGGCGCAGTCCTCTACGCCGCAACGCGCTTCGGCTATCCCGTCTCGACGACGCACACGATCTCCGGCGCGGTGATGGGCGCCGGCGCGACGAAGCGCGTCTCCGCCGTCCGCTGGGGCGTCGCCGGGAACATCGTTCGCGCCTGGCTGTTCACGATTCCCGCGACCGCGATTATGGCCGCCATCGTCTACTGGCCGATCAAGGTGATCTTCTGATGGTGGGGCCTCGGACAGGCGAGATCTACGAGCTGTTCGCGCGTGCCGGTGCGAACGCGCACGAGCTTGCACAGGTCGTCGAGCGCCGCGTGCGCGAGTGGCCGTCCGGCCCGTCCCAGGGCCGGGTGAAGGAGCTCGAGCACGAGGGCGACCGCATCATCGGCGATCTGCTCAGCCGCACGAACTCGATGTTCGGGATGATGCTCGACCGTGACGACCTCGTCGCGCTCGCGTTCGCCGTCGACGACGTCGCGGACGCGATCGAGAACGCCTCCGAGCTCTTCGGGCTCTACGGGGTCGAGACGCCGACGGAGCAGTCGTTCGAGTTGTGCGGGCTGCTCGTCCGCGCGACCGAGCAGCTCAGCCTGCTGCTCGCGAGGTTGAAGGGGCTCCGCGGCTCGGCCGACGAGGTGCGCGCGATCAAGGGCATCGAGGACGAGGCCGACGACGTCGCCCGCGCGGCGCGCGCGAGCCTCTTCAAGGACGAGACCATCGACCCGGTGGTCGTCATCCGCTGGAAGGACATCTACGAGGCGCTCGAGGACGCCGTCGACGCGTGCGACACCGCGGCGACGCGCGTCGGGAACATCCTGCTCAAGAACGCGTAGCTACACCGTCTGGCCGGCAGCCGGTGCCGGCGCGCTCGGCACGTAGGTCTGGTGCCAGAGGACGATCTTGCCGTTCCGGACGCGGAAGATCGTCGCGGCCGAGGAGCCGGGCGCGTCGCAGCGGTGCCGGGGCCGTTCCGTCAGCGTGAAGATCACGAGCACCTGGTTGCGGCCGTTCGCCTTGACCGAGGTGATCGTGCCGCCGCATGGCAGTAGCGCGTTCCACTGCACCGCGTCGGCGCGCGAATGCAGCAGCATCGCGCCGGTCTGAACGATCGTGGCGTCGCGCGCGAACAGCGCTCCGGCCGCCCGGTTGTCGTTGCGGTTCAGGTCGGAGCTCCACGCGCGCGCGACCGCCTCCGGTGATCGCGGCGCATGGTTGCCGCACGCCGCGAGGGCCAGCACCACAAACGCCACGACTCCGAACCTCACCGGGATAGTCTGCAGGTCGTGGACTTCGAGCTGACCGCGGAACAGCGCGAGATCCAGGCGCTCGCCCGCGACTTCGCCCGCGACGAGATCGAGCCGCACGCCGCCGCGTGGGACCGCGCGCACGGGTTCCCGCGCGAGCTGCTCGCGAGGCTCGGCGAGCTCGGCCTGCTCGGCGTATGCGTGCCGGAGGAACATGGCGGCGCCGGTGCCGACTTCCTCTCGTACATCCTCGTGCTCGAGGAGCTCTCGCGCGCGGACGCCGGCGTCGGCGTCACCGTCGCCGTGCACACCTCGGCCTGCACGCTGCCCGTCCTCGCGTTCGGCACGGACGCGCAGCGGAACGAGTTCGTGCCGCCGCTCGCGCGCGGTGAGCAGATCGGCTGCTTCGCGCTGACGGAGCCGGGCTCAGGCTCCGACGCGGGGGCGATGGTGACGACCGCCGAGGAGGCAGACGGGGGCTGGCAGATCCGCGGCTCGAAGCAGTGGATCACGAACGCCGCGTTCGGCGGTCCTGTCCTCTTCTTCGCGCGCACCGACCCGGGCACACGCAGCGCTCGCGGCGTCTCCGCGTTCATCCTCGACGGCTCGCAGGTCGAGATCACGCGCACGGAGGAGAAGCTCGGCCTCAACTCCTCGGTCACGAACGACATCGCAGTCGATACGTTCGTCGGTGCCGACCGGTTGGTCGGCGAGCTGAACCGCGGCTTCCGGATCGCAATGGCGACGCTCGACGGCGGCCGCATCGGGATCGCCGCGCAGGCGGTCGGCATCGCGCAGGCGGCCTACGACGTCGCGCGCCGCTACGCGCTCGAGCGCGAGACGTTCGGGCACCGCATCGCCGACTACCAGGCGATCCAGCACAAGCTCGCGAACATGTCGATGGAGATCGACGCGGCGCGGCTGCTCGTCTTCCACGCCGCGTGGCTGAAGGACCAGGGACGCCCCCACACCGAGGCCGGCGCGAAGGCGAAGCTCTTCGCCTCGGAGATGGCTCGGCGCCAGACGGCGGAGGCGATCCAGGTGCTCGGCGGCTACGGCTACACGAAGGAGGTCCCCGTCGAGCGCTACTACCGCGACGCGAAGATCACCGAGATCTACGAGGGGACGAGCGAGATCCAGCGCATCGTGATCGCGCGCGCCATCCTCGGGACACAGGCCCTCGTTGCCACGCCGTCCTGACGAGCCCGTCCGCTTGACGCGGATCTACACGCGCACCGGCGACGCGGGCGAGACGTCGCTCGGCGATCTCTCGCGCACGTCGAAGCTCGATCCGCTCGTGCAGGCCTACGGCGAGGTCGACGAGCTCAACTCGATCGTCGGCTGGGCGGCCGTCGAGGCACGCGACGAGCGGCTCGCACGGATCCAGAACGAGCTCTTCGACCTGGGCGCGGACCTGTCGGTGCCGTTCGAGGAGGGGGACGGGAAGCTCCGCATCGAACAGGCGGCCGTCGACCGGCTCGAGTCTGACTGCGACGACGCGAACGAGCCGCTCCCGACGCTGAAGAGCTTCGTGCTGCCGGGCGGCTCCGAGGCCGCCGCTCGCCTGCATGTCGCGCGCACGGCCTGCCGGCGCGCCGAGCGCGTCGTGCTCGCCGCGGCGCGCGAGCGTCCCGTCAACCCGCTCGCCGCCGTCTACCTGAACCGGCTCTCCGACCTGCTCTTCATCCTCGCCCGGGCGGCGAACGGCGGCGATGAGCCGCTCTGGCTCCCGGGCGGCGATCGTTAGCGGTCGAGCTTCGCGACGAGCGCCGCGATCTGCCTGCGCGTCGCCGAGGCCGGCAGCGTGGACGCTCCCGCACGCCTCGCAGCCCGCGCCGCGGCGGCCGACCGCGTCAGTACGACGACGGCGCGGTGCGGGTACACCGCGACGAGCTGGCTCACCGTCGTCGGCTCGAACGCACCGGGCTCGACGACGAAGCCGCGCACCTCGTGGTAGGTCGCGTAGAGGAATGCCTGCTCGACGGAGGCCTGGAAGAGCCCGCTGCCTGCCGACTCCGCGCTCCTCCCGTTCGAGACGACGACGATCGCGGCGTTCTTCGGCGCGGTCGCCTTCTGCTCGATCCGGAGCGGCGTGATCGTCCGCTGGACGGTGTGGTCGGCCTCCGACGTCGCCTTCCAGAAGAGGCGGTACTGGCCCGGCTTCAGCCTGCCGAGCCGCAGATCCAGCGTCTTCGTCCCGGCCGGCACGTGGAAGAAGTGCCAGCGGTGGATGCGCACGTACGGGTAGGCGTCGATCGTGACGTCGACGCGTGCGCGGGTCGTCAGCCCGACGCGCGCGACGAGACCCTTGTTGCCCACCGAGATGGACGGGGCGGTTGCGACGCTGAATGCGAACGGCGAGCGCGCGATCACCCCGTCGGAGACCTGCAGGTCGACGGTCGAGCCCTCGACGAGGAGCGCGAGATCGGTCGGGCCGACGACGGTCCCTGCGGGAGCCGTCGACGGGACCGCGACGAGGTTGCCCGTGAGGAGGTGGCGGGCGGCGAGCGCGGCGCTCGCCTGCTGGACCGTGAGGCCGGCGACGGCGGGCACGACGCGCAAGGCCGGGGACGGCCCGCTCGTGACGCCGTCGCTGCTCCGCTCGACGATCGTGAAGCGCCGCGCGTCGTCGGCGGACACCGGCCCGAGCTTCGCCTCGTAGGTCGTCGGGCCGAACGTCCCGAGCGAGACGCCGTCGGCGTACAGCGTGTAGTCGGAGAGCTTCGCCGAGTCCATGCCGGGCGCCCAGCGGAGCGTCAGGCCGTCGGTCGCGAAGACGCCCGAGAAGTCGATCGGCGGCGGCACCGGCGAGAGCCCGGCCGCGGCCGGCAGCGCGCCGGCGGGCGAGCCGACGAGCACGGTGAAGAGCGACAGGTGCCGCGTCAGGACATGCACCGTCGCACCGGTGCGCCAGTAGCCGTCCGGCTGTCCGGCCGGCAGCGTCCCGGCCTGGTCGAGCGCGGGGATGGCGCGCCAGGAGGCGCCCGCCTCGGCGGTCGCCGGCGTTCCGTCCGCGCCCGACGGGTCGATCAGATCGACCTCGATCGGCGCGTCGAACTGGTGCTCCTCGGTGTGGGCGAGATCCCAGAACATCCGCACGTCGACGACCGAGCCGGGGAGCGTCCCGCCCGACGCGGGGATCTCCCACGGTGCGGGCGACGGATTCACCTCGAGCACGAGCCAGTCGTGCGGCTGCGGAACGCCGTGCTGCCAGACGTTCGCGGGCACGGTGACGAGCGTGCCGCCGTCGGCGGACGGGAGCGTCGTCGGGTCATGCGCGTTCGTGTTCTTGGCCGTGATCGGGTTCTGGCCGGCGCCGGCGTCGACCGTGAGGTTGATCCGGAACGGGAGCGAGTTGCCGGCAGCGTCGATCAGGTTGCCGGTGAGGGCGTGGTTGCCGGGGAGGAGCGTTCCGGTCGGGAAGGTCAGGTCGTTCCCTGTCTCGGTCGCCGTGAACGTCGCGCTCCGGCCGTCGAGCTCCAGCGAGGAGACCGACGCAACCGGCTCCGAAGCCGTCGCGGTGATCGAGCTCGCGGAGGTCACGATCGACCCGTCCGCCGGAGTGGAGGAGACGATCGTCGGCGCGGTGTTGTCGATCGTCACGTTCGGGACGTCGACGGTCGTCTCGTTGCCGAGCGAGTCGGCGACGATCGCCCGGAAGTCGTAGTCACCGTCGGGAACGGAGGTGCTGTCGAAGGATCCCGTGAACGACGGAGCGGTCGTGGATCCGCCGACCTGCGACCAGGACGTGCCGCCCGCGGGAGTGATCCCGTAGGTGACCTTCGCCGCGGTCGCGTCGGCAGTCACGTGCAGCGAGACCGTCCCGTGCTGCGGCGAGGCGACGGCGAACGCGGAGACGGCCGGCGGCGTCGAGTCGACGGTGACCGTGTGCATGTCGGTTGAGGTGTTGCCGGCGTGGTCCGTGACGAGCGCCTGGACGTCGTAGTCGCCCGACGCGAGGCCGCTGACGTCCCACGACGAGCCGGAGATCGTGGTGAAGCTGCCGCTGCCGTGCGGGCGGTAGCCGTAGACGACCGTGTCGACGCCGGAGGCGGCATCCGAGGCGGATCCGGACAGCGCCACCGCCGAGCCGCCCACGGTCGCCTCGGCCGCGGGCGCGGTCAGCGAGACGGTCGGAGCCGTCCGGTCGACGAGGACTGTCCCGGTCGCCGTGCCGGTGTTGCCGCCGCCGTCGGTGGCCGTCACCTGCACGTCGTACTCGCCCTCCGGCAATCCGTTCGTCGACCACGTCGTGCCGAACGGTGCTCCCGTCGAGGCGATCGTCGTCCACGAGCCGCCGCCGTGCGGGCGGTAGGCGTACTGCACGGAGGCGATGTCGGCCGAGCCGGACGCGCCGAGCGCGGCGTCGCCGTTCGTCGCGGCGGGCGCGCTCAGCTGCACGGTCGGCGCGGAGTTGTCGACGGTGAACGTGACGCTCGGCGAGTAGAGCGGGCCGTTCCCGGCGCGATCCCACACCGCGACGCGCACCTCGGCGGGGCCGTCGGGTGTCGCGGTCGAATCCCAGTGGTCGCCCGAGATCGTCTGGAAGTCGCTGTCGGCCGCCGTCTTCACCTGGTAGACGGTGCGCGACGCGTCGATCCCGGAGGTGGCGTCGGTCGCGCTCGAAGAGAACGCGATCGTCCCGTGGAGATCGGCGTTGGCGTTCGGCGCGGTCATCGTCGCGGAGTCCGGGTCGGAGTTGTCGACGGTCTTGGTCGAGAAGAGCTGCGTCGTCTGGTTCCCGGTGCTGTCGGTCGAGATCGCCTCGAGCTCGTAGGCGCCGTCGGGCAGGCCGGTGGTGATCCACGGGAGCTCCCACGGCGAGTCGGTGTCGGTACCGATCTCCGTCCAGCTCGAGCCGCCGACCGGGCGGTACAGCCACTCGACGGAGGCGATGTCGGGGTCGGTCGGCGACGCGGTGAGCTGCACCGTGCCGCGGAGGATGCTGTTCGGGTCTTCCGCGGTGCCGGCCGGCGCCGTCGTGTCGATCACGACCGTGGCGGTCTTCGTCGGCTCGACGTTGCCCGCGTTGTCGGTGGAGCGGTACTGGATCGTGTTCGTGCCCTCGTGTCCCGCCGCCGCGACGGTCACCGTGTTGCCGGTCGTCCACGCCCCGCCGTCGACGCTGTACTCGGTCGAGGCGACGCCGCTCGTCGCGTCCGTCGCCGTGAGGTGGACGGTCACGTCGGTGTTCCGCGCGCCGAACGGCGCGTCGTCGGTCGTAGACGGCGGCGTGTTGTCGATCGTGACCGTGTGCGGGACGACCGAGCACCGGCCGTTGCCGGCCGCGTCGACCGCGACGTACCACATGTCGTACGAGCCGTCGGCGACGGACTTCGTGTCGAACGGCGGCGCGATCGCGCTGCCGAACGTGTTGCACGGGTTCGCGCCGAGCGAGCCGGCCGGCGCGAGCCGGAAGGTGGTGGAGGCGATGCCGGACGTCGCGTCCTGAGCGGTGCCGGCGAGACCGGTCGCGTCGAGCGTCCCGTGCAGCAGCGCACCGGCGGCGGGCGCGTCGAGCGAGACGTTCGACGGCGGCGTGTGGTCGATCTTCACGGCCGCGGTCGCATCCGCCGAGGTGACGCCCGCGCGGTTCGTCGCGTGGTAGGTGATCGTGTGCACCCCGTCGTCGGTCGCCGGGACGACGACGCTCGTCCCGGACGTCCACGCCCCGGAGTCGAGCTTGTACTCGACCGTCGCCACGCCCGACTCGTCGTCCACCGCGTCCAGCGTGACGGTGACGTCGTTCGCATGCCAGGCGGAGTCGGCGTCGCTCGTGACGTTCGGCGGGGTGTTGTCGACCAGGATCGTTCGCAGCGCCGTGATCGTCTGGTTGCCGACGTTGTCGGTGACGACCGCACGGACGTCGTAGTTGCCGTCGGCCGGCGTCCACGTCGACGGGTCGGCGATCGTCGTCCAGGTGTCCGCGTCGTGCGGCGAGCTCTGCACCAGCGTCGCGCTCGTGTTCACGCCCGAGCCCGTGTCGCTGGCAGTGACCGAGAGCGGGATCGTGCCGTGGCCGAACGCGCCCGGGTCATCGAGCGATGCGGTCGGTGCAGTGTTGTCGACCTTCAGCGTCTGGGTCGCGTCGTCGGCGTTCGTCGCCTCGTCGGTCGACGTCGCGGTGACGATGTAGTTCCCGTCGGCGACGGTCGTGGTGTCCCAGCCCTCGTCGTAGGAATCGGTGGTGCCGCCCGTGCCGGCGCCGGCGAGGGTGCCGATCGTGCCGGTCTGCGCGCCGGTGTAGGCGAAGCCGACGGATGCGACGCCGCTCGTCTGGTCGGACGAGGTCGTATGGAGGTCGACCGATCCGCGGATCCAGTAGTCGGAGCCGACGAGTGTGCCGAGCGACGGGAATGCGATCGTCGGCTTGGCGGTGTCGACCACGACGTCGCTCGTCGAGGCCGTCGAGCTGTTGCCGGCCGCGTCGTGCGCGACGGCGCAGACGACGTACTTGCCGTCGGCCGGCAGCGTCCACGTGGTCGCGTACGGCGCCGTGGTGACGGTCGAGATCAGCGTGCCGGTGGAGCAGGGGGCCCCGGCCGGCGCGAAGAGGAAGTCGACGGAGGCGACGCCGCTCGTCTCGTCGGAGGCGCTCGCCGCGAGCGGCTCGGTGGACGCGTTCGTGTAGGCGCCCGGCGCCGTCGTGAGGGTCGCGTCGGGGGGCGTCGTGTCGGACGTCCAGCTCGCCGAGACGCCGGTGCCCGGCCCGTTCACGTTGACGCCGCGCACGGTGAAGGTGTGGGCGCCGTCCGCGAGGCCGCTGAGGGGCTGCGGGCTCGAGCAGGCCGCGTACGCGCCGCCGTCGAGCTTGCACTCGAACGTCGCGCCCGGGTCGTTGCCGGAGTGGAACACAATGCTCGCCGAGCCGGACGCGATCGTGCCGGAGGGAGCCGAGTCGACGACGGCGGTCGGGACCGGAGGCGCGAGCACGACATCGGCCGAGTCCCCGATTGCCGTGCCGGCGAGGGTCCCCGTGACGTGCGCCGTGCCGATCGCGCCGGTCGCGGACAGGGTCGCGGAGTAGGTGCCGTCGCCCTTGTCGTCCACGCTCGAGAGCGTGCCGAGCGAGCTTGCGAGGTCGACCGACGCCCCGCCGGCGCGAAGTGCGTTCCCGTAGGTGTCGCGCAGTTGGACGGTGATCGTTGCATCGCCGGAGGTGCCGTCGGCGTTGATCTTCGTGGGGGTCGCGGTGATCGTCGACTGCGCGGCGTCGGCGGCGGCCGGGCCGACGCTCACGCTCGCGGTGCCCGGGAGCGCGGTTCCGCCGGCCGTCGCACTGAGGTGGGCGGTGCCCGCCTGCGTTGCGGTCAGGGTCGCGGAGTACGTGCCGTCGCCGTTGTCGGTGACCGCGCCGACCGTCCCGCTGTCGGACGCAACCGTGACCGCGTCGCCGCCCGAGGTGAGGGCGTTGCCGTGTGCGTCGCACAGGCGCACCGTGATCGTCGCGCTGCCGCCCGCGGTGATGCTGCCCGGCGACGCGGCGAGCGACGACTGCGCGGCGCTCGCCGCGCCCGGCAGGTATTGCACCGTCGCGGTGGGCGTCAGGAGGGTGCCGGCGGCGGTGGCCGAGTAGACCACCGTCTCCGCAGTCGTGTCTGCGACGGTGAAGGTGGCGATTCCCGAGCTGTCGGTGTCCGTGCCGAGGATCGGGTCGATCGTCGACGAGCCGCCGTCGGGGGCGAGCGTCACGTGTGAGCTAGGAATCGGGTTGCCCCGGGCGTCCTCGACCACGACCGTCACGGTCGTGCCGGCGCCGTCCGTGCTGACGGACGAGCCGCCGGCCGTGACCGTCGACGTCCCGGCCGAGACGGCGCCCGGAACGAAGCTGACGGTCGTCCCGGCGAGCGCCTCGCCGTTCACCGTCGCGCCGACGTGCGCGACACCTGCGGCGTTCGAGTCGAGCGTCGCGGTGTAGGTGCCGTCGCCGTTGTCGACGACGGCTCCGATCGTGCCGAGGTCGGTCGAGAGGACGACGGTCGCGCCGCCGGCCGCGAGGTCGTTCCCGAAGGCGTCGCGCGCCTGGACGGTCAGCGTCGACGGGCTGCCGGCCGTGAGCGACGTCGGTGCGGCGGTGATCGACGAGCGCGCCGCGTTCGGCGCCGAGCCCGCGTTGAACGTCGCCGCGCCCGTATTGGCGAGCGGGGAGCCGCCGAGCGTACCGCTCACGGTCGCGCCGCCGGCGGACGTCGAGGTCAGGGCGGCCGTGTAGGTGCCGTCATGGTGATCGGTGACCGCCGAGAGGACGCCGAGGGTCGTCGCGAGCGCGACGGTCGCGCCACCCGTCTGGACGACGTTGCCGAACGCGTCATGCGCCTGCACGGTGACGGTTGCCGCCGAGGAGCCGTCGGCGGTGACGCTCGACGGCGCGAGCGCGAGCGTCGACTGCGCCGCGTCGGGCGCGCCCGCGCCGATCGAGAACGCGGAGCTCGTCGCACCCGCGAGACCGGAGGCGGATGCATCGAGCCGATAGCCCGATCCCGCCTTGTCGAGCGAGAGGTCCGCGAACGTGGCAACGCCGGCTGCAGCGGTCTCTGTGAGGGTGCCGGAGAGCGTCGCGCCGGTCGACCCTGCGAGCGCGATCGACACGGCGGCGCTGCTCGCGGTCGGGTTGCCGAAGGCGTCGACCACCTGGATGGTCACCGCCGGCGCGAGCGCGCTGCCGGCGCTGCCGTTCGGCGGCTCTCCACCGAAGGCGAGCGCCGCGGGCGCACCCGCCGAGACGCTGACGGGGGAGCTCGTGCCGCTGATCGTCGAGTCGCCTGCGCTCACCGTCTGCGTGCCGGCGGTGCCGAACGCGACCCCGCTCGTGTAGGTGTACGAGCCCGCGTCGCCGGAGCCGAACGCGTGCGCGGAGGCGAGTGTCGCGCGGGAATCGCCGGAGGTGAGAGCCACCGTTCCGCGGTAGCCGGTCGCGAGGTTGCCGTATGCGTCCTTCGCCGTGACCGTGACGTCGAGCGGGTCGCCGGCGGTCGCGCTCGCGGCGCTCGTCGTGACGACCAGCGACGCGGCAGCGGCGGGGGCGACGGTCACGTTCGTGCTGCCGGTGATCGCGCCGTCGGAAGCGGTGAGCGTCCGGGCGCCTGCGCTGGTCAGCGTGACGCCCGAGAAGCCTGCGATGCCGCTTGCGGCGGTGGCGCTGTCGCCGGCGAGCTGGACGGTCCCGGTGTAGTTCGTGTCGGTGTTGCCGTACGCGTCGAGCGCAGTGACGGCGACGGCGAAGCCGGTGCCGGCGACGGCGTTCGCGGGAGCCGAGACCGAGAAGTGGGTGGCCGTCGCCGGGTCGACGGTGACGCTCGTGTTGCCGGTGAGCGAGCCGTCCTGCGCGGTCAGCGTCTGCGTCCCTGCGGCCGTCAGCTCGACGCCTGCGAACGACGCGGTGCCGCTCGCGGCGGTGGCGCTGTCGCCGGCGAGCTGCACGGTGCCGCCGTAGCTCGTGTCGGTGTTGCCGTAGGCGTCGAGCGCGGTGACTGTGACTCCGAAGCCGGTGCCGGCGGTGACGGATGCAGGCGCCGACACGGCGAAGTGCGTCGCGGCGCCCGCGGTGACGCTGACGGTCGCGTCGCCGGTGAGCGAGCCGTCCTGCGCGGTGATCGTCCGGGCGCCTGCGGCCGTCAGCTCCACGCCGGTGAAGGAGGCGACGCCGCTGGTCGCGGCTGCGCTGTCGCCGGCGAGCTGGACGGTGCCGGTGTAGTTCGTGTCGGTGTTGCCGTACGGGTCGACGGCCGTGACGGTGACGGCGAAGCCGGTGCCGGCGACGGCGTTCGCGGGAGCCGCGACGGAGAAGTGCGTCGCGTCGGCGGGGCCGACGTCGACGG
>Ga0308174_10001202_pt1 | contig 11848 bp, 8 predicted proteins | sample PhyPR2_FD_203894 | JGI IMG/M metagenome (GOLD analysis project Ga0308174, IMG submission 203894) | Soil microbial communities from UC Gill Tract Community Farm, Albany, California, United States - DLSLS.P.R2 | ecosystem: Environmental > Terrestrial > Soil > Agricultural land | place: USA...
GCCGCACCGCCCCTCGCGGCCGCGGCGCCGGCCCGCAGCGCCGCGGACAGCGTAAGGGCCTGCGTGCGCTCGCCGGGGTCGAGGTAGGCGTTGCGCGAGGACAGCGCCAGCCCGTCGGCCTCCCGGACGGTCTCGGCCCCGACCACCTCGACGCCCAGGCACAGGTCCTCGGCCATCCGGCGCACCAGCACCAGCTGCTGGTAGTCCTTCTGCCCGAACACCGCGACGTCGGGGCGCACCAGGCCGAACAGCTTGGCCACCACGGTCAGCACGCCGACGTAGTGGCCGGGACGGGTGGCGCCCTCCAGCACGCCGCCGAGCGGGCCGGGCTCGACGGTGACCTGCGGGTCGCCGCCGGGGTAGACCTCCTCGACCGTCGGCGCGAACACCACGTCGGCGCCGTGCTCGGCGCACACCGCGAGGTCGGCCTCGAAGGTGCGGGGGTAGCGGTCGAGGTCCTCCCCCGGGCCGAACTGCATCGGGTTGACGAAGACCGACACCACGACGGCGGCGTGCGCGCCGACCGTCCGGCGGGCCGTGTCGACGAGCTCGGCGTGCCCGGCGTGCAGCGCCCCCATCGTCGGCACCAGCGCCACCCGTCCGCCGTTCGTCCGGGTCGCGGCCAGCGCGGCGGCCAGCTCCGCGCGGGTGCCGGCGACCACCGGGCGTCGCAGCGCGGGGGTGCTCACACGCGGGTCAGCGCGTCGTTGAGCACGCCGACGAGCTTGGCCGCGCGGATCGGCAGCAGCCGGCCGTCGAGCACGGCCCGGTTCGCGGTGGCCCGGGCCATGGCCACGTAGGACTCGAGGGTGTCCGGCGAGGCGACCGCGATGTCGGCGACGTGGGCCCGCACGGTCTCCACGTCGCCACGCACGATCGGCCCGGTCAGCGCCGCGTCGCCATAGGACAGCGCGTTGTCCAGGGCCGCGGTCAGCAGCGGACGCAGCGTGCCCGCCGGGTCGTCGGCGCCGGAGGCCCGCAGCAGGTCCATCGCCTGCGCGACGAGCGTGACCAGGTGGTTGGCGCCGTGCGCGAGACCGGCGTGGTAGAGCGTGCGCCGGTCCTCCTCGACGCGGACGATCCGGCCTCCGAGGTCGGCCACCAGCGTGGCGGCCAGCGCCTGCGTGTCGGGCGCCGCGGTGACGCCGTACACGCAGCCCGGCAGGCGGGCCAGGTCGACGTCGGTGCCGGTGAAGGTCATCGCGGGGTGCATGGCGAGCACCTGGGCGCCGCGGCGGGCGGCGGGGGCCAGCACGGCCAGCCCGTGCTTGCCCGAGGTGTGCACCACCTGCTGGCCGCGACGGATGGCGCCCGAGGCGGCGAGCATGCTCACCACGTTGCTGAGCATGTCGTCGGGGACGGTCAGCAACAGCACGTCGCACGAGCGCGCCACGGCCGTGGGCTTGTCCACGCGGACGCCCGGGAGCAGCGTCTCCGCCCGGGTCCGCGACGCGGCGGACTCGCCGGCGACGGCGGTGATCTCGTGGCCGGCGTCCCGCAGCGCTGCCGCCAGGACAGCGCCGACACGGCCGGCTCCGACCACCCCAAGTCTGGTCATGCCTCATCACCTAACGTTTCAGTCCCTGACGGGTACCGCACGGTGTGCTGACAAGTACGACTCCGAGCGTACGCGGACCGCGTGCGGCGCCATAACCAGGCGGCCGGGTGGCCTCGGTCACAGCCGGGACCGCGCCGTAGCCTGGCGCGATGACCGCTTCGCCCCCGACCTCGCTGGGCATGCCGGCGGTGCCGCCGCCGACCTCGGCCCCGACGTGGAAGCAGGCCTGGGACGCCGCGCTGTACGGCGCCGACGGGTTCTACCGCCGCGAGTCGCCCGCGGCCCACTTCCGCACCTCGGTCCACGTCTCACCGCTGTTCGCCCGGGCCGTGGCCCGGATGGCCCGCGAGGCCGGCCTCGACACCGTCGTCGACGTCGGCGCCGGCCGCGGCGAGCTGCTCACCGCGCTGCACGAGGCGGACCCGGGCCTGCAGCTGCTGGGCGTCGAGGTGGCCGCCCGCCCCGCCGGGCTCGCCCCGGTCATCGCCTGGACCACCGCCCTGCCCGAGGCCGTCGAGGGGCTGGTGGTGGCCAACGAGTGGCTCGACAACGTGCCCTGCCACGTCGTCGAGGTCGACCCCGAGGGGGTGCTGCGGGTGGTGCACGTCGACCCGGCGACCGGGTCCGAGAGCCGCGGCTCGGCGCTGGCCGACCGGGCGGTGCCCGCGTCCCTGTCGGCCTGGCTGGAGCGGTGGTGGCCGCTCGAGGGTCGCGAGCCCGGCCTGCGGGCCGAGGTCGGCACCTCGCGCGACGCCGCCTGGGCGGAGGTCGTCGGCCGGGTCACCCGCGGCGTCGCCGTCGCCGTGGACTACGGCCACACCCGCGAGACGCGGCCGCCGTTCGGCTCGCTGCGCTCCTACCGCGCCGGTCACGAGGTGGACGTGCGGCCCGACGGGTCGTGCGACGTCACCGCGCACGTGGCCGTGGACGCCGTGGCCGCGCGGGTCGGCGGGGTGGTGCGCCGGCAGCGCGACGTGCTCGCCGAGCTCGGCGTCGACGGTGCCCTGCCCGACCCGGGGCGGGCGGACGCCGACCCGGCGTCGTACCTGCGCGACCTGGGGAGCGCCAGCGAGGCGGCCGAGCTCACCGACCCGGGTGGCCTCGGGTCGTTCTCCTGGGTGGTCACCCACCGCTGACGCGCGGCGGCGAGGGCTGCGCGGGAGCCGTCCCGTCCCGCGGCCTGCGCGCCCGCCTCGTCAGGGCGTTCTCCTGCTCCAGCAGGTCGCGTGCCTCTGCGGCGTCGCGGTGCCGCAGCCGCACCTTCACCGGGCCGGGAGGGCTGTCGACGTGCAGGTCGGCGAGTCCGAGCCGGTGCTGCCAGACCCCCTGGTGCAGACGCAGCGACTGCACCCGGGCGTGCGGCACCACGTGCATGCGTCGGGTCAGCAGCCCCTCCCGGCTCACCACCAGGTCCTCCCCGACGCCGCCGGACATGAAGTGGCGCCCTACTGGCGAGACCCACCGGGCCCGTTCGGGCGGCGCGGTCAGCGCAACGGCGTCCGGGTGGGGTCCGCCCGCCTCGGCGAGCAGCCGGCGGGCCAGGGCGAGCACCAGCGGCCGCGGCGCCACCGGCATCGCGGTCGAGGCCGACGGCTTGCCGTCGCCGCCGTCGAAGCCGGCGGAGTAGCCCGCCACCGACACGTCGAGCCGCGCCCAGCCCAGCCGCCGCCACAGCAGCGGCTCGCTGACCACGACGCCCTGCACCCGCGCCAGCGCGATCGTCTGGGTGTTGCGCTCGAAGAGCCCCCGTCGCACGTGCAGGCCGCTCTCGGACTCGGTGACCACGAAGCCGTAGAACGCCGAGAGTCGCCGGAACTGGGTGAGCGCGAAGCCGATGACCACCGGCACCACGCCGGCGATCCCGGCGAACTGGCCGAAGACGGCGAACGCGACGCCGAGCACCACCGCGGCCACGAGGAAGGCGCCCGCCTCCGCCGAGAGCAGCAGGCTGACCACCAGCGTCGGGAGGTCGAGCCGCGCCAGCTCCCGCTCCGGACGCGGCGGGACGGGTGCCTCCCCGTCCGCCCCGGCGTGGCCGGGCCGCGTCGCCGCCCGGGCCCGGTCGCGGCGTGCCAGCAGCTCCTCGCGCAGCGCCTCGGCCTCGTCGAGCCGCACGAAGGCCAGCGACCCCTCACGGGTGCCGCCGCCGGCGACGTCCATCCGCAGCTCCGCCAGCCCGAAGATCCGGGCCACGAAGGGCTGGGCGATGTCGACGCCCTGGAGCCGGTCCACCCGGATGCGGCGCGACTGCCGCGAGACGATCCCGGTGTCGACCCGCAGCTCGTCGGCCTCGATCCAGTACTTCGTGCGGGCCCACGACACCGCGCCGAAGACCGCCCCCGCCACCAGCAGCGCCAGCAGCAGCCAGGCCAGCGGCCCGAGGTCGCCGCGCAGCAGGTCGTCCCAGCTCGTCGCGAGCATGGCGACCACCAGGATGAAGCTGCGCACCAGCGGGGTCAGCGGCGAGAGCCGCTTGTAGGGCCGCTCCACGCCGGCCTCGCCCGGGAGGGCCGGATCGCTCACAGCCCGGCGGCCTGCGACTCGCCGAGCGAGGTGAGCCGGTCGCGCAGCCGGGCGGCCTCGGCGGCCGGCAGCCCCGGGATCACCGCGCTCGTGCCCGGGCTGGCGGTGTGCAGGTGGACGCTGGCGATCTTGAAGGCCTGCTCCAGCGGCCCGGCCTGCACGTCGACGTACTGCATGCGCCCGTACGGCACCACGACCAGCGTGCGGAACAGCGCGCCGTGCTTGATGTAGAGCTCGTCCTCCCGCTCGGCGTACCCCCACCAGCGGACGTTGCGGCCGACCAGCCACCAGCCCCACGCGGCCACCGCCGCCACCAGCAGCAGCGGCACCAGCCACAGCCACACCGGCCAGGAGAGCACCAGCCCGAGCACCACCAGCACCGCGCCGAGCACGACGGCCGCCCCGACGAGCACGAGCCGGCGCAACCGCGCCAGCGCGGGCGAGACCGGTCGCCACGCGTGCTCGGGAGGTGCGAAGAGGTCGTCCACGCTTCCGAGGCTAGTGCCCGTGCGAGCATGTGGCCGTGTCCGAGCAACGCGTCACCGTCGCGGTCGGCGCGGCGTCGGGCGGGAGCCACGACCTGCCGCTGAGCCTCGGTCCCCACCACCCCTCGAGCCACGGTGCGCTGCGGCTCCGGCTGACCCTGGACGGCGACCGGATCGCGGGGTGCGAGCCCGTGGTGGGCTACCTCCACCGCGGCGCCGAGAAGCTGTTCGAGGTGCGGGACTACCGGCAGCTGCTGGTGCTGGCCAACCGGCACGACTGGCTCTCCGCGTTCTCCTCCGAGCTCGGTGTCGTGCTGGCCGTCGAGCGGCTGCTCGGGATGGAGGTCCCGGCCCGCGCGACCTGGGCGCGCACGCTGCTCGCGGAGCTCAACCGGCTGCTGAGCCACCTCGCCTTCCTGGGCGCGTACCCCCTCGGTGAAGGCGCGGACACCCGCCACGAGGCGCACGTCTCGCGGGAGACCGTCCAGGCGGTGATGGAGGAGGTGTCCGGCGGGCGGATGCACTACATGTTCAACCGCGTCGGCGGTCTCAAGGAGGACCTGCCCGCGGGCTGGCTCACGCACGTCGAGGCGGCCCTCGACCTCGTCGGCCCCCGGCTGGCCCGGCTGTCCGCCCGGCTGCTCGACGACCCGGTGCTGGCGGAGGCGACCACCGGGGTCGGCGTGCTCTCGCCCGCCACCGTCGACGCGTACGGCGTCAGCGGGCCGCCCGCACGGGCGTCCGGCGTGGACCTCGACCTGCGCCGCGACGAGCCCTACCTCGGCTATGCGGACCTGCTCGCCGACGGCGTGCTGCGGGTGCCGACCCGCACCGCGGGCGACTGCCGCGCGCGTCTCGAGGTGCTGGCGGAGCAGGCGCAGGTGTCGCTGGACCTGGCCCGCGCCTGCGTCGGCCGGCTGCACAGCCTCGACCGCGGACCGGTCAACGTGCGGCTGCCCAAGGTGCTGCGGCCACCGGAGGGGGCGACGTACGCCTGGACGGAGAACCCGCTGGGGATCAACGGCTACTACCTGGTCTCGCGCGGCGAGAAGACCCCGTGGCGGATGAAGCTGCGCAGCGCCTCCTTCAACAACGTGGCCGCCCTGCCGGAGGTCGTGGCGGGGTGCCGGGTCGGCGACCTCGTGGCCGTGCTGGCCTCGATGTTCTTCGTCGTCGGCGACATCGACAAGTGAGGCTCCGGCGGATCGAATCGGCTCGGGTCGGCTCGTGTAGGTTGCCGGTCGTGACCCTCGTCAGCGCCGTGGCCCGGCCGTGAGGACCTCCGCCCGATGATCTTCACGGTCAGCACGATCCTCGACACGCCGGAGAACGTCGAGCTCTTCGTCGAGCGCAACCTGGCCGCCGGGGTCGACCACCTGTTCATCTTCCTGGACCGGCACCAGCCGCGGGTGCAGGAGTACCTCGAGCAGCACCCCCACGCCACCGTGGTCGCGACCCACGACGGCTTCTGGGGCGCGCGGCGTCCGCCCCAGCTCAACGTCCGCCAGAACGCCCACGCGAACCTGGTCCGCACCCTGCTGGCGCCCTTCGGCTGGGCGCAGTGGCTGTTCCACCTCGACGGCGACGAGTGCCCGGACATGGACCGGGACCTGCTGCTCGGCCTCCCCCCCGACGTCCGCGTCGTCAGCCTGCAGACCATGGAGGCCGTCAGCGTCCCGGGCGGCGAGCAGGAGATCCGGTTCAAGCGCCAGCTCGACGAGGACGAGCTCGCGCTGCTGCAGGTCCTCGGTGTCACCGCCCGGCCCGACAACAACAGCTACTTCAACGGGCACGCCCACGGGAAGGCGGGCATCCGCCCGACGCTGGACTTCAACCTGCACATCCACCGGGCGCGGGACTTCGACGCCGAGCTCATCGAGCCGTACACCTCCGCGGAGCTGCGGCTGCTGCACTACGACGCGATCTCGCTCGAGGCGTTCCTCGCGAAGTGGACGACCCACGCCGCCGCCGCTCAGGACGCCGTGTTCGGCCGCAAGAAGGCCACCATCCTCTCGGCGGTGCGGTCGGTGCAGCGCAACCCCCGCCTCGACGAGGCCGGGAAGGCGCGCTTCCTCGGCGAGATCTACCGCCGCACGGTGCAGGACGACGTCGACCTGCTCGACGAGCTCGGGTACCTCGTGCTCCCGCAGCCGGAGTACCACCGGCACCGCCCCGAGCCGCTGGACGGCGCCCGGTCGGCCTCGATGCACCGGCTGCTGCGGCTGCTGTGCGAGGCGGACAAGACGTACTTCCGGCCCCACAAGCCGGGACAGCCCAAGGACCTGCTCGCACAGTGCGCGAAGGCGGTGCGCCGGGAGGACCGGGGGCTGGCTCGGGAGATCGAGGCCTGCGTCGCCTCCGCCTCCCCGCTGCGGGTGTCGCAGGCGTTGTAGGCTCCGGCACTGACAACGCCCGCGCCGGCGACCGATCCGCGGTCCGCGGCCCCCCGACCTGCCGGAGCCTGCATGCCACCCACCCCGACCTCCTCCGCCGCGCCCACACTGGTCGTCGTGACCGGTTCGGGACGCAGCGGCACGAGCACGGTGGCGGGCGCGCTGAAGATGCTCGGCTGCTACGTGCCCCAGCCCGAGATCGCGCCCAACGACGCCAACCCCCGCGGCTACTTCGAGCCGAAGTGGGCCGTGGAGTACCACAAGAAGGTGCTGGCGAGGGCCGGCATCCGCACCCTCGACGGGCGGCCCGAGGCGCAGGCGCTGATGGACCCGGTCACCGCGGACGCCGAGCTGCTCGAGGAGCTGCGGACCTGGTTCGAGGGCCAGCTCGCCGACCGTGGCGACGCCGACCAGGTGGTGGTCAAGGACCCGCGGACCTTCTGGCTGCGCGAGCTGTGGCTGCAGGCTGCCGGCGCGCTGGGCGTCTCCACCGCCTGGCTCACGATGCTCCGCCACCCGGCCGAGGTCGTGGGGTCGCGCGACATGCACTACCTCAAGGACGCCGACGCCCACCGGCGGCTGGCCCGCGAGACCGGCAACCTCGCCGGCTGGGTGAACGTCGCGCTCACCAACGAGCGCACCTCGCGCGGTCACCGCCGGGTCTTCGTGCACTACGGCGACCTGATCACCGACTGGCGCGCCTCGATGACCCGCATCGCGGACCGGCTCGACCTGCACTACGACACCGACCTGGCCTCGGGCGAGCACCACCCGGTCGACGACTTCATCGACGCCACGCTGCGCCGCTCGCAGCTCACGCTGGACGACCTCGACGTCCCCGCCGACCTCCGCCGGCTCGCCGAGGGCGTGTGGCAGGCTCTCGACATGCTGGCCGCCGACCCGGACGACCACGACGCGATGGCGCGGCTCGACGCGCTGCGCGCGGAGTACGACCAGCTCTACACCCACGCCGTGGCACTCGCGCAGGACCACACGAGCTCCACCGTGGAGGAGACCCGGCAGCGGGTGCGCCGCCGGGTCACCAAGGAGCTGCGCGCGCAGCAGGCCGCCGCCCCCGCGGCCGGGCCGGCCCCCGCGTCGCTGCCGCGCCGCCTCGTGCGCCGCCTCCGTGCTGCTCGGCAGGGGCGCTGAGATGGCCGCGCGCGACCTGGCGGAGGCCGCTCGCCGTCGGCTGGCCCTCGGCGACCGCGTCCAGGGGCTCAGCGACGGGCTGCTCCAGGAGCGCTACGCCCGGTGGCGCACCCAGCCCGTCCGGGACAACGTCGTGCTCTACGAGGCGTTCTCGGGCAACGGCATGCTCGACAACCCCGAGGCGATCTTCCGGCACCTGCTGAGCCGTCCCGACATGGCGCACCTCGAGCACGTCTGGGTCCTCGACGACCTCGCCGGCCATCCCGAGGTGACCGAGGAGTTCGCCGACCACCCCCAGGTGCGTTTCGTCGAGATCCTGTCGCCGGCGTACCTCAAGGCCCTGGCCACCTCGAAGTACCTCATCAACAACGCGACGTTCCCCCAGCAGCTGGCCAAGCGGCCCGAGCAGGTCTACCTCAACACCTGGCACGGCGTCCCGCTCAAGCACATGGGCTTCGACATGCCCGACGGCGGCACGCTCTCGCGCAACATCACCCGCAACTTCCTCAACGCCGACTACCTGGTCTCGGCCAACCCGTACATGACCGAGACGATGTACCGCCACGCCTACCGGATGCAGGGCATCTTCCGCGGCGGGGTCATCGAGGAGGGGCACCCGCGCACCGACCGCCAGGTCGAGGCGCTGGCCGACCCCGACCGGGTGCGGCGGCTGCTGGAGTCCCACGGCGTGCGCATCGGCGACCGGAAGGTCGTGCTCTACGCACCGACGTGGCGCGGCCCCAACTTCCAGGAGCCGCACGCCAACGCGGCCCAGCTGACCGCGACCGTGCGGGAGCTGCAGGCCGCGCTCGACCCCGAGCGGTACGTCGTGCTCCTGAAGGTGCACCAGGTGATCTACCAGGCGGTGCGCCGCCGGATCGGGCAGAGCGCCTTCCTGGTCCCCAACGGCGTGCCGACGAACCTCACGCTGGGCGTCGCGGACGTGCTGGTCACCGACTACTCCAGCATCTTCTTCGACTACCTCGCGACCGGTCGGCCGGTCGTCCACTTCGTGCCCGACCTCGAGGAGTACCGCTCGGGCCGCGGCCTCTACCTGTCCCAGGACCAGCTGCCCGGACCGGTCTGCGAGAGCGTCCCGGACCTGGTCGCCCGGGTGAATGAGTCGCTCGCGGGCCCGGAGCGCTCACCCCGCACCGAGCAGTGCGCCGCGACGTACACCCCCAAGGACGACGGCTCGGTCTGCGAGCGCATCGTCGACATCGTCTTCTGCGGCGCCGACGAGTCGAAGTACACCGTGCACCGCGACTTCGGGACCGACAAGCAGCGGCTGCTGGTCTACCTGGGCGCGATGAAGTCGATGGGGATCACGACCTCCGCGCTCAACCTGCTGCGCAACCTCGACTACGACCGGTACGACGTCACCGCGTTCTTCGTCCACAGCCGGGGTCGCGACCGGGCCAAGAACATCGCGCTGGTCGACCCGCGGGTGCGCACCATCCCGAGGGCGCCGCAGTTCAACGCCTCACCGTGGCGGGTGCGCCAGGAGAACAAGCGGCTGCTGACCGAGGGGCTCCCCGCGCGGCTCGACCGGCGGCACACGGAGTTCTGGACCGCGGAGTGGCAGCGGATGTTCGGCCACGCCGAGTTCGACCACCTCGTCGACTTCAGCGGCTACGGCTGCTTCTCGCCGTTCCTGTTCACCGTCGCCCCGGCCCGCAGCAAGAGCATCTGGCTGCACAACGACATGTACGCCGACATGCAGCGCGAGACGGTCGGCGAGCGGCACCTCGAGGACCGCCTGTCGGCGGTGTTCTCCACCTACCGCTACTTCGACAACCTGGTCTCGGTCTCCCCCGCGCTGGATCGGATCAACCGCGAGAAGCTCGCGGCCTACGCGCGGCCCGAGCAGTTCACCCACGCGGCGAACACCATCGACGGCAACCGTGTGCTGCACATGGCCGGGCTCAGCAAGAGCGACGCCCGGCTGAAGGCCAGCGGCCAGGAGGTCGGACGGCAGGGCGGTGAGCCGTCGGCTTCGTCGGGGTCGTCGGCGTCGTCGGGGACCGCCGTCATCGACACCGGCAACATCGCCTCGACGATGTCGGTGCTGCTGGAGCACTTCACGCCGCACCAGATCATCCGCGAGGCCCGCGGCCGGGCCCGGCTGGGCACCCCCAGCACGAAGGGTGCCACGACGTTCGTGACGGTCGGTCGGCTCTCGCCGGAGAAGAACCACGTCCGGCTCGTCAACGCCTTCTCCCAGGTCCACGAGAACCACCCGGACACCCGGCTCGTCATCCTCGGCGGCGGCAAGCTGGAGCAGGAGCTGCAGACCCTCGTGCAGACGCTCGGGATGGAGTCCTCGATCACGCTGGCCGGCCAGGTCGACAACCCCTTCGCGATCATGGCGGAGTGCGACTGCTTCGTGCTCTCCAGCGACTACGAGGGCCAGCCGATGGTCATCCTGGAGGCCCGCACCTTGGGCCTGCCGGTCGTCACCACGGCGTTCTCCTCGGTCGGCGACTCGGTGCCGCCCGACGCCGGGCTGGTCGTGCCGCAGTCGGTGAAGGGCCTGGCGGAGGGGCTGACCCGGTTCCTCGCCGGTGAGGTGCCCGCCCACGAGCTGGACACCGACGACTACAACCGCCGGGCGATGGCCGACTTCGAGCGCGTGATGTCCCGCTCACCCGGGCGCGAGCAGGTGGTCGACGACCCGCGCTGAGGCGCGTCCGTCGTCCCACGGGCAGAACCGGTCGCGGAACGCCCGCCGGGCCGCGACGTGGGCGTCGGGTCCCCGCAGCACGTCGACGACCTGGCCGGTGGTGGCGACCAGCGGCCCCGGTGCGGTCGTCTCGATGTCGAAGTAGAACCCGCGCTCGACGTCGCGGTACTGCTCCAGGTCGGGCACCAGCAGCACGACCGGCCGGTCGGTGAGCGCGAAGTCGAACATCACCGACGAGTAGTCGGTCACCAGCATGTCGGCGGCCAGGAACAGCTCGGCGATGTCGGGATGCCTGGTGACGTCGCGGATCCGCGGGTGCCCCCGGAAGACGTCGTCCTGACGAGTGCTGTTGTAGTGGCCGCGCAGCAGCACCACCGCGTCGGGGACCTCGCGCAGCAGCGCCTCCGCGTCGAGGTAGAGCGGCTTGGCGTCCAGCACCCCGACGTACTGCCGCCAGGTGGGGGCGTAGAGCACCACCCGCTGCCCCGGACCCACCCCGAGCCGGGCCCGGACCTGCTCGCGCAGCCGCGGTGCATCCTGGGAGGCCAGCACGTCGTTGCGCGGCAGCCCCACCCCCAGGATCTCGCCCTCGTAGCCGAAGGCGCTGCGGTAGACCTCGGAGCAGAACGGGCTCGGCGAGACCATCGCGTCCCAGCCGGCCGCCTGGTCGGCGATGCGGCGGCGGTGCCGCCAGGTGGCGAAGTCGCCGGGACCCCGGTCCTCCCCGATCCGCTTGAGCGGGGTGCCGTGCCAGGTCTGGAGGTGCCGCTGGCCGGGCCGCTTGCGCCACCAGTACGGCGCCCCGGCGTTGGTGACGTGCACGGCGGCGTGGCCCATGGCGTCGTACCACTCCCGGCTGCGGCGTACGACGGCCCGGGCCCCGTCCGGCACCACCACGTGGGGGTCGTCGACCACGAACCCGACGTCCAGGTCGAGGTCCCGCGACAGCAGCTCGCGGGCCACCGCACCGGGGCTGTCGCCGACCGACCGGCCGCGGAAGGTCTCGAACAGCCAGCTGCCCGGCCGCGGCCGCGCCGGCGGGCCGGCGTAGACG
>Ga0308174_10001204_pt1 | contig 11840 bp, 8 predicted proteins | sample PhyPR2_FD_203894 | JGI IMG/M metagenome (GOLD analysis project Ga0308174, IMG submission 203894) | Soil microbial communities from UC Gill Tract Community Farm, Albany, California, United States - DLSLS.P.R2 | ecosystem: Environmental > Terrestrial > Soil > Agricultural land | place: USA...
CAGCCCGGGACCGGCCGGGTCCAGCCGGTGCGGCCCCGCGTGCTCGGGGTGCACGCGTCGTTCGTCAGCGGGCGGGCCGCGGAGGTCAGCGCCCACGTCCGGTACGGCGAGCGCTCCCGCGCGCTGGCCCTGCGCTTCGAGCTGCACCACCAGGGCTGGTGCTGCACCGCCGTGGACTTCGCCTGAGGTTCCGGCCCCTCGGACGCGACGGGGCCCGACCGGCACCGGCCGGTCGGGCCCTGTCGTCAGCGCCGGCGCGCGGCCCGCGTCAGCTGACCCGCGCGGTGAGGCCGGTCGGCCCGCCCGGGCGGCCGTGGCACTGCTTGAACTTCTTGCCCGACCCGCAGGGGCACTTCTCGTTGCGGCCGACACCCGCGAACTCGTCCTCCGGCGCGGCGTCCGCGCGCACCTCGACGTCGCCGCCCTCGGTGGGCGCCGAGTAGGCGAGGTGCTGCGGCTGCTGGGGCCGGTCCAGGCCCTTCGCCCGGATCTGGGGGGCCGGCTCGCGCGCCTCGTCGGACACCGGCTGCGGGGCGGACGGCACGGTCTGGCGCATCGGCTCGAACACCTCGGGCTCGTCCTCGACCTGCTCGTCCTCGGCCTCGAGCTGGACGTCGAGGTTGAACAGGAAGCCGACCGACTCCTCCTTGATGCCCTCCATCATCGCGGCGAACATGTCGAAGCCCTCGCGCTGGTACTCGACGAGCGGGTCCCGCTGCGAGTAGGCGCGCAGGTAGATCCCCTCACGGAGGTAGTCCATCTCGTAGAGGTGCTCGCGCCACTTGCGGTCGAGGACCGAGAGGATGACGCGCCGCTCGAGCTCGCGCATCACGGACTCGCCGATCTCCTCCTCACGCCGGGCGTACGCCGCCTGGGCGTCGGCCTGCAGCGCCTCGATGAGCTCGTCGCGGTCCATGTTCGCCCGGCCGCCGGCGCGCTGCTCGAGGTCCTGCAGGTCCACCCCGACCGGGTAGATCTGGCGCAGCGCGGTCCACAGCGCCTCCAGGTCCCACTCCTCGGCGAACTCCTCGGTCGCGGCGGTGACGTACGTCGCGATCGTGTCGTCGAGGAAGCCGCGGATCTGCTCCTGCAGGTCCTTGCCCTCGAGGACCTCGCGCCGCTCCGCGTAGATGACCTTGCGCTGGCGATCCATCACGTCGTCGTACTTGAGGACGTTCTTGCGGGACTCGAAGTTCTGCGACTCCACCTGGCCCTGCGCGTTGGCGATCGCGCTGGTGACCCGCTTGTTCTCGATCGGCACGTCGTCCGGGATCTTGAGCACCTGCAGCACCCGGTCGACCCACTCGGACTTGAACAGCCGCATGAGCTCGTCCTCCAGCGACAGGTAGAACCGGGACTCGCCCGGGTCGCCCTGGCGGCCGGAGCGACCGCGGAGCTGGTTGTCGATCCGGCGGGACTCGTGGCGCTCGGTGCCGACCACGTAGAGGCCGCCGACGTCCTTGACCGCGTCGTGCTCGGCGGCGACCTGTGCCCGGATCTTCTCGAGCATCGTCGGCCACGCCTCGTCGTACTGGTCGGCGGTCTCGCCCGACGGCTCCAGGCCCTGCCTGCGCAGCTCCTGGTCGGCGAGGAAGTCCACCGAGCCACCGAGCATGATGTCGGTGCCGCGACCGGCCATGTTGGTGGCGACGGTGACCGCGCCCTTGTGGCCGGCCATCGCGACGATCTTCGCCTCGTCGGCGTGCACCTTGGCGTTGAGGACGGTGTGCGGGATGCCGCGCTTGGTCAGCTTCGTCGACAGGTGCTCGGACTTCTCCACCGAGACCGTGCCGACCAGGACCGGCTGGCCCTTCTCGTGCCGCTCGGCGATGTCCTCCACGACCGCGTCGTACTTCGCCTCCTCGGTGCGGTAGACGAGGTCGGGCTGGTCGGCGCGCGCCATCGGCCGGTTGGTCGGGATCGGCACGACGCCGAGGTTGTAGATCTTGTCGAACTCCGAGGCCTCGGTCATGGCCGTACCCGTCATGCCCGAGAGCTTCTCGTACATGCGGAAGTAGTTCTGCAGGGTGATGGTGGCGAGGGTCTGGTACTCCTCGCGGACCTCCACGCCCTCCTTGGCCTCGATCGCCTGGTGCAGGCCGTCGTTGTAGCGGCGGCCGGCCAGCATGCGGCCGGTGTGCTCGTCGACGATGAGCACCTCGCCGTTCATGACGACGTACTCCTTGTCGTTCCGGAACAGCTCCTTGGCCTTGATCGAGTTGTTGAGGAACGAGATCAGCGGCGTGTTCGCCGACTCGTAGAGGTTCTCGATGCCGAGGTGGTCCTCGACCTTGGTGATGCCGGGCTCGAGGACCGAGATCGTGCGCTTCTTCTCGTCGACCTCGTAGTCGACCTCGCGCTCGAGCTTGCGGGCGACCCGCGCGAACTCGGCGTACCAGTGCACCTCGTCCTGGGTGGGACCGCTGATGATCAGCGGGGTGCGGGCCTCGTCGATGAGGATCGAGTCGACCTCGTCCACGATCGCGAAGTGGTGACCGCGCTGCACGCACTCCTCGATGGAGCCGGCCATGTTGTCGCGCAGGTAGTCGAAGCCGAGCTCGTTGTTGGTGCCGTAGGTGATGTCGCACCCGTACGCCGCGCGGCGCTCGTCGGGCCGCATCTCGGGGAGGATCACGCCGGTGCTGAGCCCGAGGAAGTGGTGGATGCGCCCCATCATCTCGGACTGGTACTTGGCCAGGTAGTCGTTGACGGTGACGATGTGGACGCCGTTGCCGGTCAGGGCGTTGAGGTACGACGGCAGCGTCGCGACCAGCGTCTTGCCCTCGCCGGTCTTCATCTCGGCGATGTTGCCGAGGTGCAGGGCGGCGCCGCCCATGACCTGCACGTCGTAGGGGCGCTGGCCGATGACGCGGCGGGCCGCCTCGCGGACGGTGGCGAAGGCCTCGGGCATCAGGTCGTCGAGCGACTCACCGCCGGCGAGACGTTCCTTGAACTCCGCGGTCATCCCCTGCAGCTCGGCGTCGGACATCGCGACGAAGTCGTCCTCGATGGCGTTCACCGCCTGCGCCACGCCCTCGAGCTGACGCAGGATCTTGCCCTCGCCGATGCGAAGGATTCTGTCGAGAATGGCAGGCACTGGGTGGTACTCCTGGGATAGGTGGCTCGCGCCACTCTACCCAGCGGCCAGAGCGCTCCCTAACCGAACGGCGAGGTCGCCGCGCGGGTCGACCACCACGTCGGCGAGGCCGAGCCAGCCGGCGAGCCGGCGCAGCTCCGCGGCGAGCTGCTCCGGCGTGTCCTCCGGAGCGTCCGGCTCGGCCCACGCGGCGCGGACGACGAGCCTGCCGGCGCCGTCCGCGTGGCGGCGGTCGGCCTTGAGGTCGACCCGGCCGACCAGGCGGTCGCCGAGGAGGAACGGGAGCACGTAGTAGCCGTGCACCCGCTGCGGGCCGGGCACGTAGATCTCGATGCGGTAGCGGAAGCCGAACAGGCGCTCGGTGCGCTCGCGCTCCCACACCACCGGGTCGAACGGGCTCAACAGGGTCCGCGCCCGGACCCGGCGCGGCAGCCGGGCGGCCGACCACACGTATGCCGGCTGGCTCCAGCCGTCGACCTCGGCGACGTCCAGCTCGCCGTCCTCGACCAGCTCCGCGACGGCCTGCCGCGTCTCGGCCGCGCCCATCCGGTAGTAGTCGCGCAGGTCGGTCACGGTCGCCACGCCGTGGGACCGGGCGGCCCGGCGCACCAGCTCCCGCAGCGCGTCCTCGCGGCGGGGCGTCGGCAGGGCCAGGACGTGGTGCGGGACCACCCGCTCCGGGAGGTCGTAGCGGATCTCGAACTGGCTGTTGCGCGAGGCGATCGCCACGACCCCGGCGGTGAACAGGTGGTCGAGCAGCCGCCGGGTGTCGGACCAGTTCCAGCCCCAGTGCTCCTTGGTCCGCGGCGCGTCGCCGAGGATGGCGGCCGCCTCGCGGGCCGTCGTCGGGCCGCGGTCCCCGAGCAGCGCCAGCAGGTCGCGCTCCAGCTCCGGGCGGTCGGCCACGGCGCCCCACTTGCCGCGCCGGGCGCGGTAGTCGGCCATCCGGTGCTGCATGACCGGCCACAGCTCGACCGGCATGAACGCCTGCACGTGCGCCCAGTACTCCACGATCCGCCGCGGCCGGGCCTCGGCCGCCCGGTGCAGCAGACCGACGTCGTACGGCCCCATCCGGGAGTACAGCGGGACGTAGTGCGCGCGCGCCAGGACGTTGACCGAGTCCACCTGCAGCACGCCGGTCCGCTCCACGGCCCGCTGCAGCGTGCGCATGGTGGGCGTGGCGTGCGGAGGGTCCAGGAAGCCCTGGGCGGCGAGGGCGACGCGCCGCGCCTGGGCGAGCGACAGCCTCACGGCAGGTCGAGCAGCTTTTCCCTGACGGCGTACATCACGGCCTCCATCCGCGAGTGCAGCTGGAGCTTCTCGAGGATGTTGCGGACGTGGTTCTTGACCGTGTTCTCGCTGATGAACAGCTCCCGCGCGATCTCGCGGTTGTTCATGCCCTTCGCGACCAGCCGCAGCACCTCCAGCTCGCGCTCGGTGAGGCGCAGGCCCGGCACGTGGTCGCGCTCGGGCCGCGCCATCTGCTTGAACTCGTCGATGAGCTTGACCGCCATCGACGGGCTGATGAGGGACTGCCCGTCGGCCACCACGCGGATGGCCTGCGCGACCTCCTCGATCGAGGAGTCCTTCAGCAGGTAGCCGGCCGCGCCGCTCTTGACCGCCTCGTAGAGGTCGGCCTCCTCGTCGGAGACCGTGAGCATGATGATCTTGGTGGCCGGGACCGCTTCCTTGATCGCCACGCACGCCTCGATGCCGGAGCGTCGCGGCATCCGGACGTCGAGGAGGACCACGTCGGGCACCGTGCTCTTCGCCAGGGCCGTCCCGTCGATCCCGTCGCCGGCCTCGGCGACGACCTCGATGCCGGTCTCGACGGCGAGGAGCATGGTCAGGCCGCGCCGGAACAGCTCCTGGTCGTCGACGACCAGGACGCGGATGGGCTCCCGCTCGGGATCGGTGTGCAGCGCCACCTGCGCATCATGGCACGAATGGGCCCGTCGTAGGGGCTCGTCCGGGTGGTCGTTGCGGCGGTCGGGGTGGCCCGATCGGGCCACCCCGCGCCGGTCAGCGGCCGGCGTCGGGTCCGCGCGGCTCGTCGTCGGGTCCCAGGTCGAGGGAGATGACGCCGTAGTCGTAGCCGCGGCGGCGGTAGACCACCGAGGGCCGCTCGCTGTCCTTGTCGACGAAGAGGTAGAAGTCGTGGCCCACGAGCTCCATCTCGTAGAGGGCCTGGTCGAGGGTCATCGGGGTCGCGGGGTGGGTCTTCTCGCGGACCACCAGCGGTCCGTCACCGGCCACCTCGATGGGGCCGACCCGCCGGTCCTGCGTGGTCGGCTGGTCCTCGGCGTCCGTCGGCTCCCCCTCGACGGCGCCCGCGAGCGCCTGACCGACGGAGACGGGGGCGTGCCGGCCGCGGTGCACGCGGCGGCGGTCGGCCGCGCGGCGCATCTGGGCGACCATCTTGTCGAGCGCGAGGTCCAGCGCGGCCATCTTGTCGGCGGCGCAGGCCTCGGCCCGCACCACCGGGCCCTTGGACATGGCGGTGAGCTGCAGGCGCACGGCCCGGTCGGCCTGGCGCGGGTTGCGCTCGCACTCGACCTCGACGTTCACCCGGATGATGCGATGGTCGTGCTTCTCGAGCCTGGACAGCTTCTCCTCCACGTGGCCGCGGAACCGATCCGACAGCTCGCAGTGACGACCGGTGACCACAACTTCCATGTGAACCTCCCGTTGCACCTCGTTGACGTCCCGCCCGGGCTTCGACCCGGGTCAGGACATGGGCGGAGTCCGTCCGGCCGACCTGGTCTTCGACCCCACAACCGCCTGCTGGGACGTTCGCAGCTCATCCGCCATCTCTGGCGCCACTACTGGCCCTCTCCCAGCCGTCGTCGCATCTGGCGACGGGACCGGGGCAGGACTTACCTCTAAGCCGCACCGTGATCGGTCACCCAGGGGGATGCGCCCTCCAGCCCCTCGCGGGGCCAGGGGGGCGGAGTGCCCCGGGATGGCCTTACGTGGACCGTTTCGCCTGCGACTGGCATCGGCTTGCCGACCGGGCACCCCGGCGGACCGGGGCGTCGGGACGACGCAACCACGGACCCGGACGGACTCCATGTCCCGACGTTAGACCGTGCCTGGTAGCGCTGGAAGGCAGGGGGGTCGGCGGCCGTCCGCATCTCATCCAGTGGGCACCAGCCGCCGGGTGGTGGCGGCCACCGCGGCGATCGCGACGACCGTGAGGCCGACGTCCTCGAGCGCGCGCTGCGCCTCGCGCGCGGTCGCGCCGGTGGTCAGGACGTCGTCGCACACGACCACCCGGGCGGCCGGGCGGCGGCGCGACAGCCGCCGCAGCGCGGGCGAGGGACACCGCAGGGACCCGGTGAGGTTGGCGGCCCGCGCGCGGGCGTCGAGCCCCGACTGGTCGAGCATCCCGGGGCGCGTGCGCAGCAGGGGTACGACGACGGCGTCGGTGCCGCCGGCCCGGAGCAGCCGACCCGCGCGCCGGGTGACCACGAGCGTCGGGTCGTGCCCGCGGGCGCGGACCGTGGCCGGCCGGGAGGGCACCGGCACCAGCACCACCGGCCCGCCGCGCGGCGTCCGCCCGCGGTCCGGCCCCGCCCGCAGCGCCGCCGTGGCCGCGCCGGCGAGCAGCCCACCCAGCGGGGCTCGCAGCGCGAGCACGCGGCGCTCCTTCAGCGCCAGGACCGCGGCCCGCACCGTGCCGGCGTACTCCCCCGCCGCCCAAGGAGGGGCGAGGCCGGGCGGCGTGGGGAGGGGCCAGGCCGGCCGGCCGCCGGTCGGCAGCGCCGCCTCGCAGCACCGGCACAGGGCACGTCCCGGCCGGCGGCAGCCGACGCACACGCCGCCGAGGAGCAGGTCGACGCCCGCGTCGAGCACGCTGCCGGTCGAGGTCATGTCCGCATCCCACCACCCGGCGCGGGCCGACGGGGACGGCTGCCGGGTCGCGGTCGACGACGGCGCCGGACGTCCCGCTGTGGACGCTGACCGGCCCCGGCCGGGCGCGAGCGGTCAGCCGACGTAGGTGAGCGCCGTGGTCCGGCGCGCGAAGCCGATCGAGCGCCGCTCCGAGCTGCCGACGTCGACCAGGCCGCGGCGGGTCACGCCGTAGACCGGCTCCCCGGTGACCGGCGACCCGACCAGGCCGAGGACGCGGCCGTCGACCGCCGTGGCGGCCGTCTCCGGGCTCAGCGGGGCACCGTCGACCGACACCGGCGCGACCTCCGACAGCGTCGGGGTGAGCGGGTTCAGCACCGCGATGCTGGCGCTGGTGCGCCACACGATGTCGCGGACCGACAGGTCCGCGCCGCCCCCGCCCTGGAGGTCGATCCGCCCGGCCGCGAGCGCGCCGAGGACCCGCCCGGTGGCACTGTGCTCGATGCGGCTCTCGACGATGGTGTCGTCCGACCGGCGTCGGACGACGGCCAGCAGGCGGGTGCCGTCGCGGGAGACGACGAAGTCCCGGACCTGCGTTCCGGTGATCCCCGCGACGTGGATGCGGTGCACGGCGCCGGAGGGGTCGACGTACGACACCCGGGCCCCGCCGTGGGTCCGGTCGACGAGCCACATGCGGTTCGCGAAGTCCCAGGCGGGCCGCAGGAAGTCGGTCCCGAACACCACGGGCTGCACCCGCCCGGCGTCGCGCACGGGCCCGGCGACGACGGCGCGCCCGGCGCCGGAGACCCCGGCCAGCCGCTCGGCGTCCAGGCTGACGCCCAGCGCGCTCAGCCCGTAGGAGCGGCGGCCGAACGGGCCGTCGACCCGCGCCATCGAGCTCGGCGACCCGGCGACCACGTGGCCGCCGCGGAGGCCGTAGAGCAACGGGCTGGCCTGGAACCCGGCCGGGTCGTACTCCGCGCCGCCGTCGATCCGGTACGTGCTCACCCCGCCGGGGAGGGGCACGGGTTGTCCCCCGATGGACAGCCGGAGGCTCTGCACCTTGGGCTCCTGCCGCAGCGTCCACGCGAGCTGCGCCATCATCAGCTCGATGGTCCGGGCGCTCAGCTGTCCGGGGTCGCCGTTGAGCAGGATGTCGGCCACGCCGGCGTCGGAGACCGTGACGCCCACCGCGATCGACAGCCCCCGCGGGATCATGCTCTGCGCCACCCGCGACAGGCCCCGGCCCGGCCCGAGGAGGAGCGCCTGCGTCAGCGACGACGCGAGCTGGTCGCCGCGCGGCACGAACACCGGCTCCGGCTCGAGGATCGACGCGGTGGGGTCGAAGAAGTAGATGGAGACCGGACGGAACCGGGCCGCGAACCAGTCCTCGGGCACCACCAGGGCGTCGGGGGCGGCGGCGATGCGCCACTCGCCGTCCTCCATCGTCATCGGGAAGCGCAGGGTGTGCCGCGCGTCCGGGAGCGGCCCCTGCCAGGCACCGCGCGCGTCGAGGTGCTCGGCGCCGGACAGCGTGATCGAGACGTCGTCACGACGGTCGCGGGCGGGGGACGCGCCGGCGTAGGTGATGGTCTCGGCCTGCGGGTCCCAGGCCGCCGCGGCGGAGGTGGTGAGGAACCGCTCCGCGGTCCGGGTCTGGATCGGCGTGGCCTGCATGGCGGCCATGAAGCCGCGGACCACGTCCGGGCGGGACTCCCCCGGCTCGGGCGGTCGCGGGTTGATGAACGGGGCTCCCTGGCTGGTGACGCCGCCGGCGCCGGACCCGGTGAGCACCACCGGTCCGGAGCTCGGCACGGTGACGCACCCGGACAGCAGCAGCGGCAGGAGCAGGACGGCGGCCAGGGCCGGTACGACCCGCCTCACCGCACCGGCTCCGTGACGTCCGCCGGCACGAGGGGCAGCGGGCTGCGGTGCAGGACGCCACCGGCTCGCCGGGGCAGCGTCAACCGGAACTGGGCGCCCTCGCCCGGACGGCCCCACGCCTGCAGCCAGCCGCCGTGCAGGTGGGTGTCCTCCAGGGCGATGGACAGGCCGAGCCCGGTGCCGCCGCTGGTCCGCGCGCGCGCCGGGTCGGCGCGCCAGAACCGGTTGAACACCATCGACGCCTCGCCCGGCGACAGCCCGACGCCGTGGTCGCGCACGGCGATCGCCGCGGCCTGGTCGTCGCCGGCCACCTGGACGACGATGCCGGGCGGCGGCAACGGCCCGTGCGGCCCGTCGGGGGCGGCGTGGTCGATCGCGTTGGTGAGCAGGTTGCGCACGATCCGCTCGACCCGCCGCACGTCCGCCTCGGCCAGGCACGGGTCGTCGGACGACTCGACCCGCACCTCGACCCCCCGCTGCTCCGCCAGCGGCCGGGTGGCCTCGACGATCCGGTGCACCACGTCGACGAGGTCGACGTCGTCGAGCTCGAGCACGGCCGCGCCGGCGTCGAAGCGGCTGATCTCCAGCAGGTCGGCCAGGAGGGTCTCGAAGCGGTCCAGCTCGGTCTGCAGCAGCTCCGCAGCCCGCGCCGTCGCGGGGTCGAACTGCCGCCGGGCGTCGTGCAGCACGTCGCCGGCCATCCGGACCGTCGTCAGCGGCGTCCGCAGCTCGTGCGACACGTCGGAGACGAACCGCCGCTGCACCCGGCTGAGCTCCTCCAGCTGCCGGATCTGGCGCTGCAGGTTGGTGGCCATCTGGTTGAACGAGGTCGCCAGCCGCGCCAGGTCGTCCTCGCCGACCACCTTCAGCCGCTCCTGCAGCCGGCCGGCCGCGAGCCGCTCCGCGACCTCGCGGGCCATCCGGATCGGCGTGACGACCTGCCGCGTCACCACCCACGTGACGCCGGCGACCAGCACGAGGAGGAGCACCGCCGCGGTCAGCAGCGCCCGGGTCACCAGCGCCAGCGTCCCCTGCTGCTCGTCGAGCGGGAACAGGTAGTAGAGGGTGTAGATCTCCGAGTCGGCGGGCAGGGCGAGCTGCGAGCCCACCACGATGCCGGGCTCGGTCGTCGCCACCCCGTCCCGGGTGGACCGGATCGTGGTGTAGGTCCAGGCCGTGCTCGGGGACTCGTCGAAGTGGGTCTGCAGCGACGCGGGCACGCTGTCGGTGTCGAGCCCGGGGGTGAAGTTGGCGCCGCCGTCGGCGATCCGGCTCCCCGGCAGGGACGGACCCACGAGCACGACGGAGAAGCCGCGGGTCTCGCCGCGCTGGATCACGATGCCGGCGAGCGCCTGCTGCTGCTGGGTGGCGTCGCTGCCGCTGGAGCGGGAGGCCTGGAGCAGGTCCCGGGCACCGCTCGTCTCGTCCGCCGCCTCGGCCACGACGGCGGTCACCCGGTGGTCCAGGAGGCCCTCGCGGGTCTGCTGCAGCAGGAACCACCCCACGACCCCGACCACGGCCGCCGACAGCAGCACCGTGCTGACGACGACCCGGGCCTGGACCGAGCGGCGCCAGAAGGTCAGCCCCCGGCGTACCGACTCAGGGGGCCGCCGGGTGGCACGCGGGGCACGGAGCTGGAGCACGGCGCGACCTACGAGGTCCCGGCCTTGTAGCCGACGCCCCGGACCGTCACGACGACGTCCGGGTTCTCGGGGTCGTGCTCGACCTTCGACCGCAGCCGCTGCACGTGCACGTTGACCAGCCTGGTGTCCGCGGCGTGGCGGTAGCCCCACACCTGCTCGAGGAGGACCTCGCGGCTGAAGACCTGCCAGGGGCGGCGGGCCAGGCACACCAGCAGGTCGAACTCCAGCGGGGTGAGCGCGATCGGCTCACCGTCGCGGGTCACCCGGTGGCCGGCGACGTCGATGACCAGGTCGCCGATCGTGAGGGTCTCCGGCGTGGGGGCGTCGAACCGGCGCACGCGCGCCCGGATCCGGGCGACGAGCTCCTTGGGCTTGAACGGCTTGACCACGTAGTCGTCGGCGCCCGACTCGAGGCCGACGACGACGTCGACCGTGTCGCCCTTGGCGGTGAGCATCACGATCGGTACGCCGGACTCGGCGCGGATCTCCTTGCACACGTCGATGCCGTCCTTGCCCGGCAGCATCAGGTCGAGCAGCACGACGTCGGGACGGTAGTCGTGGAACGCCTCGAGGGCCTGGTCCCCCCGCGTGACCATCCGGCTCTCGAAGCCCTCCTGGCGCAGCACGATGGTCAGCATCTCCGCGAGGGAGGCGTCGTCGTCGACGACGAGGACCCGGCCACGCGTGGCCAGGTCGGCGGGAGGGCCCGCGGGGGCACCGACGGCGTCGCTCATGCCGTCCATCTTGCCAGCCCGCGGGCCTCCCGGCCGCTCAGTAGCGGTACTGCTCGGGCTTGAACGGCCCCGCCGGGTCGACGCCGAGGTAGGCCGCCTGGGCGTCGGAGAGGGTCGTGAGCCGCACGCCGAGCGCGCCGAGGTGCAGCCGGGCGACCTCCTCGTCGAGGTGCTTGGGCAGCACGTAGACGCCGACGGGGTACTCCTCGGGCTTGGTGAAGAGCTCGAGCTGCGCCAGCACCTGGTTGGTGAACGAGTTCGACATCACGAACGACGGGTGGCCGGTCGCGTTGCCGAGGTTCATCAGCCGGCCCTCGGAGAGGACGATGATCGCCTTCCCGTCGGGGAAGGTCCACTTGTCCACCTGCGGCTTGACGTTCTTGCGCTCGACGCCCGGGTAGGACTCCAGCCCGGCCATGTCGATCTCGTTGTCGAAGTGGCCGATGTTGCCCACGATCGCCTGGTGCTTCATCCGCGACATCTGGTCGACGGTGACGACGTCCTTGTTGCCGGTCGCGGTGATGATGATGTCGGCGGTGCCGAGCACGTCCTCGAGCGTGGCGACCTGGTAGCCGTCCATCGCGGCCTGCAGCGCGCAGATCGGGTCGATCTCGGTGACTATGACCCGGG
>Ga0308174_10001205_pt1 | contig 11825 bp, 11 predicted proteins | sample PhyPR2_FD_203894 | JGI IMG/M metagenome (GOLD analysis project Ga0308174, IMG submission 203894) | Soil microbial communities from UC Gill Tract Community Farm, Albany, California, United States - DLSLS.P.R2 | ecosystem: Environmental > Terrestrial > Soil > Agricultural land | place: USA...
AGCGCCTCGTCGACGGACCACCGGGTGTTGATCGGCACGAGCTCGTTGCGCAGCTCGTCGTCGGGGGCGTGCAGCGACAGCGCCAGCGTCACGGGGATGCCCTCGGCCGTCAGCTTGTCGATGCCGGGCACCAGGCCGACCGTCGACATGGTGATGCCGCGCGCCGACATGCCCAGGCCGTCGGGGGCGGCATCGGTGAGGCGACGGATGGCGCCGATGGAGGACTTGTAGTTGGCGAGCGCCTCGCCCATCCCCATGAAGACGACGTTGCTGACCCGCAGCGGCGCCTCCCGGTCCTCGTCTCCCCCGCCAGCGAGCTCGCCGCGGCGCAGCGCCCGGGCCGCCCACACGACCTGCTCGACGATCTCGGCCGCCGAGAGGTTGCGGGTCAGGCCCGCCTGGCCGGTCGCGCAGAACGGGCAGTTCATGCCGCAGCCGGCCTGGCTGGAGATGCAGATCGTCACGCGGTTCGGGTAGCGCATGAGCACCGACTCGACGATGGCACCGTCGTGCAGGCGCCACGCATACTTCATCGTCTGGCCGTCGTCGGCCACCCGCTCGACGACGGGCGTGAGCAGCGTCGGGAGCAGGTCGGCGACGAGGTCGGAGCGGACCGCCTTGGGCAGGTCGGTCATCTGCTCCGGGTCGTCCTCGAGCCGCTCGAAGTAGTGCGTCGAGAGCTGCTTGGCCCGGAAGCCCTTGTGGCCCAGCGACTCCACCGCCTCCTTGCGCTCGACCGGTGTGAAGTCGGCGAGGTGGCGCGGCGGCTTGCCACGCCGGGGGGCCGTGAAGGTCAGCTGGCCCGGCTGGGGGCGGGTGGTCGTCGGCTCGGGCAGCGCGACGGGCGCCGGCTCGGGTACCGACTCGGGTGCGGGGGCGGGGGTGTCAGTCATCTCCCCTCCAGTGTCTCAGGCGGAGTCAAAACGGGGCTGTCAGCGACGGGCACGCTGCTCGGCCACCGCGTTGCCCCCGTCGACGACGAGGACCTGGCCCGTGACGTAGGACGCCTCCCGGCTGGCGAGAAAGGCGACGCTCGCCGCGACCTCGTCCGCCGTGCCGGAGCGGCCGACCGGCGTCGAACGCCCCTCCTGCGCCTCGTCCGGGGTCTGGGAGCCCGTCGCGACCCAGCCGGGAGCGACGGCGTTGACCGTGGTCCCGTGCGGCCCCTCGTCGACGGCGAGCGCCCGGGTCAGGCCGAGCAGGCCGGCCTTGGCGGTGGCGTAGGCGACCTCGCCCCGCATGGCCATCACCGCGCCCGTCACGCTGCTGACGAGCACGAGCCGGCCGGCTCCCGAGGCGCGCAGGTGCGGCAGCGCCACCCGGCTGACGAGGTATGCCGTGTCGAGGTTGCGTGCCAGCGAGCGGTGCCAGCGGTCGGGGTCGGTGGCCTCGAGGTCGCCGCCGAGCGTGTCGGGGTCGGCCGCGCTGGTCATGCCCGCGTTGTTGACGACGACGTCGAGCCGGCCGTGCCGCACCAGGCAGGCGTCGACCAGCGCCCGGGCCACCGACTCGTCGGTGAGGTCGCCGACGTGGCAGCCGGCCGTGATGCCCTCGTCCCGGAGCTCGGCGGCTCGCTCCTCGACCCGGTCGGTCGTCGCGCCGAGCACGACCGTCGCGCCCAACCGCCCCAGCAGCCGCGCCGTGGCGAAGCCGATGCCCTGGCGGCTGCCCGCGCCGGTGACGAGAGCCACGCGGCCGGCCTGCCCGAACGGAGGCGTCGTCACCGCGCGGGCCCTCAGGCCGGCTTGGCGGCGAGCAGCGTCAGCACCGCCCAGACGATCGGCGCCACGACGACGAGCGAGTCGAGGCGGTCCATGACGCCGCCGTGCCCGGGGAGCACGTTGGACATGTCCTTGATGCCGAGGTCGCGCTTGATGAGGGACTCCATCAGGTCGCCCACGGTGGCGGCGACGGCGACGCCAACACCGAGGGCCAGGCCGATCACCCAGGAGCGGTCGAGCAGCAGGTGGACGGTGAGCGACCCGGCCACGACGCACAGCACCACGGAGCCGCCGAAGCCCTCCCAGGACTTCTTGGGACTGATGGAGGGGGCCATCGGGTGCTTCCCGAGGAGGACGCCCGCGGCATACCCCCCGACGTCGCTGCACACGGTGGTGATGAGGAAGACGAACATCCGCCCTACCCCGTCCGGGGGCGCCAGCAGCAGCACCGCGAACCCGACCAGGAAGGTGGGGTAGGTCGAGATGAAGATCCCGCCGAGCGCGTCGCGGCCGGCGCCCTCGGGGCGACCCGTGCCGCGCCACAGCACGACGGCGAGGCCGGTCAGGGCCCAGGCGACGACGAGGCCGGCGGGCCCGTGGACGTAGGCCGCCCAGAGCATCCCGGCCATCCCGACGAGCGGCGGCACGAGCGGGGCCTCGACGGCGGCGTGCCGCAGGGCGGCGCGCAGCTCCCAGATGCCGATGCCGACCGCGACCGCGACCACGGGGAGGAACGACTCCTTGCGGATGAGCAGGCTCGCCACGATGACGACGCCGAGGCCCACCCCGACGGCGATGGCCGCCGGGAGGTTGCGCCCGGCACGGCTCTGCTTCTTCTCGAGGACGACCTCGGGCGGCAGACCCGCCAGCTCGTCGAGCCGGGGGTCGTAGGGCACCGGGTCGAGCGGCCCGGGCGCGCCGGCGGAGTCGTCGTCGCGCTCGCTCGGCAGCTCAGCGCCGCCGTCACCGCGTCCGGCGGAGGGGGCCGGCGCGCGCGTCGGATCCACGGGTTCCGACGGCTGGTCGGTCGTCATTGTGGGATCGAGCACCGAGGTCACACCTCGAGCAGCTCGGTCTCCTTGGCCTTGACGAGGGCGTCGACGAGGTCGGTGTGCTTCTTGGTCAGGCCGTCGAGCTCCTTCTCCGCGCGCGTGCCGTCGTCCTCACCGACCTCGCCGTCCTTGACGAGCTTGTCGAGGTCGGTCTTGGCCTTGCGACGGATGTTGCGCACCGAGACGCGGGCCTCCTCGGCCTTGTGGTTGGCCAGCTTGATGTACTCGCGGCGACGCTCCTCGGTCAGCTCGGGCATGACGCACCGGATCTGGTTGCCGTCGCTGCTCGGGTTGACGCCGAGGTCGGAGTCGCGGATCGCACGCTCGATGGCGTGCATCGCCGACTTGTCGAAGGGGATGACGAGGATCGTGCGCGGCTCGGGGTTCTGGAACGAGGCCAGCTGCTGCAGCGGGGTCGGCGCGCCGTAGTACTCGACGGTGAGCTTGTTGAACAGCCCGGGGTTGGCACGGCCGGTGCGGATGCCCGCGAAGTCCTCCTTGAGGACCTCGACGGCCTTGTCCATCTTCTCCTCGGCCTCGAACATCGTCTCTTCGATCATGTCTCTTCGGTTTCCTCGTCCCTCGTTCGTGCTCGTGCTCGGGTGGGTGCTCGTCGTGCTGGTGTGCGGTACGGCGCCGTTCGCGCGGGTCTGGTGACCTGCCACGCTGGCCGGGTTCAGGCGTTGGTGACCAGCGTGCCGATCTTCTCACCGAGCAGGGCGCGCGTGATGTTTCCCGCGCCCTCCATGCCGAAGACCACCATCGGCAGCTTGTTCTCCATGCAGAGGCTGAACGCGGCCGCGTCGACGACCTTGAGGCCCTCGGCGAGGGCGTCGTTGAAGGTGAGGGTGTCGAGCTTCTTAGCGTCGGGGTTGGTGCGCGGGTCGGAGTCGTAGACGCCGTCGACACCGTTCTTGGCGATGAGGACCGCGTCGCACTTGATCTCGAGGGCCCGCTGGGCGCTCACCGTGTCGGTCGAGAAGAAGGGCATCCCGGCCCCGGCCCCGAAGATGACGACGCGCTGCTTCTCGAGGTGGCGGATCGCGCGACGCGGGATGTAGGGCTCGGCGACCTGCTGCATCGCGATCGCGGACTGGACACGGGTCTCGACGTCCTCCTTCTCGAGGAAGTCCTGCAGCGCGAGGCAGTTCATGACGGTGCCGAGCATGCCCATGTAGTCGGCACGGGTCCGGTCCATCCCCCGCTGCTGCAGCTCGGCGCCGCGGAAGAAGTTGCCGCCGCCGATGACGACGGCGACCTCGACGCCCTGGTGCACGGCCTCGGCGATCTGCTTGGCGATGCCGGACACGACGGCCGGGTCGAGGCCGATGCGGCCACCGCCGAACACCTCGCCGGAGAGCTTGAGAAGGACCCGGCGGAAGGGGGTCGCTTGGGCATCGGTCATGGCGCAGGGCCTCCTCGTGGGCAGCGTTCCGGCGGTCGGTCGATCTTTCCACATCACCCGGGCATCGGCCGCATCGAGGCGCCGGTGGGGTGGTCGGCGAGTTCAGCCCGCGAGGACGGCCGGCAGCGCCTCGGCGAGGCGACGGTAGTCGTCCTCGTCGTTGTAGGGAGCCGCCGCCAGCCGCAGGTATCCCCGGCCGCCGAACGCGACGGGCGGAACGACGAAGCCTGCCTCGTAGAGCTGCTGCCACAGCGCGTCGGCCGACTCGGTGGTGGTGGCCACGCCCTCCGGGAGGGCCACGAGCCGCAGGCAGGGAGCCGAGGGTATGCGGCCGAGCGGGTCGGGTGTGCCCAGCGCGGACCGCACCACCTCCGCCCCGTGGACGAGCAGCTCGGCGTTGCGCTCGACCTGCTCCCACCCGCCCAGTGCCTCCCAGGCGGCGATCCCCTCCGGGACGGCGAGCCACGCCGAGTGGTCGACGGTGCCCTGCAGGTCGAAGCGCTCCGGGTAAGCCAGCCCGTGGCTCCACGACGTGACGAGCGGCCGGAGCGACTCGCGGTGCTCCGGCGACGCCCACAACGCGGCCGCGGCGCGCGGCGCGTACGCCCACTTGTGCAGGTTGCCCGACCAGAAGGCGACGCCGAGGGACTCGACGTCGAGCCCGGGCAACGAGCCGGGCACGTGGGCCGCGTCGACGAGGACGGGCACGGGCGCCACGGCCGCTGCCACGGCCGCGACGGGAAGCACGAGCGCGGTCGGCGAGGTGATCTGGTCGATGACGACCAGGCGGGTCCGGTCGGTGACCGCGGCGGCGAAGGCTGCCACGACGTCCTCGGGGCCCGCATCGACGTCGAACGCCGCGGTGCGCAGCCGGGCGCCGCGCGCCTCGAGGGTCCAGCCGGCGGTCAGGTAGCCGTGGCTGCTGACGACGACGTCGTCCCCGGGGCCGATGCCGAGTGCCTGCGCCACCACCCCGACCGCCTCGGTGACGTTGCGCACGAGGGCGGTCGACTCGGACGGGAGCCCGAGGAAGGAGGCGGCTGCCTGTCGTACCTCGGCGATCTCGACCGGCAGGTCGTCGCGGAAGGCGCGCATGGGCGCGCGCTCGATGCGGGCGCGGGCCCGGTCCTGGACCTGGCGGACCGAGCGCGGCACGGCCCCGAAGGCTCCGTGGTTGAGGTGGGTCAGTGTCGGGTCGAGCTCGAAGAGCTCTGCGATGTCGCGACGCACGCGGCCATCCTGCCGCAGCGCCTGGACGCGATCAGCGCTGGTACCCGGTGTGGAGCCACGTCGTGCAGGTGACCGGATCCTGGACCGCTGCCACCGTGGCCGCCACCTGCCCTGCGCGTGCACGACCGAGGTTCCAGCCGAGCAGGTCGTCCGGCTCCGGAGCGGTCCCGTCACGCAGCAGGCACGATGCGAGCGGGCCCGGAAGGCCGGTGACGATCGCGGGGGTGGCATCCGGCCCGAGGGAGCGGAGGTAGTCCACGTCGAGCTTGCCGGAGGCGGCGAGGCGGTCGATGTTGCGCCCGGCCACCCAGGCCTCGGGGCTCACGAGCCCTCCCAGCAGCACGAACGCCGCCGCCGACACGAGGGCCGCCCGGGGCAGCCACCAGCCCGAGAGCCGCACCCCGGCCACGAGGACGAGCACGACCAGCAGTCCCAGCCACAGCTCGAAGGCATCGACGACCACCCGGAGCACGGTGAAGCCGTACGCCTGCTGGTAGAGGTCCATCCGGTGCAGCGCGGACGCGACGACGAGGAGCGTGAGGGCGCAGAGCGAGCCGAGGGCGATCCGCAGCACGAGCCGGTCGTGCGAGGTCGACCGTGGCGCCTTCCGGGCGGCCAGCGCCACCGTGACCAGGGTGAGGACCGTGGCGACTGTGAGCTGGCCGAAGCCCTGGTGCACGTAGTCGGCATAGGTGAGGCCGGTGGTGCGCTGCACGTAGGCGTGCCCGCCGAACAGGGCCGCGGCCTGCGCCACGACGAACGCGAGGAAGAGGGCGACGACGAGGCCGACCGGGACGAGCCACTCCCACGGGTGGGCGACCGGCCGGCCCCCGGGCAGCGCGACGCGCTCGACCTTCGGCGGGTTCAGGGCGACGTAGGCGGCGGCGAGCAGCGCTCCGCCCATCACGAACCCGACGAACGTGCGGAAGGTCAGGCTGTCCCACGCCAGGTGCGGCACGAGGGCGCCGGCCCAGGAGCCGAACACGGCGTCGCCGGAGGCGAAGAGCCCGCCGAAGACGACGAGCGCGACGACCGAGACGACTGCGGTGCGTACGACCGGCCACAGGACGTGGATCCGGCTGGTGACCGCGACGGTGCGCCCGAGCAGGGGCAGGCCGCGCACGGCGGCCAGGGGCCAGGAGGCGACGCCGGCGAGGAGCGGGAGCAGCCGCTTCGCGTCGGTCAGGGCGGTGGTCAGGAGCACGATGCCGACCAGGACCGCGAGGACGGTCAGCCACTCGGCAGCACGCAGCACCGACAGCGAGGCGAGAGCCACGCAGAGGACGGCCGTCAGGCGCGTCCATCGCGAGCGGGCGCGCTTCGTGTGCCACAGCACCGCCCCTCCGAGCACGAGCACCGCGAAGAGTGCGACGCCGAGGCCGCGGTAGGGCAGCACGACCGCCGAGAGGACGCCGACACCCAGGCAGAGCAGCAGCAGCCGCACCTGGGGCGCCAGCCCCGCCTCGGGCCACAGGTCGCCGAAGAGCGAGTCGACCACCGGCCCCGGGGTCGCCGACGGGACGGCCGCGTATGCCGCCGGCCGGGGCGTAGCGCGCCCGCCGGCCTCGGCGCGAGGCAGGTCGCCCGCCGCGGGGGCCGAGGTCGCCTCCGGGACGCCGGTGCGGGTCGTGGGCTGTGCTGGCACGGTGGTCTCCTGACGCTGTGGTGGATCGGCTTCCGGCGGGGTCGGGCGCGGCGAGCGGGGCAGCACGGCACGGAGCCGGGCCCCGTGCTCACCCGGCGCGGGTGGGATGGAGGCGATCGAGCCGCCGTGGAGCTCGCAGACCCAGCTGGCGATGGCGAGCCCGATGCCCGTGCCGCCGCCCGAGTCGTCCCCCGAGCCGAACCGGTCGAAGATGCGACCGGCGTGCTCGGCGGGGATGCCCTTCCCCTCGTCGGCGACCACGAGCCACCAGCGCTCGGGCCCGTCGGTCCCTGCGCTCACGGTGACCCGGCCCCCGAGTGGGCTGTGCCGGTCGGCGTTGTCGAGCAGGTTGGCCAGCAGCTGCCGGAGCCGGGCGGCGTCAGCAGTGACGTGCAGGGCCACCGGCACGACCACGACGTGCACCGTGCCGCGCCGGGACACTCCCGCCTCCGCGACGGCGGCCTCGACGAGCTCGCGGACGTCCACGGGCGCCAGTGCCAGTGGCGTGCGCCCACCGTCGACCCGGCTGAGGTCGAGCAGGTCCCCGACGAGGCCGCCGAGGCGCTCGGCCTGCGCCAGGGCCGTCCGAAGGACCGCGTCGTCCGGTCGCACGACCCCGTCGACGAGGTTCTCGAGCAGCGCCTGCTGTGCCGTAAGGGGGGTGCGCAGCTCGTGCGACACGGTCGCCACGAGCTGGCGGCGCTGCGAGTCCGCCCCGGCAAGGTCCGCGGCCATCGTGTTGAAGGCCTGGGCGAGGATGCCGACCTCGTCGGCCGACGTGGCCGTGACGCGCCTGGAGTAGTCGCCGGTGGCCATCCGCGCCGCCGCTGCGGTCATCTCCCGCAGCGGCGAGGTCATGCCGCGCGCGAGCCACTGCGTGACCCCCAGGGCAGCCGCGATGGTGACGGGCAGGGTGAACCACCCCGGCACCCCGGCCCGGTCACCGATGGTCGACACGAGGGAGGCTGCGACGATGCTCGCGGCCACGAGCAGCCCCAACTTCGCCTTGATGGAGCGGACCCCGTCGAGGGGCCGGTCGGGGTTCACCGCCTCTCCTCGCCGGCCGGCTGTCGGTCGAGGGGGTCCCGGCCCGCGACGCCGTCCGGGAGGTGACCGCTCTCCAGGGCGTAGCCGACGCCGTGGACCGTGCGCACCCGGGCCGAGCCGATCTTGGCGCGCAGGGACTTCACGTGGCTGTCGAGGGTGCGCGTGCCGGTGGCGTCGGCCCAGCCCCAGACCTCACGCATCAGCTCGTCCCGCACCCGCACGGCGCCCGGCTCGACGGCGAGCGCCAGCAGCAGGTCGAACTCGAGTGGCGTCAGGTGGACCTCGCTCCCCCGGACGGCGACCCGACGGGCCCCGCGGTCGACGCTGAGGTCGCCGACGACGAGGACCGGCGGCTGCTCCGTGGCCAGCTCGCGCGCCCGGTCGACGCGGCGGAGCAGGGCGCGGATGCGAGCGACCACCTCGCGCATGCGGAAGGGCTTCGTCACGTAGTCGTCGGCGCCGACGCCGAGCCCGACGAGCAGGTCGGTCTCGTCCGCCCGGGCGGTGAGCATGAGCACCGGGACGGGCCCGGTCGCCTGGATGCGGCGGCACACCTCGAGCCCGTCGAAGCCGGGAAGCATGACGTCGAGCACCACCAGGTCGGGCGCGTGCTCTGCGTGGGCCGTGACGGCACTGGGGCCGTCGAACGCCTGGATGACGCGGAACCCTTCTGCCACAAGGCGATCCGTGACGGCCTGGTTGATGGTCTGGTCGTCCTCGACGACGAGCAACGTCGGCTCGTCCTCACGCGGCGACCGTGCGGCATACCCCTGTTCCATGACCCCGAGCCTAGGAGCGGCACCGCGTCGGACGAGGGTGCGACGTGTGGAGATCGTGTGAAGGCGGAGTCAGATGAAGAGCAGCTGCGCGCCCTCGGTCAGCTCGATGAAGTCCGACGCGGAGATGATGCCCTCGACGTCGTCACGCAGGTCCGCCTCGGTCAGGTGCTGCATGTCCGCCGACATCCGGCACGCCCACAGGTGGCCTCCGGAGCCGACGATCTGGTCGAGGAACTCGGGCACCTCGGGGATGTCGAGCTCGGCGATCGACTTCTTCAGCTGAGACGTGGCGAGGTGCGTCATGCCCGGGATGCCGCCGAGACCCTGGGGCAGGTGCGTGGCGGTGTTGCCGAGCATCGTGAACTTCAGCTCGCCGGAGGTCTTCTTGTTGATCATGTCGAAGCCCCAGAAGGTGAAGAACAGGTGAGTCTCGACGCCTTCACCGAGGGCGGCGTTGGCCAGGATCAGTCCTGGGTAGGCCATGTCGAGGGTCCCCTTGCTGCAGATGATCGCGAGCTTGCGCCCCTCGGACGTGGGCGTGTCGAAGGACGGCACGAGCGGTGCGGTCGAGGGCGCCTGGGTCGTCCCGGGTGCGGTCTGGGTGGTCATCACACACATCCCTTCGGCTTGGGCAGTCCGGCGACGTAGGCCATCTTCTTGGCGGGCTTGCCGGGGAAGAGGTGGAAGATCGACTTGACGGGGGTGCCGGACTGGGTGCTGACCCGGCGCAGGGTCGCCGTCTCACCCTGGCGGGCGAAGTCGTCCCGCAGGAAGTGGACGAGCTTCCAGTGCTCGTCGGTCAGCTCGATCCCGATGAGCCGGGCCAGCTCGGCCCCGAGGTCGTCCGACCACTGCTCCGGACGGGTGAGGAAGCCCTCGTCGTTGACCTCGACGGCATGGCCGGCGATCGTCGTGGTGGGCATGGTGCCGCTCCTTGTCTGTGGTCAGGCGGCGGGGACCTTCCCCGCCATCGACATCTGCGCGGGCAGGCCGAGGGGTCGTCCGGGGAGCAGGAGGTTCCAGTAGATGTGGCGGAACGCGAGCTTGCCGAGGTGGTTCGCGCGCGACTCCCTGAGCAGGGTCATCGGGCCGACGACCGGCAGCGGGAAGGTGCCGGTGAGCGGCTCGGTGTCGTAGTTGAAGTCGAGGAGCATGGCCTTGCCGCCACCGGACTCGACGAAGCAGTTCGCGTGGCCGTCGAAGGCGTGGGTCATGGGGCGACCGTGGACGTGCTCGAGGAAGTTCTCGACGAAGACCTCGACGGAGAAGTGGGCGACGGACCCGGCCTTGGAGGTCGGGATGTTGCTCGCGTCGCCCAGGACGAAGATCGAGGGGTGCTCGGTCGAGAGGAACGTGTGCTTGTCGACCGGGACGTAGTTCAGCTCGTCCCCCAGGCCCGAGCGGGCGACGAACTCGGCGCCCATGTTGAGCGGGATCGTCACGAGCTGGTCGTAGCCGACCTCGCGCTCGTCGTAGGAGACGAGGACGCGACGGTCCTGGTCGACGTGCTCGACCATGAAGTCGGTCTCGAGGGCGATGCCCTTGTCGGCGAGCAGGTGCCCGAGCTCGCGGCTCGCGACCGGCTTGGTGAAGGCGCCGTCCAGCGGCGTGACATAGACGATCTCGGTCCGGTCCCGCAGGCCGCGGCGACGGAGGTGGTCATCGGCCAGGAAGGCGAACTCCAGCGGTGCCACGGGGCACTTGATCGGCAGCTCCGTGACGTGCACGACCAGCCGGCCACCCGAGAAGCCGGCGAGAGCTCTCCGAAGGGCGAGCGCACCCTCGTAGGTGTAGAACTCGCCGACGCTGCGGTGCCACTCGGGTCCCAGCATGCCGGGCGTCTGGTCGGGCCGCGGCCCGGTGCCGGAGGCGATGACGAGCTGGTCGTAGCCGAGGGTGCGCCCGTCCACCAGCGAGACCTCACGGACCTCCGGCTCGATCCGGTCGACGTCGCCGAGGACGAGCTGCACGCCGTCGGCGATGAGGGCGTGCCGGCTGCGTCTGACCTGCTCCGGCTCGATGAGCCCGAACGGCAGGAAGAGGTAGCCGGGCTGGTAGTCGTGGACGTCGTCCTTGTCGACGACGGTGATGCGCCACTCGGTGGCAGGGAGACGGTGCCGCAGCTTGTTGACGACCATGGTGCCGGCCGTGCCCGCTCCCAGGACCACGAGGGACTTCGTGGTGGTGGTCATGCTTCGACGCTACCCCCGCGGGTATGCCCGCGACCCAGATCAGGAGGAGCAGTCGTGTGACCTGTGAGACAGCCGGCCGGGTCAGCCGTCCTCGCGGTCCGGACTCTCCACCCGGAAGAAGTTCGACTGCCGGCCGTCACGGCGGTTCTCCTGGTAGATGAAGTTCAGCCGTCGGACGTCGAAGGTGTGGAACCACTCGTCCCAGCCGACCTGGCGCAGGTTCTGGTTGTTGCCGCCGAAGTCGAGCCGCAGCACCCCGAGGTGGTCACCGTGCTCGGTGCCGTCCACCGTGGCAGGCGTGGCGCCGCGTACCTCCGCCCACTCCTTGATGACCTCGTGGTGCGTCGTGGCCAGGCTGCGGCCCTCGCGCTCCGGCTCCTCGTCCGGCGACGTGATCTCCTGCGAGTACTTCACCCCGCTCGACGTCTCCTCACCCACGCGGACGTGGCCGCCGTCGGGACCGGCGCCCACCTCGCCATCTTCGCCGTCGTCGCGCACGTCGCCCTGGTCCCGCACGTCGACGTCGTCGGGCGACGCGGCAGCGATCCGCCCGTCGTCGAAGGCCGGCCTCAGGCCGTCATCTCCCGTGGCGTCCGAGAAGCCCGCGCGCACCCCGTCCCGGTCCGCATCGGCAATCGCATCGGCGTAGGGCGCCTCGTCCACCGGCCTGTCGCGCAGCTCGACCTCGTCGACCTCGAAGACCTGCGGGCTCTCGTTCCGCGGCTGCTCACCCATGGGGGATTCCTCTCGCTCC
>Ga0308174_10001206_pt1 | contig 11818 bp, 6 predicted proteins | sample PhyPR2_FD_203894 | JGI IMG/M metagenome (GOLD analysis project Ga0308174, IMG submission 203894) | Soil microbial communities from UC Gill Tract Community Farm, Albany, California, United States - DLSLS.P.R2 | ecosystem: Environmental > Terrestrial > Soil > Agricultural land | place: USA...
AAGATCGGAGCTGACGTCGGCGATCTCGGGCACGGCCTGCATGCGGGCGAGAACGCGCGGCGCCCATTGGTTCAGGAGATCCAGATCCTGCGTCTGCAGCGTGTATTGATACTGAGCGTTGCCCTGGCGGCCGCCTACGCGGATGTCCTGACTGGACGAAAGAAAAAGCGTGGCTCCCGGCATGCCGGACGTCTTACGCCGAAGGCGGGTGATGATTTCGTCAGCGGTAGCGGTGCGTACGCCGATTGGTTTGAGTTGGCAGAAGAGCTGAGCGGAATTGCCGCCGCCGCGTCCGAAGCCGCCGCCGCCGGAACCGGCGAAGGCGTCAACCGTATCGACATCGGGATCGCTGCGGACCTGCGCTTCAAACCATCGAACCTTCTCGGACAACGCGGCGAATGAGATGTGCTGCTGTCCCTGGATCTGTCCCTGAAGCCGGCCCGTGTCCTGCTGCGGGAAAAAGCCTTTTGGAATCTTGACGTAGAGGTAGACGTTGACCGCCATCGTCAGCGCCATGACGAACATGGTCAGGGCCGGATGCTTCAGGACAACCTGCAAGGCCGACGAATAGGTAGAAATAATGTACTGGAAGAAGCGCTCACTCCACTGATAGAGCTTGCCGTGCGTGTGTTTGCTTTTCAGCAGACGCGAGCACATCATCGGCGTCGCTGTGAGCGAGACGACCATCGAAATCGCGATAGCGATCGACAAAACAACCGCGAACTCGCGGAACAGACGGCCAATAATGCCGCCCATCATCAGGATCGGTATGAACACGGCAATGAGCGAAACGCTCATCGAAAGGACCGTAAATCCGATCTCCTGCGCGCCGCGCAGGGCTGCCTGCATGGGCGGGATGCCGTTCTCGATGTGACGCGTAATATTTTCAATGACAACAATGGCGTCGTCGACGACGAAACCTGTGGCGATGGTCAACGCCATCAACGAAAGATTGTCGAGCGTGTACCCGAGCAGATACATCGCCCCAAAGGTACTGATCAGCGAAACCGGAACCGAAACGCTGGGGATAAACGTCGCCCATCCGTTTCGCAAAAACACGAAGACAACGATGATGACGAGGCTGATCGAGATGCTCATGGCTCTCTCGGCGTCTCTCACCGAATCGCGAATTGTATTGGTGCGGTCGTTGTCGATACGAAGCTGGACGGTGGGCGGCAGCGACGCCTGGAATTGCGGGAGCACGGCGCGAACGCGGTCCGCCGTTTCGATGATGTTCGCGTTCGGCTGCCGGGTGACCTGGATCAGAACAGCGGGCTTGCCGTCCGCCAGCCCCATGTTGCGGACGTCTTCCACGGAATCAAAGACGTGCCCCAGATCGGAAAGGCGGATGGGGGCACCGTTCCTGTAAAGGACCACGAGATCCTTGTAATCTTTCGCCGAGTTGAGCTGGTCGGACGTCTGCAGCGGAAGCGTCGTGTCACGGTCGATCAGCTCGCCTTTGGGCCGATTCGCGTTGGCGCTCGCGAGGAAGCTGGCTACGATATCGAGTCCGACGTTGTACCGGGCGACCGGCTGCGGATTCAGTTCCACCCGCACCGCCGGCAGCGAGCTTCCGTTGACGCTCACCTGGCCGACGCCGCGCACCTGCGCCAGTTTTTGGGCCAGAACGGAGGACGCCATGTCGTAAAGGGACGGGGTCGGGACGACCTGCGACTGCAGCGACATGATCAGGATCGGCGCGTCGGACGGATTGACCTTCCGGTAACGCGGGTTCGTCGGGAGGTTCGCCGGGAGATAGCCGGCAGCGGCGTTGATGGAGGCCTGCACGTCGCGCGCGGCCGCGTTGATGTCGCGGTTGAGATCGAATTGAAGGACGACAGTTGCCGAACCGAGCGAACTGTTGGACGTCATTTCGGTGACGCCCGCGATACGGGTGAACTGCTTTTCGAGCGGAGTGGCGACCGAGGCCGCCATCACTTCGGGACTGCCGCCGGGCAGGGATGCGCTGACGAAGACGGTGGGGAAATCCACCTGAGGCAGCGGCGAAACGGGCAACTGCGTGTACCCGATCGCACCCGCCAAGGTCATGGCGATGATGAGAAGAGTGGTTGCGACCGGCCGTTCTATAAACGGAGTCGAAACACTCATGCAGTGACCTCGGGCAGATTCAACTGCTCAGGATCGTGCTTACCCCGCAGGCTCGCGAGCCACAAGGCGACACGCCCGAACCAGAGGTAGATAACGGGCGTAGTGAACAACGTCAGAACCTGACTGACGAGCAGGCCGCCGATGATCGTGATCCCAAGCGGACGCCGCAGCTCGGAACCGACACCCGAACCGAACGCCAGCGGCACCGCGCCGAGAAGCGCGGCCATAGTGGTCATCATGATGGGGCGGAAACGGAGCAGGCAAGCCTGGTAGATGGCTTCTTCGGGAGTCTTGCCTTCGTGACGTTCGGCTTCGAGGGCGAAGTCGATCATCATGATGGCGTTCTTTTTGACGATACCGATCAGCAGGATAATGCCGATCAGGGCAATGACATCGAGATCCTCCTTGAAGAGGATGAGCGCGAGGATGGCGCCCACGCCGGCGGAGGGAAGCGTGGACAGAATCGTGATCGGGTGGATGTAGCTTTCGTAAAGCACACCGAGGACGATGTAAACGGTGACAATGGCGGCGAGGATAAGGATCGGCTCGCTCTTGAGCGAGTTCTCGAAAGCGGCGGCGGTGCCCTGGAATGTCGCTTCGATGCTGCCCGGCATGCCGAGTTCTTTGGTCGCCTCACGGATGTGATCGACGGCGGCCCCGAGCGATGCGCCAGGCGCGAGATTGAACGAAATCGTAACCACCGGGAACTGTCCCTGGTGGTTGATCGAGATCGCAATCGGTACCGTGTGAGCCGTGGTGAAGGAACTGAGCGGAGCCTGCGGCTGCGATGCCGCGCCGGTCAGCGCGGTATTCGTGCCGGCGAGAGCAACAGTAGACGCGAGATTCTGCGATGCCGCGCCGATCTGCACACGCAGATCGTTCAGGGCGTCGGCGCTCCGCTGCCATTTGTTTCCGGCTTCGAGGATGACGTGATATTGATTTGCCTGGGTGAAGATGGTCGAGACCTGGCGCTGCCCGAAAGCGTCGTACAGCGTGTCATCCACGTTCTGCGGCGTAATGCCGAACCGGCCGGCCGTATCGCGGTCGATCTCGACCCGCAGACCGAGTCCGTTGTTCTGCTGATCGCTTGCGACGTCGCGGAGTTCCGGAATTTGTTTGAGGCGGTCGATCAGTTTCGGGACCCACTCGTCGAGGACTTCTTTTTGCGGCGCGTCGAGCGCGTACTGGTATTGTGTGCGGCTGATACGGTCTTCGACGGTGAGGTCCTGCACCGGCTGCATGTAGAGCGTGATGCCGGGAACCTCGGCGAGCTTGGGTTGCAGACGCCGGATCACTTCGAGCGCTGATGCGTCTCGCTCCTTGAGCGGCTTCAGAGTGATCTGGATGCGGCCCGCGTTCGGTGTCGTATTGTTGCCGTCGACGCCGATAAACGACGAGAGATTCTGGACCGCGGGGTCCTTAAGTATGACGTCAGCCAGTCTTTGCTGGCGTTCGCCCATAGAGGTGAAAGAGACCGTCTCGGGAGCTTCGGAAATGCCGAGGATGACACCCGTGTCCTGCACCGGGAAGAAGCCTTTCGGCACGATCATGAAGAGGTAAATGGTTAAGGCCAAAGTGCCGACAGCCACGAGAAGCGTCAGCGGCTGATGCCGAAGCACGACCCGCACCATTCTGCCGTATTGCTCGATGGTCTTGACGAAGACCCATTCGGACCAGCGGTAAAATTTTCCCTGTTCGTGCTCCGGTTTATGTTTGAGGATGCGAGCGGCCATCATCGGCGTGAGGGTCAGTGAAACAAACGCCGAGAGGATGATGGTAACCGCAAGGGTGACCGCGAATTCGCGGAACAGACGGCCGACGATATCCGCCATAAACAAGAGCGGAATCAGCACGGCAATGAGCGAAACCGTTAACGACACAATGGTGAAGCCGATTTCGCCCGAACCGCGCAGCGCGGCTTCCATGGGTCCATCGCCCATTTCGAGATAGCGGGAGATGTTCTCGATCATCACAATGGCGTCATCGACCACGAAACCGGTCGAGATGGTGAGCGCCATGAGAGAGAGATTGTCGAGACTGTAGCCGAGCAGGTACATTACGGCAAACGTGCCGATCAACGAGAGCGGTACCGCGATACCGGGAATCAGCGTGGCGGAAACGTTCCGCAGGAACAGGAAGATGACCATTACGACGAGCGCGATGGTGAGGCCGAGCTCGAACTCCACATCTTCCACGGAAGCCCGGATCGTGGTGGTGCGGTCCGTAATGATTTTCAGGTGGACCGATTCCGGCATGGAGGCCTGAATCTGCGGCAGCAGCGCGGTTACGGTATCGACGACGCCGATGATGTTGGTGCCGGGCTGGCGCTGGATATTGAGAATGATGGCGGGGTTCTTATCGATCCACGCCTTTTGTTTCGTATTCTCGACGCCATCGATTACGTTGGCGACGTCCTGAAGTCGAACGGGGGCCCCATTTCGATAAGCGATGATGATGGGCTTGTACTGGGCCGCCGAGCTGATCTGGTCGTTATCGTTGATGGTCCATGCCTGCTCGGGACCGTCAAAGTTCCCCTTAGCGGCATTGACGTTGGCGCTGCCCAGAGCGGTGCGCAACGTCTCCATGCTGAGACCGTAGGAAGACAGAGCGGTAGGGTTGGCCTGGACGCGAACAGCGCGGCGCTGGCCGCCGCTGATACTGACGAGTCCCACGCCTTTCAGCTGAGAAATGCGCTGCGCCATGCGGGAGCGGCATCACATCGGAAGTGATTGCGATGGTTAAAATCGGCGCGTCGGCGGGGTTTGTTTTCGCGTAGATGGGCGGCGTGGGCAGGTCGCGGGGAAGAAAGGTTCCCGCGCCGTTGATCGAGGCCTGAACTTCCTGCTCGGCGATATCGATGTTCAGATCGAGCGAAAACTGCAGGGTGATCAGCGAACTGCCGAACGAGCTGATCGAGGTCATCTGCTGAAGACCGGGAACCTGCCCGAACTGCTTCTCGAGCGGCGCCGTGACCGACGAAGTCATAACTTCGGGGCTGGCTCCGGGATAGAACGTCTGAACCTGAATGGTTGGGTAATCGACCTGCGGGAGGGCCGAAACCGGCAATTGCCGGAACGCGACAACGCCCACGAGCACAAGGCCCGCCATCATGAGCGACGTTGCTACCGGCCGCTCAATGAAGATGCGTGACGGACTCATTTACTTCTGGGCTCCGCCCTTGTCTCCGCCTTTTTTGCCGCGACCGCCGCGGCCGCCGCGTCCCCGGCCGCCGCCGGGAATCGCGAGGGGATCTTCGCCGGGACGGCGCACGCGAACGAGGCTGCCGTTCTGCAGGCGATCGGTGCCGTCGGTGACGACCGGGTCGTCTTCCGCAAGCCCGCTGGAGATTGAAGTGAGACCCTTATCGTCCATGGTGATGTCCGGAGTGACGGGCTGCATTCTGACTTTGGAGTCGTCATCGACCAGGTATACGAAGTTGCCCTGTTGTCCGTGCTGAATGGCTTCGGACGGGATGGCAATCTGGTTCCTCTTGGTATCCACCAAAAGGCGCATGTTGACGAACTGGTTCGGGAAGAGCGTGTTGTCCTTGTTGTCGAAGACGGCTTTGAGCTTGGAAGTGCCGGTAGTCGCGTCGATCTGGTTGTCGACGGTCACCAGCGTTCCCGAGGCCAGCTTTACGGAGTTATCGCGATTGAACGCGTCAACCGAAAGTCTCGCCCCGGCGCGGAGTTTCGCCATAACCTGGGGAACGGTGTCTTCCGGAATGGTGAAGTAAACCGAGATCGGCTGCAGCTGGGTGATGACGAGAAGACCGTTTGCGTCAGAGGCGTGCACAATGTTGCCGGGATCGACGAGTCGAAGGCCGATGCGTCCGGAGATGGGCGCGACGATGTGCGCGTACGTGATCTGCAGTTTGGCGTTATTGATGTTGGCCTGGTCGGTCTTGACATTGCCCTCGTCCTGACCGACAGTGGCGCGCTGCGTATCAAGCTGCTGCTTTGGAATCGCATCCTGGGCAAGGAGTGTTTCGTAGCGCTGCTGATCGAGACGGGCGTTGGCCAGCAAGGCCTGATCGCGGGCTAACTGTCCCTCGGCCTGCTGAAGCTGTACTTCGAAGGGGCGGGTATCGATCAGCGCGAGTTCCTGATCTTTCTTAACGTAGTCGCCTTCTTTGAAGTTGACTTCCATCAACTGGCCGTCGACGCGGCTCTTAACAGTGACCGTGTAGAAGGCCGAGACGTTGCCGAGTCCGGTGAGATAGACCGGGACGTCGATTTTCTTTGCTTTGGTAACGACTACTGGTTGCGGGCCGAAAGCTCCCGCGCCCCGGCCACCGCCGCGCCGGCCACCACCACCACCCTGCGGTTGCGCGATGAGACCGGGCTGTCCGGCTCGCCAAACGGCGTATCCAGCCACCCCGACAACGGCCAGAAGAAACACCACCCAGATGAAGCCTCTTTTTTTGGGCTTTCGAGGCGGCGGTGGAACGGAATGGCCGCCCGGGGGTTCCGGAATGCGGACCGCCGGTTCGTCCGGCGCATTTTTCAGATCAGTGGTCGTAGTATTGATGGTCATTCAAACCGCACAAATTCAGCAAAATGTAAGTGACTGCTTACAGCCACATGAGGTAACACGCCAACCGGGCTCTCGTGACCAACCTGTCATGAACTCTGCCGCCGCGGACAGACCAGGCCCGGTTTGCAACTCACACGTTTCTCTCGATTGTACAGCGCTCAGCGAGCCGTCAATGTCAGTTAATGTATTGCTGCCGCACGATTTGGGTTGCATTAAGAAGGTTTGATTTCATCGTTTTGGAGCAGGGCGCGCAGCTGCAATCCCGGCGGGGGCAGCCAAGCCGACGGTCTTACGGCGCCAAAACGTCTTTTGTAAATTGAGGTAAATTCCATTTTGCGCCGGGAACTAACGAACGGCGGGCCGGTCGCCAGAAGAGTACGAAATGGCGATAACGAACGGCGATTTTCGGCAGGTACGGGACCTATTCCAATCGCCGGAGAAATAGCGGAATCTTTATGTATGAACCTCGACGCCGTGATTCATGGCCTGTTACTCCGGCTCCGAACCATCAATCGAGCCATTGAACAGTTTGAAACTCTTGCCGAAGGGCAAATTGCCAGCCATATGGCAAAACCGCCCGTTGAGAAAACGCCGGACGGGCATTGCGGGCCGTTCGAACCCGGCTCCATGAGCCTTCAGCAGTAGGACCATTCTGGAATTGGAAAACGCTTGGTCCGGCAGTCGGCCCGACGCGTGCTGGCGCCACTACCGTGGCGCAAAAAATTGAAGACTATGCTCTGATCGGTAACCGAGCGACCGCCGCGCTGGTGGGAACCGACGGCTCGATCGACTGGCTGGCGTTTCCCCGATTCGACTCCGCAGCGTGCTTTGCAGCACTTCTGGGCGATCCGGAGAACGGACGCTGGGTTATTGGTCCTCACGGCGTACCGGCACGCACGACGAGGAGTTATCGGGCAGGCACGCTGATTCTCGAAACCGAGTTCGAAACCGAAACCGGTAAGGTACGGCTAACCGACTGCATGCAGTGGCGCGGCCGCAAAAGCGATGTTCTGAGGCGCCTGCAGGGGCTGAAAGGCTCGGTACCGATGCGTATGGAGCTTTCGATCCGCTTCGGGTATGGGGAGATTGTTCCCTGGGTATCGAGACTGGCGGACGGCCGCCTCCGTGCCGTTGCCGGACCTGATCAGTTGGTTCTTCAGACCACAGTTGCCCATAGGGGCAAAGACCTTAAGACCGTAGCGGAGTTCGTGGTGCGGGAAGGCCAGGAAATCCCGTTCACCCTGACCTGGGATGAATCCTTCCGGAAAACACCGGATTCGCCGGACCTGAACTCGGCGCTCGCGAACGTAGAGCGTGAGTGGACGGAATGGTCGTCGCGGTGTAACGTTCAGGGCGAATACGGGGAAGCAGTACTTCGTTCGCTGATCACGTTGCGGGCTCTCGAGGATCAGCAAACGGGCGGCATTGTGGCGGCGGCGACGACGTCGCTGCCGGAGATTCTGGGCGGCGAGCGAAATTGGGACTACCGTTATTGCTGGCTTCGGGATTCCACATTCACGCTGTACGCCCTGATGGAATCGGGGTACCGGGAGGAAGCAAGGGCGTGGAGCGACTGGCTGCGGCGGGCCGTGGCCGGCACTCCGGACAAGCTTCAGATCATGTACGGTCTGGCGGGGGAACGGCGACTAACCGAATTCGAACTTCCACACCTGCGCGGATACGAAAATTCGAAGCCTGTGCGAGTGGGTAATGCGGCATCGAATCAGTTGCAACTCGATGTGTATGGGGAGGTGCTGGACTCGCTCTATCAGGCGCGCCGCGGAGGCCTGCTGGCGACAAACGATATGTGGAACCTGCAACTGGCGCTGATCCGGCAACTCGAGGTGTTGTGGCGGCAGCCGGACGAAGGCCTCTGGGAAGTGCGGGGCGGACGGCGGCAGTTTACGTGGTCAAAAATCATGACCTGGGTAGCGTTCGACCGGGCGATCAAGACAATCGAGGAATTCGGGGCGTCGGGGCCAGTGGACAGGTTCCGGCGTATTCGCGAGGAGATTCGGCGGGAGGTGGAGACGAAGGGATTCGATGCGGAGCTGAATTCGTTTGTGCAATCGTATGGATCGAAGCAGGTGGACGCCAGTTTGCTGCTCATTCCGATGGTTGGATTTCTACCGGCTGGTGACGGGCGCGTGAGCGGCACGGTTGCGCAGATTGAAAAACGCCTGGTGCGCGATGGATTCGTCGAACGTTACGACTCCGAAACCGAAGTAGATGGGCTGAAGGGACGTGAAGGCGTTTTTCTTGCCTGCAGCTTCTGGCTCGCCGATCACTACATGCTGCAGGGCCGGCAGGAGAAAGCGCGCCAATTGTTCGAGCGGCTGCTGGCGCTCCGGAACGACGTCGGATTGCTTTCCGAGGAATACGATCCTCAGGGCAAACGGCTGGTGGGCAATTTTCCGCAGGCGTTCTCGCATGTGTATCTGGTGAATACGGCGCTGAATCTTACGAGAGCGCGGAAACCGGCGGAGAACAGGGGCGAGCAGGAACAGCGGAGTCCTTCGCAGCCGCCAGTTCACCAAGAGTGATTGGTACAGCGACCTTGAGCATGAGCGTGAAGAGGAGAAAGCCGATGGCGAACACGCCGGCGGCCACGCGCAGTTCAGTCATGGTTGGATAGTATTCGTAGATGTCGCCAAGAGTGTCGGGCGTCAGGCCCGGGATGATCAGGCCCATTCCCTTTTCAATGTAGACGCCGGCGTAGGTCGCAAGACAGCCGATATTGAGGAGAACCCACCTTCTGCGCCAGGACGGCACAATGAACAGGGTGAACGCGAGCAGGTTCAGAAACACCGCGGACCACGCATAGGGCACGAGCGTGCGGTGCTGTCCCAGTCCGAGGTACCAGTAACGCGTGTAGAGGACGTGTTGGGTATTCGAATAGAACTCTTTAAACGCCTCGGCTCCGTGGAGGAACAGATTGAGGAACATGGCGTAGGCCATCAGCTCGGCGATTTTGTGAATGGCTTCGTCTTTGATCTCGAAACTGGTGAAACGGCGGAGTAACTGGACTACGACCAAGAGGATGGCGGGACCGGAGCAGAACGCGGAAGCAAGGAACTGCGGGGCGAGAATGGAAGAATTCCAATAAGGCCGCGCGCCCAGCCCGTTATAAAGGAATGCGGTCACGGTGTGGATTCCGACGGCCATAGGTATCGAGAGCAGGACCAGCGGAACCACCAGCTTCTTGTTGTAATGCCGGCCGTGAAACGCCATATAGAGGATGTGCGACGCGACGATCGCATTCACGACGAAATAAAGGTTCAGAACCACCACATCCCACGCAAGAATGGAATGCGGAAAATTCAGATGGCCGATGAGCGGGATCAAATGCCAGAAGCGATCGGGGCGGCCGATATCGACGGTCACAAAAAGAAGGCACATGGTGATCGCGCTGATGGCCAGCAGCTCGCCGTAGATGACGATCTCGCGGATGGGCTTCCAATCGTAAACGTACGCAGGAATGACCAGGACGACGGCGGCGGCGGCGACTCCGACGAGAAACGTGAAATTGCCGATGTAGAAACCCCAGCTCACCTGGTCGCGCATGGCCGTCAGTCCGAGCCCGTAATGGAGCTGCTGGGCATAAGCAATGACGCCGGAAAGAATGACGAGAACAAGAAAGGCCACCCACATCCGGTAGGCGCGATTCCCCTGCTGGATGAGCTGCAGGCAGGCTCGCGCGAATCCCGAAATCAGATGTATCGTGTTCTTTCTTTCCGGTAAAGCGCCGGCGGTAAGTTCATGTGGCATAAAAGTAGAAGAATTTCGGTACAGTGTTGAGTTCCTCTTTGAGCACGAGGACGCGCTTGTGCTCGATGATGTAGCGGATTTCGCTGTCCTTATCGAGAAGATTGCCGAATTTGCGGGCGCCGACCGGGCACACTTCGACACAGGCGGGATAGCGTCCGGCGCGCGTGCGCTGGATGCAGAAAGTACACTTCTCGACTACGCCCTTGGGCCGCGGGCGGTTGCCCAAATAGTGAGTGTTGGGATTGATTTCGGCCCTGGGAATGGAAGGCGTGGTCCAGTTGAAGTGGCGCGCGCCGTAGGGACACGCCGCCATGCAATAGCGGCAGCCGATGCACCAGTCGTAATCGATCACGACGATGCCGTCCTTCTCTTTCCAGGTTGCGCCGGTCGGACAGACTTTGGTGCAGGGGGGATCCTCGCATTGCTGGCACGCTACGGGAACGTAAAAATGCCCTTCTTCGGGGACGGTGGCGGGATTGTAGTAAGGATCGGCGTGGGTGAAGTCGACGCCGTGCTCTTTGTCCATGGAAAGCACTTTGATCCAGTGGATCTGCGGGTCGCGCGACTGATTGTTTTCGGCGACGCAGGCGTAGACGCAGCGGCGGCAGCCGATGCAGCGCGAAATGTCGAGCGCATAGGCGAACTGGACACCTTCGAGCGGCTGGGCGTCCGAAACATTAATGTGCGTGCCGAGATTTTGCTCGTACTGGCGCTCCATTTCCTGAATGCGAGCGTGGAGCTTTTCTTTGGGGACTTCATACAGCCGCTTGGGGCCGCAGGATGTCATGAGAAACGTCATGGCCGCGGCGGTCGCGCCGGTGTTGAACATGCGGCGCGTTGATTGGGGAGTTTCTTCGCAGGTGTCCATCGCTCTTTTTTCTCCGCTCTCCTATTTAGGCCGCGTGGGGCGCACGGGCGCAGGTTTCGGCGTAAGCGCCTTGAAGCGCGGCTGATGCGGGCTATGGCAGTGAACGCATAACAGGTACGTCTTGGCCCCGTTCCAGTTGCCGGTACGTCTGCCATGCACGCCGGCCTTCCAGTCGCGAAGCTTTTCGCCATGGCACTGGCCGCAGAGGCGATAAGACTCCTCGAAGGGAACGGGCTCGCCACTGGCAAGATGCAGGGTGTCACGATTATCGGCATCGTGGCAATCGAGGCACCAGCGGTGTTCCTCGTCGTGCCTGAGGTCGATTTCGGTGTGGAACATCAGTTCGCGGCGCGTGCGATTGGGCTTCTGGCCGGCGTGGCAGGACGAGCAGGGGAAGATGCCGTCGGAGAACGGCGGAGGCGGAACTTCGAGCCTTTCGGCGACCTTCGCACCCGCGGCGCCGTTCGCCGTGGACGTGCCGGCGACGGCGCAAAGGGATATCACGGCCAGCGCCGGGCACACCAAAGCAAGGGCGGT
>Ga0308174_10001207_pt1 | contig 11816 bp, 9 predicted proteins | sample PhyPR2_FD_203894 | JGI IMG/M metagenome (GOLD analysis project Ga0308174, IMG submission 203894) | Soil microbial communities from UC Gill Tract Community Farm, Albany, California, United States - DLSLS.P.R2 | ecosystem: Environmental > Terrestrial > Soil > Agricultural land | place: USA...
GAGAACGGCAGTTGTTGCGCGAAGATCTGCTGCGCGTCGGTGTAGTCCTTGGTGCGCGCGGCCACGTCGGTGGTCGAGCGGCCCTTCACGACGAGATCGTCGAACGGCTTGTAGCACCACTTCGAGAAGTTGCTGCCCTTCACCGCATCGCAGCCGAGCAGGGTGCCGAGCCAGTTGTCGGGGTCGCCGTTGTCGCCCGTCCAGCCGATCAGCAGCGCGTCGTGTTCGCCCGCGTGCGCGCGCTTCAGATACTCGCCCCACTCGTACGACACGATGTTCGCCTTGACGCCGATCTTCGCCCAGTCCGCCTGAATCATCTCGGCCATCAGACGAGCGTTCGGGTTGTAGGCGCGTTGCACGGGCATGGCCCAGAGCGTGATTTCGAAGCCGTTCGGGAAGCCCCCTTTCGAGAGCAGTTCCTTGGCCTTCGCGGTGTCGTAGGCGTTCGTCTTGAGGTTCTTGACGTAGGACCACTGCGTCGGCGGCATCGGTGCGGTGGCCGGCTGGCCCGCGCCCTGATACACGGACTCGATGATCGCCTTTTTGTTGATCGCCATGTCGAGCGCGCGGCGAACGTCGACGTTGTCGAGGTTCTTCTTCGTCACGTTATACGCAACGTAGCCTTCGTTGAAGCCCGCTTGCGACGGCGTGTCCACATTCGACGCCGACTTCAGCGCCGAGACGTCGCCGGGACGCGGATAGCTCATCACCTGACATTCGTTGCTCTTCAGCTTCTGCACGCGCACGGCGGCGTCCGGCGTGATCGAGAAGATCAGCTTCGAAATCTGCACCGCGTTCGGCTTCCAGTAGTCCGGATTGCCGTCGAAACGGATGGTCGCATCCTTCGTATAGCTACGGAAGATGAACGGACCGGTGCCGAGCGGATACTGATTGATGTCGGCGGCCTTGCCATCCTTCAGCAGCTTGTCCGCGTATTCCGCCGAAAGGATCGACGCGTATTCCATCGCCATGTTCTGAATGAACGGTGCGCTCACTTCCTTCAGCGTGAACTTCACGGTGTAAGGATCGACCTTTTCAACCTTCGAAACCAGCTTGTCGAGGCCCAGGTCGGTGAAATACGGGAACTGCACGTTATACGCTTTGCGGAACGGCTGGTTCGGGTCGAGCATGCGGTTGAACGTGAAGAGCACGTCGTCCGCGTTGAATTCGCGCGTCGGCTTGAAATACGACGTCGTCTGGAACTTCACGCCGTGGCGCAGATGGAACGTGTAGGTCAGGCCGTCCGACGACACTTCCCACTTTTCCGCGAGGCCCGGTTCGACCTTGGTACCGCCGCGTTCGAATTCGACGAGACGGTTGTAGACCGTGAACGTATTCGCGGTGAAGTCGGTGCCGGTGGTGTATTGCGCGGGATCGAAACCGGCGGGGCTGCCTTCCGAGCAGTAAATCAGCGTCTTGTTCGGGATTGCCGCGTGCGCGGCATTCCCGGCGGTCATCGCGAAAAGCGCTGCCGTGGCGACGGCGCCCATGAGCGCCGACAACCGGGCGGTTCGCAACAGGCCATTCTTCTTCATGTTTCCTCCAAGTCAAAACCAGCCTTGCGGCCAGCGTAGCGCGATATTACTTGATCGCATCGGCCACCTTGGTAGCCGATTCAAAATCCGGGCGCAACACTAGCACGAACAAATGTAACGCGCGTAGTCGGTTTTCCCCAGTTTTCAGGGCGATGCAATACGTCGAAGCGTGCGTGTCGCGGAAGGAGAAGGCGTGCGAGCGGGAAGAGAGAGGAAGAACCGCGCGGCGAGCGCCGCGCGGGTAATGCAGAACCCAGATCAGACGGTCAGACGCGCTTCAAGGCCAGCCGCTCGCAGATGGTCCTGGTCGCCGCGGCGCCGTTCAACGTGTAGAAGTGCAAGCCGGGCGCGCCGCCGTCGATCAGGCGCCGGCACAGGCGCGTCACCACGTCGAGGCCGAACGCGCGAATCGACTCGCGGTCGTCGCCGTAGCTTTCGAGCCGCCGCGCGACCCACTTCGGCACTTCCGCGCCGCACATGTCGGAGAAACGCATCAGTTGCGAGAAGTTGGTGATCGGCATGATGCCGGGCGTGATCGGCACGTCCACGCCGAGCTTCCTCACTTCGGCGACGAACTCGAAGTACGCGTCCGCGTTGAAGAAGTACTGCGTAATCGCCGCGTTCGCGCCCGCTTTCACCTTGCGCGCGAAGTTCTCGAGATCGGCGCGCGGCGAGCGCGCTTGCGGATGAAACTCCGGATACGCGGCCACTTCGATGTGGAACCAGTCGCCGTGTTCCTGGCGAATGAAAGCCACCAGTTCCGACGCATAACGGAACTCGCCCACTTCGCCCATGCCCGAGGGCAAGTCGCCGCGCAAGGCGACGATATGGCGAATGCCGTGTTCGCGATACGCGCCGAGAATCGCCCGCAGGCTTTCCTTCGACGAGCCGATGCACGAGAGATGCGGCGCCGCCTCGAAGCCTTCAGCCGCCATTTCGAGGACGGTATCGAGCGTGCCTTGCTGCGTGGACCCGCCCGCGCCGAACGTGACGGAGACGAACTTCGGCGCGAGTTGCGCCAGTTGCGCGCGCGAGGCGCGCAGCTTGTCCACGCCTTCCTGCGTCTTTGGCGGGAAAAACTCGAATGAGAGTTCGATCGGTTTCATGATGATGGTGTGCGCACGATGCGCGGCGGCTAACCGAAGTTGCGCTGCCCGAAGATCAGCGCCGACAAGAGCCACGACACGATGCTATAGAGAATCGAGCCGAAGAACGCCGACCAGAATCCCGATACTTCGAATCCCTTCAGCAGCGACGAGCACAGCCAGAAGCACAGCGCATTCACCACGAGGATGAAGAGGCCGAGCGTGAGGATGGTCACCGGCAGCGTCAGAATGATGAGAAGCGGCCGCAGCACGGCATTGATCAGCCCGAGCACCACCGCGACGATCAACGCTGTGCCGAAACTGCGAATGTGAATCGACGGCACCAGATACGTGATGATCAGAAGCGCGAGCGCGTTGATCAGCCATGTCAGCAGCACGGTCATCGAGAGTTCTCCGTTGGTCGTCTTCAGCACGAACGCCGCACGGACGCGCGTGCGTCCGTGCAAGTGCGCGCCGCCGCGTTCGATTAATAGCGGTAGTGGTTCGGCTTGAACGGACCGTTCTTGTCGACGCCGATATAGCCGGCCTGCTCGTTCGACAACACGGTCAGCTCGGCACCGATGCGGCCCAGATGCAGGCGCGCGACCTTTTCGTCGAGATGCTTCGGCAGCACGTACACCTTGTTCTCGTACTTGTCGCCTTGCGTGAACAGTTCGATCTGCGCGAGCGTCTGATTGGTGAACGAGTTCGACATCACGAACGACGGATGGCCGGTCGCGCAGCCGAGGTTCACGAGACGCCCTTCAGCCAGCAGAATGATGCGCTTGCCGTCCGGGAAGATGATGTGATCGACTTGCGGCTTGATGTTGTCCCACGTGTACTGGCGCGTGGAAGCCACGTCGATTTCGGAATCGAAGTGGCCGATGTTGCAGACGATCGCGTTGTTGCGCATCGCCTTCATGTGGTCGTGATTGATGACGTGGTAGTTGCCCGTCGCCGTCACGAAGATGTCGGCCTTGTCGGCCGCGTATTCCATCGTCACGACGCGGTAGCCTTCCATCGCCGCCTGCAACGCGCAGATCGGATCGATTTCCGTGACCCACACCGTCGCGCCGAGACCGCGCAGCGACTGCGCGCAGCCCTTGCCCACGTCGCCGTAACCGGCCACGACCGCGATCTTGCCTGCGATCATCACGTCGGTGGCGCGCTTGATGCCGTCCACGAGCGATTCCCGGCAACCGTACAGATTGTCAAACTTCGACTTCGTGACCGAATCGTTCACGTTGATGGCCGGGAACGGCAGACGCCCTTCCTTCTCCATCTGATACAGGCGATGCACGCCCGTCGTGGTTTCTTCCGTCACGCCCTGAATGTGCGCGAGGCGCGTGGAATACCACGCCGGATCGGCGTCGAGGTGCGAAGCGATGGACTTGTACAGCGCGACTTCTTCCTCGTTGGTCGGCTTGCTGATGACCGAGCGGTCCTTCTCGGCCTTCGAGCCGAGAATCAGCAGCAGCGTGGCGTCGCCGCCATCGTCGAGGATCATGTTGGCGAATTGGCCATTCGGCCATTCGAAGATGCGGTGCGAGAACTCCCAGTATTCGTCGAGCGACTCGCCCTTGAATGCGAACACCGGCGTGCCGCCCGCGGCGATGGCGGCGGCGGCGTGATCCTGCGTCGAGAAAATGTTGCACGAAGCCCAGCGCACGTCCGCGCCGAGCGCGGTGAGCGTCTCGATCAGCACGCCCGTCTGGATGGTCATGTGCAGCGAACCGGCGACGCGCGCGCCTTTCAGCGGCTGCTGCGCCTTGTATTCTTCGCGCGTCTGAATGAGACCGGGCATCTCCGTTTCGGCGATGTCCAGCTCCTTGCGGCCCCATGCGGCGAGCGACATGTCGGCGACAACGAAATCTTTGGATGCCTGGGAATCGAGAACTGCGGCGTTCATCACGCCCTCCTTTCTAAAAAAGACTAGAAATTTTGACGTGAGCGCCGTTCGAATGCGGCGGTTCAGCGGGCTTTCATGTGCCCTCGAACCGTCCGGATTGAAGCCTCCGAGCCTGGCGGGTGAAACCCGTCGCAACGCTCCTCGGAGGCGAGCGTCGATTGTAGCAAAGTCTTATTGGATCGTTTGCCTTTCGGCATGCGCCGATTCCAGTTTTCAACGCCGTGCCGGGCGTTTTTGCAGGATGCCCAGTCAGAACGGCAACGCGGAAAGCGCGGGCGCGAGCAGCACCATGACGACGCCCGCGATCATCATCGTCAGACTCGCGACGACGCCCTCTTCGCTACCCAGCTCTCGCGCTTTCGCGGTGCCGACGCCATGCGCCGCCGCGCCGAACAGTGCGCCGCGCGCGAGCCGCGTGCGCAGCGGCACGAGCGCGAGCACGATCTCGCCGAACAACATGCCGCAGACGCCTGTCGCGATCACGAAGAGAGCGGTGAGGTCGCGCGGTGCCTGAATGCGGTCCGAAACGGCGAGCGCGAAGGGTGTCGAGACGGAGCGCGTAGCGAGGCTGCGCTGCAGTTCCGGCGAGAGATGCAGCAGCTTCGCGAGCGCAAGCGATCCGCCGACCGCGACGACGATACCGACCGTCACGCCGACCGCCAGCGAAATCCAGTGCCGTTTGAGCAGCGCGCGGTATTCGTAGATCGGCACGGCGAACGCGACCGTCGCGGGGCCGAGCAGCCACATCAGCCAGCGCGTATCGGCGAAATAAACGGCATACGGGATGCGCGCCGTCACGACGATCAGCGCCAGCACCGCCGGAACCGCGAGCATCGGCGTGAGCCACGGGCTCCTGAAGCGCGCATAGAGTTGCTTGGACGCGAAGTACAGCGCGACCGTCAGCACGAAGCAGCCCGCCGCGATCAGGCGCGCGGCGTCGTCTTCGAAGAGGGATGCGTAGAAGTGGGTCATCGTCGCGGGATCGTCGCAGGCTCAGGCGCGCGCGGCGTGGCGCGCGACCAGCGCCCGGCGCAGCGCGAGGCGGCGCTCCAGGCGCGCAGCGCGGTCCACGGCGAACGCGACGGCCACCATCACCATCAGCGTGCCCGCGACCACCACCAGCGCGAGCCGCCAGCCATCTTCCATGAAGAGACCGCCGTATTGCACGGCCGCAACCGCCGCGGGAATAAAAAACAGCAGCATGTCGCCGAGCAGCCAGTCGGCGCCAGCTTTCACCCAGCGCGGGGCAACGCCGCCGCAAAACAGAAGCGCGAGCAGCGCCACGAGACCCACCACGCCGCCCGGAACCGGCAACGCCAGCTTGCGCGCGATGAAGTCGGCCACGAACCAGATGCCTGCGAGTCCCGCGGACTGAACCACGATGCGGGCGAAGCGGCCCGCTGCGGCGCGCGCACTTGTGAAGGACGGTTGTTTCGAGAGGACGGCGGACATGGCGAGTTTCCGGCTGGCGAATGACTAGGGTTAACCTGTAGACCGAGTATAGGGGCCGACTCGTCATAAAAAAAATGACTTAACCTTATCCGCGTCATTCCAATTCGGAATCCGGAACCAGATATGGAACTGCGTGCGTTGCGATATTTCGTCGAAGTGGTCAAGCAAAAGAGCTTCACGGCCGCCGCCGAGCACATGTTCGTTACGCAGCCGACCATCAGCAAGATGGTAAAGGCGCTGGAAGACGAAGTCGGATCGCCGCTTCTATTGCGCGAAGGCAGGCAAATGGTCCTGACAGATGCCGGGCAGATTGTTTATCAGCGTGGCGCCGATGTACTCGCGGCGCACGCGCGGCTCGAAGCCGAACTGAACGATCTCGGCACGTTCGGGCGCGGCACGCTCACGATCGGTATTCCGCCGATGGGCGGCTCGCTCTTTACGCCCGCCATCGCGGCTTTTCGGCAGCGGTATCCGAAGGTCGAGCTGAAGCTGTTCGAGCGGGGATCGAAGGCGATCGAGGCGGCGTTGATCGACGGCGAACTGGAACTTGGCGGCGTGCTCCAGCCCGTCGATACCGCCATGTTCGACGTGCTGCCAGTCAGCCGTCAGTTGCTATGGCTCGTCGCGCAGAAGGGTTCGCGCTGGGAAGACGTGCGCGACGTGCCGCTCGCCGATCTCGCCGCCGAGCCGTTCGTGTTCTACGGCGAAAGCCTGGCGCTCAACGACGTCGTGCTGAACGCGTGCCGCGAGGCGGGCTTTTCGCCGACTATCGTCGGGCGCAGCGGGCATTGGGATTTCATGGCGGCGCTGGTGCAGGCGGGCATCGGCATCGCGCTGTTGCCCGCGCCGTATTGCCGCCGGCTGGACGCCGACGCGTTCACGTGCCGGCCGGTGGTCGCGCCGGAGATTCACTGGGACATGGCGCTGGGCTGGCGGCGCAACGGGTATCTGTCGCATGCGGCGCGCGCGTGGATTGAAGTCGCGCGGGAAATGCTGCCCGCGAACCTCGATCAGGACTTCATGGCGGATGGTTTCGCCCGCACGCCCCGGAAAAACGCGGATGCGGGCAATTGAGCGCCGCCAGGAGCGAACGAATGCGCCGTATCGCGTGGGAGCCGGCGCGTTATCGTGACCGGCAATCCGATCAGTGCAGTTCCTTGAACTCGATGCGGCGGTTCGCCAAGCGTCCCGCGGGCGTCGAGTTGTCGGCGATCGGGCTGACTGCGCCGAAACCTTCCACCGTCAGCGACTTCGCCGGAATGCCGTGCTTCACCAGATAGGCGCGGACGGCTTCCGCACGCTTTTTCGACAACCGGACGTTCAGCGCCGCGTCGCCCGTATTGTCGGAATAACCGGCGATTTGAAGCGTGATCGGCGTCGCCTTCTCGCCGCACGCTTTTAGCGCCTGGGCGGACTTGACGAGCGCGGCCATGGCGGCGGCGGGCGGCGTATTCGAGCCGATGCGGAAATTGACCGGCTTCAGATTCAGCATCCGCACGACGGCCGGTGTAGCGCAGGCGTCGGAGGTCGGCATGGCTGAAGCGGCTAACGCGGCCGAAGCGGGCGAAGCAGCCGAAGCGGGCGATGCAGCCGAAGCAGCCGATGCCGCCGAAGCAGCCGAAGCAGCCGCCCCCACATGCGCAGAACCCGCGCCGACGTTCCAGCCCGTGCCGAACAGCGCCTTCAGCTTTTCCAGCCAGCCGAGTTTCGCGTCGGCGGCCTGGCCGTCCAGTTCGATCTTGTCGCCGGTAATCTGCACGCTCGCGCCTGGCAGCGCCATGACCGGCAGCAGGCCGTCGATCTTTTCGATCCACGCGGACGGCTTCGTGCCAGGATCGACTGCGACGTTGGCGTGGAACTTGTCCGGACCGAGCTTGGACGACAGCAGATGGATCAGCCGCTGGCGTTCTTCTTCGCTGCCGACCGTGGCCGTCACCGTCGGCACGCCGGCAGCGTCGACGGTAATGGCGGTCCGCGCGTCGTTGCCCGGAAGCAGCGTAGGCAAGGACGCCTGGCTGGCGGCGGATGCATCGGTTGCGATGGCGCTGGCCGGAACGCTGACACGATCCGAAGCCGAAGCCGAAGCCGCCGATGCTGAACCGTCCGCTTGCGCGTCGGAGGCGGCGTCCTTCGGCTTGTCGTCCGTCGCGCAGCCTCGCGCGACGAGCGCCGCGAAGAGCGCCAGCGCGGCCGCGTTGGCGACCCACAGCCACTTCCGCTTGCTGTCGTTCTCCTTGACGTCCCCCGTTTCGGGCTCAGGATGCACATCGCTGTGAATGGGGAACGCGGCGGCTTCCTGCGTGGCCGGATGCTCGAGATGCGACGACACCGCCTTCAGCCGCGACGCCACGCCCGCGAGAAACGCCCCCACGGAGCCGAGACCGAGCGCCTGCGCGAACGCATCCGTCAAGTTCGCGCGCACGACGGGAAGCTGCTGGCCGAGCAGCGTCGGCAACTGGCCGACCTGTCCGTTGTGCTGCGTGAAATAGCGCTTGAGCAACCCGAGGATGATCGCGCCGACAACACTCGTCAGCGTGCGCGTGGCGTTGGCCGTCACGCCGGTGCAATCGGCGATGCGTTCGCTCAGCAAGTCGAGGCTGTCGTGCGATGCGACCACGCCATCCACCGAAGCGCCCGTGGCGAGCAGCGTCTGAAAGTCGTCGTCATGGGTGACGAAGTGCGGAACTTCGTCGGCGATATGCGCGTTCACGCCCGGCGACATGACGGCGGCGAACAGGCCGCGCGCGCCATCGAGCGACGACGCCTTGTTCATCATCGAGCCGATGAGCGCGGGCCCGCAGAGACAAACTACGCGCTTGGCCAGTTCCGGCGTGCAGCCGACGCGTGCGGCGAGGTGCTGCAACACGCTTTCGGTCAAAGCGCCCTGCACCAACTGATTGAGGTTAATGCTCATTGAGAATACTTCCAGGAAATGCGTGGTGGCACCGCGCTCGACGCCCGTTGAGGCCGTCCGATTATAGGTTCGGCCTCCTGCAAGTCAGCCGGCTGACTAAACAATCGGATTTCTCTCAGCCGTGGGCGGTTTAGGACTGCGCATCAGAAAAGTTGCCGTGCTGTGACAACCGCGCGGACGCGTCCGGCCGCATCGAAGAGAGCGGTGCTTCTACCCATGCGCCGAAAGCGCGGCCTATGATTCAGGAAGTCGAGATAGCTTCGGCGCTGCAGTGCGAAGCCGACGCCGCGCCCGGCAGTGCGGATGCCGACGCCGGTATTGGCATCCCCCGGGCAGGAGCAATCGCCAAAGGCGCAAACTCGCGCCGCCAGGAGACGACGACATGAACTCCCCCGACGATTCTGCGCAACGGTTCGGCGAAACGCACGAAGTCACGAATCAGCCGCCGCCGCTCTGCGACTACGACGCGTTCGCGACCGATACCGCGCTCGCCGCCGCCGTCGAGCGCGAGGGCGCGGGCTGGCACGCCGAGGCGTTGTCCCGAAATGGCCGCGCGCTCACGCAGCCCGACGTGCTGGCGCTCGCCGAACTCGCCAACCGCCATACGCCGGAACTCGCGACGCACGATCTGCGCGGCGAACGCATCGACGCGATCGAATTTCATCCGGCGTGGCAGGAGTTGCTGCGACGGCTGCGGCAGCAAGGCCTTCAGGCGTTGCCGTTCGAGCCCCGCGCGCGCGCCGGGTCGATGGCCGCGCGCTGCGCCGGCTACTTTCTGCACGGACAGGTCGAGTCCGGATCGCTGTGTCCGATCACGATGACCTTCGCCAGCATCCCCGTTTTGCGCAACGAACCCGCGCTGTATGCGCGGCTCGCCGGGCCGCTGCTCTCGCGCGAGCACGATCCGCGCGATATTCCGCTGGAAGCCGGCAAGCGCTCGATGATGATCGGCATGGGCATGACCGAGAAGCAGGGCGGCTCAGACGTGCGCAGCAATCGCACGCGCGCCTGTGCGATCGGCCCGGGCGGACGCGGCGGCGCGTACCGGCTCGTCGGCCACAAATGGTTCTTCTCCGCGCCCCAATGCGACGCGCATCTCGTGCTCGCCCGCGCCGCCGCGGAAGGCGGCCTGTCCTGCTTTTACGTGCCGCGCTTCACGCCGGACGGCCGCAAGAACGCGGTTCACGTTCAGCGTTTGAAGGACAAGCTCGGCAATCGCTCGAACGCGAGCAGCGAAGTCGAATTCTTCGATGCGTACGGCGTGATGATCGGCGACGAAGGACGCGGCGTGCCGACCATCATCGAAATGGCGAACTACACGCGGCTCGATTGCGTGATCGGCAGCGCGGCGCTGATGCGCGCGGCGCTCGTCCAGGCGATTCACCATGCGCGGCATCGCAGCGCTTTCGGCGCGCGGCTCGCCGACCAGCCGCTGATGCGCAACGTGCTCGCGGACCTCGCGCTGGAATCCGAGGCTGCGACGGTGTTGTTCATGCGGCTCGCGGGCGCGTTCGAGCAAAGCGCCGCTGGCGGCAGCGCGCCGCGCGAGCGCGCGTGGCGGCGCATCGTGACGCCCGCGGCCAAGTTCTGGGTGTGCAAGCGCGCGCTGGAATTCACCGGCGAGGCGATGGAAGTCTGGGGCGGCAACGGCTACGTCGAGAGCGGGCCGATGGCGCGTTTTTATCGCGAAGCGCCGGTCAATTCGATCTGGGAGGGCTCCGGCAACGTCATGTGTCTCGACGTGCTGCGCGCTTTCGAGCGTGAGCAGGACGCGGCGCAGGCGCTTTTCGACGACTGGCGAGACACGGCGGACACGCATCCGGTGCTGATGACAGCGCTTCGCGCGCTCATCGGCATGTTGACGGGCGATTCGTCGGAGCGCGAGGCGTCGGCGCGGCGCATCGCGCAGCAACTGGCGCTGTGCGCGCAAGGCGTGTTGATGGCGCGCCATGCGCCGGACGACGTCGCGCAGGCGTTCATCGAAACGCGGCTCGGCGATGCGCGCGGCGAGACCGGCCGCGTGTACGGCACGTTGCCGGCGCGGTTTGACCACGCGGGGATCGTCAGACGGGCGTTCGGGTGACAGGGCTCCGCCCCGCCTCGCGCACCGGCTCCTCGTTCTCCAGCCGGTAAATCCACGAAAGCAGTTCCGCCACCGCCTGATAAAGCGCTGGCGGGATATGCGCGTCCAGATCGACCTGCATCAGCAGCGACACCATCTCCGGCGAGTCGTGCACGTAGACGCCCGCTTCCTTCGCGCGCTGCACGATCATCTCCGCGACGAGCCCGTAGCCCTTCGCGACGACGCGCGGCGTTGCTTCGCGGTTGCCGGTGTCGTAGGCGAGCGCCGTCGCCTGCTTGCGGCCATACGGCGTGCTCATGCCGAGCCCCCTTCCCCGCGCGGCGACGCACGAAACAAGTGTTCCAGCGGCGAGCGCACCGGCTTGACGGCCGCGCGGCCCGCAGCGCCGCTCAGGTCGATGTCCGTCGCGCCGTCGATGGAACGCACCGAGAACGACGCGAGCGCAATACCCGCCGCTTCCAGTTGACGCCCGAGCGCCGCGCCTTCGGCAGCCAGGCGGGCCGCGCCCTTCTCCCCAGCGCCGATGCGCGCCACCAGCTTGTCGCCGGTCAGCACCAGTTCGGCGTCCACGGCGCCGAGCGCGGGCAGCGCAAGCGTCACGCGCGTGCGCCAGGCGCGCTCCGGGCTTTCGGGCTCGGGCGCGCGGGCATCGCGCCGTTCGCGGGCAATCTCCCACTCGAAGCGCGTGCCCGGCCACGCCTCACCCTGCCAGCGGAATTGCTCCTTGGTGAGCAGGTCCAGTTGCTGACGCACGACATCGAGTGTTGCCGGATGGATGCCCGCCGCCACCGACGCCTGCACCGCCGATTCCTGCGGCCCCGGATGAGCCGGCGACGTC
>Ga0308174_10001208_pt1 | contig 11811 bp, 9 predicted proteins | sample PhyPR2_FD_203894 | JGI IMG/M metagenome (GOLD analysis project Ga0308174, IMG submission 203894) | Soil microbial communities from UC Gill Tract Community Farm, Albany, California, United States - DLSLS.P.R2 | ecosystem: Environmental > Terrestrial > Soil > Agricultural land | place: USA...
GGCAGAACGTCGCCTTCCCGCTGATCGCCAGCGGCCGCCTGCCGCGCCGTGCCGCGCACGAAAAAGCGCGCGAATACGTGGACAAGGTGGGGCTCACGCGCTTCGCGGACAGCCACCCGCACACGCTGTCCGGCGGCATGAAGCAGCGTGTGGCGATCGCACGCGGCATGGCGATGGAGCCCGATATCCTCTTGATGGACGAGCCGTTCGCAGCGCTCGACGCGCTCACCCGGCGCAAGATGCAGGAGGAGCTGCTCGCGCTGTGGGACGACACCCGCTTCACGGTGCTGTTCGTGACGCACTCGATCCCCGAGGCCATCCGCATCGGCAGCCGCATCCTGCTGCTGAGCCCGCATCCCGGCCAGGTCAAGGCCGAGCTCAACAGCCTGCCGTTCGATGCGCCGGCAACCTCTGCGACGGAGCTCGAGGCGCGCATCCACGGCATGCTGTTCGCCGACGCCGTGGAGGAGGAGATCCATGCCTGACACGGCGGACACACCGCCGGTGCGCGCCGAAGTGCTGCGCGAGCCGATCGCCGCGCGCAACATCGGCGTCGTCGAAAAGCCGCTGTCGACCTGGGAGCGCATCGCCAACGTGGGCGCGGTGCGCAAGCTCGTGCTGCTCATCGTTCTCGCGCTCGCGTGGGAAATCTACGCGCGCGTGCTCAATTCGCCGCTGCTCTTTCCGCGCTTCAGCGAAACCATGGCGGCGTTCGCCGACGGCATCGTCTCGGGTGAGCTGCTGGTCAAGGCCGGCACGTCGTTGCGCGTGCTGCTGATGGGCTACGCGGCCGGCCTGGCGTGCGCGGCGGTGCTGACGCTCGTGGCGATCACCACGCGCATCGGCACCGACCTGCTGGAATTGCTCACCGCGATGTTCAACCCATTGCCGGCGATCGCGCTGCTGCCGCTTGCGCTGATCTGGTTCGGCTTGGGCTACGGCAGCATCGTGTTCGTCATCATCCATTCGGTCCTGTGGGCGGTCGCGCTCAACACGCATTCGGGGTTCCTGTCCGTGTCGACGACGTTGCGCATGGTCGGACGCAACTACGGCCTCACCGGGTTGCCCTATGTGCTGCGCATCCTGATTCCGGCCGCGTTTCCCAGCATCCTGACCGGGCTCAAGATCGGCTGGGCATTCGCGTGGCGCACGCTCATCGCGGCCGAGCTCGTCTTCGGCGTATCGTCGGGGGCCGGTGGGCTCGGCTGGTACATCTACGAGAACAAGAACCAGCTGCTCACGGCCAACGTCTTCGCGGGCCTCTTCTCCGTCATCGTCATCGGCCTCGTCGTCGAGAACGTCGTCTTTCGCGCCATCGAGATGCGCACCGTGCGCCGCTGGGGCCTGCAGAGCTGATCCATGACGCACCTTCCAACGCCCGATTACCCGCGCTTCCACCTGGCGTTTCCGGTCACCGATCTGGCGGCGGCGCGCCGGTTCTACGGCGAGCTGCTCGGCTGCGCCGAGGGCCGCAGCAGCGACGACTGGGTCGACTTCGACTTCTTCGGCCACCAGATCGTGGCGCACAAGGTCGCGCAGGCGCAGATGAGCACCGCGACGAGCCTCGTCGACGAGCGCAACGTACCGGTGCGGCATTTCGGCGTCATCACCGACCTGCCTGCCTGGCATGCGCTGGCCGACAAGCTGCGCGCTGCCAACGTCCAGTTCATCATCGAGCCTTACACGCGCTTTGCCGGCGAGCCGGGCGAGCAGGCGACGCTGTTCTTCCTCGACCCGTTCGGCAACGCGCTCGAGTTCAAGGCGTTCGCCGACATGAGTCGCCTGTTCGCCACGTGAGCGCGCGCATCCTCATCACCGAGTTCATGGACGAGCCCGCCGTCGCGGCGCTCGCCGCGCGCTTCGACGTGCGCTACGAGCCCGCGCTCGCCGATCACGCGAACGACATTCCGGGCCATCTCGCCGGCTGCGCGGCGCTCATCGTGCGCAACCGCACGCAAGTCACCGAGCGCCTGCTCGATGCAGGCCCGCGGCTGCGCGTGGTCGGTCGCCTCGGCGTGGGACTCGACAACATCGACGTGAAGGCGTGCGAAGCGCGCCACATCGCGGTCATCCCGGCCACCGGAGCCAACGCGCGAGCGGTTGCCGAATACGTCATCGCCACCGCAATGGCGTTGCTGCGCGGCGCGTACGACTCGACGGGCGCGGTTGCAACGGGGCAGTGGCCGCGTGCGGCGCTGTCGGGCGGCCGCGAGATCCATGGCAAGGTGCTTGGTTTGGTCGGCTTTGGCAACATCGGCCGCATCACGGCCCGCCTCGCGCGCGGCATCGGGATGCGGGTCATCGGCTTCGATCCGCATGTGCCGGCCTCCGATGCGGTATGGCGGGACGAGTCGGTGACGTCGCACCCGTTCGCCGACGTCGTGGCGCAGGCCGACGTGCTCTCGTTGCATGTCCCCCTCACGCCTGCCACGCGCGGCCTGATGGACGCCGAGCGGCTCGCCACCATGAAAGCCGATGCCGTGCTGATCAATACCGCGCGGGGCGGCGTGGTCGACGAAGCGGCGCTCGCTGCGGCGCTGCACGCGGGACGCTTGGGTGGTGCCGCGCTCGACGTGTTCGCGACCGAGCCGCTGCCTGGCGGGTCGCCGCTCGCGGGCTGTCCGCACCTGATCCTCACGCCGCACGTCGCCGGGGTGACGCGCGAATCCAACGCCCGCGTCTCGGGGTCGATCGCCGAGCAGGTGGCGGCTGCGCTCGACGGGCTACCGGCATGACGCGCATGGCGCTCACGGCGGTGGAGCAGCTCGCGCGGGACGCGCTGCATGCCGCCGGCGCCAACGATGCGATGGCGCAGGCCACGGCGCGCGCGCTGGTGCTCGCCGAAGCGCAGGGCCTCGCGTCGCACGGGTTGTCGCGCATCCCGCAATACGCCACGCACTTGCGCAACGGCCGCGCCGACGGTCGCGCCGTGCCCGTCGTCGCGCGCGAGAAGGGCGGCGCCGTGCTGATCGATGCGCGCGAGGGGCTCGCCTTTCCGGCGTGCGCGCTGGCGGTCGACGAGGCCATTCGCCGTGCGCGCAGCCACGGTGTCAGCTTCGCGGGCGTGACCAACAGCCATCATTTCGGCGTGGCGGCGGACCATCTGCGGCCGGTCGCTGCCGCGGGCATGGTCGGCCTCGCGTTCGGCAATTCGCCGGCCGCCATGCCGGCCGCCGGTGGTGCGCGCGCGCTCTTCGGCACCAATCCCATCGCGGCGACGTTCCCGCGCCGCGATGCGCCCGCGCTCGTGATCGACCTGTCGTTGTCCGAAGTGGCGCGCGGCAAGGTCATGGTGGCTGCGCGCGAAGGCAAGCCCATTCCGCTCGGCTGGGCGCTCGATCGCGCAGGCAAGCCCACCACCGACGCGAAGGCCGCGCTCGAAGGCTCGATGCTCGCGATGGGCGGCACCAAGGGCGCGATGCTCGCGTTGATGGTCGAGCTCCTGGTGACGGCGCTCACGGGTGCCGCGCTCGGCTTCGAGGCATCCTCGTTCTTCGTCGAGGAAGGCAATCGGCCGCGGCTCGGACAGGCGTTCCTCGTCATCGATCCCGATGCGCTGGGCGGCCGCGAGACCTACGATGCCCGCCTCGAGACGCTCGTCGCGGCCATGCTCGAGGACGCCGCCGTGCGTCTGCCAGGCGCGCGCCGCGAAGCGCTCGCCGCTGCGGCTGCGCGCGACGGCATCGACGTGCCAGCGCCGCTGCTGGCCGACCTGACGCGGCTGGCCGGCGCCTGAGGCGAAGCGCAACGCGTAAAATGGCGCGATGAACGCACGCGCCACCGGCCTGCTCCTCAACGTTGCCCACGCGCTCGACCACCTCTTCCTGCTGATCTTCGCCACCGCGGTCACCGCGATCGCCGCGGATTTCGGCATGGCGCGCTGGGAAGACCTCATGCCCTACGGGGCTGGCGCGTTCGTGCTGTTCGGGATCGGCTCCCTGCCGGCGGGTCGACTCGGCGATCTCTGGGGCCGCCGCCGGATGATGCTGGTGTTCTTCTTCGGCATGGGTGCTTCGGCGCTGCTTGCGGCGAGCGTGGGCGGCCCCTGGCAGCTCGCCGCGGCGCTGGTCGTGCTGGGCGCCTTCACGTCGATCTATCACCCTGTCGGCATCCCGATGCTGGTGCGCCATTCGGTGCGTCCAGGATTGACGATCGGCATCAACGGCCTTGCGGGCAATCTCGGCGTCGCGTTCTCCGCGCTCTTGACCGGCATCCTGGTCAAGTACGCGGGTTGGCGCATCGCGTTCGTCGTGCCCGGCCTGGTTGCCATCGCATGCGGAATCGCGTTCGCGCGCCTGGCGCCGCGCGAGGAATCGCCGCCCGCGCGCCGCAGGGGGCAGGGCGCCTCGCCCGATGCTTCGTTCGCGCGCCTCTTCCTCGTCATGACGATCGCGTCGATCACCGCGAGCTTCATCTTCAACCTGGCCACGAACGGCAACGCCGAGCTGCTGCGGGAGCGTCTGGCGGGCATCATCGACGATCCGGCGTGGCTTGGCGCACTGCTCGCCGCCGTTTACGCCATCGGCTCGCTCGCGCAGCTCGTCGTCGGACACCTCATCGACCGGGTGCCGCTCAAGTATCTTTACGCCGGAATCGTCGGCCTGCAGGTCCCGTTGCTCGCGTTGGCGGCAAGCGCAACCGGCTGGACGCTGTACGTCCTGATGGTGCTGTTCATGATCGTGATATTCGGTGCGATCCCGTTCATCGACGCGATGATCGTGCGCTACGTCGACGACAGCCACCGCTCGCGGGTGAGCGGCATGCGGCTGACCGTCTCGCTCGGCGTCAGCGCCGGCGCCGTGTGGGCGCTCGGCCCGGTCGTCAAGGCGGGCGGCTTTTCGACGCTGCTCCTCTGCATGGCGGCGACGGCGGCTTTGACACTGGTGGCCGTGCTCTGCCTGCCCAAGCCAGGGGACACTAGGATGGCCGCGCCGCCAGGATCGCCTCGCGCAGCGGATTGAACAGCCCGGGCGCCGCCGCGATGACTTCGTGGCTGCGGAGGAATTCGGTGCCGCCGGCCAGGTCGCCCACGCGGCCGCCGGCCTCCTTCACGAGCAAGGCGCCTGCGGCGACATCCCACGAGCGCAGGCTCATGACGAAGAAACCGTCGAAGCGCCCTGCAGCCAGATGCGCGAGGTCGAGCGCGCACGCGCCCGCGCGCCGGATCCCGCCGCAGCGGCCCATCAACGCGCTCAGGACGGGCAGGTAGCCCGGCAGGCGGGAGCTGCGGCGGGTCGGGAATACCGTCCCGACCAACGCGTCCTCGAGTCGTGTGCACGCGGACACGCGCAACGGCGCGCCGTTGAGCTGCGCGCCTTTGCCGCGCACGGCCGTGAAGAGCTCGTCGTGCAGCGGGTCGAGCACCACGCCATGGGTGAGATCGCCGTTGTGCGTGAGGGCGATCGACACGGCGTAGTACGGAAAGCCGTGCACGAAGTTCATGGTGCCGTCGATCGGATCGACGATCCACCGGTACGGCGAGTCCTTCGCTGCGCCCGGCTCGCCCTGTTCCTCGCCGAGCACGGCGTGCTCCGGAAAGGCGGCCGAGATGGTCGCGCGAATCGCGCTCTCCGCATCGGCATCGGCGCTCGACACGATGTCCCCGTGCTCCTTGGAGAACGTGGGAAGGCGGCGCAGGTCGCGCGAGGCGTCGACCATCACGCTCGCGGCGCGGCGGGCCGCACGCACCGCGACGGCAAGCACCGGATCGCCGACCAGGCTCATGGCGTTTCCCTTCGCGTTGCGCGCGTGGAGCTCATGCGACCTTCACGCCCAGCATCATGCCGGCGTCCTCGTGCTCGAGGTTGTGGCAATGGAAGGGATAAGTTTGCGCGCCGGCGAACGGCATGTCGAACCGCACCGCCACGCGGACCGACTCGCCGGGCCACACCAACACCGTGTCCTTGCGTCCGAGGTCACTCGGCAACCGGCCCTGTCGATCGATGGCGCGGCTTTTCACCTGGTCGGGCGACGTTTCGCGCTCCAGCACCTCGAAGGGGAAGCCATGCAGGTGCATCGCGTGCGGCATGCTCGTGAAATAGTTGCGCAGGAGCCAGATTTCGGTGGTGTCGCGCGCCACTTCGATCGGTGTTTCTCCCATCACGAACACGCGGTCGTTGATGCGCCAGCGGCCGCTCTTGTAGCCCAGGCGCAACGGCCGTTCCTCCGCGCCGGTCACATCGGTCGGAGCGAGCGTCGACAACTGCGCGGGCACCGTCCGGTCGTACGCCACGCGCGTGCGCACGCGCAGTTGCAGGATGTCGCGCGCGGCGCCCTCGGGCCATGCGCCACCGTGCGCGGCATGCGGATCGGCGGCGGAGGTGGCAGGCGGCGGCGCACCGGATGTGGCGGCCGTGCCGCCGGCATGATGGCCGGCGTGCGGGTCGGGCTCGTCCGCAGCAGCGGCAGCCGGCAAGGCAAGCTCCGCGTGCATGGGATCGAATGCGCGCGTCTCGAGGACGAGCGTGTCGCCGATCGCGGCATCGCGCAGGTCGACCAGGATGTCCAGCCGCTCGGCGCTCGCGAGAAACGCCGCGGCGCACACCGCGGGCGCAGGCAGCAGTCCGCCGTCGTTGCCGATCACCTGAAATGCGATGCGCTCGCCCGACGCCGTGCGCAGGCCGAGCAGCAGCGTGCGCGCGTTGCACGCGTTCAGGATCCGCAGCCGATACAGGCGCGTCCCGACGTCGGCATGCGCGCACGCGACGCCGTTGACGCGCAGCGCATCGCCGTAGAAGCCATGCACGGATTGCGCCACCGAGCTCGCGTAGCGGCGGGCGGGATCCTGGTCGCGCAGCACCAGCATGAGCTCCGTGCTGCCCGGCGTGAGGTCCAGCGCGCGGCGCAGCGCATCGGTGTCGTCGTCCTCGACGTCGATCAGGCCATACAGGCCGTCGTGCAGCTGCCGCGCAGAGGAGCCGTGCGGATGCGGGTGATACCAATACAGGCCGCCGCGGTTGCGCACGTCGAAGGCATAGTCGTAGCGCTCGCCCGGTGCCGCCAGAACGCTGCCTCCGCCGTCGTTGCGCGTGTCGACCGCAAAGCCGTGCCAGTGCACGATCGTGGCCTGGTCGAGCGCATTGTCGAGCACGACGCGAAACGGGTCGCCTTTGCGAACGACGAGCGTGGGATTGAGAAACGTCCCCTTGCGCGCGGCCTGGTAGGCGAGGGCGCCCACGCCGCTGCCCGGTGGAGCGGCGCCGGCGCGCAATACGAGCGGCGTCGCATCCAGCCGGATCCGGCCGAGGAAGCCGCTGGCGCCGGGTTGCGGCAGCGGTTGCGTCGATCCTGCGTTTCCGCACACCAGATCCGCATGCGCATCGTCCGGGCGCGAGGCGCGGGCAAGCGCCAGCGCGCAGGCACCCGTCAGACCCTGCAGGAGACGCCGGCGCGCGGGTGAGCGCGGCAGCCGTTGATGCGAAGACATGCGGGTATTTTACGGTCAATCGGCAGGCTTGGCCGCCGTGACGCTGGCGCGATCGAAGGAATAGCGCAGCCCGACGACTACGCTGCGCGGCGTGCCCACGGCGCGGAACTGCTCCGCCACGCCGTCGACGCCACTCGCCGGACCGAACGCGCCGTTCGGTCCGGTGAAGACGTTGCGACCCAGCAGCGCGAAGTTGTAATAGCGACGGTCGAACAGGTTGACGACCTGCGCGAACAGCTCGAGCTGCGGCGTCGCGCGCCACTGCGCATCCAGGTGCACGACCGCGTAGCCGGGCACGCGCCCGTTGACGTCGGCGTTGTTCTCGTCGCCGTGCGCGTATTGCGGCGACGCGGCGACGGCGCTTGCCCCGAGCGACCACGGACCCTGGTCGAACTCAGCGCGCAGCTTCAGCGAATCGGTGGCGATGCCTGGAATCCGATTGCCCGGCCGCACGACGATCGCGCCCGCCGCGTCGGCGGTCGAATTGCTGGCGCTCGCTGCCACGAACGTGGACTGGAACGTGGCGTCGATGTGGTTATAGCGCAGGCTCAGATCGACGGGACCGATGCGCTGTTCCACGTGCAGCTCGATGCCCTGTCGCCGCGTGCGGCCGACGTTCTGGAAGAAGCCCGCATTGGCCGCGACGCCGCCGGAGGAGACGAACTGGATGTCGTTGGCGAGGTCCGTGCGATAGGCCGCGACCGACCACGTGGTTGCAGCGCCCAGCTTGCCGCGCGCGCCCGTCTCGAGCGTCTTTGCCACCACCTTGGCGAGCGGCGGGTCGGCGAGAAATTGATTCGGCAGGCGGCACGGCGCCTCCGGATCGGCGCACGTGAGCTCGATGGGCGTGGGCGCGCGCATGCCTTCGTTGTAGCCGGCGTAGACCGTCAGGGCGGCGGCCGGATTGACGTTGATCCCGACCGCCGGATTGAAGCGGGAGAACCCATGGGATCCATCGAGCGCAGGATCCTCGCCGCTGCGGTCGGCGATCTTGATGCGGGCACCGTTGAAACGGCCGGCCAGTGAAAGCGTCCAGGCGTCTGCCAGCGCGATCGAGTCCGTTGCGAATACTCCGGTGTACGCGTTGCGCAATGCGACGTCCGTCATGCGGGTGAACGCACCGTTCGGGTCGGTGCCGCGCGCGGCCGTGAAGCTCGCAGGTTGCGCGTCCTGCGCGAAATGCGTGTCGCCGAAGTCGCCTGCCGCACCGACGGCGACGTGGTGCTGCACGCCGCGCAGCGCGCCTTTCCAGGTCAGCTGCACGCCGAAACCGGCGCTGGACTGATCGATCGAGGAGCGATCGTTGAACGCCTCGTTGGATTGCACCATGCCAGTCGTTGCGTCGACGGTCCCGAAGTCGTCGTTGACGTTGCTGCTGAAGTTCGACGACTTGTAGTGCCGGTAATACACGTTGGCGCCAAGCAGCGTTTGCTGCCCGAGGAAGCGGCTGCCCTTGGCCGCGAGGAACGCGAGCCGGTTGTCGTTCTCGTCGGGAAACGTGTACGCCTGCCGCGGGTTGGCGAGCATCGACAACGGCAGCGTTTGCGTACCCTGCAGGCGGTTGTCGGCGAGGGTGAGCGACACGTCGAGGTCCGTCACGTCGTCCTGGTAGCCCACCTTGCCGAACAATTGCCGGATGTGGCTCGGGTTGTGCTCGGCCCAGCCGTGGTCGTCGGCGAAGTGCCCGGTCGCGAACCAGTCGAGCGCGCCACGGGCGCCACCGGTCTCGAATGCGGCCTGGCCCGAGCCGAACGACCCGCCGGACGCTTCGACGGACGTCCCGGGAAATTGAGCGCCGCTCTTGGTGTAGATGGCGAGCGCACCGCCGAGCGTGTTGAGGCCGAACGCGGCAGCGGAGCCGGGAATGATCTGCACCGTCGAGATCGCCGAGCGCGGCAGCAGGTCCCAGTTGACGACGTCGCCGAACGGCTCGTTGATGCGCACGCCGTCCTGGAACACGGACACGCCCTGAGGCGTACCGAGGATCGGCGAGGCCGAGAAGCCCCGAAAATCGATCGACTGCTGGAACGGATTGCCCTGGCCGGCGGCCGCGCTGGTGCTGTTGGCGTTGGCATCGAGGAACTGTGCGAGCGTGGTGGGCCGCTGGCGGCCGAGGAGACGGCTGCCGAACATCTGCACGTTGGCCGGCACGTCGCGCAGCGCAACACCGAGACCGGGCAGGGGCGTGGTACCGACGACCTCGACGGCCGGCAGCTCGAACACCTCGGCGGGATTGTCCACCGGCGCGGCATGGACGGGTAGTGCGATGGTCGCGACGAGCGTCGCGACCGCGTACAGCGCGCGGCGGCGCCCGCGCGCGGTGATCACGTCATGGGATCGCGACGCCCCAGGGCAGCTCGCCCACGGGGATCTCCGCGATTTTGCTGTTCGTCGCCGTGTCGACGACGGCAATCGCGTTCGAGCGTCCGCACGCGATGTACAGCTTGCGTCCGTCCGGAGTGAGCGCCATGTTCCAGGGCCGCTTGCCGACCGGGATGCTCGCGACGATCGTGTTGGTGGCAGGGTCGATCGCCTGCACGGTGCCTTCGCCGCCCGAGGTCACCCACACCCGCTTGCCATCGGGCGCAACGACCACGCCGTTGGACCGCTTGCCCGCCTTGATGCGCGCGATCACTTCCTGCGTTGCCGTATCGATCACGTTCACCAGATCGGCGTTCTCGGCTGCGACATACGCGCGGCTGCCATCGGGCAGGAAACCGATGCCGCGCGGGCGATCGCCGACCTTCACCGACTTCACGACCTCGCCCCGCGCCACATCGATGATGTCGACGCTGTCGGCTTCCTCGGCGCTCGCGTAGAGCCAGCGGCTGTCGGGGCTGAACACGGCGTGCTCGGGGTTGCGCCCGCGCATGCGGACGTGCTTGACCACCTTCAGCGCTGCCGTGTCCACGAGCAGCACCTCGTTGTTCTCCTCGACGGATGCGGACAGCCACTTGCCGTCGGGCGAAAGATAGATCCCTTCCGGCGAGTCGCCGAGCGGCACTTTGGCCACCTGTTGCTTGTGGACAGGATCGACCACGACCAGCGCGTTGGCGGTCTGGTCGCTGATGTACAGGCGCGCCCCGTCGCGGCTGATCGCGATGCCGCGCGGTCGCTGCCCGAACTTCAGCGTGTCGGTCACGACGTCGCGTGCGGTGTCGATGACCGAGATGGACGCCGAGCCTTCGTTGGACGCGTAGGCGAACGGCGCTGCCTGTGCACCGGCTGCGCACGCCACCGTCATTGCCACTGCCAGGATCCACTTCATGGCCACTCGTGCTCCTTGCTGCTCGCGCGGCTATGCTAACCGAGTTTGCGGAACGAGCGGCGTGACTCGCATAATGGCGGATGTCTGTCACCCGCCGCCGCTTCTCGTTGTCACCGGGGCCTCGCGTTCCGCTGGCTGCGGCCGTCGTGCTCGCCTGCGCATCGGCGCACGCGCAGGAGGCGACGCAAACCCTGGGATCGATCGTGGTGACCGGCACGCGCAGCGCCGCGCGCGCCTTCGACTTGCCCGCGTCGGTGGACATCCTCGACGCCAGCACCCTGCGCGAAGGGCAGCCCCAGATCAACCTGTCCGAAACGCTCGGCCGCGTGCCGGGCGTGTTCGCGGCCAACCGGCAGAACTATGCGCAGGACCTGCAGATCAGCTCGCGTGGCTTCGGCGCACGCGCGGCGTTCGGCGTGCGTGGCGTGCGTCTCTACCAGGACGGCATTCCGGTCACCATGCCGGACGGCCAGGGGCAGACGGGGAGCTTCAGCCTCATGTCGGCGCAGCGCATCGAGGTGCTGCGCGGCCCGTTCTCCACGCTCTACGGCAACGCGTCGGGCGGCGTGATCGCCGTGTTCACCGAGGACCCGCAGCCCGATCCGGTGGCGTCGTTCACCGCCGGCGGCGGCAGCTACGGCACGTGGACGCTGGGCGCCAAGCTCAGCACGACCGCGCGCGACGTGGGCGCGGTGGCGGCTGCGTCGCATTTCCAGACCGACGGCTTCCGCGATCATTCGGCGGCACGCCGCGAGGTCACCAACGTGAAGCTCGTGTTCGACCCGGCGCCGGCGACGCGCGTGACGCTCATCGGCAACACGCAGTACCAGCCGGAGACGCAGGACCCGCTCGGACTCACGCGCGCGCAGTGGGGCGCCAATCCGCGCGGCGTGGACCCTTCGGCCCTGCAATTCAACACGCGCAAGACCATCGACCAGCAGCAGGGTGGCGTCGGCATCGAGCAGCGCATCAACGATGCGGTGACCCTGAATTTCGACGGCTATTACGGCCTGCGCGCCGTGCGTCAATACCTGGCGTTGTCCGGCGTCGGGCTCACCTCGTCGGGCGGTGTCACCGACCTCGACCGCGATTACGGCGGCGTCGGGGCGCGCGTCAC
>Ga0308174_10001209_pt1 | contig 11809 bp, 6 predicted proteins | sample PhyPR2_FD_203894 | JGI IMG/M metagenome (GOLD analysis project Ga0308174, IMG submission 203894) | Soil microbial communities from UC Gill Tract Community Farm, Albany, California, United States - DLSLS.P.R2 | ecosystem: Environmental > Terrestrial > Soil > Agricultural land | place: USA...
CTTTACGCTGGAACTGACGCCCGGCAGTGAGTCGTCAACGCCCCCGGAGCCCCCGCGGCACAACCTGCCGTCTCAGCTGACGAGTTTCATTGGTCACGACGACGATCTCGACGAGTACGCGGCACTGCTCGAGCAAACGAGACTGCTCACACTGACGGGCATCGGTGGCTGCGGCAAGACTCGCCTCGCCCTGAAGCTTGCGGAGCGCGTGCTGCCATCGTTTCCAGACGGCGTGTGGTTCGTGGATTTGATGCCGTTGGCAGACGCGGAACGCCTGCCGCTGACCGTTGCATCGACACTCGGTGTTCGGCAGCAAATGGATCGGCCACCGATCGAGACGTTATGCGAGCACCTCGCAAGGCGGCGCGCGTTGATCGTGCTCGATAACTGCGAACACCTGAGCCCGGCGTGCGGGGAATTGACGCAGCGGCTGCTCGGCGCCGCCCCGGATCTACATGTATTGGTCACGAGCCGTGAAGGGTTGTGCGTTCCCGGCGAGCGAAGCGTCACCGTGCGCTCGCTCGGACTTCCCGCGGTGGGCTCGGAGCACGACCTCGCCGTACTGGGATCGTGCGAGGCTGTTCGACTTTTTGTCGAGCGCGCGCGATTGGCGGCAGCGAAGTTCGCGCTCGACGCGGCAACGGCGCCTGCCGTATCGGAAATCTGCCGGCGGCTGGATGGCATTCCCCTCGCCATCGAATTGGCGGCAGCGCGCGTGAAGGTCCTTTCCGTGGAGGAGATCTGCACGCGCCTTGACGATCGATTCCGGCTGTTGACCCGCGGCGGCGGGCCCGCGCTGGGTCGCCAGCAGACGCTGCTGGCTGCAATCCAATGGAGCTATGATCATCTTTCCCCGGACGAGCAGTGGCTGCTGCGACTGCTGTCTGTGTTTGTCGGGGGCTGGACGCTGGCTGCCGCGGTGCGTGTGATCGGTGATCCATTGGACGAATACGCGGCGCTCGACCTCCTCACGGGCCTAGTGGACCGGTCGCTCGTGACCATGGAGCGGATCGCCGACGGCACGACTCGGTACGCGATGCTGGAGACAGTGCGCCAGTACGCACAGGAGCGGTTGAACGAATTGCGGGAGGGCAACGCGGCGCGCACACGGCACGCCGAGTTCTTCGGGGTGCTCGCCGAGGAAGCGGGGCCAGAGATATCAGGTCCAAGGCAGCGCGCATCGCTTGCCCTACTCAAGCTGGAGTTGGAAAACCTGCTCCAGGCAATGGCGTGGTGCGAGCATGCCGAAAACGGGCCGGAAATGGGCATGCGACTCGCTCAAGCGTTGCGAGGCTTCTGGCCCAACGCGGGGCTCATCGAGCTCGGGTACCGACAAACTCTAGCGGCGTTGAAACGTGAGGGCCCAGCGGGGCGAAGCCGGGCCCAGGTGCTGTTGGGCGCGTGCCTTTTGAGCAGTAACCTCAATCGGCTTGCCGAGGCGAACGAGCAATCCCTGGAGGCGCTGACCATCGCCCGCAAAATCGGCGATCGCACGCTCGTCGCCGAGTCGCTTCGAAGGCTTGGCTACCTCGCTAGCGAGCGCGGGGACAGCGCCACAGCGCTAGCGCTGGTCGAGGAATCGCTTGGGATTGCCCACGACGTGCAAGACCACATGCTCGTCGCGCGTGCGCTCAATGCCAAGGGTGACATCTATCGCGCAATGGACAACATGGAGGCGGCTCGGCCACTCTACGAGGAATCACTGGCGTTGGCGCGGGCTGCGGACAATTTGGATATGGTCACGGCGGTCTGTGACAACCTCGCCCGGGTACTCATTCCCTGCGGAGAGCCGGAAACTGCGCTGCCTCTGATGGTGGAAGTCCTGCAGCTCTCGCGAGCGACGGGGTCGAAATGGAGAGCGATGTGGACGCTCGACGTTACCGTAGGACTTGCTGCGGCGGCAACAGATTGGGCGTTTGCGGCACGAATGCGCGGTGCTGCAGAAGCTCGGTTAAAGAGCTTGAAGTATGCGCGTGACCGCTCCGACGAAGCGTTTCTCGCGCCGTGGACCCATCGCATACGCGAGCAGCTGGGAGAAACGGCGTACAGCGCGACGTTCGACTCCGGCTTTGGACTGACGAACGAGCAGGCTCTTGAAGAGGCATTTGCGTGGTTGGCCAAAAGCGCCGACGCAGTAACCAAACAGTTGTCGAGTGCAAGGATTCGATCCTGATTGTCCCAGGCACTCCACCTGGACATCGGCGGCGAGCGTGCTGCTGCGTTCTACAGCCTCATCGGGACCGCAAAACTGCACGGCCTGGACCCGGAGGCGTATCTGCGCACGGTGCTCGAACGCATCGCCGAGCATCCGATCAACCGGATCGAGGAACTGCTGCCATGGAATCTCGCAAGCGCGCCCGCCGAGGACCTGCGTCAGGCGGCGTAGTCTCGCAACCCGCCGCCAGCGAACGGCTTGCGCTGGCGAATATCACCGCGCTGATCGACAACGGCGGACAGATCACGCTGGGTGCGCTTGCATCCGATCAAATGTGTGGCCATCGCCAACGATGATCACAACTCCCTGGCCATGCTGAAGCGGAGGCCCGGGGAAAGCCTGCACCAGCTGCTCCGGCGCCTGGATGCAGCCGTCGCTCTCGCTTGGAATGCGGATCAATTCACCGACGAGATCAACCGGCCGCCGTCCAACGATTAGCGGCGTTCATAGTTAGCGTCAAGGCGGTATTGCCAGGACGCTTACCCTCCAACCGCCAAAACGCGAGATTTGGACGAACCAACGCTCGCGGATTACCCGCATAGGGGAACGAGCCCCCATGACGTCCATACGCCCCTCATCTCGACTTGGACTCGGTCGCATCGACGCGTGCTACGCTCGGCGCGTGCACGAGGATGCGGATTATCGCAACCAAGTCTCGCTGTGCGCCTGGGGCCGGTTCGTTCGCACACTTTGATGCAACAAAACCAGGGAGAACTCCATGCTTACTCGCTTGCTCGCAGTCGCAATCGCCGCCAACACACTACTGCTCACGGGCTGCCAGACGAGCCCGGCGAAGTTCCTGCCGCCAGACCAGCGCGACCAAAAGCCCTTCGACTGCCCCACCAGTTGCTATGTGCAGGTTGATCCGAGCCAGCCGCAGTGGGTGCCCGAGTACATTCGGGTAAACCGCGGTGGCGTCTTCCATCTCTGGCTTCCCGAAGCGTGGGAGTACGTCGAGCCAGCCATCACGTTTAAGAATGACGCAGCCGCTAGCGTTGTGAAATGCCCTGCACAGGCCGCCCGCATGGTGGTCTGCAATGTGGGACAGGACGCAGACCCGAACGTTAAGTACGGGTACACGATCCATGTGAAGCAAAGAAGTCCCGGCGCGCCCCCGGTAGCCTACGATCCATTCGTGTGGCCAAAATGAAGCGAACCGTTCATGCGGGTGCCTACCCTTTGTCAGTGGCTGCGGATGTCCTGCCTCTGGCGTCAGCGATCCCATATCAGCCACGCATCGACTTCGTCGAGTACGGCTTCATAGCCCGCTTCTCGTCCATCCCGCTCGTCGCAAGCGGCGGCATCCGTGCCCTGCGAATAGCGGGCGGATTGGATGAGTGGCCGTAGGAAGGCATCATCCGCGGGGTCGCGCACGATGCCGGTGTCGCGCGCGTGCGCTTCAGCCGCCCCGAAGAAGCGAAGCGCGAGTGCCGGGTCGCCGAGGCTGGCGGCGAGGCCCGACGCGACTTCGAGCGCACTCTGGCCGATGGGCATCGACCGCGTCTGGCGCGCGATGGCGATGATTTCCTGAAGTGCTTTTCCGGCGTCGCGGTGCGCCTGGCGCGCGATGTAGATCATCGCCAAGTTGAGCAGACCGATCGCTACTAGCTCCACGTCGTCCAGCCGACGGCCAAGCGCGACGGCCTCGTCGTACAGCGGCTCGGCTGCAGCGACATCGCCGTCGGCGCGGTGCATCTGCGCAACCGCATTCAACGCCTCGGCGAGCTTTCGCTGGTCCCCGGACTCGCGGGCGAGCGCAAGCGCCTCCTCGGCGTGGCCGCGGGCAGCCTCGAAGCAACCACGACCAAATTCCGCGAAGGCCAGCGACTCCAGCGTTGCGATGATCTGCTCGCGGTCACCGAGCTCGCGCGCGATCGCGAGGCTTTCCTCGAGGAAACGCGTCGCTTCATCGTACTCGCCAGCAAACGAGCAGAACAGTCCGGCCGCGGAGAGAGCGATGCAGCGGTGCTTGTCACGTGTCTGCGCCCCGGGATGGAGGAGCGCCTCCGTCATGACGCGCTTGCCCATCGGAAGCAGGCCGCTTCTGAACCAGTACGTCCGCATCGCATTTGCGAGCCGGAGGCCATTCGCGCCCGCATGGGCCGAGCGGCCGCAGAATGCATGGGCAGAGAGAAGGTTTTCCTGCTCGAAGTCCAGCCGGGCCCGCCAGACAGGTTGGTCAGGGCCGTTCTGGTGCGATTCGGCGGCCTCCGAAAACGCGAGATAGAAATTTAGATGGCATTCGCGGACGGCATTCTCTTCTCCAGACCCCTCGAGCTTCTCCATCGCGTACTGCCGAATCGTTTCCAGCAGCCGATATCGCCCGCTGTCGAGGTTGACCGCAACGAGCGACTTGTCGACGAGGCCGGCGAGAAGCTCGAGCACGTCGCTGCCCTCGACACATCCGCCCGAGCAGACCGCCTCCGCCTCTTCGATTGTCCAGCCGCCCTTGAATACTGACAGGCGACGGAAAAACGCTCGTTCCTGCGCCGAGAGGAGGTCGTGGCTCCAATCGATCAGCGCGCGCAGCGTTTGCTGTCGCGGGAGCGCGGCGCGGTTTCCAGTGGACAGCAGTCGGAAGCGGTCATCCAGGCGCGCCGCGATCCCTTCGACCGGTATTGCACGAACGCGCGCTGCGGCAAGCTCGATCGCGAGCGGAATGCCGTCGAGGTGGCGGCAGATGTCGGCTATCGTGCCACCGTTCCGCGCGTGGAGTTGGAACGACGGCAGCACCGCACTGGCGCGTTCGGCGAACAAGCGCACGGCCGGATATCGCGAATAAGTAGTATCGGTGTCGCGCTTGTCCGACTCGGGTACCCCGAGCGTCGGTACCGGGTAGACGACCTCACCGGGGATCCGCAACGGCTCGCGACTCGAGGCCAGCAACTTCACCCCGGCCGTCCCACGCAGCAATTGCTCGGCCAATCCGGCGCAGGCGCCGACCAAATGTTCGCAATTGTCGAGCACGACGAGCAATCGCTTGTCGGAAGCCCATTGCAAGATGACGTCGACGAGGGGACGGCCCGGTTCCTCCGAGACGCCCAGTACCTTCGCAACTGCGTGCGTCACCTCGCGATGGTCCCCGATTGGCGCGAGTTCGACGAACCACACACCGTCCGCGTAGTCGTCAAGCACATTGGCGGCAAGTTGCAGCGAGAGCCGAGTCTTGCCGATGCCCCCTGCGCCCACGAGCGTCAACAGCCGCGCTCTCGTCAGCGCCTTCGTCACCTCGTCGAGTTCGCGCTCGCGCCCTACGAACGAGGTTGCCTGCTGCGGCAGGTTGTTCGGGGTGAGCTCCAGCGAGCGCAGCGCGGGGAAGTTGTCGCGCAGCGAGCGATGCTGCAACTGGTATAGGCGCTCGGGGCTTGCGAGGTCTCTCAGCCGAACCAGGCCAAGGTCTCGCACCGAGATAAAATCGGGCAGCCGGTCGCGCACGAGATCGACAGCCGCCTGGGACAGCAGCACCTGTCCGCCGTGAGCGGCGCTCATGATTCGCGCTGCACGGTTTACCGTACTGCCGAAATAGTCTTCGTCGCGGCGCTGTGCCAGGCCGACGTGGATACCGCAGCGCGCGCGCAGCTCGAGACCTTCGGTGTGCGCTTCGTTGGCGACCGCCTGCTGGAAGTCGAGCGTCGCCTCGATGGCGTGCAGCGGGTCGTCGAAGATGGCGCACATGCCGTCGCCGGTCATCTTCACGATATGGCCGCCGTGTTTTTTCACGGCGGCGCGCCCGACGTGATCATGCGCGGCCAGCGCCCGCTGCATGCGCATCGGTTCCTGTTCCCACAGTCGCGTACTACCCTCGATGTCCGTGAACAGGAACGTCAAGACGAAACCGGCTTTATCCATCGCAGATCGCCTCGACGCTCGCCGAACTTGCCTCGACAACCGCACCCTGACTCGACCGCCCGGGGAGGGACGACGAGCGGCGCGGGCGCGATCTGGGTACCATAGGCGCAGTATTTCCTGCACCCAGCTCGCTGGTCAATCTCGCGGGCGTACGTGACAGGATCGACTACCGGCGCGACCGAGACGTGCGTCGCCCCGAGGCCTGCGACCGTTGTCTCGCCAAATAGGCGTCGATCGCGAGCTCGACGCGTGGTGTGAATCCGGTTTTGGCTGGCACGGTTGCCCCCGGTACTCCGGCATCCACGGCTACCGGCCGAGCCTACATCTGGCGGATCTGCTCTCACGCGCAATGCGCTCGAGTCGACAAGCTAACCCGCAACGTTACCGCCGGCGACGAGCAGAATGAAGATTGGGGATGAATTGCGAAGAACGTGCGGCCGCTTCACTGAGGCAGGACATAGGCATAGCGCTTCCGCCTCATAATTCGGCCCGAGGCGCGCACTTGTCACGCCGCGTTCAACGCCAATGCTGACATTCGCCTTCGTTCTACTGCGCGAGATGAGTATCGCCACGGCGGATGTCGAGAAATGTGAGGACGCGGACAGTTGCTCGCATCCAACATCATTTGTCCGACGCGAGAACCGTTCGAACCGAGCGCGATGTTTTACACACTTGGCAACATGGCGACTGCGAAGCTACCGGGCGCCGCCCTGATGCTTGCCAACCAACCGTCTGCGGCCGGCACCCGGTGCCCCACATTCGAGCTAAAGCGGGCCAGCCTGGGCGGGGAAGCGCAGGGACAGCGGCCGACCGCGTCCTCGCTAGTCTGAAGGCCAACTCGATCGCGGGCAGTGCGAGCGAAGCGCCATCACGGAGAGCACCATGCAAGATGCGCTGGAATCGTTGGACAAGGCCGTCGACGCTCGCCTGAAGCAACACGACGAGCGCGTCACGCGGCACTCGCGCTCGTACCGATGCCGCTGCGGCAACCGCATCTTCTTGCGCAACACGCTCTGCCTGGCATGCGAGTCGCAGTTGGGCTACCTGCCCGATGAAGGACGCCTAGCCGCACTCGATCCCGGCCCCGCGCCCGGCACTTGGGGCGTTGCGGGGCGCGACGACATCCTGAAGTTCTGTGCGAATCGCGAGTCTCCGGCGCTCTGCAACTGGATGCTGCATGCGCACCACACCAGCGGCTATTGCATCGCCTGCCGGCTCAATCGCACGATTCCGGATCTCAGTGACGCCAACAATGCACGCTACTGGGCGCAACTCGAGATCGCCAAGCGTCGTGTCGTGTCGCAACTGCTCGGCCTTGGCCTGCCCGTGAAGTCGAAGTTGGAAGAGGACCCCGAGCGGGGGCTGATGTTCGACTTCCTGCGGTCGCCCGCGGGAGGGCCGCAAGTGATGACCGGTCACGCAACCGGGCTTATCACGATCAACGTGGAAGAAGCCGACGACGCGAAGCGCGAACACATCAGGCACCTGTTGCGGGAACCCTATCGCGCGCTCGTGGGCCACTTCCGCCACGAGATCGGGCACTACTACTGGGACCGGCTCGTCTGGAATACCTGCTGGCTCGACGCGTTCCGCGAACTCTTCGGCGACGAGCGCGCGAGTTATGCCGACGCCTGCAAGCGCCACTACGAGCAAGGGGCGCCTGCCGATTGGGCGAACGCTTACGTGAGTTCGTATGCCACGATGCACCCGTGGGAGGATTGGGCGGAAACCTGGGCGCATTACCTCCACATGGTCGATACCCTGGGCACGGCCATCGGTTTCGGAATCGACGCCGAAAATCTCCAATGCGACACTGCGCCGTTCACCCGGGATGCCCTCTACGCGCCCGATGATCCTGAGGCCGGGCGCATCCTCTCGCTCCTGAACGCCTGGATCGAGATCGTCATGGTGCTGAACGAGATGGCGCGCAGCATGGGGCAGCCGGACTTCTATCCATTCGTGATCGGCAAGCCGGTCGTGAAGAAGCTGCATTTCATCCAGATGGTCGTCGCCGGCGCGCGCACGACGCCGGATATTTGAAGCAGGCAAGCGAGGGCAGCATGCGCCAGGCAACGCAGCGAACGGTTTACCTGAAGGATTACCGGCCTCCGGCGTTCCTGATCCCGACCGTCGATTTGGACATCGCGCTGATCGCCGAAGACAACGCGCGCATCGAAGCGAAGCTCGTCGTCAATCGCAACCCCAGGGAAGCGGATTCAGGCGGGGCATTGGTGCTCGATGTCGATGGGATCGAAGTCGAGTCGGTGATGCTCGACGACGTCCGAATCGGCCCTGATCGCTACACGTTGGACGACCGAACCCTGGTCGTGCAGGGCGTGCCGGATGCATTCACGTTGAGGACGGTCAGCCGCATCAATCCGAAGCAGAACACGAAGCTGCTGGGGATCTTCACGTCGAGCACCGGGTTCTTCAGCTTGTGCGAGGCGGAAGGCTTCCGCCGGATCACGCCGTTTCTCGATCGTCCCGACGTGATGAGCAAGTACCGCGTGACACTGCACGCGGACAAGGCTCGTTATCCCGTCCTGCTGGCTAACGGCAATCTGGTGGGCCAGGGCGACGCGGCGAACGGCCGTCACTGGGCCGAGTGGGAAGACCCGTTCCCGAAGCCCTGCTACCTCTTCGCGGTCGTGGCCGCCGAGCTCGAAAGCCGCGAGGATAGCTTCAACACGCGATCCGGCCGAAGCGTGCAACTTCAGTTCTTCGTCGAGCCAGGCAAGCTCGATCAGTGCGAGTTCGCGCTCGAGTCGCTCAAGCACGCGATGAAGTGGGACGAGGACACGTACGGCCTGGAAGTCGACCTCGACCAATACAACGTCGTGGCGGTGGGCGATTTCAACGCGGGCGCCATGGAGAACAAGGGCCTGAACATCTTCAACACCAAGCTGGTGCTTGCCCGCCCCGACATCTCGACCGACGCGGACTTCACGTTCATCGACCGAACCGTGGCACACGAGTACTTTCACAACTGGACCGGCAACCGCGTGACCTGCCGTGACTGGTTCCAGCTCGCGCTCAAGGAAGGCCTCACCGTTTTCCGGGAGCAGCAGTACGCGGGCGATCGGTACTCCCCGGCGGTCGCCCGCATCCAGGCGGTGCGCAACCTGTACTCCAGCCAGTTTCCCGAGGACGCCGGGCCCATGGCACACGCCGTGCGGCCACCGTCATACGAGCAGATCAGCAACTTCTACACCGCCACCATCTACAGCAAGGGGGCGGAACTCGTACGCATGATGCACGCCCTCGTCGGCGGCGCAGCATTTCGCAAAGGCATCGAGCTGTACTTCGAGCGCTACGACGGAAAGGCCGTGACCACGGACGAACTCGTCGGCGCAATTCAAGACGCGAGTGGCATCGACCTCTCGCAGTTCAAGCGGTGGTACGAACAGGCCGGCACGCCGACTCTCGAAGTGCGCGACCGTTTCGACGCCGCTACGCGCACCTATGAGCTCATCGTGACGCAGCGCTGTCCTCCGACGCCGGGTCAGGCCACGAAGCTGCCGATGCACATGCCGCTGACCGTTGGCCTCATCGACGCGGAGGGCCGCGACCTGGCGTTGCGACAGGAAGGTGAAAAGACCGCTCAGGGCACGAGCCGGGTGCTGTCCGTGCGCAAGGAAACGGAGACCTTCCGCTTCCTGGACGTGCCGAGTCGCCCGGTGCCGTCACTGGCCCGCAACTTTTCTGCGCCCGTCTTCATCGATTACGACTACAGTGACGAATCGCTTCAGCACCTGCTCTGCTACGACAGCGATGCGTTCAACCGTTGGAAGGCGGGGCAGCGGTTGGCGATGAAGCTTCTGCTCGAAGGGGTGGCTAACCATCGCGGCGGGCGTGCGGTGGCATTTCCGGATTATTTGGCAAAGGCCTTCGGTCGTGTGCTGAGGGATGCCGAGCAGGACGCCGCCTTCGCCGCCGAGGCGCTCACGCTACCGCCCGAAGTCACGATCGCCGAACAGCTGGATGAAATTGACCCCGAAGCCGTGCACGTCGTGCGTCTGGCAATGCGTCGCTTCCTGGCCGAACGACTGGAAGCGGACTTTCGCCGGAGCTACGAGATATTTGCAACGCGCGGCCCGTATCGACCCGAAGCCGTATCCATTGGCCGCCGCGCGCTGCGCAACCTGTGCCTGGCTTACCTCATGGATCTGGGCGCCGAGTCGTCGCGTCGGCTGTGCGTCGCGCAACTGTCCGCCGCCGACAACATGAGCGACGCACTCGCCGCGCTCACCGCGATCGCCAATTGCGATTGCGCGGAGCGCCGCCCCGCGCTCGAGGCCTTCTATGCGAAGTGGAAGGACGAGCCGCTCGTGGTTGACAAGTGGCTCGGCGTGGAAGCGCTTTCACGCCTGCCGGATACCGTTGCACGCGTGAAGGAGTTGACCGCACACCCCGCCTTCACACTCAAGAACCCGAACAAGGTCTACGCGCTGCTCGGTGCCTTCGCCGCGAACCAGATCAACTTCCACGCGGCCGATGGCTCCGGCTACGACTTCATCGTCGAGCAATCGGTGGCTCTCGATGCAATCAATCCGCAGGTGGCCTCGCGCATCGTGCGCAATTTCGAGCGCTACAAGCGCTTCGAGCCAAGGCGTCGTAAGCTGATGCACGCTTCGCTCGAAAAGGTCGCCACGACGCCGGGTCTCTCCAAGGAGACCGCCGAAGTGGTCGGCAAGGCGCTGGCATAGCGGAGAAGTGCACGGCCATGACTGCGACAGCGCCTGCCATGACAGATCCGCGAAGCTCCATTGCGCAGACCGCCGACGCAACCTATGTCTCCACCGGAACGCTGCCCAGGCTCGACGAGGTGCGCGCACTCATCGCGGAGGCGTACGAGCGCTTTCGCGAAGAGAGCGACGGCAAGGTAGCGGATTACATTCCCGCGCTGGCGGAAGCCGACCCCGCACTGTTCGGTATATGCGTGACGAGCACACGCGGCGATTTCGTTGCCGTCGGCGATGCGGATCGCGCCTTCTCCATCCAAAGCGTTTCCAAGCCGTTTGTCTTCGCGCTGGTGTGCGACACGCTCGGACCGGCGCAGGCCGCTGCGTTGCTCGGCGTCGACGCCACCGGTCTTCCATTCAACTCCGTCATGTCGGTGGAACTGCGCCCGGACCACACCAGCAACCCGATGGTCAACTCGGGTGCGATTGCAACGACGAGCCTCGTTCCCGGTGCAACGGCGCAGGAGCGCTGGAGCAATGTGCGAAGCGGGCTGTCGCGCTTTGCGGGCCGCTCACTCGAACTGGACGAGCGCGTGTATCAATCGGAGACTGCGACCAACGAGCGCAACGAAGGTATCGCCCACCTGTTGCGCGGTTACGCGCGCGTCTATTGTGACCCGGACGAAGCGACCGACGTCTACACCCGGCAGTGCTCGCTGCTGGTCTCCGCGCGCGACCTGGCGGTGATGGGCGCGACGCTAGCGGGCGGCGGCATCAACCCGCTCACGCACGAGCGCGTCGTGTCCGCCCGGACGTGCCGCCACGTGCTGGCCGTAATGGCCACGGCAGGGCTGTACGAGCGTTCCGGCGACTGGCTCTACGACATCGGTCTGCCGGGCAAGAGTGGCGTGAGCGGCCACATCGTGACGGTCGCGCCCGGCAAGGGAGCGGTGGCCATATTCTCGCCACGCCTCGATGCATCGGGAAATAGCGTCCGCGGCCGGCTCGCGACGCGATTCCTTTCGGAACAGCTGGGACTCGATCTGTTTGCGTCCGCGCCCGT
>Ga0308174_10001210_pt1 | contig 11804 bp, 7 predicted proteins | sample PhyPR2_FD_203894 | JGI IMG/M metagenome (GOLD analysis project Ga0308174, IMG submission 203894) | Soil microbial communities from UC Gill Tract Community Farm, Albany, California, United States - DLSLS.P.R2 | ecosystem: Environmental > Terrestrial > Soil > Agricultural land | place: USA...
CACGCTGTTCTGTCGCCTGAAGCTGATACTCGGCTGCCTGCCGCCGCGCTGAAAACAAATGCCCGTTAAAAACAGGAATCTGCACATTGATCGCTGCCGATTCATAGCCGCTGGGTATGTTTGCGTTCGCATTCCCCGGCTTGATATAGGGCAAAGCGCCTCCTACGGCAAGCAGGCTCACGGTGGGCCGCTTCAAATCGCGCTCTGCATAGACAAACTTCCGATCGGCTTCCGTTTCCAGACGCAAACTCGCTAACTCGGGCCGGTCTTGAAAGGCACGGCTAATCAACGGCTTCGGATCGTCCGGAACATTTGCCGGCATCGGCTGGTCGGCGAGTTGATAAGCTGTGAGCTGTTCACTGCCCAGCGCTTGGGCCAGAGCGGCATAGGCGCTCTGCAAGCGGTTCTTCGCGCGCAGCAGCATCAGCTTGGCATCGGCAAAATTGACTTCCGCGAAGCTCACGTCTACCTGAGACCGCAGTTTGTTCTTCGCCAATTCAGTAACCTGGTTCGCTACGGTCCCGCGAGTTGTGACGGTTTGCTGCGCTACTCTGACCAACTGCCGAGAAAGCAGCACTTCGTAATAGGCTTGATCCACTCCCAGAATCACGTCGTAGCGAGTGGCCTGGTAGTCTATCCGGCTAGCCTGAGATCGAAGTCGGGCATTGGCCGCTAAGTTAGAGGTGCGGCCGGAATCCGTAATTAACTGCGAGAGCGCGAGGCCGGTTCCGAAATGATTGAAAAGCCGGGGATCGTTCAACGCGCCGGCGCCAAGCCGTGCACTTAGGTTCGCTTGCGCGCCCGTAACTTCGCCATTGATGGTCGGGTAGTACGCCGATCGCGCTTCAGTAATAAATTGATCCGCTCTGAGATAGCCTGCTTGCGCAGCCAGCACCTGCGGATGATTCTTCAGAGCCATCGCTCGAGCCTGCTGTAAACTCAGCGGGGGCCCAGGCGATTGCGCAAACGCTGGGCTCAGAAGCACCGCAGTCAGAGCAATTGGGGCTATCGCTCTACGCATGCTGCCTTCGGCCATAAACCAGCAAGTAGGCAGCCGGCACGATGAACACAGTCAGAATGACGGATGATGTCAGGCCCCCGATAATGGCTCGCGCCATCGGAGCATACTGCTCGGAACCCGTTCCAAACTTTAGCGCCATCGGAAGCATACCGATGATCGTCGCCAGCGATGTCATCAAAATCGGGCGTAGGCGCACGCGGCAGGCGGTAATCACCGCATCGCTTACCGGCAGATTTTGCTGCTCCAGCTTGTGTGCGAAATCAACAATCAGGATACTGTTCGATCCGGCGACCCCAATCAGCATCAGTACGCCCACCAGCGACATCACATTCAGCGTTGTCCCGGTAAGCAGAAGGATCACAAATACACCGATGAAGCCCATCGGAATCGCCAGCATGATCAGCAAGGGATCGATGAACGATCGAAATTGCGCAACCAAGATGAGGTATAGAAGCGCCGCCGCAAGAATGAAGCCGAACCCGAAGCTCTTGAAGGACTCGCGCATGCCCAGCACCATCCCGCGCAAGTTAACCCGCACGTTACCCGGAATTTTTGCGGCGGCAACAATCTTGTCAATGGCGCTCGATAACCTGCCCAGGTCTTCACCCTGCGGCGTTACATACACGTCGGCCTCCCTCTGGATCTGGTAATGATCTACCTCCGTCGGAGTTTGTGTGTGTCGCAGGCTAACCACCGTATCCAGCGTTGTCGGCTCCTTTGCATTCGGCGCTTTTAGCGGAATGCCTTTCAGATCGATGAAGCTGTGGATCGCGGATCGCCCGTGCTCCCGGTATTGAACCGATAGAAAATAATCGTTCCCGGTTTTTTCGTCCAGCCAGTAATTCGGAGCGATCATCACGTTCGAATTGAGAGCTGTGATGACGTTATCCACAATGTCCTTCTGGGAAAGCCCGAGTTCGGCCGCATGCACGCGGTTAATATTCAACTGCACGGCTGGGTAATCGAGATCTTGTGGTATATAGATTTGATCAACGCCCTGCAACCGCCGGATGCTGGCTGCAAGTTCCTGGGCGGTGTCATAATCCTGCTGAAGATTTCGTCCGGTCACCTGCACATCGATGGGAGCGGGCATTCCGGAATTCAGCGTCGCGTCCACCATCGAGCCGCTCTGCACGAACGTCCGCAGTTCCGGAAATTTAGAAGCGATTGCTTTTCGAACCCGCTCCATATATTCGAAACTGCTGACCTGGTGTCCATCCGCAAGTTCAGCCTGGACGGTCGCGGTGTAGGGGCCTGAATTGCTCGTGTATAGCGCCGAAAATCCCGCTACCATCCCGACGTTCGAGACCACCATTTTGAAATCGTGCCCCAGCGTTTGGCGAATCAAATCTTCCACCTTGGCCACATACTGATCGGTCACTCCCAAGCGCGACCCTGTCGGCGCTTTCAGATTTATCGTGAACTGCCCTGCATCGGTTTGCGGGAAAAAAGCGATACCCAGGAAGGGGTAAATGGCAAAGCTCAATAGAAACAGAGCGGAAAGTGCAACCACGGTCAGACCAGGTCGCCGCAACGCCTGCCTCACCCAAGCCTCATAGAAGTTGAGCAGAGCGTTAAATCCTCGATTGAAAGCCACATTGAATCTGTTCCAAAGCGATGGTTTCGGGCGAGCCGCCGCGCCCTCATGCGCATGCATGCCTATGTGCGGCACGTGCCTCAAGAATCGCGAGCAGAACAGCGGAATAACCGTCATCGCTACGGCAAAGGAGATCAGCAGAGATAGGCAGAATGAAAGCGCCAAACCGGAAAACAAAAATTTACTGACACCATACAGGAACGTGACCGGAAAGAACGCAACCACGCCCACCAGAGTGGCCGCCAGCACGGCCAGAGTCACTTCCGAACCGCCGCTTTCCGCCGCCAGCACCGGGGGCTCCCCAAGTTCAAGGTGGCGGTAGATGTTTTCGAGCGAGATTACCGAGTTATCGATCACCCGCGAAAAGGCCAGCGCCATGCCGCCCAAAATCATGGTGTTTACGGTGCTGCCCATCATGTACAGAATTACGAAAGTTGCCAGCGCGGAGATGGGAATCGAAAGCAGAACAGCCGAAGTAGCCCGAACGCTTCCCAGAAACAGCAGAATCATCAGCGTGGTCAGGGCCAGGCCAATCAACCCTTCATGCAGGACGGTCTGAATCGCCTCCTTCACGAACACCGATTGATCGAAAAGAACGCTGGTCGTGAGCTGTTTGGGAACATCGTACAAAGTGCTGAGCAGCTTACGAACACCGTTCACGACGGCAATCGTATTCGTATCCCCACCCTGCTTCATGATCGGGATGTAAGTGGACCTCTGGCCGTCTACCCGGACAATGTTGTATTGAATCGCGTTTCCATCCTCGGCGTGGCCAACATCTTTAACCGATACCCACGAATTACCATCGGTCTTGATGGGAACGTCATTCAGCTCGCGCATATTCGACACCAGGCTGTTGGAATATACGTAATAATCGAATGGCCCAAGCTTTACGTCACCCGCGGGCAAAATCAAATTCGCCTGGTTCACCGCATGCACTACGTCCATCGGACTCAGTTGCCGCGACAGCAGTTTGTAAGGATCGACATAGACCATGATCTGCCGGTACTTGCCCCCAAACGGCGGCGGGATTGTCGCGCCCTTAACCACGGCAATCTGGTTCCGAATACTGAACTGCGCCAGGTCATGAAGCTGCGTTTCTGAAAGGCCCGCGCCTTTCACCGCAACCATGCACACGGGCTGGCTGGACGCGTCGAACTTCAACACCACCGGGGGCAGTGTGCCCGGAGGCAGCCGCCGCAAATCCGCCAGCGCAAGGTTTGAGATCTGATTGATATCGGTGTCGGCGCTGGTGCCGGGCTGAAAAAAGATTTTGATCAGGCTGACGCCCGGCATCGATCGCGATTCCATGTGATCGATACCCGCCGCCAGGGTGAAGAAGCGCTCCAGCCGGTTTGTTATGTCGGTCTCAATATCGCCCGGCGGCATCCCCGAGTAGAACGTAGCGATCGCCACTTCCGGCAGGTTGATCACGGGAAATAAATCAACCGGCATGCGCACGACGCTGACCACGCCGATGATGGTCAGGGCAAGGCAGATGACGACCATGAAGTAAGGATTGCGAATCGAAAACTTTGACATTCAGCTAAGAACTCTCTGTTCGCAGTTCCGCTTGCTCAGAAGCCGTGAAAAAATCCGGGACTGACTCAAGCGCCGTCCGCCAAATGCCCGAAAACGCAATCGCTCGACCCGGCGCGGCTGTCTGTCCCGTTGATTTTTTCACGGCTTCTCTCTGCGCGCGGTTCCGGATCTCACACAGAATCCCAGGGGTTAGGGAGGTGCGCCACTCGTCTTCCGGCATACTGCTGGTCAGCTCTGCCCCTGATACGTCGCAGCTTCCGTAACCTTCGGATAAACCGCCTCCCCAGCTCGCAAGCCGCTTCGATCGCTGATCACAACCCGGTCGCCATCGGCAAGCCCCGATAGCACCTCCGCGTAGTTCTCGGTCTGAATGCCCAGAGAGATTTGCCGGTCCTGGATCTTATCGCTCCGATCCACCACCAGAACGCTCGCGTGATCGCCACCCTGGTTCACTGCCTGCAGCGGAACACAGAGAGCGTCGCCTCGCCGGTCCAGCGCCAGCGTAGCCTCCGCGTATACCCCAGGAATCAATATGCCCTTGGGATTCGGCACGTCCACTTCCGTGTGCATTGTGCGCGTCGCGTCTCCCACATCAACGGAAAAGCGTGCGATCCTGCCCGGAAAATCGCGGTTCAGCGCCGGTACACGCACATTGACGGGATCGCCGATCTTGACATATCGGACATACGATTCCGGCACCGGGATAACCAGCCGGAAGAGATCTTCTTGCGATAGCCTCACAAGCGGCGTCGCCTGCGTGCTCGAACTGGTTCCGGCCTGTACCAGCGTGCCCAGATTTGCGTATCTCTGAGTTACAACACCCGAAAACGGAGCAGTAATTCTCGAATAGTCGTACAATGCCTGATCATGCGCCAGTTTTGACTTTGAAAGAGACAGTTGGCTCTTGGCCACTTGCAGACGGGACTTCGCCGCTTCTATCTGAGCTTCCGCAGCCAGATCTTTTCCTTGCGCATCATCCACTTCCTGCTGCGCCACTAACCCCGGCTTACTGGCTGCAACATTATTCAACCGTTCAAATTGAAGATGCAGCACGTTGTGCTGTGCCTCAATCCTGTTCAGCTCATGGCCGGCATCGGTCACCTGGTCCGCCATGCTCGCAATCGACGCCCGATCCTCCTCTAACAGAGCCTGCAGCTCAGGAATCTCGAGCGTCGCGATCAACTGTCCCTGCCTGACGTGGCTCCCATAATCCACGTACAGCTTCGAAACGAAGCCCGCCTCTTTCGCAAATACGTCAATCTCCTGAAAGGGAACCAATTCGGACGACGTCGTCAGATACCGCGCCATGGGTCTGCGTGACACGCTGGTCACCGCAACCGTTGGAAGCGCGCTCTCCGTGTTTCCGCTTGCTCGCGCAACGTCATTCCTTCCGCACGACGCAAGCGCCGCGGCCGCCCCGCCCACTGCAATCGACAGGGCGGCCAGCTTCAATCGGTGCGCTCTACTGTTCCGGTGCATCGTCGTTTAGTTTTCCCGATACATACTGAATCTTTTCTAAAAGCTGAGCGAGCGATCGATTCGGGGACTGGCAAAGCTCAATCAGTTCCCGTTCGGTCTCGATAATTCTGGCTGCTTCGCGCGGCACATCTGCGGCAATTTCAACCGGCACCGACACAACCCCGTGGCAATCGCCGTGCAGCAAATCTCCCGGGTTGATCTTCAGGCCGCCAATCTCGATTGGAATTCCGAAATCGACCACGTGCGCGTAGGAATGCGATACCGAAATGCTGCCCGCAAACGATTGGAGACCGGTCTTTTCCACTCCCAGCAGATCCCGGACCGCGCCATTGGTTACATACGCGGTACAGCCAAGCGCAGTGAAAAGGTTCGCGTGTATCTCACCTAATAGCGCTCCCAGCCCGGGCGTCTCATCCACATCCTGAACCGCCACGAATTTCGGAGTGGGGACCGACTGCACATAGGTCCACCAATCATGCCGGTCGTAGTAGCAGCGGCCCGCAATGGGTGTTGCGGAAGTACGAATCCGCGCGGTAATGGCGTGCCCGGCCCGCGGCTTCATCCCCGGAAACAGGCACCGCACGGAGCCGCGAATGAACCCTTCATTCCGCGTCCTTACCTGAAAATGTTCAATTGCATTCGAGACGGTGCAGCTATCGAATTTCTCAAGTTCTGCAAGCACGTGCGGCTGCGCCGTTCTTATCGCATGCATATCTGCAGCCCCACTGTAAACAATCGCTGGCCCCCGATCCATACCCTGCCAAGGGGATTCTACGAGCGTCGGAAGGGTAGAAGCGAGAATACTCGACGATCAGCACAGGAATACTGCCCGCAGGCGATACCGCCGTTTACCGGAACCAGGTACGCTTCGGATTATCGACCGGCATGGGCCAGATCCGCATTGTGCTTGCCAACCATCATCCGATTGTCCGGACCACGCTCCGCAGTCTGCTTGAGAAGGAGCCGGCGTTTGAAATCGTCGGCGAGGCGGCAAACGGGCGTGAGGCCGTTGTTCTCAGCGACTATCGCCGGCCCGATGTTGTCCTGCTCGACATCCACCTGCCAATCGTTAACGGCATCTCGGCGGCCGTTGAAATTTCCACCAAGAGCCCCCGCCCCGGCATCATCATGGTCACCGAACTTGCCGACGAAGAGTACGTAATGGAAGCTTTCAAAGCGGGCGCGCGCGGCTATGTGCGCGCCGATACGGCCCAGGCCGATCTTGCGTCGGCGGTTCGCACCGTCGCTCAAGGCAACTCCTATGTGAGCCCTTCCATCACGTCACAGTTGAGCCAGATTTCACAAGCGCAGCTCCTGTCGCATTGAATTGCGCCGTTTGGGCGAGTTGCGTCGAGTCTTTAATGTGGATTGTGGAAATCGACCCGGTGTAGACAGATCCTGATTTCACCGTATGGCGTTAAGTCGTTGATCTTGAAACCGAGCCATGAGCGTAAGCGACGGGCGTAGTCGATCTTTTCACACTCCCCGACGGAGCATTCGTTCAACGAACCATTCCTCGATCTTTTCACAGCTCCTAATCCTCTTGGCCCACCTAGCTTTCCTCTTGTTTTCTTACAGCTATACGTATATACTCCTACACAGCAGGTAGTTTACAAGGCTACCATTTCACTGATTGCTGTGTGGGGTCGATAACATGGAAAGTAAGTCTGTTAGTGGACGCTCGAGCGTCGTATCTAGGTTCTCTTACTGGCTGGTAGTTTTTCTCATAATGATCGGCGGTGGAACCTACAGCGCGAGCGGACAGGCGCTGCAAGGTATCGCTGGGACTGTAACTGACGCGACAGGAGCTGTAATTCCAAATGCAACTGTCACTGAAACAAATATCGCGACAAATGTTTCGAAGACCGCAGTCACCAGCTCCGCCGGAACTTACCAGTTTACCGATTTGATTCCTGGTACTTATACGGTGAAAGTGGAATCGCCTGGATTTCAGGCTTCCGTTCATAGTGGCGTCGGAGTGAGCGTCGCCAGAGTTTCCAACGTCGATGCAGTACTTCAGCCGGGCAAGACGGAACAGACCGTTAATGTGACGGAGAGCGCGATCGCGCTCGATACCACCCAACCGGCGCTTGGTACGACGATTGAGAACAAGGTTGTGCAGGAACTCCCGGATCAGGTTGGGCAGGGCGGTGACAACCGAGGCCGCCAAATCGACCAGTTTGTGTTCCTTGCCCCAGGCGTTACCGGCGGCACGTTCAGTAAACGCATCAATGGCGGCGTCGATTTTGAGAGCGAGGTTGTCTTCAACGGCATCCCCATGGCGCAATCCGAAACGCAGGGCTTCCAAACCATCTGGAATCCGCCCTACGAGCTGGTGAATCAATTCAACGTGCTGCGGTCATCTTTCTCCGCCCAGTATGGCCTGGCCCAAGGCGTCGTCACCTACAACACAGCCTCGGGAACCAATACGTTTCACGGCGACGGCTTCGAGATTATCCGCAACAACTTCTTCGATGCTCGCGGCGCGTACAATCCGACAGTGCCGATTGACCATGAAAACAACTACGGCTTCAGCATCGGCGGCCCAGTGATCATTCCCAAACTCTACAACGGAAGGAACCGGACCTTTTTCCATCTGAGCATGGAATGGTACCGCCAGAACCAGACGGATACCAGCTTTATATCGCTTCCGACCGCAGCCGAAAAGGCAGGCGATTTTAGCGCCCTCGGAACCACCATCTTTAACCCTGCAAATAGTGGCTGCACGGCCAATGGCAATACGCCGGGAACACCGTTCCGGGGCAATGTGATCCCGCAGGTCTGCTTCAGCCCGGTTTCGGCTGGCCTGCTGCAATACATGCCAAATCCGGCGTTGCCGAACTTATTCTCTAATAATCAGCAATCACTGCGCGGCGTGATTCCCACCAGATCGAATCCGTGGGGTTTTACCATCGACCACAGCATCAGCGACAGACAGTCCATCCACTGGACCCAGTGGCGCAGCAAGTGGACCTCATATGGGACTGAAACGGGTGCGAAATTTCCGACCGACAACCCGTTGACAAGTAACACCTATAATCCGGACCTCGGCACGGTATTCATCCTCAACTATGCTTTGACAATCAATCCGCACCTGGTGATGACCACCGGTGCAAGCTGGCTGGGCGAGTTGAATGATCAGATCAGCCAGCGCACATCGGCGCCGAACTTCGCTCCCGCCCCCGGCCTGACACAGTTATCTCAGATCACCTTCAGCGGGCCTCTCAACCCCAGCGATTTCGGATCGCCATGGGTTGAGTCCATCAACCGCAAGCTGGGTTGGGTAGTTGAAAACAACTGGCTGTGGGTGCATGGCAGACACACGTTCAACATCGGCGGCGAGTTCCGCAGGACGTACCAGGATGACAATGAATGTCAGCACTGCGCCGGAACATTTGGTTTTAGCAACAATCAAACCGCCGATCCGAACAATCTCAGCACCACCGGAAACGCCTTTGCCAGTTTCCTGCTTGGAACCGTAGATAACGCCAACCGGATCGGCTCCCAGGAGTTGAGGCTCCGGAACAAGGATTTCTCCACTTACATTCAGGATGATTTCAAATGGACACCGCGCCTGACCATCAATATGGGCCTGCGCTGGGATCTGATGTTTCCGTTCACTGAAGCCGATAACAATATCGTGTATTTCGATTCCCACATTCCGAACCCGGCCGCGGGAGGACTGCTTGGCGCGGCTACGAAGTTCGGGAACTGCGATGGCTGCGCGGGAATTACTCGTGCCACCTTACATCGGGCTCATTTTAGCCCACGAACTGGGTTCTCTTACGAGTTGAACAATAAGACCGTTCTGCAAGGCGGTTTCTCGATGAATTTCCTGGATGGCGGCGCTTACGAATATGGCACCAGCAAAGTGGCTGTAAACTACGGCAATCTTCTGCTCGGCTCGTTTACCCGCAATTCGACCGGCTCGACTAGCGCGGGCTTTGGATCATGGGATTCAAACATTCTCCCATATCCTTCTGCGGTTCCCTTCAGCCCGGGACTTGGCGTTGGAACGCAAATCAACGGCTTCGATCCGATCAACGATGGCATCGCTCCGTACGACTTGGTCTGGAACGTGGGAATTCAGCGGGAACTGCCGTATCAAATGTTCCTCTCGGCCTCTTATACCGGCAACCGGGCGAACTTCCTGCCGTCGCAGTTGAATCCGCCTAATCAACTCTCTCCCCAATATCTGAATCGGTTCGGGAGTTTGCTGGGGCAGGATTTCGCCACTGCCGGCCCGGTCGCGGGAATTCCTCTCCCCTACGCGAACTTTCTCACCGACTTTCCGACCGCCAACTTGCTGCAGGCTCTGCGCCCGTACCCGCAATTCGCCGGAGTATTCAACAACTTCGATAACACCGGCTCATCGCTCTACAATGCGATGCAGATCCAGCTCGAGAAGCGCTACACCAACGGCCTCAGCTTCCTGGTTTCTTATAATCTGTCCCGCATGATGTCGAACACCAACTCCGGGTTTACCTCGTTTGCGAACAACTCCTTGAACAAGGACAACCAGAAAGCGGAATGGTCGGTCGATAACAACGACCAGACGCACATGATCAGCATTGCCGGTACCTACGAATTGCCATTTGGAAAAGGCAGGCCATATCTGAACCGGGGCGGTGTCGTGAACGCAATTTTGGGCGGCTGGCAGATCAGCCCGATACTGACTTACGCGACAGGGACGCCCTTGTTCAGCGGCACCGGTGGTCCCGTGTACGTTGGAGGAGATCCGCTCGGTAATGGTTGCGCCCCCTGCAATCGTGCGGACGTGGTTTCTACCTCGAATATGCAGTTCTCCTACGCGAACGTTTACAAGGGACTGCCGGTGATCAATAAGGCGGATTTCAGCGATCCCGGCCCGTGGGTGTTGGGCAACGCGCCGCGCGTTCTGAAGCAGTTGCGAAATCCGTTCGGCTACAACGAAAACGTTGCTTTGGCCAAATACTTCGATCTGGGCGAACGCGTCAAGCTCAAGCTGGAGATTGAGTATTTCAATGTACTGAATCGAGTGGTGTTCGGCGGGCCCAATTTGAACTTCAACGATTCGAACTTCGGGCTGGTGATCAACAGCCAAAGCAATACCCAGCGGCAGGGCCAGGGACATTTAGAGATCCGGTTCTAGCGCGAGTTTCTACTTTACTGATAGCGAAGTCGTGGGGCAGGCTGCCATGCCTGCAGGCCGATTGCTGATCGGCCTTGCCGTCTGGTAGCGCACGATGTATCGCCCCGGCGGGCAGTTCAGTGCCGCTCTTTCGAATCGGTAGCAGTTTTGGCGTCCCCAAGGGGATTCGAACCCCTGTTATCGCCGTGAAAGGGCGGTGTCCTAGGCCGGGCTAGACGATGGGGACGCTGCGGGTACGATCTCTCTCAATTTAGCAGAGGTGCTCTAAACGGAGCAGTGGGCGTCAGCGATGGGTGTGTTCCTAGAGCGTGTGCAAATATGCCAGGATATTCGCCTTGTCGTCAGCCGATAGCATGTCAGAATACGCCGGCATGCCGTTGCCGCCGTTGTTGATCTGGTTGAGCACATTCTCGTCGTTCATGGGCTTGCCATTCGTCATCGCCTTGCGCTTAAAAAGCCCTTTCAGCGATGGCCCCATCTTCTTCTCGTCGGTATCGACGTTGTGGCAAACGGCGCATTGCTCAAAAAGTTCCTTCCCCTTCGCCGGATCGCCCGTTTTCGCGGCTTTATTTTGAGCGGCAGCCGCATTAACCGCCATGGATGCGCAAAGAAGGAACGAACCTGCAAGTGTGAATGTTCGACGTGTCATGTACTCTCTCCCGCTAGACGACAGCGGACAGTGTGATGTTTCCAGTCTACAACCCCAAAGACATGAACTATGAGCAAACAGTGGACTATGAACAGAGATTAACGCCGCGCCCAGTTTACTTTGGCTGCACCTCGGCGCCGCTCACCCTTACTACGTCATAATGTTGGACATCCGGTATGTTTTCGCGAGCCGTTATTTGCTGCTTCATCCTTTCCTGTTCTGGAATGGCCGCCACACCCCAGGGCGGCATCCCAAATATGACGATCGCGCCAAAAGCCGGCAAGGTCGATCTTTTTCCGGAAAGTGCGTTGAAACCCGGATTGAAAGGCGTGGCATGGACCGTATTCCAAGGCAGCAAGCCCGAACCGGTTCCGGTAGAGATCAT
>Ga0308174_10001215_pt1 | contig 11791 bp, 9 predicted proteins | sample PhyPR2_FD_203894 | JGI IMG/M metagenome (GOLD analysis project Ga0308174, IMG submission 203894) | Soil microbial communities from UC Gill Tract Community Farm, Albany, California, United States - DLSLS.P.R2 | ecosystem: Environmental > Terrestrial > Soil > Agricultural land | place: USA...
GAGCTCGCTCAGGTCGCCGGTGCCGACGACGAAGCCGCCGTTGAAGTTGGCGAGGCGGAACAGGTGACTCGTGCGCTCGCCCGCCTGCACGTTCTCGAACGCGATGTCGTAGACCTTCTCGCCGCGCGCGAACGGATGGCCGATGTCCTTCAGCATCTGCAGGCAGCTCGGCTTGATGTCGATCTCGTGCGCCGTGCAGCGCACCGACGCCATCAGGCGCTTGGCCTGGTCCAGCGTTCGGCCGCTCGTCGCGAAGCCGGGCATCGTGAAGGCGAGGATGTCGCTCCTCGGCAGGCCGGCGCGGTCCATCGCTGCGGCGCAGACGAGGAGGGCGTGGGTCGAGTCGAGGCCGCCCGAGATGCCGATCACGAGCTTCTTGCCACCGACCGCGTTGAGGCGCTGCAGCAGCGCGTTGACCTGGATGTTGTAGACCTCCATGCAGCGCTCGTCGAGCGTCGCCGGGTCCGAGGGCACGTACGGGAAGCGCTCGACCTTGCGCTGCAGCGCAAGGGCAAGCTGCGTCGGCACGTTCAGCTCGAACGGCACGCGGCGGAAAGCGCAGACGCGTTGCTCGTGCTTCTCGACCGAGTAGCCGAACGAGTTCTGGCGCATGCGCTCGCGCGAGACGCGCTCGAGGTCGACGTCGGCGCTGATGAAGTGCGAGCCGGTGACGAAGCGCCCGGACTCGGCGAGCAGGTCGCCGCTTTCGTAGATCAGCGCCTGGCCGTCCCAGCCGAGGTCGGTCGTCGATTCGCCCAGGCCCGCGGACGAGTAGAGGTACGCCGCGAGGCAGCGCGACGACTGCACGCTGACGAGGCGATGCCGGTAGTCGGACTTGCCGATCGTGATGTTCGACGCCGACAGGTTGACGAGCACCGTCGCGCCGGCAAGCGCTGCGTAGCTCGACGGCGGGATCGGCACCCACACGTCCTCGCAGATCTCGCAGGCGATCTTGAGGAGCGGCAGATCCGGCGTCTCGAAGATCAGGTCGGCGCCGAAGGGCACGTCGTCGTCGAGCAGCCGGACCGTCGTCGAGACTGCGGTGTCGCCGGCCTGGAACTGGCGCGCCTCGTAGAACTCGCCGTAGTTCGGCAGGTAGGTCTTCGGCACGACGCCGAGCACACGGCCGTTGCCGAGCACCGCCGCGCAGTTGAAGAGGCGATGGTCGACGCGCAGGGGCAGCCCGACGATGGCGATCGCCGCGACCTTCGCCGTCGCCGCGGCGACGCGGCCGAGCGCGACCTCGCACGCATCGAGGAGGGCGCGCTGGTGGAACAGGTCGTCGCAGGTGTAGGCCGAGAGCCCGAGCTCGGGGAAGGCGACGACGACCGCGCTTTGCGCGGCGGCCTGCTCGAGCATCGCGATCGTCTCGCCCGCGTTGTAGGCGGGATCGGCGACGCGGATCTGCGGCACGGCGACGGCGACGCGCGCGAAGCCGTGGCGGTAGGGGTTGAAGAAATCGAGGTCCTGGTCTGGCACGCAGTGCTCCTTGCCCGAGCGCTATCGTGACACGACCCGCAAAAGCTCGCCTGGCAGGCCGAGCTGCTCAGGCGCGCTCGAAGATCGCCGCGATGCCTTGTCCGCCGCCGATGCACATCGTCTCGAGTGCGTAGCGACCGCGCCGGCGCTGCAGCTCGTGGAGCAGCGTCGTCATGATGCGCACGCCGGTCGCGCCGACCGGATGGCCGAGCGAGATGCCGGAGCCGTTGACGTTGAGCCGGTCTTCGAGCGCCTCGATCGAGCTGCCCCAGCCCTGCACGCAGGCGAGGGCCTGGCAGGCGAACGCCTCGTTGAGCTCGATCAGGTCCATCTGGTCGAAGCGAAGCGCCGTGCGCTGCAGGAGCTTTGCCACCGCCGGCACCGGCCCGATGCCCATCCGCGACGGCTCGCAGCCGGCGGCGGCCCAGCCGACCAGCCAGCCGATCGGCTCGAGACGGAGCTCGGCGAGCCTGTCCTCGGCGACGACCAGGCAGGCCGCGGCGGCGTCGTTCTGCTGGCACGCGTTGCCGGCGGTGACCGTGCCTCCGCGCACGACCGGCTGCAGCGCCGCAAGTCGCTCGAGGCTGGCGTCGGCGCGGATGCCCTCGTCGCGCTCGACCCGAATCGCTTCGCCCTTTCGCTGCGGCACCTGCACCGGCACGACTTCGGCGTCGAAGCGGCCGGCGACCCATGCCGCCGCGGCGCGGCGGTGGCTGCGCAGCGCAAAGGCGTCGGCGCGCTTGCGGGGGATCGCGTGGTCGCGAGCGAGGTTCTCGGCGGTCTCGATCATTCCGCTGATGCGGCCGAAGCGCGACTCGGGCTGCGAGCGCTCGCGCCCGCGGTCGAGCCGGTCGTGCAGCGTCACCGATCCGGCGCGGCTGCCCCAGCGCATGCTCGTCGTGTAGTGCTCCACGTTGCTCATGCTCTCGACGCCGCCGGCGAGCACGACGTCGGCGGCGCCGGTCTGGACCATCATCGCCGCGGTCGCGATCGCCTGCACGCCGCCGCCGCAGCGGCGGTCGAGCTGCATACCGGCGACCTCGACCGGCAGGCCGGCCTGCAAGGCGATCCAGCGGCCGGTGCACGGCGTCTCGCCGTTCGTGTAGCTCTGCGCGAACACGGCGTCGTCGATGCGCGCCGGGTCGATCCCCGTCCGCTCGACGATCGCGCGAACGACGGTCGCGCCGAGCTCTTCGACCGGAACGTCCTTCAAGGCCCCGCCGAACGCACCCACGGGCGTGCGCAGCGGCGAGACGATGGCGGCGCGCTTCATCGCCGGCCCTCCCTTTGCGGTGTGCTCACGAGACTTGCCTTTCATCTAAACAACGGTTAGATTGTAGCGTCACACGGTGGTGACGGTCCACGAACAGTCGAAACGCCGTTCGGCGGCCGACAACTGATCAACGTCAAGTTCAGAGAGGAATTCGCATGGCACATCGCCTACTCCTGCTCGCCCAGGGCGCTGCCTTCGCGCTGGCGGCGGCGCTCGCGCCTGCTGCGGCCGCAGCGTATCCCGACAAGCCGATCCGGCTCATCGTCCCGTATGCGCCCGGCGGCACGACCGACGTGCTCGGCCGCGCGATCGCCGAGCAGCTGCGCAAGGAGCTCGGCCAGCCGGTCATCGTCGACAACAAGCCGGGTGGCAACACCGGGATCGGCGCGCAGGCGCTCGCCGGGTCGCCGCCGGACGGCTACACGCTGCTGCTCGCGACCGCGGCGACCGTCATCCTCAACCCGCTGCTCAACGCGAAGCTGGCCTACGACCCGGCGCAACTCGTGCCCGTGGCACGCGTCGCGGTAACGCCGCTCGTCATCGTCGTTCGCGCCGACGCGCCGATGCGCACGCTCGCCGACCTGGTCGCGAAGGCCAAGGCGCAGCCCGGGCAGCTCAACTACGGCTCGACCGGCATCGGCAGCTCGCTCCACCTCGCCGGCGAGCTGCTACAGATCGAGACTGGAACGCAAATGGTCCACGTCCCGTACAAGGGCAGCGCGCCGGCGCTGACCGGCCTGCTCGGCGGCGAGACGCATCTGCTCTTCGACGCGATCGGCTCGTCGATGCCGCTGATCGAAGGCGGCAAGCTCAAGCCGCTCGCGGTCACGAGCGCGCAGCGCCTGCCCCTTCTGGCCAACGTGCCGACGGTGGCCGAGTCGGGGTATCCGCATTACGAGGTGTCGACCTGGTTCGGCATCGTCGTGCCGCAGAACACGCCGGAGGAGATCGTCGCGCGGCTGAGCACCGTGCTTTCGGCAGTCGTTCGCGACAAGGGCTTCCGCAGCCAGTTCGAGGCGCTCGGCATGATCGTTCCCGAGCCGGCGAAGCCGGCCGATTTCCGCGCCTACATCGCCGCCGAGAGCGTCAAATGGAGCGCGGTGATCAAGGCGCGCAAGATCACGCTCGATTAAAGCAGCCAGGAGGAGCGAGCCCATGTTCCAGGCCGGATTGCTGAAGGGAAAGCGCATCCTCGTCACCGGCGGCGGCTCGGGGCTCGGCCGCGAGATCGCGTCGAAGTACCTCGAGCTCGGCGCCGATCTCTTCCTGTGCGGGCGGCGCAAGGCCGTGCTCGACGCGACCGCCGACGCGCTGATGGCCGAGCACGGCGGCAGCGTCAGGACGCACGCGCTCGACATCCGCGATGCCGACGCCGTCGACCGGATGGTCGGCGCGATCTGGGCCGACGGCGGCCCGCTCGACGGCCTCGTCAACAACGCCGCCGGCAACTTCGTGAGCCGGACCCAGGACGTCTCGCCGCGCGGCTTCGACGCGGTGTCCGGCATCGTCCTACACGGCACGTATTACGTGACGCACCACGTCGGCCGGCGCTGGATCGAAGGCGGCCACAAGGGGTCGGTGATCTCGATCGTCGTGACCTGGGTCCGCACCGGCGCGCCGTTCGTCGTTCCCTCGGCGATGAGCAAGGCCGGGGTCGACGTGATGACCAAATCGCTGGCGATCGAATGGGGCCGCTACGGCATCCGGCTGAACGCGATCGCGCCCGGCATCTTCCCGACCGAAGGCGCCAACGCGCGCCTGAGCCCGAAGGAGGCGTGGACCGATCGCAGCGTTCGCAACCCGATGAACCGGGTCGGCCGGATGTCGGAGCTGCAGAACGTGGCGGTGTTCCTGATGGCCGACGGCGTCGAATGGCTGACCGGCGAGACGATCGCGATCGACGGCGCCGGCCACCGCCAGAACGGCGCGTCGTTCACCGACCTCGCCGATCTCAGCGACGCCCAGTGGCGCGAGATGCGCGAGGCGATCCGCCGCCACGACGATCGCGACAAGCGCGCGGGCGAAGCCTGAACCGCTCGACCCGACGCAGGAACTTGCGTGAGCCGACCGCGCCGCGGCCGACTACCATTCGGCCGCACATGAGCGCGAAGCTGAAGCGAAGCTCGTATCACCACGGCAACTTGCGCGAGGAGCTGGTCTCGCAAGGCATGGCGATCGTCGAGACCGAAGGGCTCGGCACGCTGACGATGCGCGAGATCGCCAGGCGTCTCGGCGTCACCCAGACCGCGCCGCTGCACCACTTCGAGAACAAGACGGCGCTCCTCGCCGCGATCGCGGCCCTGGGCTTCCGGATGCTCTTCGACGACCGCATGGCGGCGCTGAAGGACAAGCGCGATCCCGAGGAGCGGCTGATGGCCGTGCTGATGGCGTACGTGGAATTCGCCCGCGCCCATCCGGCGCTGTACCAGCTGATGCACGGTCCCGACATTGCGGACAAGACGCTCTTTCCGGAGCTCAACGACGCGGCGACGCGCTCCTACAGCCTGCTCGAGACGGCGGTCGCCGACTACCTGCTCGCCAAAGAAGGGTCGATGGAGCGCAGCCGCGACGCGACGCTCGGCGCCTGGACGGTCTGCCAGGGGCTCGCGACCGTGCTCACCAACCCGCAGAACACGCCGCGCTACGTGCTGCGCAAGGATCCCCTGGGCGTCTCGCGCCGGATCTTCGAGATGTTCGTTCGCGGCATCGGCCGCGCGCCCTCCTGATCGGCGCGTCTCGCTGGCGCGTCAGACCGGGTCCCACGAGAACACGTCGGCCGAGCGCTCGAGCGCGTGGAAGCTGCCCTTCAACGCCGGCAGCGCGTGCTCTGCGACGCTTTGCGGCGTCCAGCCCTCGCCGCGCTGCACCGAGCGCAGCGGCCGCGGCTGGCTCATCAGGAAGATCTCGTTGTTGCGCACGGCGAAGACCTGCGCGTTGACGTCGGCCGAAGCATCGCTCGCCAGGCACACCGCGAGCGGCGCGATCTTGGCCGGCGTCATCTGCTTCAGCCGGTCGACGCGCGCTTGCTCTGCCGGCGTCTCGGTCGGGATCGAGCCGATCATGCGGCTCCACGCGAACGGCGAGATGCAGTTCGAGCGCACGTTGAACTTCTGCATGTCGAGCGCGATCGACTTCGAGAGCGCGACGACGCCGAGCTTCGCTGCAGCGTAGTTGCTCTGGCCGAGATTGCCGATCAGCCCCGAGGTCGACGTCATGTGGACGTAGCAGCCGCCTTGCTGCTCCTTGAAATGCGGCGCGGCGGCACGGCTGACGTGAAAGCTGCCGTAGAGGTGGACCTTGACGACCGCGTCCCATTCCTCGGCGCTCATCTTGTGAAAGAACCGGTCGCGCAGGATGCCGGCGTTGTTGACGACCACGTCGACGCGGCCGAACGCATCGAGCGCGCTGGCGACGATGCGCGTCGCGCCTGCCGCATCGGCGACGCTGTCGGTGTTCGCCACCGCGGCGCTGCCCAGCGCCTCGATCTCGGCGACGACGGCGGCGGCGGGTCCGCGGTCGCTGCCTTCGCCCGCCACCGACGCGCCGACGTCGTTGACGACGACCTTCGCGCCTTCGCGCGCCATCGCGAGCGCGATCTCGCGGCCGATGCCGCCGCCGGCGCCCGTGACGACGACGACCTTGCCCGCGACCATTCCCGTGCTGCTCATGCTTGCCGCCTCCAGACGATGTTGACCGAGCCGACGCCGGCGTTGCCAGCCGTCGTCACTGCGCGACCGCGAACAGGCCGGCCGCGCCCATGCCGCCGCCCACGCACATCGTGACGACGACGTGGCGCACGCCGCGCCGGCGCCCTTCGAGCAGCGCGTGCCCGGCCATGCGGGCGCCGCTCATCCCGAAAGGATGCCCGATCGCGATCGCGCCGCCATCGACGTTCAAGCGGTCCGCGGCGATGCCCAGGCGCTGCCGGCAACAGAGCACCTGTACGGCGAACGCCTCGTTGAGCTCCCACAAGCCGATGTCGGCGACCGTGAGCGCGTGGCGGGCGAGCAGCTTCGGCACCGCGAAGACCGGGCCGATTCCCATCTCGGCAGGATCGCAGCCGGCGACGGCGAAGCCGCGGAACCAGCCGAGCGGGGCGACGCCGCGCGCGCGGCACTGCTCGCCCGACATGAGCACGCACACGGCCGCTCCGTCGGAGAGCTGGCTGGCATTGCCCGCCGTGACGCTGCCGCCCTCGGACACCGGCGCGAGCGCGGCCAGCGCCTGGGCGGTCGTCGCACGCGCGCCTTCGTCGCGGTCGAGCGGGGCTGCCGGCAGCGGCACGATCTCGTCGTCGAAGCGACCGCGGGCGCGCGCGTCGGCGTGGCGCTGCTGGCTCGCGAGCGCGTAGTCGTCCTGCTCGCCGCGCGAGATCGCGTGGCGGCGCGCGACATTCTCCGCGGTCGCGATCATCGTCATGTAGACCTCGGGCCGCGAGCGCAAGAGCGACGGCTCTTCGCGCATGTGCTTGTTGGTGTGCTCGCGCACGCAGCTCACCGATTCGCTGCCGCCGGCGACGGCGATGTCGATCTCGCCGGCGCGGATCGCATTCGCCGCCATCGCGATCGCCTGCAGTCCAGAGCTGCAGTAGCGGTTGACGGTCGCCCCAGGAACGGAGTCCGGCAGGCCGGCGGCGAGGGCGCTGATGCGGCCGAGGTTGAAGCCGTTCGCGCCTTCGGGAAAAGCGCAGCCGAGGATCACGTCGTCGACGTCGGCGCCGTCGAGGTTGGCGCGGCGCAGCGCCGCGCCGATCACGTGCGCGCCGAGGGTGGCGCCGTGCGTCGCCCGATACGCGCCCTTGAACGCCTTGCCGATCGGCGTTCGCGCGGTCGAGACGATGGCAACGTCGTCCATGTCGGCCTTCCTCGCTCAGGCGCCGAGCGCGGCGCGGTGCGCTGCGTGCCGGGCCAGCGCATCGAGCGCCTCGCGCTCGCTCTGGAAGACGGCGAGGCCCTGCGCCGCGAACGCCGCCCGGACGCGGGCGTCCGGTGCGCTGAACGCGAGCGGCTTGCCATGCGCGCGCACCGCCTGTGCCGTGTCGGCCGCCAGTCGCGGCAGGTCGTAGCTCGCCCCCGCCACCGCCATCAGACTGAGCGCGAGCGCGTCGCAGCCTTCGTCGTTCAGGACCGCGGCGAGCGCGCGACCCAGCAGGCTCGCGTCGGCGAGGAGCATCGCCGTCAGGTCGACCGGATTGCGGCTGCGCGAGAACGACGGCAAGAGGGCGTCGAGCCGCGCCGCCGTCTCGTTCGACAAGCGCGCCAGCGCGAATCCGTCGTCGTCGCACGCATCGGCGGCGAGGACGCATGAGGCGCCGCTGTTGCTGACGATGGCGATGCGCTGGCTGCCGCCGGGCGCCGCGTGCTGCATCAGGTAGAGCGGGGCCGAGCCGGCGAGCTCCGGCACGCTGTGCACCTCCCGACAGGCGCGTGCCGCGAGCACCTCGGCCAATGCCTGGCCGCGCGTGCCGACGGCGCCCGTGTGGTGACGTGCCATCGCGATCCCGCTCGGCTGCCGGCCACCTTGCAGCAGCAGCACCGGAACGTGCAGCGCGCGCGCGCGGGCGAGCACGCGGTCGAGCTCGGCGAGGTCGCGCGCTTCCTCGAGGTAGAGGAGCAGCAGGCGGACCGCGCGGTCGTCGAGGATGGCGCTCGTCAGGTCACAGACGTCGATGTCCGGCTGGTTCCCGGTGGCGCCGACGTAGCGGACGCCGATGCCGTTCTCGCGCAGCGACGCGTACACCGCCGCGCCGACGGCGCCGCTCTGCGACACGATCGCCACCGGCCCGTCTTCCGGCGCGAAGTCCTGGTAGATCGAGGCGAACGAGAGCACGGCGCCGCACGCGAAGTTGGCGATGCCGATGGTGTTGGGACCGAGCAGGCGCACGCCGGCGCGGCGCGCGGCATCGCGCAACTCGAGCTGGCGCCGCGCCCCTTCGTCGCCGATCTCGGCGAAACCGGACGAGAACAGGACGACGGCGCGGGCGCCGACCCGGCCGCTCGCCTCGATCTGCGCGAGCGCGTGCTGCGCGGAGACGGCGACGATCACCGCATCCGGCGCTTCGGGAAGCTCGTCGAGACTGCGATGGCAACGAAGCCCTTGAACCGTTCCGCCGTTGGGATTGACGGGAAAGATCGGCCCGGCGAAGCCTTGCTCGCGCAGGTAGAGAAGCGGTCGGCCGCCGATCTTGTGGATCGTGTCCGAGGCGCCGACCAGCGCCACCGAGCGTGGCCGAAGCAGCGCATCGAGCGACGTGTCGATCGTGCTTGCGCAGGCCGAGGTCACGGCTGGCTCTCCTCGGCGAAGCTCGCGAGAAGCGGCACGAGCTTCGATTTCAGGATCTTGCCGGTCCCCGATGCGGGCAATCGCTCCATCACGCGGAAGTGGCGCGGGATCTTGTACGGTGCGAGCCGCTCGCGCAGGAAACGCTCGAGCCGCTTCGCGTCGATCGCCGCGCCGGCTTGCGGCTCGATGAAGGCGGCGACTTCCTCGTCGCCGTCGACGGCGCGGCCGAGCACGGCGCACTGGGCGATGCCGGGATAGGCAGCGATGGCGGCTTCGACCTCCGCCGGATAGACGTTGAAGCCGCCGCGGATGATCATGTCCTTCATGCGGCCGACGATCGTCAGGTCGCCTGCGCGGCCGAAGCGGCCGAGGTCGCCGGTGTGCAGCCAGCCTTCGGCATCGATCGCGGCGCGGGTCTGCTCCGGGTCGCGAAAGTAGCCCTTCATCACGTTCGGCCCGCGGATCAGGATTTGCCCCTGCGCACCGTGCGGCAGCGGCTCGCCTCGAGCGTCGCTGACGATCACCTCGATGCCCGGGATCGGCCAGCCGGCGGTGACATCGTGCGCCGGCGGATGGCCGAACGTTCGCGTCGCCGCGGGTGCCGATTCCGTGAGGCCGTAGCCGTGGTGCAGCGGCAACCCGAGCAGCGCTTCGGCGCGGGCCTTCCTCGCCGCGTCGACCTGCGAGCCGCCGATGTAGGCAAGGCGCAGCCGGTTCGGCTGGAGCGCGACCCCCGTCTGCGCCGCCCATTCCGCAAGCCGTGCATACATCGCCGGAACGCCCTGGAACACGGTGATGCCGTCGTGCAGCAAGGCATGCGCGAGGCGCGCGGCGTCGAATCGGCTTGCGAGCTCGATCGTCGCGCCGGCGCGCAGCCCGCACAACAGTACGCTGACGAGACCGAACGAGTGGGAGATCGGCAACGCGTGGTAGATCCGGTCGCCCGGCAGCAGCACCTGCTGCGCAAGCGACGCTGCGCTGACGAATTCGAGATTGCGGTGGGTCAGCATCACGCCCTTCGGCGTGCCGGTGCTGCCCGACGTGTAGATCATGACGGCGACGTCCTCGTCGCTGCCATCGTCGCTGCCGTCCGGCGCGACGTCGTGCCCGTGCAACCCGTGCCAGGCGCCGGCGAGCTCGGCGCTCGCCAGGGCGCTGGCGCCGCGCCGCTTCGCGTGCGCGACGGCTTCGCCGGAAGCGGCCGAGAAGAAGGTCAGGCGCGGCGCGCAGTGGTCGCAGATCGCGTCGACCTCGCCGGCCGACATCCGCGCGTTGAGCGGCACCGTCCACGCGCCGGCGCGGATCGCGCCGAGCAGCGCGACGACCATGTCGACGCTGTTCTCGCCGACCAAGATCGCGCGCTGGCCCGGAGCGACGCCAGCGCTTGCGAATGCGGCGGCGGCGGCGGCGACGCGCTGGGCCAGAGCGGCGTAGGTCAGGCGCTCGCCGTCCTGGCCCTGAAGTGCGCACGCCATCGCGGCGGCAGGATCGGCCGCGACGGAATCGACGTATCGGTCCACGCGCATCGACGCCACTTTAAACTAAACAACGGTAAGATACAAGAGACGGTGCCCGCAGGCGAACTAACTGACCTCGGTAAAGATGTAGCCGCGGCGCCGGCGTCTCGCGCGCGGTCGCTTCCGAACGGCAGCTTCTGGCGCGCTGTCGACGCATCGGCGCAGCCGCGCCATCATCGGCGTCATGCTGCAGATCTGGGGCAGGATCAGTTCGATCAACGTCCGCAAGGTCGTCTGGTGCGCGCAGGAGCTCGGCCTGGCGTTCCGGCGCACCGACGCGGGCCGCCACTTCGGCGTCGTCGAAACGACCGCCTACCGCGCGCTCAACCCCAACGGGCTGGTGCCGACGATCGAGGACGACGACGACACGGGTCAGCGATTCCAGCTCTGGGAGTCGAACGTGATCGTGCGCTATCTCTGTGCACGTCACGCCTCAGGACGCCTGTATCCCGAGTCGCTGCGGGCGCGATTCGATGCCGAGCGCTGGATGGACTGGCAGCAGACGACGCTCAACCCCGCGGGTCGCGAGGCATTCGTGCAGTGGGTGCGAACGCCGGCCGACCGGCGCGACGCCGCGGCCGCGGCACGATCGGTCCAGACGACGGAGCGGCTGCTCGACCTGCTCGACTCGCACCTGGCGACGCGCGAGTACATGGCCGGCGACCGCCTGACGATGGCCGACATGCCGATCGGCTGCGAGCTGCACCGCTGGTTCGGCCTGCCGGCGGCTCTCTACGCCCGGCCGGCGTGGCCGAACCTCGAGCGCTACTTCGCGGCGCTGCGCGACCGGGCGCCGGCGCGCGGCGTCCTCGACCTGCCGCTCGAGTGAGTGCGTCGCCGCTGCTGCAGAACGAGGGGCGCGTCGGCGTCCGCACGCTGGCCAACGCCGGGCGGGCGGCCCGCCGACGCCGCCGCGCGGTCGTTTCCGACAGCGGCCGTGCGCTCGCCTGCGCAGCATGGAGGCTCCAACGCATCGCGAGCGACAACGACTTCGCGCGGAGACAGCCATGAAAGAAACGACGACCGACGCCCACCCGCTGAGCGACCTCGCCTACGACTGGATCACGCTGATCCAGAACAAGGCGCAGGCCCTCAACGCCTACGACCAGTACATCCAGGACGCCGAGCAGGCCAATTCGCCCGAGTGCGCCGCCTTTTTCCGCAAGGTCCACGACGCCGACAAGGCTCAGCTCGCCGAAGCCAGGCAGCACCTGGTGGCCGTGCTGCAGGGCAAGATGGG
>Ga0308174_10001217_pt1 | contig 11771 bp, 12 predicted proteins | sample PhyPR2_FD_203894 | JGI IMG/M metagenome (GOLD analysis project Ga0308174, IMG submission 203894) | Soil microbial communities from UC Gill Tract Community Farm, Albany, California, United States - DLSLS.P.R2 | ecosystem: Environmental > Terrestrial > Soil > Agricultural land | place: USA...
GCTTCCGCCCGGGTACGGCGTAGCCGCGCTACAGGTTGTCAGGTCGCTGATCTTCGTTGGCGCCGCATATCCGCTCTTGAGGAACGGCCTGCGGGGCGCTCCGCTAGTGCTGGCGCTCGTCTATTCAGTCATCGGAGGAGTTGCGCCGCTGCTGCCCGACAATCCTTACATGCCGGCGGACATCCGCTTCTACCACGGCATCGAAGTGACCGTCTCGAACTTCATCTTCGGGCTGGTCGTCGGCCTCGTGTACAGCTGGCGGAAGCCGATGCCCGCTCAGGCGTAAGGCGGACGATCGCGTGCTGCGGGGCTCTTCGTGAAAATCTCGCAGCCGTCTTCGGTGATTCCGATCGAATGCTCGAACTGTGCGGAGAGCGAGCGATCGCGGGTGACTGCTGTCCACCCATCGTCGAGCACCTTCACGTCCGGGCGACCGATGTTGATCATCGGCTCGACGGTGAAGATCATCCCGGGCTTGAGCTCTGGGCCCGTCCCGGGGCGCCCGGCGTGGATGACCTCGGGGCTGTCATGGAACAGGCGCCCAACGCCGTGACCGCAGAAATCCCTGACGACGCTGTAGCGCTGGCCTTCCGCATGTCGCTGGATCGCGTTCGCGATATCGCCGAGGTGTTTGCCGGGCCTGGCCTGTTCGAGGCCGAGCATTAGGCATTCATAGGTGATGTCGACGAGCTTGCGGGGTTTGATCCCAACATTGCCAACCAAATACATGCGGCTCGTATCGCCGTGCCAGCCGTCGACGATCGGGGTGACGTCGATGTTGACGATGTCGCCATCTTTGAGCGTGCGGTCGCTCGGGATGCCGTGGCACACCACATGATTGATCGAGATGCAGCTGCTCTTGGTATAGCCGCGGTAGCCGAGCGTAGCGGGAACGCCGCCGCCATCGATCGTCATGCGATAGACGATTTCGTCGAGTTCCTCGGTCGAAACGCCCGGCATGACATGCGGCGCGAGCGCGTCTAGGATCTCGGCGGCCAGCCGTCCGGCCTTACGCATGCCCGCAAATGCTTCGGGGCCGTGAAGCTTGATTACGCCGTTGCGGGACTCGACGCGGTCTTCGGCGCTGACAGTGATGTACTGGGTCATGTGCCTAAACTAGTCGCTTAGGCGCGCTTTTGCGACCCCGCTCCATGCGTATTCGACATGTAGCTCACTTGAGCAAGGCGTGTGCTGCGTTACAGGGGCGCCATGGGATCGGAGCGTATCTGGACTGCTGCGCTGGTGGTGATCGGCGACGAGATCCTGTCCGGCCGTACGCAGGACAAGAATGTTGCGCAGGTCGCGACCTGGCTAAACGATCAAGGCATTAGGCTCGCCGAGGTAAGGATCGTGGCGGACGTTACGGAGCGCATTGCCGACGCGGTGAACGCTCTTCGCGATGCCCACGACTATGTCTTCACGACCGGCGGGATCGGCCCGACCCATGATGACATCACCGTCGATGCAATCGCCGCCGCATTCGGCGTGCCTGTCATCCTTGATGAGCAGGCGCGGGCGATCCTGTCCGAATATTATCGAGATCGTCCGGGTGGACTGACGGAGGCGAGGTTGCGGATGGCCCGCGTGCCGGAGGGTGCGGAGCTGATCCCCAACCCGACCTCGGGCGCACCGGGCGTGAGGATCGACAACGTCTACATCATGGCGGGCGTGCCACATGTCGCGGCGAGCATGCTCGAGGCGCTGACCGGCAAGCTCGAAGGCGGGCGGCCGGTAGTTTCGGTGACCGTCGGGGCCCGGGCGCCGGAGAGCGACGTTGCGGATCTCCTGCGCGAAACGGAAGCCGACCATCCGGGTGTCGCGATTGGCAGCTATCCCTTCTTCAAGGAAGGTCTTTACGGCGCCAATTTCGTGATCAGGTCCTCCGACGAGGACCTGGCCCGAGCCACGGGCGAGGACCTGTCGCAGCGGCTTCGCGAGGCAGGGTTCGAACCGGTCAAAGGCGGCATATAGGCCGAATCGTTGACGCCCCCGGAGGCGCGACCTAACTGAAGCACCGGCGCGGGTATGATGTAATGGTAGCCTGTCAGCTTCCCAAGCTGAACGCGCGGGTTCGATTCCCGCTACCCGCTCCAGCTTCCCAATGAGCCTCTTCTCACATCAAATGCCCGCGTCGGGTGGGAACGTCCACGCGCGTGAAGGGTTGCTTAAGATAAGCATGCTTACTATATCCGTTGTCGATGGAAACCTTTCCTTTTGAAATAGGCGAGACCGCGCACGCGCTCCGCAAGGCCTTCGACCGCAAGGCGGTTGGGCTCGGCGTGACGCGCGCGCAGTGGAAGGTGCTGTTCCGGCTCGACCGACAGCCCGGTCTGCGCCAGATCGAGCTCGCCGACATGCTCGACGTCGAACCGATCACGCTCACGCGCATCGTCGACCGGCTTGAAGAAGCAGGTCTTGTCGAGCGATCATCGGACCCGGCGGATCGCCGCGCGTGGCGACTGCACGTTACCGCGAAGTCGCAGCCGCTCATCGAGAAATTGAAGGCCGTTGGTGCCGACCTCGCCGCCGACGCGTTTTCGGGAATCGACCCGAAGGACATTGAATATGCTCGGCAAGTGCTCGCGCGAGTGCGTGAGAATGCGAGCCGGTGTGCATGCATAAACAGGGCGTCTAACCAATGAATAAGATGGCAACCGAACCGATGACGGGAACCGCGACCGCCGAGACGGTCGAGGTCAAACGCGACCGCAAGGGGCTGATCCGGACGATCCTTTTGCTGATCGTTCCCGCGCTGCTGATCATTGGTGGCGGCTATTACTGGCTTACCAGCGGCGGCAGCGTCTCTACGGACGACGCCCAAGTAAAGCAGGACATCGTGTCCGTCAGCCCGCAGGTGAACGGGCAGGTTGTGGAGGTCTTCGTCCGCAACGGTGCAAAGGTGCACCGCGGCGACCTCTTGTTCCGTATCGACCCGCAACCCTATCGCGTGGCGCTCGAGCAGGCGCAGGCGGCACTCGCCAATGCACGCCTGCAGACGCAGGTGCTGCGCACGACTGCCGCCGGTACGAGCGGCGACATCACCGGTGCTCAAGCGAATCTCGCGATCAAGCAGAACGCGCTCGGCCGCCAGCAGGCCTTGCTGAAGCAGGGCTTCACCACACGCGCGGACTATGAGGACGCGCTTAACGAAGTGCGCAGCGCCGAGACGCAGCTCGCGGATGCCCGCGCACGCGCCGCCAATGCGCACGCCGCCGTCGCTTCCGAAGGCAACCAGCCGCAGATTGCGCAGGCGCAAGCCGCGGTCGACAAGGCTCGGCTGGACCTGTCACGAACAGACGTCCGTGCGCCGATGGATGGCGTAATCGAGAATGCCGACAAGCTGCAGGTCGGCCAGATGGCGGTCGAGGGTGTCGGAATGGTGTCGCTCGTCCACAGCGCGAGCGCCTGGGTCGAGGCGAACTTCAAGGAGAAGGATCTCGCTCGCATGGCTCCCGGCCAGCATGCGAGGATCGTGGTCGACGCTTATGGCGGCCAGAAGTTCGAGGCCCATGTCCAGAGCATCGGCGCCGGCACCGGTGGCGAATTCTCTCTGCTTCCGGCGCAGAATGCGAACGGCAACTGGGTCAAGGTGACGCAGCGCGTGCCGGTGCGCATTGCCTTTGACGGACAGCCTTCGCGGCCGATGATCGCGGGCCTGTCCGTGACGGCCACCGTCGACCTCGACAGCAAGAAGAAGTAGTCCGCCGGTGGCCGAGGGTTCGGGGTCAGTCGCAACGCATCCACTGCCATCAGGTCAACGCTTGATCGTCACGATCGGCGTGATGATGGCAGTGCTGTTGCAGGTGCTGGACACGACGATCGCGAACGTCGCCTTGCCGCACATGCAGGCGGACCTCAGCGCGAGTCAGGACCAGATCAACTGGGTGTTGACAAGCTATATCGTGGCTTCCGCGATCGCGCTGCCGATCAGCGGCTGGCTTGCCGACCGGGTCGGGCGCAAGCGCCTGCTGCTCATCTCGGTCGTCTGCTTCACCATCGCATCAGTGCTGTGCGCGACCGCGACGTCGCTGACCGAGATGGTCCTGTTCCGGGCCTTTCAGGGCGTCAGCGGCGCGTTCATCGTTCCCCTCGCGCAGGCAACCTTGTTCGACATCAACCCGAAGGAAAAGCATGGCCAGGCGATGGCCTTGTTTGGCGGCGGCGTGATGATCGGGCCTATCCTTGGCCCGGTGCTCGGCGGCTGGCTGACCGACAATTACAATTGGCGCTGGGTGTTCCTGGTGAACCTTCCAGTGGGCATCCTCTGCACGTTCGTCATGATGCGCTTCATGCCGAAAACCGAGAAGCACAAGCGCCACTTCGACATGTTTGGCTTCATCCTGCTCGGCCTCGCTCTTGCCGGACTGCAGCTGTTCCTCGACCGCGGCGAGCAGGCCGACTGGCTGTCGAGCTGGGAAATCCGCATCGAGCTTGGCCTGGCGATCGCTGCTTCTTGGATGTTCATCGTTCATATGGCGACGGCGAAGCAGCCGTTGTTCGAACGCGCCATGTTTGCGGATCGCAATTTCGCGACAAGCCTGGTCTTCATGGCGGCGACCGGCGTGCTGCTGCTAGCGGGCCTCGCATTGCTGCCGCCACTCCTGCAGAACATGTACGGTTACTCGGTGCTTCAATCGGGCTTCCTGACGGCGCCGCGCGGCATCGGCACGCTGATTTCGATGCTGATCGCCGGGCGCGCCACGGGGAAAATCGATGCGCGCTTGCTGGTTGGCATCGGCGTCGTCCTCATGGGCCTCTCGCTATACATGATGACCGGCTTCGCCATCGATCAGCCGGCGCGGCCGGTCGTCATGAGCGGCGTCGTGCAGGGACTCGGACTCGGCCTGATCTTCGTTCCGCTGCAGACTCTTGCGTTCCAGACGCTCGCACCGAGGATGAGGACAACCGGCGCGGCTCTGTTGAACCTGTCGCGCAACATCGGCGGCTCAGTCGGGATCTCGATCGTCAGCACGCAGCTCGTACGCATGGTGCAGGTCAGCCACGCGGACCTCGCGGCGAACATCACGCAGCAGACGATCCCGACCGCCGATCCCACGATCCTGCAGACTGCGGTTCCCGTCGCGGGGCCTGCGGCGCTCGCCTACATCAACATGCTGATCAACAAGCAGGCGCTGTTCATCGCTTATCTCGACGACTTCAAGCTGATGATGATCGTCACTTTTGCCGTGCTTCCGCTTCTCCTGTTCATGAAAAAGGGTCAGCAGGTCGGGGGCGCTGGTCCTCCGATCATGGATTGACGCACGTCCTCGCCGTTCGCGTCACGCCGCGCTCCTCCAAGCCCGGGATCGGTGGTTGGCGGGAAGCTGCCGGCGGTCGCGACGAGCTTGAGGTCAGGGTAGCCGAAGCGCCCACGGATGGCGCGGCGAACGACGCCGTATTATGGCTTCTCGCCAGGACACTTGGGATCAGCCGTTCGGAAGTGGCGATCATTTCCGGCGAGACCAGTCGCCATAAGCGCGTCGCGATCCCACTTAGCCTCGAAGAAGCGCGTCGCCGGTTGGCGGGCTGAAAAGGGAGGAATGCGCATGTTCCAGGTCGGCAAGAGGCGGTTAGGCCGCGACGGACCCGAAGTTTCGGCCATCGGTCTCGGCTGCATGGGTATGAGCGAGTTCTACGGCAGCGGCACCGAGGAGGAGTCGATCGCGACCATCCACCACGCGCTCGATCGCGGTGTGTACTTCCTCGACACTGCCGACATGTACGGCGTCGGCAAGAACGAGGAGCTTGTCGGCCGCGCGATACGCGGTCGCCGTGACGAGGTGTTCCTTGCGACCAAGTTCGGTAACGTGCGGGGGCCGGGCGGCGAGTTTCTCGGCGTCAAGGGCGATCCGGAATATGTCCGATCCGCGTGCGAAAGGAGCCTAAAGCGGCTGGGCATCGACTCGATCGATCTCTATTACCAGCACCGCGTCGACCCGAACGTGCCGATCGAGGATACCGTTGGCGCGATGGCCCGGCTGAAGGAAGAGGGGAAGGTTCGCTACCTCGGTCTGTCGGAAGCGGCGCCGCAGACAATTCGCAAGGCACATGCGACGCATCCGATCACAGCGGTCCAAACGGAGCTGTCACTGTGGAGCCGCGATGCGGAATCGGACGTGGTTCCAACGGTGCGGGAGCTCGGCATTGGCTATGTCGCTTATTCGCCGCTCGGGCGCGGGTTCCTGACGGGGCAGATCAAGTCGCCCAACGACTTCCCCGACGACGATTTCCGGCGCTTCCATCCCCGCTTCACCGGCGAGAATTTCGACAAGAACATCCAGCTCGTTCACGAAGTCGAGAAAATGGCGGAGGAGAAGGGCTGCACAACCGCGCAGCTGGCGCTCGCCTGGGTGTTGGCGCAGGGCGAGGACATCGTGCCGATCCCCGGGACCAAGCACGTCCGCTACCTCGAAGAGAATATCGGCGCGCTGGATGTGAAGCTGACGGATGAGGACCTTCGGCGGCTAGACGAGATCCTTCCGCCGGGTGCGGCGGCTGGCCAACGCTACCATGAGCGCGGAATGGCGACCGTCCATCTCTAGGGGCGGTCGTCGATCAGGCTCATGCAGGTGACACCGGCTTCGGCCTTCTGAAGTTCGGAGACGTCGATTTCGACGATGTGAAAGCCGCGATCGCGGAGGCGACCTGCAGCGCGCGCGTTTCCGGCGGGGAGGATCAGGCGATCGCCAGCGCAGATGCAGTTGGCGGCGGCGGGTTCATCAACTGGGACTGCTATAGGTTCGACACCGGTGAACTGCGACGGGTCGACGCTGCGTTCGTCGTAGAGGAGGACCGGTGTTCCAGACGCATCCGGGCCTGCAAAGGTCGCACCGGTCTTGAGGTGCAGGCATTCGCGCAAATCGGCTCGGACGACCCCGAAACCGAATGAGCCGGCGATATCGGAGAGCGACGCGATACCCGCGACGTCCGTTCGCGTGGATAGGCCGACGTAGAGCTTGCGCCCGATGCGGAGTACGTCGCCGCCATCGAGGTGACCGGCTTCGATCCGGTGCAGCTCGAAATCGTCGGAGAGTCCGTCAGCCGTCGAGTCGACCTCGTCTGCGCGGGACGCAGCGCCCGGACGGGTGATGATCGCATGGCCGTCCAGAAGCAGCGCCGTATCCTCGACGAAGACGGCGTCGGGATCTTCGGCAAGCTCCGGCAGTCGGACGATTGCGAAGCCTGCCTGGGCTAGCGCCTGTTCATAGGCGGCATGTTGTTGCACTGCCCGAGCAGCATCGATGGGAACGCGCGGCTGATGAGTGAGCTGGCACTCCGCAAGCCGTGGGCTGACGGCCCTGGTGAATGCTCGCCGGACCATTGATCAGCCCCCGTGCTTTCGCATCCAGAGGGCGAATAGGTCGGGCCAGCGGGAGCCTGTCATGTCCTTGGGCAGGTGGAGGCCAAAGCCGTGACCGCCTTCCGAGAAGAGTTGAGCTTCCACTGTGACCTTCGCGCGGTCGCAGGCATCGATCCATTCGAGGCTGTTGCCAATGAGAACGAGCCCATCGTCGAACGCGGCCGTGATGAAGCTCGGCGGCGTGTCGGCAGAGACATGCTGCGCGGGCGAACGCGCGGACACCTGCTCAGAAGTAGGGTTCGGGCCGAGCAGGCTGCTCGCCGACGCGCCCAGCGTGGTTCTCGGATCGAGGCTGATCACTGGATAGGCAAGGCCGACGAATGCCGGCTTTGCCGACAGGCGATCGGCAGCGTCGATCGGCGCATAGACCCGTTGAGCATGGGAGACGGCGAGGTCCGCGGCGAGATGGCCGCCCGCGGAAAACCCGATGACACCGACGCGGTTAGGATCGATGCGAAAATTTGCCGCACGGCTGCGGATCAGGCGCATCGCGCGCTGCGCGTCTTGTAGAGCGACCAGGCTGCGGTTGTTCCATCCTTCGACCGGCAGCCGGTAGGTCAGAACGAAGACCGTGGTGCGTTCCGCATTGAAGCGTTCGGCAACGTCCAGACCTTCATTCTGCACCGAGAGGAATTCGTACCCCCCGCCCGGGAAGGAGAGCAAAGCCGAGCCGTCTGGCCGCGCCGCTCGATAGACGTGAACCTCAGGGAAGGGGACGCCGCGGATCCAGAGCTCGCGGTTTGGCGCGGCGCCGTTCATGGTCCAGTTCGGGGCGATCTTCGTCTTCGGCGCGCCGGGCGGCTGGCCGGGCCAGAGCGGAAAGCGTTCCTTCGGTGGAAAGAACGGCGCTTCAGGGTCGTTGGCTGCCGGGGTTTGAGCAGCCGCGGTGCTGCCCGCGAGGAGCGCAATGCCGCTGCCGAGGAACGTCCTTCGTTCGATGTTCACGCTTACTCCCGTCGGTCCTGCTCTTGGCGAACGATTTTTCCGCCCTTCATCACCAGCCGAACATGCTCGACGGCAGACACGTCGCGCGTTGGGTCGCCGTCGACTGCGACAAGATCCGCAAGCACCCCTCGCTTCACTTCTCCCCGGTCGCTCAGGCGCAGGATGTTCGCGTTGCGGGAGGTCGCCGAGATCAGGACTTCGGGCGGAGACATTCCGGCCCGCTGCATTGCTTCCATCTCCAACCAGTTCTTGCCGTGCGTGAAGACGCCCACGTCGCCGCCCATGCAGATCGGCACGCCCGCCTTGATCGCCAGCTGGAAGGAGCGGCGGTTCTCCTGGACGCTCTCGGGCGCCGGCTCCTGGCCGTTCCAATGCTGGAAGTAGCGGGCGTAGGCTTCCGAAGCGCCAAGCGTTGGGCAGAGGGCGATGTGCTTGGCCGCCATGGCCTTGAACACGTCGGCCGTACCGCCGTAGCCGTGCTCGATCGTGTCGGCACCCGCGCGCACGCCGCGCATCATGCCTTCGGCAGTGGTCGCGTGGACGGCGACGAGGCGGCCCGCGTCGTGAGCAGCGGCGACGCCGGCATCGAGTTCGGCCTGAGACAAAGTGGGGCGGCTCGGTTCGCCCTTGCCCCAGTGGTAGTCGGCGTAAAATTTGACGATGTCGGCGCCGCCGGCGATCTGGTCGCGAACGGCGCGGATCGTCTCGTCGACACCCGCCACTTCCTGAGCGCCTTGCGGAACAGCTATCCCCGGTTCGAAGCCCTTGGGTCCGTATGCGCCGCGAGCGACGATCGCCTTGGTCGAGACGAGCAGCCGGGGGCCGGGGACGATGCCTTGGTCGATCGCCTGCTTCAGCCCGACATCGGCGAAGCCCGCGCCCTCGGTGCCGAGGTCGCGTTCGGTGGTGAAGCCTGCGTCCAGCGTCCGGTGAGCATGGACGACCGCGCGAGCCGTTCGCAGTGCGAGCGGTTCGTGCAGCACCTGATCGTCCCACAAGGTCTCGTTGTACGGATGCAGGAACAGGTGCGAGTGGCCCTCGATCATGCCCGGCATCAACGTGGTGCCGGGGAGCTCGATGACCCGCGCTCCCGGAGTGGAGATGTTCGGACCGACCGCTGCGATCTTGTCGCCGTCGACTAGCACGGACCAACCTTCGTGCGCGGCCGGGTTCACGCCGTCGAACACGCGAGCCGGATGCAAGACGACCGGTTCAGCTTGGGCCTGAGCCACAGCCGCGAAGCTTAGGACAGCGGTCATAAGGACCCGCAAAGTTACGGAAGTCACTCGAAGAGGCGCCTTTCTCACTGCCGGCGTCGCGGCAGGTAATCCGCGCGCCCCTTCCGAGATGAGTGCATCGGCGACATGGAACGCACAAGGGGCAGGTGGAGAGACCGCTTTATTAAACCGAATGGTTGACCATTCGACTGCAAGGGTCTAATTAAACCATATGGTTCAGGAACGACTCGACACGACCTTTCATGCGCTTGCCGATCCGACGCGACGGGGGATGCTCGCCAGCCTTGCGCTCGGCGAGAAGTCGATTGGCGAACTGGCCGAACCGTTCCAGATGAGTTTCGCCGGAGCTTCCAAGCACGTCCGCGTGCTGGAGGATGCAGGGCTCCTGTCCCGGCGCAAGTTGGGGCGGACGCACCTCATCAGTCTCAACGCGGAGCCGCTGGCCGAAGCGGAGCTTTGGCTGAAGCAGTGGGAGAAATTCTGGTCCGTGCGTCTCGACCGGCTGCAGGCGCTCGTCGAGGCGGACCAGGAGAAGCGCAGATGAGCGGCGCGATCGTCAGCCTAGTGCGTGACATCGCAGCTCCGGCGGAGAGGGTATTCGATGCCTGGCTCGATCCTGCCGCAGCGGCGCAGTTCCTCTTTGCGACACCTCAAGGCGAGATCGTCCGCTGCGACATCGATGCGCGGGTCGGCCGCCGTTTCCTTATTGTCGACCGGCGGGCGGACGGCGACGCGGAGCATCATGGTGAGTTCCTCGAGCTCGATCGGCCGCGGCGGATTGTCTTTCACTTCCGCGGACCGGGAACCGACGAGGGCGAGTGGTCGACGGTCTCGATCGACCTCGTGCCGAACGAGACCGGCTGTAACCTGACTCTCACGCACGAGATTCCTGAGAAATGGGCGTCTTATGCCGAGCCGGTGCGGCACGGCTGGACGATGATCCTCGATACGCTCTCGCGAAACATGGAGGCGAATGATGGGTGAAGCTGCAGCACAGATCAGGGTCCCGGTCGAAAAGACCGCGTCCGACACGATCCGCCTCGAGCGTTGGCTGAATGCACCGATGGAAACGGTGTGGCGCTATCTGACCGAAGCGGAATTGCGCCGGCAGTGGTTCATGGGCGGCACCGATGCACATGCCGTTGGCGAGTTCGAACTGCTCGTCGATCACGACAATCTCTCGAGCGACGACGTTCCTTACCCCGCGGATTACGCCAGCTCGAAGGGGAAGACCTTCTCCGAGAAGGTGATCAGGTTCGAACCGCCGCGGCTGCTCGAAACCACCTTTGCGGGCGGGAAGAATGGCGTGGTCACCTACGAACTGTTCCCTGACGGGGAGAAGACGCGGCTGGTGCTGACGCACAGCGGCATCACGAGCCCAACTGGCGCACAGGACTTCGGCGGCGGGTGGAACTCGCATCTCGAGGTGCTCGCGGAACTGCTTGCCGGCCGCAGGGTCCGGAACTTCTGGGATCTGCACTCGAGATCGCGCGAGGAAGTTCGCAAGGCACTGGAGGGCTGATGCATGTTCCCGCTTTGCGCATCGACGTTGGCGTGGCTGGCATTTGGCGGCGGGTCAGCGGTGAGCGTGGCTGCGCTTCTCGCCGGATTTCTTAGGAAAGGAACGGACGATGGCGGCGATCACGACAACTCACCCGCTCGGAACCGGTGACGATTGGCTCGCCGCCCGGCTCGAGTTGCTCAAGCCCGAGAAGGAGCTGACGCATCGGAGCGACGCGGTGGCGCGCCAGCGGCAGGAGCTGCCGTGGGTCAGGGTCGCAAAAGACTATCGGTTCGAAACCTGCTCGGGCGAGAAGAACTTGGCGGAGCTGTTTCACGGGCGCTCGCAGCTGCTCATCTATCATCTAATGTTTGGACCCGATTACGAGGCGGCATGCCCTTCCTGCTCGATGATCGCTGACGGCTTCAACGGTTTCTGGGAGCACCTTGCGCACCACGACGTGATGCTCGTGGCAGTCTCGCGCGCGCCTTTCGACAAGCTGCAGGCGTACAAGGATCGGATGGGCTGGAGCTTTCCGTGGGTCTCATCATTCGGGAGCGACTTCAATTACGACTATTTCGTTGGCCTGACGGAGGCGCAGCAGGATGCAGGATACGATTACAATTTCGAGAGCAAGCCGCCGCTCCTGCGCGATGCGCAGGGTGCGCCGCAGGGGCAAGCGGCTATGTGCGGCGTCGATCTCCGGACGTACCTGAAGGAATTGCCG
>Ga0308174_10001218_pt1 | contig 11770 bp, 12 predicted proteins | sample PhyPR2_FD_203894 | JGI IMG/M metagenome (GOLD analysis project Ga0308174, IMG submission 203894) | Soil microbial communities from UC Gill Tract Community Farm, Albany, California, United States - DLSLS.P.R2 | ecosystem: Environmental > Terrestrial > Soil > Agricultural land | place: USA...
CGACGTAGCGCTCGCCGGCCTTGTGGCAGAGCACGTAGGCGTGCGGTGCCGAGCCGTGGATCAGCCCCATCGTCACGCCGGAGTACGCAGGGTGGAGCACCGAGCCCTGGCCCTCTACGAACAGCACCTCGCCGCCCCGGCGCACGCCCTCGAGGACGAGCCGCTCGGCCGCGCCGGCGATGAAGTCCGCGACGACCGCGTCGACTGAGATGCCCCAGCCCGCGATCGCGATTCCCGTCTGGCCCGTCGGCACGAACTCGCTCTTCAGCCCGCGCCGCCGCGCCTCCCGGTCGAGCTCGAGCGCGACCGTCATCTTCCCGATCGCGCAGTCGGAGCCGACCATCAGGACAGTGGTCGCGCCGTGCGTCAGGTTCTCGCCCGTCGGCACGTTCAGCCCGGCGGGCGGCTTGCGGAGATCGCGCAGCTCGACGCCGTGCCCACGCGAGAGCTCCACCATCTCCTCGTCGGTCGAGAGGAACTCGTGCAGCCCGTTTTCGATGTCGAGGCCGGCGCGGACGCAGGCCTCGATCAGCTCGCGCCACGCGGGCGGGAAGCGGCCTCCCTGCGTCGCGACACCGACGAGTGCCACCGTCGGCTCGAAGCGGAGCGCCTCGTCGACTGTGCGGACGAGCGGGAACCCCTCGTACTCCTGCGCCTCGCCCTGCGAGTCGAGCACTGCGACGACCGACTCCGGGCTGTAGCGGATGACGCCGCGCGCGGTCTTGCCGTAGTGCGGGTCGCCCGACCTCCCTTCGGCGAGGACGAGCAGCCTACGCGGGCGCGACACCGAGCCCCGGCCGCTCGGACGGCAGCTGGACACCCTCGACGAACTCGACCCCCCGCCAGGGGTCGGAGGCGAGGAGCAGGTTGCCGTCGAGGTCGACGTGGTCCATCAGCGCCGCGACGTGCGCGCCGGCGGCGATGCCGAGCCCTGACTCGACCATGCACCCGAGCATCACGCCGAGGCCGAGAGCGCGCGCGGCGTGCACCATCCGCACCGCCTCGCGGATCCCGCCCGACTTCGCGAGCTTGATGTTGACCCCGTGGGCGCGCTCGGCGCACGAGGCGACGTCGGCGAGCGTGTGACAGTCCTCGTCGAGGTAGATCGGGATGCGGGTCCGCTCCTTCAGCTCCACGCCGCCGGGGTCGCCGGCGACGAGCGGCTGCTCGCAGTACTCGAGGCGCATCTGCGGGAGGTAGTCGAGCGCCTCGTCGAGCGTCCACGCCTCGTTGACGTCCGCCTGCACCGGCAGGTCGGTCATCTCCTGCACCGCCTCGACCCGAACGGCGTCGAGGCCGTCGCGGCCGCCGAGCTTCAGCTTCAGCCGTCGAAAGCCACGCTTGACGGCCTTCTCCGCGCGAAGCGCCATGTCGTCGGGATCGCCGAGCCAGATCGTGTACGACGTCGGGGGCCCGGCCCGGCGCAGGCCGAGCAGCTGGTGCACCGGCCGGCCGGTCAGCTTCCCCTGCAGGTCGTACAGCGCGGCGTCGAGTGCAGCGCGCGCCGCGTACTCGCCCGCCGGGAGGCGCTCGGCGATCTCGTCGAGCGCGAACGGGTCGTCGCCGAGCTCGACGTGCTCGAACCACGCGAGCGCCGAGCCCGCCGACTCGTCGTAGCGCTCGATCGGCGCCGCCTCGCCGAACCCGCTCGTCCCGCCGTGGCGGACCTCGACGTCGACGACCTCGACCTCGTCCTCCGATCCACGCGAGATCGTGAACGTCTCGGCGAGGTGAAGCGTCGCCTTCCGGGCGCTCAATTCCACGAGGGCTACACTAGGCAATCCCCGCGCCCGTAGCTCAGGGGATAGAGCGTTCGCCTCCGGAGCGAAAGGTCGCAGGTTCGATTCCTGCCGGGCGCATCCGGGCCCACGTAGCCAAGCCGAAACCCGCATGGTTACGTGGGTCAGGGGTGCTGCAGACGCCCCTCATGTCCCTGCGGTGCCCCCTGGGTGCCCCCCTGAAAAAGACGGGCCAGTCGTCCGCCTTTCCGTCGTAGGAACGGTTTATGCCGCGTCCAATTCTCATGGCGATCTGGCTGATCGTCGGGCCGCCCTCCCGCCTAGTACCGGGTTCTTACTGTTCGATCGCGATGGACGTCTTTCGTTCCTCCGAAGCCGTTGACCATCTGATCAGCGTCGCGCGATGCCCCATCATGGTCGATTGCCTCACTGGGCGTACGCCGGATCATCCGTGTGCGGACCTTGTGCTGTCCCAATGGCCGAAGGAAGTGCCCGTGGAGGCGCGAGCTCAAGCCTGGCCGCGGTGGCATCAGCTGCCGGAACCCTGGGCAGGGCATCTACGAACGGCCCCGCTCTTGTTCGTGGCCTCCAACCCGGGCTACGCCGGCAAGCCGATTCCTGTCGATGGTCTCGACGGACGAGCGTCCGACCACATCACGACCTGGGAGCGCGACGATTCTGAAATCACCCGACGTCGCATAACCGCCCTCGGGGACGCCGCGCTCAACGCCGTTCCCTACTGGCGCGACACGCACCCTCGAGCGGTTGAGGCTTTCGGGCGAGAGGTCAACCCCGGGGTCGATTACGCGCTCACCGAGGCGGCTCGATGCAAGTCGAAAGACGAAACAGTCGGCGTTGCATCCGCTCGGAACGTCTGTGCCCGGAACTACCTTCACGCAACGATCCTGTTGAGCGGCGCACGAGTCGTCCTCGGGATGGGCGTTCATGCCCGAGAGGCGCTTGGGCGCGTCCTCAAACCGTTAGACGACGGCAAAACCGACAACTTCTTCGAAACGGTCATTGGACCGCGGCGTTTCCTGGTCGGCCTGCTCCCCCATCCAGGTGCGCATATCCCAATCGAGAAGAAGACGCTCGCCTACAACCTTGAGAAGCGATAGCGCGACCGGATCGCAGACGCGCTTTCGACGCCCTGAGGCGACGCAACCGCCGAGCAAGGGCAGCCCCGCGCTCTCGACTTCCCATGGGCCGCCGCCGGTCAGCAGCGCAAGCGGTGCCCCCCTGGGTGCCCCCCTCGCCGCTAGAAAATCGCGATTAGCACGGAGGTTCGATTTCTGCCGGGCGCATCTCGCGACTATTCGTCGCGCGCGAGCTCGACCTCCGGAAGGTCGCGCACCTCGTCTTTCGACAGGCTGAGCCGGACGCCGTCGTCCACGCCGGTGACCGCGCCGATCGGAATCGCGACGTCCTTCTTGCCCCACAGATGCCCCTCTTCGAGCAGGACGTGGGTGACGCGGTGGTCGCGCGGGTCGACCACGAGCCCCTGGACGCGTCCGATCTCCCCGTCGGTCGCGTGGACGTGCTCGCCGCGGCGGACGTCGACCTCTCCCGCCGGAACGGTGTCGACGCTGACCTCGTGCGGCCCGGCGGCCGGGGCGCCCAGCCCCATCCCGTACGTCCCGCCGACTCCGAGGCCGAAGTAGGGCCAGGCGAGCATGTCGCCCTGCCCGTATCCCCATTCCCCGGGTGCGCCCTGCAGGAAGCGCGTCTCCTCGGCCGGCTCCAGAGCGCCGAGCTCGGACATGGAGCAACGCAACCGGATCTCGTGCCCGGCCGACTCCACGAGATCGACGGGAACGAGGCGGCTCGGCCCGCGCCCGTCGCGGGGCTCGACGACCAGGTGGGTGAGCGTCCGCGCGACCGGGTCGACGACGACGCGCCGAAGCTCACCGCAGTCGCCGTCGCTGCACGCGACGCTGCTCCCAACTGCGAACTCGCCGGCTGTGGCCATCGCGTTCGTTTCGACGCAACCCGACGCTCCTAAACCCTGCTCAGTGCCCGAACCGAATCCCCTCCGCACGGACTGCCGCGTTCAGCGTCTTCGTCGAAGCAGATAAAGCTGGTGAGCTCCGGTCTGCGGCCCGCGCGGCGGGGGTTCCGATCTTGCCCGACCGCTGCCACTTACGTGGTCGCCGCTCAGTCGTCGCCGAGGCGCAGGCCGCGGCTGAACGACAGCCCGACCGCGATGCACGTGAGAAACGCAGCGTCGGCGAGCACGGTCGTCGACGTGCCTGCGATGCCGACCAGGACTCCGCCGAGGACCGGCGCGACCGGAGTCGCCAGGTTGGTGAGCTGAATCGCACCGCTCACCGTCCTTCCCTGCAGGCGGTCGGGCGCGTTGGCGGAGATCGAGGCGAAGAGCAGCGAGGTGACCGCCGGCACCGGGAACACGGCGAGCGCGCCGAGGATCCCGACGAGATATGGCGAGCGCGCCGCGAGCAGCAGCAGCAGCACGAGCGCGGGGCTCATCCAGGCCGAACCGACGACAAGAGCGTAGGAGGGCAGGCTTCGCACGAGCTTCGGCGTCGCGAGCGCCCCGGCCGCGCCGCCGGCGGACATCAACGCGAACATCACTCCGAGCTCAGCCGGAGTCGCTCCCCGGTCCCGCACGAGCACGAGAATGACGAGGCTGAGCGACCCGTAGACGAGTGTCCCGAGCGCCTCCGAAACGAGCAGCGCGCGCAGGAACGGCCGCGCCCAGAGCCAGCGGACTCCGTCGAAGAGCCGCACCTGTTCTGTGCGCCGCTGCGGCTCGCCGGGGGTCGTCGAGCGGCGTGCGTACGGTGAGCACCGCTGCGAGCGAGAACAGGTACGAGATCGCGTCTGCGGCGAACGGCAGTGCACGACCGATCCCGAAGAGCGCGCCGCCGATCGGCGGCCCCATCACTCCGGGGAGCTGTGAGCGCGCGCCTGGTTGCGCGCCACCGCCTCGCGTCGCTGTTCGTGCGCGACGACGCGGCGGACTGCGGCCGACTCGGCCGGCCCGAACAGCACGCCGAGCGAACCTTCGACCACAGCCACCGCGAACACCTGAGCGAGCCAGAATCGTCCGAGGGCGAGCGAGACGGCGAGGCTCGTCGACGCGAGCGCACGGCCGAGGTCGCACGCCGCGAGCAGCCGACGTCGCGGCAGCCGATCGGCGAGCGCTCCCGCCGGCAGGCGGAGCACGAACGTCGTCCCGGCGAGCACGGTCCCGACGAGCCCCGCGTCGACCGCCGAGCCGGTTCCGATCAGGACGACCAGCGGGTAGGCGAACGACGAGATGCTAATCCCCAGGTTGGAGACCGCCTGGCCGGTCCACAGCGCGACGTAGTCGCGGTTGCGACCGAGCGGGAGCGCCGGCACGCTCACCGGCCTGGCCGTGAACTCCGCCACTCGTCCTCTGTCGGCAGCCTCCTCTTCTTCCGCGCCTCGACGACGCACTCCATATGGGCATGGCGGCGCTTCGAGACGTCGCCTTCCGGTGCGATCAGCGCGTGCGCGCTCGTCGCGTGCAGCATCCCGTCGCAGAGCGGGCAGACGTAGCTCGCCGCCTTCAGGTTCTGGGCCGGACGCATCGTCCACCAGCGCGGCTCCATGCGCCGACGATAGCTTCGCAGGCGGGAAACACGGGTAGAATGACGAATATGCCCGTGTTTCCCGTCCTCGAGGATCCGCTCAGTACCGATGCAAGGCCTGTGAATGCCCAGCCTGCCTCGCATTCGTCGAACGCGCACCCGGGACACGGCCATCGCCGTGCCGACGCCGCCTGCGGCGCCCGCTGAGCTCAGCGCAGCCGGCCTCACCTGGATCCACCTCGACAGCCCGCCGCTCGAGCACGCGCAGGAGCTGGCCGACCGCTTCGGCTGGCATCCGCTGGATGTCGAGGACGTCATGTCGAAGCGCCAGCGCCCGAAGGTCGACGACTACGCCGACGAGGGCTATCTCTTCGGCGTCCTCCACTTCCCGGTCTACGACCGTGCGATCCAGCGGCTGAACGCGGGCGAGCTCGACGTGTTCGTCGGGCCGGACTACCTCGTCACATTGCCAACCGTCGAGCTGCTGCCGGTCACGCGGCTCTTCCACCGCTGCCACGAGGACGAGCTCTTCCGCGAGCAGCTCTTCTCGCGCGGCTCCGGTCGTCTGCTGTACGAGCTGCTCGACGATCTCTTCGACTACTGCTTCCCGATCCTCGACAAGATCGGCTACAAGCTCGACTCGCTCGAGGACGACATCTTCGAAGGGCGTTCTCAGGAGGTCGTCCGCGACATCTCGAACGTCAAGCAGGAGATCATCAGCTACCGGAAGATCATCAAGCCGGAGCGCACCACGTTGCGCCTGCTCGAGCGGCACGTCGAGCGCTTCCTGCCGGAGGAGCTCGAGCTCTACTTCGAGGACATCGTCGACGCCGCCGAGCGCATCTGGGACATGCTCGACAACTACAAGGAAGTGATCGAGGCGCTCGAGACGACCAACGAGCAGATCGTCTCGCACCGCCAGAACGACGTGCTGAACGTCCTCACGATCATCTCGACGATCATGCTGCCGCTGTTCGTGATCACCGGCGTCTTCGGAATGAACGTCCACTTCCCCGGCGAGAACACGAGCACCGCGTTCTGGGTGATCACCGGCGCGATGGTCGCCTCGGTCATCGCGATGGTCTGGTACTTCCGCTTCAAGCGGTGGTGGTAGGGCCCTAGGCCGACCCCATGCCGAAGCCGCTCTGGGCGCCGTGGCGGCTCGAGTACGTCGAGCATGCCGACGAGCTCGACCGTTGCATCTTCTGCGAGCCCGAAGAGGAGCTGCTCGTCCACCGCGGCGAGCACGCGCTCGTCGTGATGAATAAGTTCCCCTACTCCTCCGGCCACCTCCTCGTCGCGCCGCGCCGCCACCTCGGCGACTACGGCGCGCTCTCGCCGGAAGAGGCGGGCGAGGTGCACGCGCTCGCCGCGCGCGGGATCGAGGCGCTTCGCACCGAGTACGGCCCGCACGGCTTCAACCTCGGCTGGAACATCGGCCGGGTCGCCGGCGCCGGGATCGAGGCCCACGTCCACCAGCACGTCGTCCCGCGGTGGAACGGCGACACGAGCTTCATGCCCGTCCTCGGCGACGTGAAGGTGCTTCCGGAACATCTGCTGCGGACCGCGGAGCGGCTGCGGCCGCACTTCGCTACAGCAGCGTGAAGCGGATCTCGGCGTAGGGGAACCAGCCGTCCTCGCGCGCGGTGGCGAACACGTTCGTCGAGCTCGCGAGCGCGTGTGCGGCGGCCGAGACGGTCTGCGGGTCGGCGGCGAGCTCCTCGTCACCCTCGACCCTCGTCGCCTCGACGAGCCCGTCATTGCTCCGCGCCATGGCGAGGAGCCTGGAAACGGCTTCGTCGTACGTCATCAAGCGGGCGATGGGGCTCGAACCCACGACCCTCAGCTTGGGAAAGAGACGAAACGTTCCCGCCGGGTCAGCCTGTGTCCACCCGCGTCAGCTTTCAACAGCCTACAACGCGCTGGCGCTGCCGTGGACTACCCCTCATTCCCGCCACGTCCCAGCCTGTCCCGTTAGATGTGCGTTAGACCGGCGCATTCCTTGCGACTGTGCCGCGGCCACATGCCTAAAGAGAAAAAGGTGAGACGACGGGCGGCCGGGCTCTCCGGACACGCTGGCATCCAGCGTCGTGAGTGGCGGCCGCCCCCGCCTCGCGTATTGCTGGCCTCGCACCGCAGTCCGAGGCCAGCAACCTGAGCCGCCCCTCGGACGGCCACCTTTCGATCAGCCGAACTCCGCTGCCGCGCAGCTCGGGCAGTAGAAGCCGAGCGCCGGCGGCTCGTCCAGTTCGGGATCATCGGTGCGGTACGCGCGCCAGCCGGCCCAGCGGAGGCCGCTCAGGCATCCGCACTCTTCGCAGCTCACGATGCGCGCTTCGCGCTCGTCCAGCCGTATCCCGGCTGCTCTGTCCCTCATCCCACTCGAAGCATGCGCACGCCGCTCGCCGGCGTCTACTGGCCGGAGGGTGCGGCTTCTACTGACCGGAGGGTGCTAACTCGAACGAGTGACAGCCTGCGGGCCGACGCCAGCCGCCCGTTCAGCGACGGTCGAGACAACATCGCGGTCGAGTGCGTCGGCTGGGACCCCGAGCCAGGCAATCAAGCGCCAGAGCCCCGGACATTCCAGGCGGCGGCGTGATTCGTCGCACGGTGGACCGCTCCGAGTTCGAACGCGCGGCTGACCGCACCAACTACCTCGTCTCCGATCCGGGGCGGCCGGCACCCGGCCAGAGCGGTCGACGGCTTCCACCTGGTCGACGGCGTTAGACGAACGTTAGATCGCGCGATCCGGCCGACAACGAAAATGCGGCGGGATCGGCATGGTTACATCAAGCGGGCGATGGGGCTCGAACCCACGACCCTCAGCTTGGGAAGCTGATGCTCTACCAACTGAGCTACGCCCGCGTCTACGCGCCAGTTTAGCGGCGCAAGGATCCGGCTCCTGCGGCATCTACATCTGTGCGGGGGAACAGGGAGACCGATGGCACGCGAGGGGCGGCTGAAGCCGCAGCAGCCGCCCCTCGCAGCTTTTCTAGGCCGGGACCGACGCGCCCTCGTAGACGTCGATGAACCGGAGATAGTTGCGCGCGATCTTCTCGACGGCCGCTTCGCGGTCGAAGCCGTCCGGGTCGGCCGCGTAGGCATTCACGGACTCGGCGAAGATCGACCGGCCGATCGCGAAGCCGATGTAGCCCTCGAGCCCGGCGCCGGCGCGAAGCCACTGGTCGACCTTCTCGTCGGAGGCGCCGCGGCCGAGGACGACGCACGACACGTGGTCGCGCCCCTCGCGCCGGGCGAGCTGCGCGATCTCGTTGCACGACTCGCGGTCGTCGATCCCCTCGATCTTCCAGATGTCCGCCTCGACGCCGCCGTTCTGCAGCTGGAGGATCGCCTCCATCATCAGCTGCGGGCGGAGCTCGGTGTCGTAGCGCTCCGTGCTGCCGCCGACCTGCTCGAGCTGCGCCTCCTCGGCCGGGACGAGCAGCTCGAACAGGAACTTGCGGTGATGCTCGTGCAGCCACTCGGAGAGGCGGCGCAGCTTCTCGATCTGGCGCTCGTTCATCGCCCGGTCGCCTTCCGGGTTGTAGCGGACGAGGACCTTCGAGAAGTCGGGGTCGAACTCCTCGATCTTCTCGCCGAACTGGTCGCCGTACTCGAAGTCGAACTCGTTCTGGCCGGACTTCTCGACCGGCATCGACAGGTTGTAGCCACCGGCTTTCGCCTCCCGCGCGACGTCCGGGCCGTACTGCGCGTCGACGAGCACGCCCGCGAACTGCTTTGGTGCGCCGAGCTCCACGGCGCGCTGGAAGCCCTGCCAGATCAGCGTCTTCGCGCCGGGCACCCGCTCCTTGTCGCCCACCATCTTCTCGAACGACCCGCGATGGTCGAACGCGAGGATGTACAGCCGGTCGTCGTAGCCCAGCTCGTCCAATCCGATCCCCATCAGTACTCCCTTCCCGTGAAATGCGTCAGCTTGCTCAAGTTGTGGCGCGCCTCGATGCGCCGGACGGTGCCGGAGCGCGACCTCATCACTAGCGAATCCGTGACGGCGCCGTCGCGGACGTAGCGCACGCCGGAGAGCAGTGCGCCGGTCGTGACGCCGGTTGCGGCGACGAAGACGTTGTCACTCTTCACGAGGTCGTCGGTCGTGAGCACGCGATCGAGCTCGTACCCGGCCGAGACGAGCGCATCCCGCTCCTCGTCGTTCCGCGGCCAGAGCTTTCCCTGCATGCCGCCGCCGAGGCACTTCAACGCGGAGGCCGAGATGACGCCCTCGGGCGTCCCGCCGACGCCGTAGAGGACGTCGACGCCGGTGCCCGGGCGTGCAGCGGCGATCGCGGGCGCGACGTCGCCGTCGCGGATCAGCGCGACGCGTGCACCTGCCTGGCGCAGCTCGCCGATCAGCTCGTCGTGCCGCTCCCGCTCGAGCACGGTGACGCGGATGTCGGTCACGCGCTTCCCCTTCGCCTTCGCGACCGCGTTCACGTTCTCGGTCGGCGTCGCGTCGATGTCGATCGCATCGACCGCGTCGGCGCCCACCGCGATCTTCTCCATGTACACCGCCGCCCCGGGAAAGAAGAGCGACCCGCGCTCCGAGGCGGCGATCACGGCGATCGAGTTCGGCTGGCCGAACGCACAGAGCCGCGTCCCCTCGAGCGGGTCGACGGCGACATCCACCTCGGGGCCGGTGCCGTCGCCGACGTCCTCGCCGTTGTAGAGCATCGGCGCCTCGTCCTTCTCGCCCTCGCCGATCACGACGACGCCGACCATGGAGACGGTGTCGAGCATCGAGCGCATCGCGTCGACCGCGGCCTGGTCGGCCGAGACCTTGTCACCGCGCCCGATCCAGCGGCCCGCGCCCATTGCCGCCGCCTCCGTGACGCGGACGAGCTCGAGCGCGAGGTTCCGGTCGGGAAGCGCAGATGCCGCCATCGGGATGGGATCCTAGAGTGAGCCGGTGCGCCTCGACTGGGAGATCGCGAAGCGCGGCTGGCGCCGCTACGCCGCCTATCCCTGGGCGACGGTCGCGGGCGCGTTCACGAACACGGTCTTCGGCTTCCTGCAGGCGTACATCCTGCTCGCCGTGTATCGCCACCGCGCGAACGTCGGCGGCTTCGACCAAGCGGACGCCGTCACGTACGTCTGGCTTGCGCAGTCGATGATCATGACCGTCTACATCTTCAGCTGGTGGGAGCTCGCCTGGCGGATCCGCGACGGGTCGATCGCCACGGATCTCGCCCGTCCGCTCGATCCGCAGCGCTACTGGCTTGCGTTCGACCTCGGCCGCGCGCCGTACCACTTCCTCTTCCGCGGGCTGCCGCCCTTCGTGATCGGCGCTCTCGTCTTCCAGCTGCACTGGCCTTCGCCGCTCGACGCGCTGGCGTTCGTCGTGAGCCTGACGCTCGCGGTCGTCGTCAGCTTCGGCTTCCGCTTCCTCTACAACTCCGCAGCCTTCTGGCTGCTCGACTTCCGGGGCATCGTGACGCTCTCGACCACGGTGGTCATCTTCTTCTCGGGGATGGCGATCCCGATCCGCTACTTCCCGCATGCGCTACGCGAGCTCTGTTACGCGCTGCCGTTCGCGGCCGTGATCCAGACACCGGTGGACGTGTGGCTCGGCAAGCGCTCGGGGCTCGATCTCGCCGGGGTGCTCGCACTCCAGGTCGTCTGGGCGCTCGCGCTGCTCGGGCTCGGCAAGCTCGCGCTCGGGCGGGCGACGCGCAAGCTGGTGATCCAGGGTGGTTGACGGGATCCTCGTCTGGCGGCGCCTCGTCGGCGCGCAGATCCGCTCGCAGCTCCAGTACCGCATGTCGTTCGCGCTCGACATGACCGGCACGTTCTGGATCTCGTTCATCGACTTCTTCGTCGTGCTGACGATCTTCCACAACGTGCCGCGGCTCGGCAGCTGGACGGTGCACGAGGTCGCCTTCCTGTACGCGCTGTCGGCGATCACGTTCGCGGTCACCGACCTGCTGATCGGCCACCTCGACCAGTTCCCGCAGAAGATTCGCGACGGCAACGTCGACATCGTCCTCGTGCGGCCGCGCGGGACGCTGCTGCAGATCGTCGCCTCAGACTTCGCGACCCGCCGCGTCGCACGGGTCCTTCAGGGCGTGATCGTGCTCGTCTACGCGCTGTCGGGTCTCCACATCCACTGGACGCCGGCACGCGAGGCGGTGCTGCTCGCGTCGCTCCCGAGTGCGGCCGTGATCTTCGGCTCGATCTGGGTGGTCGGCGCGTGCGTCGCGTTCTGGACGACCGACGGCGGCGAGTTCACGAACGCGTTCACCTACGGCGGCACGACCATGGCGCAGTACCCGTTCGACATCTACTCGGCCTGGCTGCGGCGGTTCCTCGGCTACTTCGTCCCGCTCGCGTTCGTCTGCTACTTCCCGGCGCTCTACGTGCTCGGGAAGCCCGACTTGCTGGGTGTGCCGCACTTCTTCGACTTCCTCTCCCCCGCCGTCGCCCTTGTCGCAGCGTGCATCGCCGGGT
>Ga0308174_10001219_pt1 | contig 11768 bp, 14 predicted proteins | sample PhyPR2_FD_203894 | JGI IMG/M metagenome (GOLD analysis project Ga0308174, IMG submission 203894) | Soil microbial communities from UC Gill Tract Community Farm, Albany, California, United States - DLSLS.P.R2 | ecosystem: Environmental > Terrestrial > Soil > Agricultural land | place: USA...
CGGCAGTTCCCGGGACCGGCCTCACTCGCGGGTTCGAGCCCCGTCACTCACCCCACGTGGAGAGGCCCCGGTCAGTTCGCTGACCGGGGCCTCTTCCATGTCCGCGGCACGGCCCCCCGTCAGCCCGGTGACGAACGCCCCGGAGGGTCCCGCTGGGTGCCCTCGGGTGCGCGGCCGCTCTCCCGGGCCCGCTCCGCCCCACCGGAGGCGGGTGTCCGCGGAGCCGGCACGTCCGGACCGGCAGCGTGCTCCGCGGGGCTGGCCGGCTGTGGGGCGGTGGCCGGGGGGCCGGCAGGCGCGGTGAGCCAGTTGGCGCTGAGGTAGGCGACGACGGCGGCGACGATGGTCAGCGGCATCACCGGGAAGCCGTCGGTACCGAGGAACAGCGTGGCCAGCAGGACCGCGGTCATCGGCAGCCGGAGCATGGCGGCGGTCATCGCGCCGATGCCCATCGCGGCGCCCGGTATCACCGCCAACCCGGGCAGGTGAGAGAGCGCGATGCCCCCGGCGGCGCCGAGGAACATGGCGGGGAAGGTCGGGCCACCGCGGAACCCGGCCAGCGCGGCGCTGTAGGCGAGCCCCTTGCACAGGACGAGCAGCACGAGGGCGCCGACGGTGTAGGTGCTGCTGTGAGTGAGCAACGTGGGCAGCGCGCTCTGCCCGGAGAAGAGCACGTCGGAGTCGGCGTGGCCGGTGGCCGCGGCGTAGCCGATGGCCAGGCCGGCGATCACCAACCCGAGCAGCACGGTCGCCGACACCGGATGGATCACGGCTCTGTCGCGCACGGCCACTGCCAGCCGCCGCAGCCCCACGCTGAGCGGCCCGGCGGCCAGGCCGACAACGATCGCCCAGCCGAACTCGGCGACGGTCGGCGTCCCGGCGGGCGGCAGGTCGGGCACTGCCAGGGAGAAGGTGCCGTACCCGGTCAGCGAGTCGAGACCCGTGAAGACCAGCGCGCCGATTCCGGCACCCAGCAACCCGGGCAGGAGCACGGCGGTGGCGAGCGCCCCGCCGATCGCCGAGGCCTCCAGCAGCAGGAACGCCCCCGCCAGCGGCGACCCGAGCAGGGTGCTGATGGCAGCGAAGCTGCCGGTCGCCGCGACCACGCCGGCCGCCCGCGGCGGCAGGTCGCGCCCGGCCAGCCGGACGGCGAGGTAGGCCAGCCCGCCGCCGAGCGCGATCAGCGGTGCCTCGGGCCCCACCACCGCGCCGAGCCCGACGCTGGCCAACGCGGCCAGCGTGATGCCCAGGAGCTCCGCCGGGGCAGGTGCCGGGCGGCCGGCCACGAACCCGTCGGCCGGGGATTCCCCGCCCCGCCCGGGCAGGTAGCGGACGGCCAGCCCGACGAGCAGCCCCGCCACCGCCAGCGGTCCCAGCGGCCACCAGGTCGGCGCGGAGGCGAACCCCAGAGCGCTGGGGAGATCGGTGAACGCCCACTGCTGCAGGAGCGCGGTCAGCTTCAGGAAGCCGAAGGCCGCAGCCGCGATCGGCACTCCCAACACCGCCGCCAGGACCAGCAGCCGCAGATAGGCCCGCGACCGCATCGCCGCGAGCGGCTGCGGCGCGGAGGCACCGTCTCCGGCCGGCGCGGGCGCATCACCGGGTGCTGCCACGAGACGACGGTCCCGGCCGGCGCGCGCAGCCCGCGTCACCCGCCGGGGGTGAAGCAGGGGCAGAGACACCCGCGGCCCGCCGGCTGCCACACAACCGCCGCGGGACGACACGAAAAGCATGTCGTTTCCGCGGCGCCCCCCAGCTACGGTCGCTCTTGTTCCGAAAACATCTACCCTAGGAATCGAAACTGTCCCGTCCGAGCCCAGAGACGGCCCGAGCCGCACAGTCGCCGGTTCGCTCGGTTGCCGGCTGGAGCGCGAAGTCCAGGTGATCAGATGCCGGTTCCCCCGTCACGCCCCCCGTCGGCGACTCCCTCGCTCGACGTTCACATCGACGTGACCGGAGGTGTCCTCTCCCTGTCCGGCGAGCTTCTCGCCGCGACCGTGCACCTGCTCGACGACGCGATCACGGCCGTGCTGCTGACCGACCGCCGGCACTGGCACGCCGACGTCACGGATCTGCTGGTCTGGGACACCGCCGGCCTCCGGGCGATCGCCGATGCCTACCGCAGGAGCCTGCAGCACGACTGCCGGATCACGCTGGTCGGCGCGCCCGCCGGCTTCCGGCGGACGCTCGAGTCCCTGTACCTCGATCACGACCTGTTCGGGGACGCCTCCGGCTGACCGGCGCCCCTCACATGCCGGTGACGATGCGCTGCAGGTCGGTTGCCATCCGGGTCGCTCCAGACGCGCCCCTCCCCCGGCCTCGGCGCGCGCGGACGACGCCGCCGGTGGGTTCCCAGCCGGGCGGTCGTGCCGGGCGGGACGCGTGTGACGGGTGCGGCGGACACGCTCGCGGCGGTACTGGCACGGTGGACGCCCGGTCCGGACTCTGTCAGGTATGACCAGCGTCTACGCGTACGGCACGGCCCACGCGGTCGTGATGGTCGGCTCCTACGGAGCGGACGGCCTGAAGCCGCGGCAGATCGGCCCCGCCCACGCGACGATCGGCCGGGTGAGCGGGCAGAGCCGGAAGGCGCTGTGTGGCGCCTACGTGTCGATCGACGAACAGCTCCCGTGGCCGCCCGAGGGGTACATCGACCAGCAGCTGTGCGACCAGTGCGCCACCCTGGCCGCGCTCTGACGCGGCCGGCCCTCGACGAGTTCGAGGAACAGCGCAATCGGCTGTTCGGCATCGCCTACCGGATGCTGGGCTCGGCCACGGACGCCGACGACGTGCTGCAGGACGCCTGGTTGCGCTGGCAGGGCCTCGAGCATGCGCGGGTGACCGACCCGTCGGCGTTCCTGGCCCGGACGGTCACCAACCTGTGCCTCACCGCGGTGACCTCGGCCCGTGCCCGCCGCGAGGTCTACGTCGGGCCGTGGCTGCCCGAGCCCGTGCTGACCGGGGGCTCCCTAGGTGCCGACCTCGGCCCGCTGGAGGACGCCGTGCAGCGGGAGAGCGTCTCGTTCGCGCTGCTCGCGCTGCTGGAGCGGCTGTCGCCGACCGAGCGCGCCGCCTACGTGCTGCGCGAGGCGTTCGCCTACAGCCCCCGGGAGGTTGCCGGGCTGATCGGCACCTCCGAGGCCAACGCCCGGCAGCTGCATTCGCGGGCCCGGCGGCACGTCGCCGGGGCGCCGTCGCAGCAGGTCGACGTCGCCCACTGGCAGGAGTTGGTCCTCCGCTTCCTGAGTGCCGCCCGCGACGGGGACCTGGCCGAGCTGGAGGCCCTGCTGGCCGCCGATGTCGTGGCGCGCGCCGACGGCGGCGGCATCGTCAACGCCGCCCGCCGCCCGGTGCAGGGCCGGGAGAACGTGGCCCGCTACGTCACCGGGGTCGTCACCCGCTTCACCGAGGGGCTCCTGCCGGCGTTCGTCGAGGTCAACGGCGCCCCGGCGGTGGTTGTCACCGACGGCGAGAACCTGCGTGGAGTCCTGATGCTGCACGTCGACGGCGAGCGGCTGACCGCACTCGACCTGGTCGTCAACCCGGAGAAGCTCGCCTACGCCCAGGGTCAGCTGTCACGGATCGCGTGCCTACCCGGTCTGAGTGGGTGAGGAAGGGAGAACTCATGACGACCACGCTGGTCACCGGCGCCACTGGCACCCTCGGCGCCCCCACCGTCACTCGCCTGCGCGCGGCCGGGCACCAGGTTCGCGCGCTCAGCCGGCGCAGCGGCCCCAGCCTGACGACCGGCGACCTGCTCACCGGAGCCGGCCTCGGGCGGGCGCTCGACGGCGTCGACACCGTCGTCCACCTGGCCACCGGCCCGCGCGGGAAGGGCGACGTCGATGCGGCCCGCACGCTGCTGCAGGCTGCCGCCGACGCCGGGGTGCGACACCTGGTGCTCATCTCCATCGTCGGGATCGACGACATCCCGCTGGGCTACTACCGGGACAAGGTGGTCATCGAGCGCCTGGTCCGGGAGTCGGGGCTGCCCTTCAGCCTGCTGCGGGCCACTCAGTTCCACTCCTTCGTGGAGGCGTTGTTCCTCGCGCAGCGCGTCCTTCCCGTCGTCGCAGCGCCAGCGTTCCCGCTGCAGCCGATCGCTGTCGAGGAGGTGGCCGATCGGCTGGTCGAGCTGGCCGGCGCCGCGCCGGCCGGCCGCGTCGCCGACATCGGGGGCCCGGAGCAGCAGAGCGTCCCGGACCTGGCCCGGCTGTGGGCGCGGGCCACCGGAACCCGGCGTCCGGTCGTGCCGCTGTCCCTGCCGGGGAAGCTGTTCGCCGCCTACCGGGCGGGCTCGGCGCTGGTTCCGGGGCCGGCGTACGGCCGGCAGACCTTCGGCGGCCATCTGGCCGCCCGCGCCGGGGCGCGCCGGTGAGAGCACTGCGGCCGGGCCTGGCGCTGCTCGCCGCGGTGGAGACCGTGCTCGGGCTGTGGACGCTGCTGTTTCCGGCGAGCTTCTACGCCGACGTGCCGACCGTCGGCCTCACCCCGCCGTTCAGCGAGCACCCCTTCCGCGACTTCGGCGGCGCCACCCTCGGGCTGGCCGTCGTCCTCACCGCCGCGGCCATCTGGACGGAGCGGCGGCTGGTCGTGGTCGCCCTGCTGGCCTACCTGGCGTTCGCGGCCCCGCATCTGGCCTTCCACCTCGGGCACCTGCACGGAGCCGATGCGCCGGCGGCCACCGCACTCCTCCTGGCTCTGGCGGGCTCAGTGGCGCTGCCGCTGGTGCTGCTCGCCGTCGTCGTGCGCCGCCGACCGACCGCTCAGCCTCCGGCCACCGACGGCAGCACCTGCACGACCGTGCCGTCGCGGACGGCGGTGTCCACCCCGGCCTGGAACCGCACGTCCTCCCCGTCGACGTAGACGTTGACGAACCGCCGGACGCCGCCCGTCTCGTCGCGGATCCGACGGGCCAGCAGCGGGTAGGAGGCCGCCAGGCTGTCGAGCAGACCGCCCACCGTCGCGCCGCGCGGCTCCACCTCGAGGTGCCGGACCCCGCCGGCGAGGTCGGCGAGGACCCCCGGCAGCACCACCTGGACGCTCACGGCGTCGGTCCGCTCATGGCAGCCGCGCCGCACGGACGGTGAGGACGTCGGGCAGGTGCTCGGCCACCAGGGCGAAGGTGTCGCCCTCGTCGGCGCTGGCGTACACGCAACCGTCGCGGGTGCCCAGGTAGATGCCGGTGCGCTCGGCCTCGTCGGCGCAGAACGCGTCGCGCAGCACCGCCGTCCACGAGCCGTCGGGCAGGCCGTTGCCCAGCTCGGTCCAGGTCTCGCCGGCGTCCCGCGTGCGGTGCACGCGCAGCTTCCCGTCGGGCGGCACCCGCTGCATGTCGGCCACCAGCGGCATCACCCAGGCCGTGCCGGGCGTGCGGGGGGACGCGACGATCGGGAACCCGAAGTCGGCCGGGAGCCCGCCGGCGATCGAGGACCACGAGACCCCCGCGTCGTCGGTGCGGAAGACGCCGAAGTGGTTCTGCGCGTACAACCGGTTCGGATCGGCGGCGTCGACCGCGACCTTGTGCACGCACTGCCCGTACTCGGGCAGCTCGCCGGGCATGAAGCTCGCGGTGATGCCCTTGTTGCGCGGGGTCCAGTCGGACGCCCCGTCCTCGCTGACGTAGACGCCGCCGGTGCTCATCGCGACGGTCACCCGCTGCGACGCCACGTCGGGCAGGACGGTGTGCACCGCCCCTCCCCCGCCACCCGGCTGCCAGTCCGGCCGGTGCGGGTGGTCCCAGAGCCCGCGGACGAGTTCGAAGGTGCAGCCCCCGTCGGCGCTGCGCCACAGCGAGTGCGGCTCGCACCCGGCCCAGACGACGTCGGGACGGTCGGCGGTGTCGGGACGGAGTTGCCAGACGCGGGCCAGGGCGGCCCCGGCGTCGTCGGGGAAGGTGATCGCGCCGTGGTCGGTCTCCTCCCACGTGACGCCCAGGTCGTCGGACCGCATGACCGTCGGGCCCCAGTGGCCGTACTGGACCCCGACGAGGATCCGGGGTGCCGGCCGGCGGGTGTCGATGGAGACGGCGGCGATCTCCTGCGCGAGCAGGTGGGGCCCGTCGAGCGTCCAGGTGCGGCGGTCGTCGTCGCTCCGCGCGAGCCAGAGCCCCTTGCGCGTACCGATGGCCAGCAGGTCGGTCATGTCTCGCCCCTCCGAAGTCGACAGCTCGACGTGGGAGCGACCGTAGAGCCAGGCGCCGACAGAATCACCGCCTGGCGGCGTGCTCCGGCGGCGGGCGGACGCCCCCACGGGAGGGCAGACCGCCGCGGGCGCCGGAACTCATCGGCGGGTGGCGCCCCCGCTCGGCTCGCCGGGGTCGACGACGCCGTCGCGCGGCTGGGCGGGGTACTCGGCGGTCCGGTCCACGGGGGTGCCCGCCCGCTCCGTGGAGACGTCGGGGGCCAGCTTCTCCGCCTTGGCCCGGAGCTCGTCGGCCGCCGCCCGGTCCTCGCCGGCGCGGGCGACGCGGTCCCGCGACTCCTGCTCGGCCAGCGCGGCCCGCTCCTGGGCCTCGGCCAGTTCCCGCCGGGCGCGGGCCGCCTCCTCCTCGGCGAGCGCGTGCTCCTTGTCGGCCCGCGCGCCGCGCACCTCCGCCTCGTGGAGGTGCTCGCGCGCCTGCTCCCGCTTGCGCGCTCGGCCCGCCCCCGAGCGCCGGGACAGCACGGCGGCCAGCAGCACGAGCAGCACCACCGCGACGACGACGATCAGCACGATCACCCAGGTGTCCATGCCGGTTCGGTGCCCGGAGAGCGCACGCGGAAACCCGGCGCCGGGTCAGGGCGCCGGGTCAGGCGCTCCGAGGCCTCACTTCAGGGCGCTGCCGGCCTGCCACGTCGACCACGGGATGGCCCAGTCGTAGATGTCGCCGTCCTTGGCCGAGAGCGTCGGGCCGACGGAGTTCTTGACCTCGACGACGTCGCCGGGGCGGGCGAAGCCGAAGAACCACGCGGCCCGCTCCGTGGAGAGGTTGATGCAGCCGTGGGACACATTGCTGCTGCCCTGCTGGCCGACCGACCACGGCGCCGCATGCACGAACTCGCCGTTGTTCGAGATGCGCACCGCGTACTCGACGTCGGCCCGGTAGCCGCCGGGGGCGTCGACGGCGAGACCGAAGGTGCTCGAGTCCATCGTGATCTTCCGGTAGGACTGCAGCACGACGTGGGCGCCGTTGCGGGTCGGGTTCTTCGAGCTGCCGGCGCTCATCGGGTAGGTCTGCACGAGCTTGCCGCTGTCGTAGACCGTGAGCGTGTGGGTGGCCGCGTCGGCGACGGAGACGTGCTTGGCGCCGACGTCGAAGGACACGCTGCGGTCCTTCTGCCCCCAGACGCCGTCGCCGAAGTCGACGCCGTAGAGGTTCGCGTCGAGCGTGACCTTGGTGTTCGGCGGCCAGTACTGCGACGGCCGGAAGTGCACCTCCCGGTCGTTGAGCCAGCTCCACACCCCGTCGGTCGGGTTGGAGCTGGTCACCTTCAGGTGCCGCTCGACGGCGGCGCGATCGGCCACGGGCTGGTCGAAGAAGACGCGGATCGGCATGCCGACCCCGACCGTCGTTCCCCCGAGCGGCCCCACCGACGGGGTCGAGAGGGTCGTCGGCGTGACCGTGGTGAACGTGCTCGACGCCCTCGCCTCCTCCTTGGCGGCGTTGGCGGCCTTCGCGGTGAGCGTGTACTTCGTGCCGTAGGCCAGCGGGGAGTCCGGCGTCCACACCTCGCTGCCGGGCGTGTCGGTGGACTGCTTCACCGCGCCGTGCACCGACGTGCCGCCGGCGTCGACGACGGTGACGTCGCCGAGCGTGCCTCCTGTGACCGAGATCTCCAGCGGAACGGTCGGCGGGACGTCGGCCGACCCGTCCTTCGGGAGGACCGTGACGTGCGCGGCGGGCGCCGAGGCGACCGAGTGCTGCCCGGACCCGCCGGCGTTGTCCCCGTTGCATGCGGTCAGCAACGCCAACGCTCCCGCGGCGATCACTGCGGCTGTCCGTCGCACCTGCTCCGACTCCCCTCGACCGATCCGCCACCGGGAAGGCCCGGAAGCGTGCATCGAGACAAGTGTCCACGCCAGAACGAGATCGCGCGGCCGCGCAGCGCCGGACACTCCCGGCCGGGCCGCGCGTGGGGGCCGTGGGGTCACTGGTATCGTTCTCCCTCGTTGCCCACACCGCGGGCGGCACGCGCCATTAGCTCAATTGGCAGAGCAGCTGACTCTTAATCAGCGGGTTCGGGGTTCGAGTCCCTGATGGCGCACCACGATCGACGACGCGGCTCCTTCCTGCGGGACGGGGCCGCTTCTCATTGCGGCGCGTCCCGCTCTCCTGAGGCCGGTCAGCGCCGCGGGTAGGCCGACAGCTCCCGTTCCCAGTCGGTCACCGCGTCGCGCAGCGCCCCCGTCGCCAGATGCAGCGTGACGTCGGCGTCCCGGTGACGCGAGGGCCGGCGGGCTCCGGTCGGGCCGCTCTCGTGCCCCAGGCGCACGCGCAGGACGACGTCCTCTCCGTCGTGCCGGCGCAGGGCGAAGCCCAGGTTCGGCTCGGTGAAGGTCAGCATCCCGTTCCGCCGCCGGCGGTAGCGCCGGATCCGGCCGCGCACGACCGCGTGCAGCCAGACCCCCAGCCGCCTCGCCTCCCACGTCGTCAGGATCGGCTCGGCGAACGACCAGGTGACGCCGTCGGCCGTTCGCGCGCGCCCCTCGACGACCAGCCAGTTCAGCTCCCACTCCGGATCCGCCTCGTCGGTGAGGTCGACGTCGGGGCACTCGTATCCGGCGATGCGCAGTTCGACCGAGGCTCCGTCGTCGGACGTCAGCAACATCGCGCTACCCGGTCCAGATGCCGGTGAGCGGCTTCGCGCCGGCGGCGGAGCCGATCGGCGCGAGCCCGTACATGTCCTCGAGCGTGCGCAGCACGCCGTAGTGGTCGGTCCGCTGGGCGCTCGGGCCCGGCTTCACCATCGGGCCCACCAGGAACGTCGCGATGTGGTTGGCGGCGGTGTCCTCGTCCTCGTCGAACGTGACCACCAGCAGGCTGTTGTGCGTGCGGGCCCAGCTCACGTACGCGGCCAGGTTGGTCTTCGCCCAGGCGTCCCCGGTCGCGACCGGGCAGTCGTGCATGTCGTGGCACAGGTTCGGCACGACGAACGAGACCGTCGGCAGGGTGGAGAAGTCGTGCGGCAGCGCCGTGTAGGGCTGGTTCACCGACGGGGGCAGTGCCGGGAAGTCGACCCACGGGTTGTGTTTGCGGGCGTAGGTCGTCCCACCGCCGCAGACCGTGGACCCGGCGACGGGCAGGTTCTCGGAGTACCCGGTGAACGTGCGCCCCGCCGCCAGCAGCTGCGAGCCGAGGTTGGGGGCGCCGAACGACTGCGGGCACGAGTCGTCGGTGACGCCCTGCGTGGAGCCGGAGAACAGCGCGAGGTAGTTCGGCTGGCTCGGGTGCGCCACGCCGTGCGCGTCGGTGAGCGTGGCACCCGAGGTCGCCAGCGAGTTCAGGTACGGCGCCTCCGGCGAACCGAGCACGCTGCTGCTGCTCTTGTTCTCGAAGATCACGACCATGACGTGGTCGGGCCGCGGCAGTGCGGCCGCGGACGAGGCCGGCGCCGACGTGGGGGCGACCGCCGCGGACGTGCCGGACGCCGACGTGCCGGACGCCGACGACGCGGGCTGCGCGGAACCGGCCCCCTGCGTGCCCGACGAGCACCCCGCCACCGTCAGGGCGAGCACCAGCAGACCGGCAGCTCCCCGGAGCTTCGACATTCCCACCGCGCGAGTGTCCACCTCGTTCCTGGAAGCAGGGCGCCTCGCGCAGCGTTGCGCGGTGCGTGACCAGCGCGACCGACCAGGACCGCCGGGTCGACGTCGTCGTCATCGGCGCCGGCCAGGCCGGGTTGAGCACCGCATGGGCGCTGGCCCGCCAGGGCTTCGCGCCGTCCACGGGCTTCGTCGTCCTCGACGGGAACCTCCGGCCGGGCGGCGCCTGGCAGCACCGCTGGCCCTCCCTGACCGTCGGCACCACCCACCGCGTGCACGACCTGCCCGGCCGGCCGTTCGAACCCGGGCCCGACGACCGCCGCGCCGCCGACGTCGTCCCCGCCTACTTCGCCGACTACGAGCGCCGCTTCCACCTCCCGGTTCTCCGGCCCGTGCACGTCTCGGCCGTCTCCCGCGCCGACGACGGCCGCTTCGTCGTCACCACCGATCGCGGCGACTGGACCGCGCGGGCGATCGTCAACGCCACCGGCACCTGGACCCGCCCGTTCGTGCCCCGCTACCCCGGTCAGGAGCTGTTCGCCGGCCGCCAGCTGCACACCGTCGACTACCGGGGCGCTGCCGAATTCGCAGGCAGGCACGTGGTCGTGGTCGGCGGCGGGGCGTCCGCCACGCAGTTGCTCGGCGAGATCTCCCGGGTCGCGAGCACCACCTGGGTCACCCGCCGTCCGCCGGTCTGGCGCGAGGGCCCGTTCGACGAGGACGCCGGACGCCGCGCCGTCGCCCTGGTCGAGGACGCCGTCCGCGCGGGCCGGCGCCCCGGCAGCGTCGTCGGCGTCACCGGCCTGCTGGTGTCCACCCCCTACATCCGCGACGCCCTGGACAGGGGAGTCCTGGAGCGGCTGCCGATGTTCGACCGCATCACCGCCGACGGCGTGGCCTGGGACGACGGCCGGTTCGTGGCCGCCGACGTGATCCTGTGGGCGACCGGCTTCCGGGCCGCGGTCGGCCACCTGGCGCCGCTCCGCCTGCGCGGCCCGGGCGGCGGCATCCGGATGGACGGCACGGCCGTCGCCGGGGAACCGCTCGTCCACCTCGTCGGTTACGGCCCCTCGGCCAGCACGATCGGGGCGAACCGGGCCGGACAGGCCGCGGCCCGCGCGCTGCGCCGGCTGCTGGAGCCGGCCGAGCGCGCTGCCTAGCTGACGACCTTCCAGGCGGCCAGTGCGAAGAGCACGCCGAGCGCGTTGGTGGCCCAGTGCATGCCCGCGCTGGCCAGCACGCTGCCGCTGCGCCGGCGCAGCTCGCCGGCCACGACGCCGCCGATCGCGGTGAACAGCACGGTGCCGCCGACGACCATGGCCGTGGCCAGCGGGCCCGGGGGGACGACGCCGCTGATGCCGCCGCGGCCCACGTCACCGAGCGCGGGCAGCACGTGCCACAGCCCGAAGAGTGCGGAGGAGACCAGCACGGCCTTCCACGCGGTCATGTGCCGGTGCAGCATGCCCCACAGCACCGACCGGAAGGCGATCTCCTCGAGCAGGATCGTGCCGACCGGGATGATCACGAACGCCGTGAGCAGCGCTTCGGAGGGGCCCAGGTGGTACCGGGCGTCCAGGAAGAACGATCGCGTCATCGGCAGCAACAGGCCCACCGCGTAGACGCCGCCCACGGTGGCGATGGCGCCCAGACCCCACAGGCCGCCGGAGCGCAGCCGCTGCCGGCTCAGGCCCATCTGGTGCCAGCTCAGGCCGCTCGCCCGCCCGAAGGCGACCAGGGCGGGGGCGGCCGCGAGGCTGAGCCACAGGGTGCCCGGCGGCAGCACGTGGCGCGCGATGTTCAGCGCGGCGAGGGCGCCCACCACCACGACGGTGCCGGCGACCGCGGCCCGGCGGCGGAAGGTCTCGGACCGGAATCTCGAGGCGCTCCTCCCCCACCGGAGGGGCAGTGCAGGGCTTGTCACCACCCCGACGGTAGGCGCGACTTCTGTGCTGCGCCTGTGCGCGGGTCGACGTCCGGCATCACTGCAGGAAGGCGGCCCGTGCGCGGGCGGTGTCCGCCGCCGT
>Ga0308174_10001221_pt1 | contig 11764 bp, 11 predicted proteins | sample PhyPR2_FD_203894 | JGI IMG/M metagenome (GOLD analysis project Ga0308174, IMG submission 203894) | Soil microbial communities from UC Gill Tract Community Farm, Albany, California, United States - DLSLS.P.R2 | ecosystem: Environmental > Terrestrial > Soil > Agricultural land | place: USA...
TCGCCTGACCGGTCGTGCGGTCCTGGGTGCGCCGGCGCACCCTGGACCGCACGCGGCGCTCCCTCGAGCAGTGGCTCTGTGGCTCGATCGGTGGCTCAGTGGAAGCTGCCGAGCCCCTCGCGCTCGAGCAGCATCGTGAGCCCGCCGTTCCAGAACGAGAAGCCGGCGCCGGTGATCATCGCGAGGTCGAGGTCCTCGGCGGCGGCGACGACGCCCTCGTCCAGCATCCGCCGGGCTTCGTCGGCCAGCGCCGTCAGCACACGGGTGCGGACCTCCTCGGCCGACAGCTCCACCGGGTCCGCCGGCTTCTCGAGCATCGCCTCGACCTCGGGGTCGATGCTGCCGTCGGGGCCGTAGTACGACGCCTTGCGGGCCGCGACCACGCGCTCGAGGGCGGGGGAGACGTAGAACCGGTCCGGGAAGGCACGGTGCAGCGTCTCGTTGTTGTGCAGCGCGATCGCGGGGCCGACCAGGGAGAGGAGCTGATGAGGCGGCATCGGAGCCACGCCCGCGAACGCGCCGTCCACCACCGGCACCGGCGTCCCCTCGTCGACGATGCGGCCGACCTCGCCCATGAACCGGCCGAGCAGCCGGTTCACGATGAACGAGGGGCTGTCCTGCACCAGGATCGTCGTCTTCTTCAGTGCCTTTCCGGTGGCGAAGGCCGTGGCGAGGGTCGCGTCGTCGGTCCGCTCACCCCGCACGACCTCGAGCAGCGGCATCACCGCGACCGGGTTGAAGAAGTGGAACCCGACGACCCGCTCGGGGTGCTCGAGGCCGGCGGCCATCTCGGTGATCGACAGCGAGGAGGTGTTCGTGGCCAGCACGCACTCGGGCGACACGGCCCTCTCGACGTCGGCGAAGACCTGCTTCTTGACCGACATCTCCTCGAAGACCGCCTCGATGACGAAGTCCGCGTCGGCGAACACCTCGCCCTTGTCGACGGCGCCCGAGACGAGGGCCTTGTGCCGGTTCGCCTTGTCCTGGCCGATCCGGCCCTTGGCGAGCAGCTTGTCGATCTCGGTGTGCACGTAGGCCACGCCCTTGTCGACGCGCTCCCGGTCGAGGTCGGTCAGCACGACCGGCACCTCGAGGCGGCGCACGAAGAGCAGCGCCAGCTGCGACGCCATCAGACCGGCGCCGACGATGCCGACCTTCGTCACCGGGCGGGCCAGCGACCGGTCCGGTGCCCCCGCGGGTCGCTTGGCCCGCTTCTGGACCAGGTCGAAGGCGTAGAGGGAGGCGATCAGCTCGGGGGTTCCCGACATCTGCTCGAGGGCGTCGTCCTCCGCGGCGAAGGCCTCGTCGCGGGACGCCGTCCGGGCGGCCGCGATCAGCTCGACCGCCTTCCGGGCGGCCGGGCTGGCGTCACCGGTGCGGGACCGCACCAGCCGCTCGGCGCGCGCGACGGCGTCGTCCCACGCCTGGCCCCGGTCGACCTCGGGCCGCTCCACCGTGACCGCGCCGCTCAGCACGTCGGCCGCCCACAGCAGCGACCGCTCGAGGTAGTCGGCGCCGGAGAACATCGCGTCGGCCAGCCCGAGCTCGTACGCCGCGGCCCCGGTGAGCGTCTTGCCGTTGTTGAGCGGGTTCTCGAGGATGACGGTGACAGCCTTGTCGGCGCCCACGAGGTTCGGCACCAGGTAGGCGCCGCCCCAGCCGGGGACCAGCCCGAGCATGACCTCGGGCAGGCCGAGGGCGGGCGCGCTGTCCATGACCGTGCGGTAGGTGCAGTGCAGCGCGACCTCGAGGCCACCACCGAGGGCGAGGCCGTTGATGAACCCGAACGACGGCTTCCCGCCCTCGGCCGCCTCCTGGCCCAGCTTGCCGAAGACCGCGTGGCCGAGCTCCGCGACCACGCGCACGCCGTCGGGACCGCCACCCGCGACCGACGTGAGGTCGGCGCCCGCGGCCAGGATGAACGGCTTGCCGGTCACGCCGATCGCGGTGACCTCGTCGTCGGCGAGCGCCGCGTCGATCGCCGCGTTGAGGGCCAGCAGCGAGCGCGGCCCGAACGTGTTCGGCTTGGTGTGGTCCTCGCCGTTGTCGAGGGTGATCAGGCCCATCACCGCGGGCGTCGCGCCGGGCGCCGCGGGCAGCGTGACCTTGCGCAGGTGCGCCCGGGTCACCCGCTCGGCGTCGGAGGAGATCTCCTCGGCGCGCGTCAACAGCTTCGTCAGGTCGGTCATCGGGCTGCTCCCTCGTTCGCCTCGGTCCAGTGCGGGTTCTCCCAGATCACCGTGCCGCCCATGCCGATGCCGATGCACATCGTCGTCAGGCCGTACCGGACCTCGGGGTGCTCCTCGAAGGAGCGGGCGAGCTGCGTCATCAGCCGCACGCCGGACGAGGCCAGCGGGTGGCCCACGGCGATCGCGCCGCCGAAGGGGTTGACGCGGACGTCGTCGTCGGCGATGCCGAAGTGCTCGAGGAACGCGAGCACCTGCACGGCGAACGCCTCGTTGACCTCGAACAGCCCGATGTCGTCGATGGTGAGGTCGGCCTTCGCCAGCGCCTTCTCGGTGGCCGGGATCGGGCCGGCGCCCATCACCTCGGGCTCGACGCCGACGAAGCCGAACGTGACGAGCCGCATCCGGACCGGCAACCCGAGCTCGCGCGCGGTCTCCTCGTCGGCCAGCAGCGCGGCGGTCGCACCGTCGTTGATGCCCGCGGCGTTGCCGGCCGTCACCTTGCCGTGGGCGCGGAACGGCGTCTTCAGCGTCGCCAGCGACTCCATGGTCGTCCCGGGGCGCATCGGCTCGTCCGTGGTCGCGAGCCCCCAGCCCTGCTCGGCCGACCGGGTCGCGACCGGCACCAGGTCCGGCTGCAGCCTCCCGGCGTCGTACGCGGCCTTCGTCCTCTGCTGCGAGAGCACGGCGTAGGCGTCGACGCGCTCCTTGGTGATCGTCGGGTAGCGGTCGTGCAGGTTCTCCGCCGTCTTGCCCATCACGAGCGCGTCGGGGTTCACGATCCGCTCCGAGAGGATCCGCGGGTTCGGGTCGACGCCCTCGCCCATCGGGTGGCGGCCCATGTGCTCGACGCCGCCGGCGATGGCGACGTCGTAGGCACCGAACGCGATGCCGGAGGCGGTCGTCGTGACCGCGGTCATCGCGCCGGCGCACATCCGGTCGATCGCGTAGCCGGGGACGCTCTGCGGGAGCCCGGACAGCAGCGCGGCGGTGCGGCCGATGGTGAGGCCCTGGTCGCCGATCTGCGTGGTCGCCGCGATCGCGACCTCGTCCACCCGCTCCGGCGGGAGGGACGGGTTGCGGCGGAGCAGGTCGCGGATGCACTTGACGACGAGGTCGTCCGCGCGGGTCTCGGCGTACTGGCCCTTGGCCTTGCCGAACGGGGTGCGCACGCCGTCCACGAAGACGACCTCACGCACCTGACGGGCTTTGCTCATGGGAGACGGCTCTCCTTGGTCACTCGGTCACGGCTCTCGGGATCGGGTGCCGAGGTTACTACCCGGTAATAACCGCCGTCGCGCCCCGGGGGTGTGACCTGTCCCTCGTGCCCTCGCGGCAGCGCTGGCGCGCACGGGGCGCCCGCGGCTCACTAGGGTGGGGAGCATGCCCGACCGCCTGGTCCACATCGTCGACGACGTGCCCGAGCTCGACCAGACGGGCGCCGTCACGATGGTGATGGTGCTCGACGGCTTCCTCGACGCCGGCAACGCGACGAGCCGAGCCGCCCAGCACCTCGTCGACCTGTCCGAGAGCCGGGTCGTCGCGACGTTCGACGTCGACGAGCTCCACGACTACCGGGCCCGTCGGCCGCCGATGTCGTTCATCCGCGACCACTACGCCGCCTACGACGCCCCGCGGCTGGTCGTCCGGCTGCTGGAGGACACCGGCGGGACGCCGTACCTCCTGCTGCACGGGCCGGAGCCCGACACGCGTTGGGAGGCGTTCTGCGGCGCGGTGCGCGAGGTCGTCGAGCGGTTCGACGTCGGCCGCGTGGTCGGCATGGGATCGGTCCCGATGGCCGTGCCGCACACCCGCCCGATCGCGATCACCCACCACGCGAACAACCCGGCGCTGCTCACCGGCGAGAGCCCGTGGCGGGGCGAGCTGCGGATCCCCAGCAGCGCGCAGGCGCTCGTGGAGCTGCGGCTGGGGGAGTGGGGCCACGACATGACGGGGTTCGTGGCGCACGTGCCGCACTACCTGGCGCAGATGGACTACCCGCGTGCCGCGGCCGCCCTGCTCGAGCAGGTGGAGCTCGCCGGCCGGCTGACGATCGACCTCTCCGGCCTGCTCGCCGAGGCCGAGGACCGGGAGGCCGAGGTCGCCCGCTACCTCGCCGCGAACGGGGAGGTGCGCGAGGTGGTGGAGGCTCTGGAGCGGCAGTACGACGCCTTCGAGCGCTCCGAGGAGAGCGGGTCGAACCTGCTGGCCGGTGACCAGCGGCTCCCGACGGGCGAGGAGCTCGGCAAGGAGTTCGAGCGGTTCCTCGCCGGCCTGGACGGGCCGGACGCCGGTGACGGCTCGGGTGGCTCGGGTGGCTCCGGTGGCTCCGGTGGCTCCGGTGACGATCCGGACCAGCCCCGGAGCGGCGCCTGATGCCACGGGACGCGGACGAGCTCGTCGCGCTGCTCGACCTCGAGACGATCGACGACAACCTGTTCCGCGGCGCGCAGATGCCGACCACCCGGCCGGTCGTGTTCGGCGGGCAGGTGGCGGCCCAGTCGCTGGTGGCCGCGTCGCGCACGGTCGCGGAGCCGTTCACGGTGCACTCGCTGCACTCCTACTTCCTGCAGCCCGGCGACCCCTCCACGCCGACGATCTACGACGTCGAGAACCTCCGCGACGGCCGGTCGTTCGTGACCCGGCGGGTGACGGCGCAGCAGCACGGGCGGCCGATCTACACGCAGACGCTGAACTTCCACCGGAGCGAGCCCGGCTACGACCACCGGGAGCCGATGCCCGTCGCTCCGGACCCCGACGACCCGGCGTGCCGGCCGGTGCGCCGCGGGTCCGCCGAGGAGCGCCACGCGGACCAGTGGGAGGTCGCCGACATCCGGCTCGTCGGCACGTCGGCCGAGGGGTCGCTCGAGGACGACGCGTCCCGGCCGGCGCGCCAGCGGGTCTGGCTGCGAGTGTCGTCGACCCTGCCCGACGACCCGTTCTGGCACCGGGCCGCGTTCACCTACCTCTCCGACATGACGCTGATCGGTGCGGCCCTCGCTCCGCACGGCGTCTCCCTCGGCTCCGGGGACGTGTTCGCCGCCTCCCTCGACCACGCGGTGTGGTTCCACCGGGCGTTCCGGGCCGACGAGTGGTGGCTCTACGACCAGGTCTCGCCGGCCGCGCGCGGCGGCCGGGGGCTGGTCCTCGGGCGCGTGTTCTCGCGCAGCGGCGAGCTGGTGGCCTCCGTGGCCCAGGAGGCGGTCGTGCGCGAGCGGAGGGACACGCGATGAGCGCCGTGGACCCGCACCCGCTGACCGCGACCGAGGAGCTGGTGGCGCTGCTCGACGTCGAGCGGCTCGACGTCGACCTGTTCCGCGGGCGCCAGCCGGAGTCGGTGCGTGCCCGCGTGTACGGCGGGCAGGTCGCCGCGCAGGCGCTGATCGCCGGGATCCGGACCGTCGACCCGGCGTACACCGTGCACTCGCTCCACTCCTACTTCCTGCTCCCGGGCGACTACACGGTGCCGATCGTGTACGACGTCGAGCGGGTCCGCGACGGGCGCTCGTTCGTGACCCGGCGGGTCGTCGCGCGGCAGCACGGGCGGCCCATCTACTACCAGACGCAGGACTTCCAGCGGCCCGAGGACGGGTTCGAGCACCAGGACGCGATGCCGACCGTGGCGGAGCCGGAGAGCGGCCTCGACCTGCTCGCGCTGATGAGCCGCGGTGGCGACACCGAGGCCGAGGCGCTCGGCAAGGAGTGGGCCGCGCTCGACCTCCGCTGGCTCGGCGACACCCGGCGCGGCGTGGAGCCGGACCACGGGCACGTGTCGCAGGCCCGGATGTGGGTGCGGCTGCGCGAGGGGCTGCCCGACGACCCCGCCGTGCACGTCGCCGCGTTCACCTACGCCAGCGACGTCAGCCTGCTCGGCGCGACCCTCGCCGTCCACGACGGCAACCCGGCCAACACGCAGATGGCGTCCCTCGACCACACGCTCTGGTTCCACCAGCCGTTCCGCGCCGACGACTGGTGGCTCTACGACCAGTGGTCGCCCTCCGCCCAGGGTGCCCGGGGTCTCGCGTTCGGCCGGATCTTCACCCGCTCGGGCGCCCTGGTCGCCACCGCCGCCCAGGAGGGCCTGATCCGCCCCCGCAGCTGAGAAGGCCGAGCCGGCGTGAGTTGTACGCGCAGCGGGCTCGAGTCGGCGCGAGTGGTACGGCTCAGGGGCTCGAGTCGGCACGAGTGGTACGCGCCGTGCATAGGGGCCGACAGGACGGGTACACGGCTGGTATGTCGAACACAGATTCGAACCGTCCGCTGGGCGCTCCGGAGCCCGAGACCGCCAACGCCGCCGCGAAGGATCCCGAGGAGTGGGTCACCGGCGACGAGCCGATGACCGCCGCCCAGCGCAGCTACCTCGACACGCTGGCCCGGGAGGCAGGGGAGCAGCTCGACCCCGGCATGACCAAGGCCCAGGCCTCGGAGCACATCGAACGGCTGCAGGAGAAGACCGGGCGCGGTCAGTAGGCACGGTGGGGTACGAGACGCGCCGACTCGGCGGGCTCAGGAGCCGGTGAGGTCGGCCTGGATGTCCTCGAGGGACCGGCCGCGGGTCCCGGGCACCCGGAGCGCGAAGAGGCTGATGGACAGCACGGCGAGGGCGGCGTAGAGGAAGAAGACGCCCTGCCGGGTGATCCACCCGCTCAGGCGGAGTGCCCGGTACGCGGGGTGTACATGCGCCCGCGCACGCAAGTTGTGCGACGAGCTCCTCCATGGATCCCCGGCGTGGCCCGCTCAGAGGTTGCGGGTCCGACCCGCCAGGTGCGGGGCGCCGGATCCCGGCGAGCTGAGCGAGAACGCATAGCCGTCGTCGAGGCGCCTGGAGCCGAACGCGACCCGCCCGGGCAGCAGGATCGGCTTCTTGAACGCCACGTCGACCGTGACCGCGTCGGCGAGCCGGTTCTCGAGTGCGCCCACGCAGCGGGCCATCGACCACATCCCGTGGGCGATGTGGCGGCGGAAGCCGAACGCCTTGGCGGTCAGCGGGTGGAGGTGGATCGGGTTGTGGTCGCCGGACACGGCGGCGTACCGCCTGCCGAGGTCTCCCGCCAGGTCCCACACGGTGCCGGTCGGTGGGGCCTCGGGGAACGAGGGCGCGCCGCCGCCCGACGACCCGGAGCCGTCGTCACCGCCGCGCCGCAGGAACGCCGACGTCTCCTCCCACACCGGCTCGCCGGACGAGTGCACGGTCGTCACCATGTCGAAGACCCGGCCCTTCGGGTGCGGCCGGAGGTTCTCGGCGCGGGCGACGACCTGCAGCCGCTCGTCCAGTCGGATCGGCCGGTGCTGGGTGATCGAGTTGCCGATGTGCACCGTCCCGATGGCCGGGAACGGGAACGACCGGTCGGTCATGATCTCCATGTGCAGCCCGAACGCCAGCAGGTGCGGGTAAGGCAGCGGCAGCGTGTCCTTGAGCGGGAACCCGCAGAGGGAGGCGTACGCCGCCACGTGGTCGGCCTCGACCGGCACGTCGTGGCGCGTCAGCGTCAGTGCGGGCAGGTCGCCGCCGGTCCTGCGGACGCCGGGCAGCAGGTTGACGCCCGGGACCACCGGCAGGGCGGCCTTCAGCAACGGGGGCATGCCGGCCACGTCAGGCTCCGAGCATCATCTGGCCGCAGACCCGGACGACGTTGCCGTTGACGGCGGTGGAACCGGGGCTGGCGTACCAGGCGATGGTCTCGGCGACGTCGACGGGGAGGCCGCCCTGGGCCATCGCGTTGAGCCGCTGGCCGACCTCGCGGGTGGCGAACGGCACGGCCGCGGTCATCTGCGTGATGATGAAGCCCGGTGCCACCGCGTTGACGGTGATGCCCCGGTCGAGCTCGTCGGCGAGCGAGTCCACGAGGCCGATGACGCCCGCCTTGGACGCTGCGTAGTTGGTCTGGCCCACGTTGCCGGCGATGCCCGCGATCGAGGCCACGCCGATGATCGAGCCGTTGTCGTTGATGACGCCCTGGTCGAGCAGCTCGCGGGTGATCCGCTCCGGCGCGGTGAGGTTGACCGCGATGACCTGCTCGAACCGATCGCCCTTCTCCGAGGAGGCGGCCATGTTCGCCAGCTTGCGGTCCCGCGTGATGCCGGCGTTGTGCACCACGACGTCGACGCCCCCGTGCTTCTCCTTGAGGTGCCGGGCGATGCGCTGCGGCGCGTCCTTGGCGGTGATGTCCAGCAGCAGGTGGTCGCCGCCGATCTCCTTCATCACCGACTGCAGCTCCTCGGCCGCCTGCGGCACGTCGACGCCGACGACCGTCGCGCCGTCGCGGTGGAGCACCCGGGCGATCTGCTCACCGATGCCGCGGCTGGCGCCCGTGACGATGGCCACGCGGCCCTCCAGCGGGTGCAACCAGTCGTCCACCGGGCCGGAGGTCGTGGCGCCGTGAGCACCGATCCGGATCACCTGGCCGGACACGTAGGCCGACTTCGGCGAGAGGAGGAACGCGAGCGTGCTGTGGACGGCCCCCTCGGCGCCGGGCGCGACGTACACGAGCTGCACGGTCCCACCCCGGCCGATCTCCTTGCCGAGGCTGCGGGTGAAGCCCTCGAGAGCGCGCTGCGCGACCCGCTCACCGTGCTCGACCAGCTCCGGCGGCGTACCGATGACCACCACCCGCGGGCAGGTGTCGAGGCTGCGCAGGAGCGGGGTGAAGAAGTCGCGGAGCGCGACGAGCTCGTCCGACGAGGTGAGCCCGGTGGCGTCGAGGACGAGCCCCTTGTACGTCGTCCCGTCGGCCGGCGTGGTCCCGTCCTGCTCGACCGCGGCGATGCCGAGCGACTCGAGCACGCCCACCAGCGAGTCGGCCAGCCGGCCGCGGCCGCCGACGGCGACGGTGCCGGTCACGAGCGGTGCGCCGGCGCGGTAGCGCTCCAGCTTCGTGGGGGTTGGCAGCCCCAGCAGCCTGGTCACCTGCTTGCCGATCGCGGACTGGGTGAAGCCCTGGTAGAGATCGCTCATGATGGGTATGTAACTCCTCGTGTAACTCCGAGTCCACATTTCGTGATGTGCGACTCATGGCCTTCTCCTGGACGTGTGCCCCGACCAGGATGGACCCATGACCGACAGCATCCGCCGCGTCGCCGTGATCGGCGGCAACCGCATCCCGTTCGCCCGCTCGAACACCGTCTACGCCGAGGCGTCCAACCAGGACATGCTGACCGCCACCCTCGACGGCCTCGCCGAGCGGTTCGGCCTGCAGGGCGAGCGCCTCGGTGCGGTGGTCGCCGGCGCCGTGCTCAAGCACTCGCGCGACTTCAACCTCACCCGCGAGGCGGTGCTCGGCTCGCGGCTCGCGCCCGAGACGCCGGCCGTGGACATCCAGCAGGCGTGCGGCACCGGCCTGCAGGCCGCGATCCAGGTCGCCAACGAGATCGCGCTCGGGACGTACGACGTGGGCGTGGCCGGGGGCGTCGACACGACGTCGGACGCGCCGATCGCGGTGGGGGAGCGGCTGCGCAAGATCCTCCTCGAGGCCAACCGCGCCAAGGACCTCAAGGGCCGGCTCGCCGCGCTCGCCAAGGTGCGCCCCGGCGACATCGTGCCGTCGATCCCGCAGAACGGTGAGCCGCGCACCCGGCTGTCCATGGGCGAGCACGCTGCGCTCACGGCCCTGGAGTGGCAGATCGGGCGGGAGGAGCAGGACGAGCTCGCCGCCGCGTCGCACCAGAAGCTCGCCGCGGCGTACGACCGCGGGTTCCTCGACGACCAGGTCACCCCGTTCCGCGGGCTCGAGCGCGACCAGAACCTCCGTCCCGACTCGACCGCCGAGAAGCTGGCGAGGCTCAAGCCGGTGTTCGGCAAGGGCGAGAGCGCGACGATGACCGCGGGCAACTCCACCCCGCTGACCGACGGCGCCTCGGCGGTGCTGCTGGCGGGCGAGGAGTGGGCGAGCGCCCACGGCCACGAGCCGCTGGCCTACTTCGTCGACCACGAGACCGCCGCGGTCGACTACGTGCACGGCGGCGAGGGCCTGCTGATGGCGCCGGCGTACGCCGTCCCGCGGATGCTCGAGCGCCGGGGGCTCGCGCTCCAGGACTTCGACTTCTACGAGATCCACGAGGCGTTCGCCTCGCAGGTGCTGGCGACGCTCAAGGCCTGGGAAGACCCGATCTTCTGCAAGGAGCGGCTCGGACTCGACGCGCCGCTCGGTGCCATCGACCGGGAGAGGCTCAACGTCAACGGCTCGTCGCTGGCGGCCGGCCACCCGTTCGCGGCCACGGGCGGCCGGATCGTCAACACCGCGGCCAAGCTGCTGGCCGAGCGGGGCTCGGGCCGGGCGCTGATCTCGATCTGCGCGGCCGGCGGTCAGGGCGTCGTCGCGATCCTGGAGCGCTGAGCGGGCGCTGAGCGAGCGCTGACCCCGGCGGTGCGGCGGGGTCAGCGGGTCGCCAGCGCGAGCGCGGAGGCGACGAGGTAGTCCCGGACCTGGTCGGCGGAGATCGAGCCGACGGTGGGCACGCCCGGAGCCGCCTCCTGGACGAGGATCCCGACCCGGGCCAGCTGGAGAGCACCGAGCCCGCTCGCGTAGAGCGTGTTGGCCAGCAGCACCGGGTCGTCGACGTGGAACTGGCCGCGGGCGACGCCGTCCTCGAGCACGGACGTGAGCACGCCGAGGCAGGAGGAGATCGCCCGGCCGAGGCGGAAGAGCGCGCCCTCGGAGATCTCGTCGAGCAAGTCGGGGCCGGTGCGCCGCATCAGCGTCTGCGCGCAGTCGACGAAGGCCGGGTGGGCGACCCCGTGGTCGACGAACGCCCCGACGAGGGCGGCCAGCCGCTCGCCCGGCTCCGTCGCCGCGCCCGCGGCGTCGGCCAGCGCTTCCCGGAGCTCGTCGAGGTAGCCCACCAGCGTGAGCGCGAAGAGCTCCTCCTTGCCGGTGAAGTGGCGGTACACGATCGCCCGGTTGATCCCCACCGCCCGGGCGATGTCCTCGATCTGGGCGTCCCGCACGCCACGCTCGTCGAACAGCGCGCGGGTCGCGGCGATGATCTCCTTCTCCCGGGCCCGCCGCCGAGCGGCCGCGGCGCTCCGCCGGCCGTCGCTCTCGGTGCTGCTCACGGGCTCGATGATACGGCCGTGCAACTCGCAGTTGCACGGCTGTCACAGGACTCGGGGGCGCCGGGTAATGGACGGCCCCGATCCCGGCCGCTCGGGACGGCCAGGATCGGGGCCTGCCGCGCTCGACTGTGAGTAGCGGTGGGGCCACCACCCTTCCAAGTGAACACGCGACTGATCGGAGTGTGCTGAGGCGCAACCGACGCCGCATCACCAACACGGGTGACGCGAGCGCGGTGGCGGCGGGTGCGCCCGCGCGCCGTAGCGCGTCGAATGCTGCACCCGTGCGCGCGTCGAACGGGATCGTGGTTCGTCAGGCGTCCGGTCATCTCGACCACCGGAGGATCCCGAGGGAGAGCTGCCCCATGCGATGCCGACCGTATGGTGTCGTCGTGCCCGACTCGTCGAGGAGAACCATGCCGGCAATGCAGCCCGGCAGCGCCACGTTCGAGACCACGGTGACCGCGCTCGGGAACAACACGGGGATCGTGGTGCCCGACAGCGTCATCGAAGAGCTGAGTGCAGGCAG
>Ga0308174_10001222_pt1 | contig 11755 bp, 10 predicted proteins | sample PhyPR2_FD_203894 | JGI IMG/M metagenome (GOLD analysis project Ga0308174, IMG submission 203894) | Soil microbial communities from UC Gill Tract Community Farm, Albany, California, United States - DLSLS.P.R2 | ecosystem: Environmental > Terrestrial > Soil > Agricultural land | place: USA...
CGAAGTTCACCAGGGTGGACAGCAGGGTGATGCCGTCGTCCCGGCTCGCCATGTAGAGCCCCAGGACGAGCGAGATGGCGGCGACGACCAGCGTGGCGTTGACCGGCACCCGCCGCGTGGGATGCACCCGGGCCAGGAAGTGGGGGAGCTGGCGGTCGCGGGCCATCGCGAAGAGCAGCCGCGACGTCGCGGCCTGGGCGACCAGCGAGTTGGCGAAGCCCCAGGCGATCGCCGTCGCCACCGCGGTGAGCACCGACAGCCAGTGCCCGCCGGCCACCTCCGCGGCGTCGTAGAACGCCGTGCCGGCCGCGTCGCCCTCGGCGATCAGCTGATCCGGGTTCGGCACGAGCAGCGCGGCGATCCACGTCTGCACGATGAACAGGACGCCGGCCAGCGCCAGTGCGGCGATCATGGCCTTGCCGATCGAGCGCGCGGAGTCGCGGTTCTCCTCGGCGAGGGTGGAGATGCCGTCGAAGCCCAGGAAGCTCAGGACGGCGATCGAGACCGCGCCGAAGACCAGCTGCAGCGAGAACGTGTCGCTGTTGTAGATCGGCGTGAGGTCCCAGCCGCGGCCCTTCCCGGAGCTCAGCGCCACCACGCCGATGACGAGGAAGATCGCCAGCACGATCAGCTCGCCGACCAGCATGATCTTGTTCACCCGGGCGGTGAACTCGATGCCGAAGTAGTTCACGACGGTGTTGAGCACGACGAAGCCGGCCAGCCACAACCACACCGGGACGCCGGACAGGATGGAGTTCATCGCGATGGCGGCGATGAGGTAGAGCAGCCCGGGGACCAGGACGTAGTCGAGCAGGATCATCCAGCCCGCGATGAAGCCCACCGGCTGGGCGATGCCGCGCCCGGCGTAGGTGTAGACCGAGCCCGCCATCGGGAACGCCCGCGACATCTGCGCGTACGAGCCGGCCGTGAAGGCCATCGCCAGGCCGCCGATGGCGTAGGCCAGGGCGACCATCCCGCCGGACGCCTGGAACACGCCGCCGAAGATGCCGAACGGCGCGATCGGGACCATGAACACCAGGCCGTAGACCAGCAGGTCGGTGAAGGTGAGCGAGCGCTTCAGCTCCTGCGAGTAGCCGAACGCCTCGACGCCCGGATCACCGGTCGCCGGAACGGGGCCGGGGACGGCGCCGGGCAGGGGCCCGGCCGGATCGTTGCTGGTGCGCGGTTCACTCATGACGACTCCTCGGTCTCCACCGTCGGCGCACGCCGGGCGGGTGGAGACTAGAGCCGATCGGCTTCGTCAGCAGGGTGACGGATCACGGTCCGGGCAGGTCAGGGCGGCGTCCAGATCCCGGTGAGGGCCGAGGCGCCGGCCGCCTCGCCGAGCGGCGCCAGGCCGTACATGTCCTCCAGGGTGCGCAGCAGGTTGTAGTGGTTGATGTGCTGGTCGCTGCTTGTCGTCCGCACGTCCGCACCGGCCACGATCGTGGCGATGTGGTTCTCCGGGCCGCCGCTGTCCTCGTCGAAGGTGACGATCAGCAGGCTGCCGTTCGCCTTCGCCCACTCGACGTAGGGCGCGAGGTGCTCGCGGGCCCAGGCGTCGCCGGCCGCGACACCGCAGTTGTGCATGTCGTTGCAGAGGTCGGGGACGACGAAGGAGACCGTGGGCAGGTCGGCGTAGTCGGCGGGCATCGCGCTGAACGGCTGGTTGACCTTCGCCGGGAGATCCTGGAAGTCGACCCACGGGTTGTGCTTGCGCGCGTACTTGCCGCTCCGGCACCCGGTGTAGCCCGGCGAGGGCAGGCCCTCCGAGTACCCGACGAACGTCTCGCCCGCGGCCAGCAGCTGGGTGGCCAGGTTCTCGCTCGTCAGCTGCACCGGGCAGCTGTCGTCGGTCACGCCCTGCGTCGAGCCGGAGAACAGGGCCAGGTAGTTGGGCTGGCTGGGATGGGTCTCGCCATGGGCGTCGGTGAAGTTCGCGCCGGAGGCGGCCAGCTCGGTCAGGTACGGCGCCTCGGCGGACCCCACGATGGCCGAGAGGTCCTCGTTCTCGAAGATCGCCACCATCACGTGTTCGGGCCGCGGCAGCCCGTCCGCTCGGCCGGCTGCCGACGGCGTGCCGGTCGCCTGCGTCGTGCCGGCCGCGGACGACGGCTCGCTCCCGGAGGTCGCCGCGGTCCGGTTGCCCTCCGTCTGGGTGCACGAGGTGACCAGGGCCAGCGCGATGCCGACGACGCAGAGCGGGTGGACACGGCGCATGGCGGCGGCCTCCGGGCGACCAGGGACACGGTCCGGGCAGGAACCGGTCGGGGCAGCATCGACCGCGGACGGCTCCGTCCGTAACCCTCGACGTCGCGTCACAGGCTCCGGCCGGCCGCCGGGAGGTCGTCGAGGCCCAGCGAGCGGTCGAGCACCCGGAACCGGTAGGTGGCGCTCAGCAGGACGAACCAGATGACCAGCGCCGGCAGGACCGCCTGGAACACCGGCTCCGCGGCATGGGTGAGCCCGAAGTAGTCCGAGAGCACCGGCACGAACAGCACCGCTGCGAGCACCAGCACCAGGACGACGACGAGCACCGTGGGCCGCAGGTCACGCGTCGGCCGGGTGTACGAGGCGAAGAACCGCGTGGGCGGCCGCAGGAACAGGATGAGGATGAACGAGGCGAGCGACACGAAGGTCGACAGGCCGGTCTGGGCGCCGATGGTGGCCGAGGCCTCGGCGAAGCCGCTGTCGCCGTAGGAGACGCCGGTGTAGCTCTCGAACTCGGCGATGATGCCTGCGGGCAGGTTCGCGCTGGAGAAGCCGTGCAGCACCGTCTCGTACAGGGAGGCGTAGACGCCCACACCCGCGGCGGCCGTGACCACCGCGGCCGGGATCACGAAGCGGGCCAGAGAACCGAGGAGGTGCGGGTCGGGAGTCGTCGGACGCGCCCACGTGGTGAGGAACAGGGTGGGCACCCCGACGGTCAGCAGGGTCAGGCCGACCTGGGACGGCGAGTAGGGGAAGCCCAGCCCGAGCATGGTCACCGCGAGGATCACCAGCCCCTGGGTGCCGACCCGCGCCAGGAACAGCTGCATCGACGTGGCGATGCCGTTGATGATCCGGCGGCCCTCCTGCCGCGCCGGCAGGAGAGCGGCCAGGGAGTCGTCGGTCAGCACGATGTCGGCGACGTCCCGCGTGACCGCGCTGCCGCTGCGCATCGCGACCCCGACCTGCGCCCGCTTCAGCGCCCGCGCGTCGTTGACGCCGTCGCCGACCATGGCCACGTACCGGCCCTGCCGGCGCAGCGAGGCGACGATGCGCTCCTTCTGCTCGGGGGCGATCCGGCCGAAGACGGTGGCGTCGGCGACGGCGGAGTCCAGTTCGGGATCGCTGAGCCCGTCGAGGGTGGCGCCGTTCACCGGCGGGGTCGGGAAGATCCCGGCGTGGGTGGCGAGCGCGGCGACGGTACCGGGGTCGTCGCCGGAGATCACCTTGACCGACACCCGCTGCCGCGCGAACTCCGCCAGGGTCTCGGTCGCGCCCGGGCGCAGCTCGTCGGCGAGGACCACGAGGGCGACCGGCTCGAGTGCCGGGAGGGCGGGGCGACCGTTCCCGTCGCGCAGGGACGCGGCCGGATCGACCGCCCGGGCGTGGACGAGCACGCGGAGCCCCTCGGCCGTCAGCCGGCGGACGTGGTCGGCCGGCGACGGGCCGCGCAGCCGGGGTGCCAGCGCATCGGGGGCGCCGAGCACCCAGACGCCGTCGTCGGTGCGCAGCCCGCTCCAGCGCAGCGAGGAGGAGAACGGCACCTCGTCGTGCACGGTCCACGTCGTCCCGGGCAGTGCGCCGGCCAGCGCGGTCGTCGTGAGGTTGGGCGCCTGGGCGCTGCGGGCCATCGAGCCGACCAGCCGTTCGGCCTCCGCGGCCCCGTGCTGCCCGAGCGGATCGACCTCGACCACCGACAGCCGGCCGGTGGTGAGCGTGCCGGTCTTGTCGACGCAGACGACGTCCACGTTGCTCACCGACTCCACGGCGTTCACCCGCTGGACCAGCGCCCCGCGGTCGGAGCTCTTCGCCGCGCCCACCGTGTAGGCGACCGCCACCAGGAAGAACAGCCCGTAGGGCACCAGTCCCGAGAGGACCGCGGTGGTCTGCACGGTGCGCACGAGGGTGAACCCCTCCAGGGCCGCCTGCAGCAGGATCGTCGCCGACATCAGGGCGACGAGGGCCATGACCAGGCGGATGACGAACTCGATGCGCCGCTGCAGGGGAGTGCGGTCCGAGGACTCGCGGCGCGCCTCGGCCGTGAGCCGGTTGGCGTAGCTGGCCGCCCCCACCTCACGGGCGAGCTGGAAGCCGTCGCCGCCGACGACGAAGCTGCCCGACAGCAGGTCGTCGCCCGCCTGCTTGAGGAGCGCCTCCGACTCACCGGTCAGCAGCGACTCGTCGACCTCCACCCGGCCCTCGACCAGCGCGCCGTCGACGACGACCTGGTCGCCGGGGCGCACGCGCAGCACGTCGTCCCGGACCACCTGCTCCGGTGGGACGGCGACTTCGTGGCCGTCGCGCAGGACGTGGACGACGCCCTGGTTGAGCAGCTGCAGGTGGTCGAGCTTGCGCTTGGCGCGGATCTCCTGCACCGCACTGAGAGCTGCGTTGATCAGGCCGAGGCCGACGCTGACCAGCGCGTCGTTGTAGCGGCCGAGCACCAGCAGCGCGGCGCCGATGACGAACAGGATCGTGTTGTAGAAGTTGAAGACGTTGGTCCGCAGGATCCGCGCGTAGGTGCGCGTGCCTCCGGCGACCGCCGCGTTGCCCTCGCCCGCGCGGCGCCGCTGCTCGGCCTCGGCCGTGGACAGCCCCGCCGGCGGAGCCGCCGGCGCGTGTGCCAGCGAGCCGGTCGCGGTCGAATCCATGCCGCGCAGTCTGTCGCGCGTGGCCAGGTCACGCGCGACCGGCCCTCCGCCTCACAGCTTGGCCCCAGACGCGGAACAGCGTCCGTCGAGCGAGGCCGCCGATCGTCGTCCTCACCACCCGAGGAGGAACGATGACGAGCACTTCCCATCCCGGCCGCGCGAGGCACGGCCGGCTGCGCCTGGCGACGACGTCGCTGGCCGCGGCCGCAGCCGTCGGCACCGGGGCGCTGACGTGGTCGGTCACGCACGCCGCGACGGCCACCACGAGCACCGTGACCGCCGACGGGACGAGCTCGGGCAGCGGCACGTCCACCAGCGGGACGTCGTCGAGCGGTGTGGGCTCGCTGTCGGCCGGCGACTCCGGCCAGGTCGACGCCTCGAGCGGTGGATCGTGACCGCGGCCGCCGACTGGACGGCCTGGACCTGCCGGGTCCGGGTCGCCGTCGTCGATCCACCGGCGCTGGAGGTGGCGCGAGCGGTCCTCACCGACACCATGGCCGCGGTCGACCGGGCGTGCAGCCGCTTCCGGGGCGACTCCGAGCTCGCCACGCTGGAGGCCGCGGCGGGCCGGTGGACGCCGGTCAGCCCCCTGCTGCTCGACCTCCTGTCGGTGGCGCTGACCGCGGCCTGCGCCACCGACGGCGACGTCGACCCGACGGTCGGCGCCTCCCTGGTGGAGCTGGGTTACGACCGGGACGTCGCCGACATCCCATCGGCCGGGTGCGTGGTGTCGGTTGCGGCCCCGGGCTGGCGGAGCATCGAACTGGACGCCGACGCAGGTCGCGCGCGGGTCGCGCCCGGCGTCCGCGTGGACCTCGGGGCCACCGCCAAGGCCTGGACGGCTGATGCCGCGTCGGCCGAGATCACCCGGCGCACCGGGTCCGGCTGCCTGGTCTCGATCGGAGGGGACGTCGCGGTCGCCGGCCCGCCACCCGGACCGGGATGGCGGATCCGCGTCCAGGACGTCGCCGGCCACCCCGACGAGCCGCCGTCCGGCCCCGCCACCGTCGTCCTGCTGCGGTCCGGAGGGCTGGCGACGTCCTCCACCCGCGCCCGGCGGTGGCAGCGCGACGGACTGTCGCTGCACCACCTCATCGACCCGCGCACGGGGCTGCCGCCCGTGCCGGCCTGGCGGACCGTCTCCGCCGCCGCGGACAGCTGCGTGGCCGCCAACACGGTGACGACGGCGGCGATCGTGCGGGGCGAGCGGGTCTGGCCGCTCCTGCGATCGACGGACGCGCCCGTCCGCCTCGTCACCGTCGACGGCGAGGTGCTCACCGTGGGCGGCTGGCCGCGGGACCGGTCGGCATGACGGGCCGTCCAGTGACCTCCATCCGGGCTCACAGGGAAATCAAAGACGGCGACCTGACGATGGTCCCCATGACGACGATGCACCGTCCGCGGCCCGCCCAGGCACCGTCCGACGCCGCTGCGCCGCGCGTGCTCGTCGTCGACGACGAGCCGTCGATCGGTGAGCTGCTGTCACTGGCCCTCCGGTACGAGGGCTGGGACGTGTGCACCGCCGCGACCGGGACGGCAGCGGTCGAGCTCGCCCACACCTTCGGTCCGGACGTCGTCCTGCTGGACCGCATGCTGCCCGACATGGACGGCATCGAGGTCCTGCGGGTGCTCCGGGCGGACCGGCCGGCCCTGCCGGTGATGTTCGTGACCGCCCGCGACGGGGAGCACGAGCGCATCGCGGGGCTCACCGCGGGCGGCGACGACTACGTGACCAAGCCGTTCAGCCTCGAGGAGGTCGCCGCCCGCCTCGGCCGGCTGATGCGGCGCACGAGCCGGGTGACCGACGACGCGGGCCGGCTGGTCGTGGGCGACCTGACGCTCGACGAGGACCGCCACCAGGTCACCCGGAGCGGCGAGGAGATCCACCTGTCGGCCACCGAGTTCGAGCTGCTCCGCCACCTCATGCGCAACCCCGGGCGCGTGCTGTCCCGCGACGAGATCCTCGACTGGGTCTGGCAGTACGACTTCGGCGGCAACGAGTCGATCGTGGAGCTCTACATCTCCTACCTGCGTCGCAAGCTCGACGCCGGACGCGCGCCCATGATCCACACCGTGCGCGGGGCCGGGTACGTGCTGGAGCCGGCGTCGGCATGAGGACGGCGCACCGCCGGCGGCTGTCCTTGCGGGCGAAGCTGCTCTGGGCGTTCCTCGTCCCGCTCGTGCTGGTGCTGGCCGTGGTCGGCACGGTGGCCACGGCCGCACTCCGGCAGGAGCTGATCGGGCAGGTCGACACCCGTCTCGACGCCGCCGTCGGCCGGTCGTCCCATGCCGACGCGGTGCCCGGGAATCACGGCCGGAGCGCCTACCCCGCGGGCGATGGACCCGGCTTCCTCGCCATCCCCGGCCAGGGCGACGGCACCCTCGGCGCGCGCGTCGAGGACGGCGTGGCCACCGAGGGGGGCGTCATCGGCTCCTCCGGTGCGCTCGAGCCGATCACCGTCGCGCAGGGCCGGGTGGTGGCCGGTGTCGCGGCCGACGGGGTGCCGCGGACCGTGCACCTGGGCGGCGCGCTGGGGAACTACCGGGTCGTGTCCGTGACCGCCGGCGACGGCGACGTCCTCGTCATCGGGCTGCCGCTGGCCTCGACCGGGGAGGCCCTGCTGCGCCTGGTCGCCGTCGAGGCGGCCGCCGGGCTGCTCGCCGTCCTGGCCGCGGCCGGTGCCGGGTTCCTCGTGCTGCGCCGCACTCTGCGTCCGCTGCACCGGGTCGCGGCCACCGCGGGCCGGGTGGCCGAGCTGCCGCTGGCCACCGGCGAGGTCCGGCTGGCCGAGCGGGTGCCGGAGGCCGACACCGATCCGCACACCGAGGTCGGCCGGGTCGGCACCGCCCTCAACCGGCTGCTCGACCACGTCGAGGACTCCCTCGCCGCCCGGCACGCATCCGAGACGCAGGTGCGCCAGTTCGTGGCCGACGCCAGCCACGAGCTGCGCACGCCGGTGACGTCGATCCGCGGGTACGCCGAGCTGGTGCGCCGGCAGGGGAGCGCGGTGCCCGACGACGTCGCCCAGGCGCTGCGCCGGGTCGAGGGCGAGGCGGTCCGCATGTCCGACCTGGTCGACGACCTGCTGCTGCTCGCCCGCCTCGACGCCGGCCGCGAGCTGGCCGACGACCCGGTCGACCTGACCGCCCTGGTCCTCGACGTCGTCAGCGACGCCCACGCCGCCGGCCCCGGTCACCACTGGCGGGTCGACCTGCCCCCGGCCGCCGTCCAGGTCACCGGTGACGAGAGCCGGCTGCACCAGGTGCTGGCCAACCTGCTGGCGAACGTGCGCACCCACACGCCCCCCGGCACCACGACCGTGACCCGGCTGCGCGCCGAGGGCGGCTGGGCGGTGCTCGAGGTGGTCGACGACGGACCGGGCATCCCACCCGAGCTGCTGGGCTCGGTGTTCGAGCGGTTCGCGCGCGGCGACTCCTCCCGCTCGCGGAACGCCGGCAGCACCGGGCTGGGGCTGGCCATCGTGCAGGCCGTCGTCGCCGGTTCCGGCGGCACCCTGTCGGTCACGAGCGAGCCCGGCCGCACGGCGTTCACCGTCCGGCTGCCCGGCGCGACCGTCGTCGAGCCCTCCCCGGACCCGGAGTCCGCGCTCGAGAACGTGACCCCATGACGAAGGGCCCCCTCCCGGTACTCGTCCTCGACGCGGCCGCCGGCTCGGTCGGCGGCTCCCGCGGCCCGAACGAGGACGCCGGCTGGGCAGGTCCCGGCCTCCTCGCCGTGGCGGACGGCGTGGGCGGCAACGTCGGCGGAGCGGTCGCCGCGGCGCTGGCCGTCGACGCCCTCGGCTGCACTCTCGGCGGGCAGCCGCGGGACGACGCCGAGGCCGCGATCCGGCGCGCCGTCGGGGCGGCCAACGCCCTGCTGGGCGAAGCGGTGGGCCGGACACCCGCGCTGACGGGCATGGCGACCACCCTGACCGCCGCCACCCTCGACCGCCGGGGCCGTCTGGCGCTGGCGCACGTCGGCGACAGCCGGGCCTACCTGCTCCGGGACGGCGACCTCGTCCGGCTGACCCGCGACCACACGTTCGTGCAGGTGCTCGTGGACGCCGGGATGATCTCCGCCGCGGAGGCCGTGCGGCACCCCCTTCGGTCCATCGTGCTCCGCACGCTGCACGGGCGCGAGGGCGACGTCGCGCTCGTCGAGAGCAGCCTCCACGAGGTCCGCCCCGGCGACCGGCTGCTCGTCTGTTCGGACGGCCTCTCCGGCGTCGTCCCGGCCGCCACCCTGCGGTCGGTCCTCGCCGGCGGGGACACGCCGTCGGACGCCGTCCGCCGGGCAGTGCACGCCGCTCGCGACGCCGGAGCCCGGGACGACGTCACCGTCGTCGTCGCGGACGTCGCCGTCGCCGGCGCGGCGGTTCCGGCGGCGCCGTCGCGGGTCGGTGCGAGCCCGGCGGCCGCAGGTGGGCTGGTGCCGGTCTAGCGGGAAGGCGGGAGGGGGATGCGCCGTTGCCCCTGACAACCGACGCGAAAGGCCCCTCCATGCGCACCCCGCACTCCATCCTCGACCTCGCCCCCATCGCCCGCGGTGAGACCGTGGCGAGCAGCATCGCCGCCAGCGTCGCCCTCGCCCGGGCCGCGGAGGAGTCCGGCTACGAGCGGGTCTGGTACGCCGAGCACCACAACATGCCGTCGATCGCCTCGTCGGCGACCAGCGTGCTCATCGCCCACGTGGGCGCGCAGACGAGCACGATCCGGCTCGGCGCCGGCGGCGTCATGCTGCCCAACCACTCGCCGCTGACCATCGCCGAGCAGTTCGGCACCCTCGACGCGATGTACCCCGGCCGTATCGACCTGGGTCTCGGCAGGGCTCCGGGGTCGGACCAGAACACGATGTACGCGTTGCGCCGCGACCCGATGTCGGCCGACTCCTTCCCGCAGGACGTGCTGGAGCTGCAGGCCTACCTCGCCGGCGAGACCCGGGTGCCCGGCGTCGACGCGATCCCGGGCAAGGGGTCGCGGGTGCCGCTGTACATCCTCGGCTCGTCCATGTTCGGCGCGACGCTGGCGGCGGCCCTCGGCCTGCCGTACGCCTTCGCCTCCCACTTCGCGCCCGCGATGCTCGAGCCCGCCGTCGCCGCCTACCGACGCGACTTCAAGCCCTCCGGGCAGCTCGACCGCCCGTACGTGATCGCCGGCGTGAACGTGCTGGCGGCCGACACCACAGCGCAGGCGCAGGAGCAGCTGGCGACCTCGCGACGTGTCCGGGCGGCGGCCCTCTTCGGCCGTGGGAAGGCCCTGACCGACGAGCAGGCCGACCAGCTGCTGGCCCAGGGCGCCGCGCACCACGTCGACCAGATGCTGACCTACGCCGCCGTCGGCACGCCCGCCGAGGTGCGGGACTACCTGGAGAACTTCGCGAAGGTGGCCGACGCCGACGAGCTCATCGTCGCGCACCAGGCCCCCACGACCGAGGGCCGGCTGCGGTCGGTCAGGCTCACCGCCGAGGCCATGGCCGACGCCGCCTAGTGCCGCGAGCGTGTGCGCCCACGCTCGCGGGTAGGCCGGACGGGTGACCTACTCGATCGTCGCCCGTGACGCCGGCACCGGCGAGATGGGTGTCGCCACCCAGTCCCAGGCCTTCGCGGTCGGCAGCAGCGTGCCCTTCGCCCTGCCCGGCCACGGGGTCATCGCCACCCAGTCGATGGCCGAGCCGATGTACGGCTCGATCGGCCTGGACCTCCTGCAGGGCGGGTTCACCGCGCAGGAGGTGCTGACGGCGCTCAGCAGCGTCGATCCGCAGCCGCAGCGCCGCCAGGTCGCCGTCCTGAGCGTGACCGGGGACCTCGCCGCCTACACCGGCGCGAGCTGTGTGGACCACGCCGGCCACCTCATCGGCGACAGCTGCGTCGCGCTGGCGAACATGGCCTCGTCGCCTGCCGTCTGGATCGCCATGGTGGAGCGGTTCGAGAGCTCCTCGGGTCCCCTCGCGGAGCGGCTGCTCGGCGCCCTGCAGGCGGCGGAGGACGCCGGCGGCGACTTCCGGGGCCGCCGCTCGGCGGCGATCATGGTGATCCGCCCGTCCACCACCGGCCGCCCGTGGCACGACATGGCCGTCGACCTCCGCGTCGACGACTCGACCGATCCCGTGGCCGCGCTCGGCGAGCTGCTCACCACGCGCGCCCGGTACCAGGACGTCGTCCGGGCATTCCAGCAGGCGATCGACGGCGATCCGGTCACGGCCGACCGCGAGCTGGAGCTGCTGCGGCCGATGGATGCGAAGACCGAACCCGACCAGCTGATGTGGCGGGCCGTGGTCGCGGCACTGGCCGGACGGGAGGAGGCCGCCCGGGAGATGCTGCGCGAGCTGTCCGGCTGCGCTCCGCAGTTCCTCGAGGCGGCCCGCCGCTTCGGCCGGGCGGGACTCATGCCGGCCGACGTCGTGGAGCGGATCGTCCCGCCCGCGTGACCCGGCCCTACGACCCGGGGAAGTGCTCGGCGACCAGCCGCCGCGGCGCCCGGCAGGCCCAGGCCTCGCCGGCCAGTTCGGCCAGCGCTCCGGGTTCGAGCTGCTCGAGCCGGCACAGGACGGCGGGGTAGCCGTCGAAGTGTGACGTCGTGAAGTAGACGCCGGGATCCTCGGCGATCAGCGCCGCCTTGGCGCCCTCGTCGGGCACGCGCGCGCCCAGGACCGGCCCCGACGGGGCCGAGGGGCCGAGCTCGGCCAGGTCGCGGGGCCGCAGCGGGCGCTCCCACACGAACAGCTTGTCCCGCACCCGCCACTGCCGGCGGCCCTCGCGCTCGACGAACGTCGTCTCGGGGAGTGCGGCGCAGACGCGGGCGACGTCGTCCCAGGTGGCCATGGTTCTCCTCAGGGGGTCGCGCGGGGGGAGTCGAGCAGCCCCAGGCGGTGCGCCACGGCGGCTGCCTCGACC
>Ga0308174_10001223_pt1 | contig 11746 bp, 8 predicted proteins | sample PhyPR2_FD_203894 | JGI IMG/M metagenome (GOLD analysis project Ga0308174, IMG submission 203894) | Soil microbial communities from UC Gill Tract Community Farm, Albany, California, United States - DLSLS.P.R2 | ecosystem: Environmental > Terrestrial > Soil > Agricultural land | place: USA...
GCCAAGCGCAGCGTCGCTCGAGCTGGACGCGGCCGCCCTCATCGTGGGCGCGCTTCTCGGCTGGTGGCGCGGCCGCTTCACGCGCATCGCCGTCGATCCGGCGACGCAGGCGCTCACCAGCCAGACCTCGCCCATCGGCATGCTGCTGATCCTCGCCGTGTTCGCCCTGCGTTATGGTCTGCGGGCCTATGCCGCGGCCAACGCCGGCGCCCTCGACCTGCCGATCAACGATCTCACGGACGCCTTCCTGCTGCTCGCCGTCGGGTTGGTCTGCGCCCAGCGGCTGGAGATGGCGCTGCGCGCGAGCCGTCTGCTGAAGGAAGCCCGCGCGGGTTGATTTAAGCCGGTAATCCGCTAAGCGGCGAGCCGCGCGAGCTCGGCCAGCACCTTCTCGGCGGCGTTCAGCCGCTGCTCCGGCGTCTCCCACTCCCCCTTCACCACCACCTTGTGATCGGGCCGCAACCGCCAGGAAGTCTGGTTTTTCTGAACCAATTGAATGAGTCCAGCCGGATTCCTGAACTGCTCGTCGCGGAAGCTGACGACCGCACCCTTCGGGCCCACGTCGATCTTGGCGACATTGGCCTCGCGGCATAGCCCCTTGATCGCCACCACCTTGAGAAGCTGATCCGCCTCCGGCGGCAGGGGGCCGAAGCGGTCGATGAGCTCGGCCGCCAGCGCCTCGCGGTCGGCGGCCTTCTCGGCGTCGGACAGGCGCCGGTAGAGCGACAGCCGCACGTTGAGGTCGGGGACGTAGTCCTCGGGGATGAGCACGGCCGCGCCGGTGTTGATCTGGGGCGACCAGCCGCGATCGGCGACCAGGCCCTGCGCGCCGGTCTTCGCCTTCAGCTCGTTTACCGCGTCCTCGAGCATCTGCTGGTAGAGCTCGACCCCGATCTCGCGGATGTGCCCCGACTGCTCCTCGCCCAGGAGGTTTCCCCCGCCGCGGATGTCGAGGTCGTGGCTGGCGAGCTGGAAGCCGGCGCCCAGGCTGTCGAGCGATTGCAGCACCTTCAGCCGCTTCTCGGCCGAGAGCGTGATCGGCTTCTCCGACGGCGTCGTCAGGTAGGCGTAGGCCCGGGCCTTGGCGCGGCCGACCCGACCCCTGAGCTGGTAGAGCTGGGCGAGGCCGAACATGTCGGCGCGATGGATGACCAGGGTGTTGGCGGTCGGGATGTCGAGCCCGCTCTCGACAATGCTGGTGGAGAGCAGCACGTCGTACTTGCCGTCATAGAAGGCCGCCATGACGTCTTCCAGCTGGGTGGCGGCCATCTGGCCGTGGCCGACGACGAAGTGGACCTCCGGGACCTGCTCGCGCAGGAAGCGCTCCAGCTCGGGCAGATCGGCGATCCGCGGCGCGACGTAGTAGACTTGGCCGCCGCGGTATTTCTCGCGCAGCAGCGCCTCGCGGACCACCACCGGGTCCCAGGGCGTGATGTAGGTCCTGACCGCCAGGCGATCGACCGGCGGTGTGGCGATGATCGACATCTCGCGGATTCCGGAGAGCGACATCTGCAGGGTCCGCGGAATGGGCGTGGCGGTGAGCGTGAGCACGTGCACGTCGGCGCGGAGCTCCTTGAGCGTCTCCTTGTGCTTGACGCCGAAGTGCTGCTCCTCGTCGACGATCACCAGGCCCAGGGACTTGAACGCGACCTGCTTGCCGAGGATCGCGTGGGTGCCGATGACGATCTCCACCTCGTCGGCCTTCAGCGCCTCGCGGGTCTCGGCGGCCTCCTTGGGCGGGACCAGGCGGGAGAGCCGGCGGATGCGCACGGGCCAGCCTTCGAACCGCTCGCAGAAGGTCTTGTAGTGCTGGCGGGCGAGCAGGGTCGTGGGCGCGACCACCGCCACCTGCTTGCCGCTCATCGCGACCACGAAGGCCGCGCGCAGCGCCACCTCGGTCTTGCCGAACCCCACATCGCCGCAGATCAGCCGGTCCATGGGCTTGCCGGCCGAGAGGTCTTCCAGAACGTCGCCGATGGCGGTGAGCTGATCCTCCGTCTCCTCGTACGGGAAGCGGGCGCAGAACTCGTCGAAGATGCCGTGCGGCGGCGGCATTTCCTGGGTGTGCTTGGTGGCGCGCTCGGCGGCGATGCGGATCAGGCCCTCGGCCATCTCGCGCAGCCGCTCCTTCGCGCGGGCCTTGCGCGCCTGCCAGGCCGCCCCGCCCAGCCGGTCGAGCTGGACGCCTTCGGATTCCGCGCCATAGCGGGTGAGCAGGTCGATGTTCTCGACGGGCAGGTAGAGCTTGGCCTCGCCGCCGTACTGCAGCTCCAGGCAGTCGTGCGGCGCGCCCTGCACGTCCAGCGTCTTGAGCCCCTCGTAGCGGCCGATGCCGTGCTCGATGTGGACCACGAGATCGCCCGGGGTCAGCGCCGAGGCCTCGGCCAGGAAGTTGGTGGCGCGCCGGCGCCGCCGCGGCCGGGCGAGCCGGTCGCCAAGGATGTCGGTCTCCGAGACGACCGCCAGGCTCTCCGTCTCGAAGCCGGCGTCGAGCGGCAGCACGACCCGCTGCGGAGTCTTGGGATCCGCCGCCTTGGCCGCGTCCCAATAGGGGGCAAACGGGATGTTCTTGAGGCCGTGGTCGGCGAGCATCGAGCCCAGCCGGTCGGATGATCCCTCCGACCAGGAGGCGAACAGCACGCGCTTGCCGGCGCTGGCGAGCTTGCGGGCGTGGTCGGCGGTGGCTTCGAACAGGTTGACGCTGTCGCGCTGCCGCTCCGGGGCGAAGTTGCGCCCCGCCCTCGCCCTCATGTCGACGACCGCCTCGCCCTCGGCTTCGAGGAACGGCGTGAAGCGGCGCGTGGGCCGCGCCTGCAACGCCTCGCGCCACTCGTCCTCGTCGAGATAGAGCCGCTCGGGTTCGAGCGGATGGTAGTGGGTGCGCCGGTCGGTCTGGCTGCGCGCGCCGTAGGCGTCGCGGACCACGGCGAGCCGCTCGTCGCGGGCCTCGCCCGCCAGGTGGTCGAGCGCCACGAGGCTCCCGTCCGGCAGGTAGTCGAGCAGCGTCTCCATGCGGGAATAGAACAGCGGCAGCCAGTGCTCCATGCCGGCGCGGCGGCCGCCTTCGGACACGGTGGCGTAGAGCGGATCGTCGCCCGCCGCGCCGAACGCCTCCAGATAGCCGCTGCGGAAGCGCGAGACCGCGTCCTTGTCGAGCAGCGCCTCGCTGACCGGAAGCAGCGAGACCTCCTTCAACTGCTTCGTCGAGCGCTGGGTCTCCGGATCGAAGGCGCGGATGGATTCCAGAGTGTCGCCGAACAGGTCGAGGCGCACCGGCTCCTCGGCCGCGGGCGGAAAGACGTCGATGACGCCGCCGCGGATCGCGAACTCGCCGTGCTCGGAAACCGTGGAGGCCCGGGCGTAGCCGTTGACCGCAAAATAACGCTCGAGATCGGCGATTTCGACGACATTGCCGACGCGCGCCGAATAGGCCGCGCGCGCCACCGCCGAACGCGGCGGGACCCGTTGCAGGAGCGCCGGCACAGCGGTGACCAGCAGCCGCGGCTTGGCGTCGAGACCCTCGGCAAGCCGGGAGAGCGTCGCCATGCGTTGGGCGGCGACGGCTGGCGAGGGCCCGATCCGGTCGTAGGGCAGGCAGTCCCAGGAGGGCAGCCGCAGCACCTCCACATGCGGCGCGAAGAAGGCGAAGGCCTCGGCGAAGGCGGACAGCCGCGAGCCGTCGCGGGCGACGAACACCGAGAGGCCTTTGCGCGCCTTGACGATGTCGGCCATGACCAGGGCGTCGAAGCCTTCGGGCGCGCCGACCAGATCCAGGCCGCCCGGATCCTCCGCCACGCGCCTGAGGCCGGCCGCGGTGATCGGCCGCGAGCTGTCATCCGCCATGGTCGTCTCCCCGCGAGGCGTGAGCCTCAAAGCGGAAGGCTCTGATCCGATCCATGATGGGCCCGCAGAATTCCGCCGGCGGCTCGGCGCGGCCGACGATCCAGGCGTAGAGATCCGGGTCGGGGACCTCGAGCAGCCGCTCGAACCAGCCGAGCTCGGCCTCGCTGAAGTTCGGGACGTGCCGGTCCGCAAACGGCCCCAGAATGAGGTCCGCTTCCCTGAAGCCCCGGCGCCAGGCCCGGAACCTCAGCTTCTTGAGCCGGGCGTCCTTGTCAGCGGTCATCGGAAGAGCGGCGGATATAGAGCGCTCGGGCCTTGCGCGCCAGCCGGGCTATGTTGCTTTCATGCGGCCGGAGATTCTGTTCCCGCTTTTCGCGCCGATCACGACGCTCAAGGGTGTGGGCCCGCGCGTGGCGCCGCTGCTCGCCCGGGTGGCGGGGCCGGTCGTGCGCGACGTGGCGTTCCTGAAGCCGCATTCGATCGTGCGGCGCACGCCCGCTTCGCTCTCGGCGGCGCGCGACGGCGAGGTGATGACCTTCGAGGTGACCGTCGATGAGCACCAGCGGCCGCGCACAAGCGCCCAGCCCTGGCGCACCCGGGTGTCCGATCCGACCGGCTGGATGACGCTGGTGTTCTTCGGACGCTTCGCCGATGCGCTGGAGAAGCGCCATCCGGCGGGCACCAGGCGGATCGTCTCGGGCAAGGTCGGCGACGACAAGTTCGGCCGCCAGATGGTGCACCCGGACTACATGGTCGAGCCGGGCAAGGGCGAGGAGATCCCGGAGCTGGAGCCGATCTATCCGGCGACCGAGGGGCTGCCGGCGCGCCGGGTGCGGGCCTTCGTTCTCGAGGCGCTGGCGCGGGCGCCGGAGCTGCCGGAGTGGCAGGATGCGGCCTGGCTCGCGCGCGAGCGGTTCCCCGGCTGGCGGGCGGCGCTCCAGCGGCTGCATGAGCCGCAGAGCGAGGCCGATCTGCTGCCCCAGGCGAACCACCTGCGCCGGCTGGCCTACGACGAGCTCCTGGCGCACCAGCTCGCCATGGCCCAGCGCAAGGCCGAGCGGCGGCGCGAGCCTGCGGCCAGGATCGAGCCCAGCCCGATCGCCGAGCGCGTCCGGGCGGACCTGCCGTTCGCCTTCACCGGCGCGCAGGCCCGCGCGCTCGCCGAGATCCGCGCCGACCTCGCCTCCGGCGAGCGGATGAGCCGATTGATCCAGGGCGACGTCGGCTCGGGCAAGACCGTGGTCGCCATGTGCGCCATGGCCGACGTGGCGGCCGGCGGCGGCCAGAGCGCGCTGATGGCGCCCACCGAGATCCTGGCGCGCCAGCACTTCGAGACCATCGCCGGGCCGCTCTCCGGGCATGGCGTCGAGGTCGTCCTGCTCACCGGGCGCGACAAGGGCAAGCCGCGCGCCGAAAAGCTTGCAGCCTTGAGTTCCGGGGCCGCCAAGGTGGCGGTGGGCACGCACGCGCTGTTCCAGGACGACGTCGTCTTCGATCGGCTGCGGCTGGCCGTGGTCGACGAGCAGCACCGGTTCGGGGTCGCCGAGCGGCAGCGGCTGCAGGCCAAGGGCCGGGGCGTGCACCTCCTGGCGATGTCGGCGACGCCCATCCCGCGCACACTCGAGCTCACGGTCTACGGCGACCTCGACGTCAGCCGCATCGACGAGAAGCCGCCCGGCCGCACGCCGGTCGCAACCCGCGCTGCGCCCATCACCCGCGTCGGCGAGGTCGAGGCGAGGCTTCGCCAGGCGGTGGCCGGCGGCGCGCAGGCCTTCTGGATCTGCCCGCTGGTCTCCGAGACCGAGACCTCCGACCTCGCCGCCGCGGAACGCCGCGCCGCCGACCTCGCCAAAAGCATCGGCCCGTCGGTAGGCCTGGTGCACGGCAAGCTTGCGCCCGCCGCCAAGGACGCGGTGATGGCCGATTTCGCCGACGGCAGGCTCTCGGTGCTGGTCGCGACCACGGTGGTCGAGGTGGGCGTCAATGTGCCGAACGCCACGATCATGGTCATCGAGCAGGCCGAGCGCTTCGGACTGGCCCAGCTGCACCAGCTGCGCGGCCGCGTCGGCCGCGGCCGGCAGGAGAGCGCCTGCGTCCTGCTCTACGATCCGCCGCTCGGGGAGACGGCCCAGCAGCGCCTGGACATCCTGCGGCGCACCGACGACGGGTTTCTGATCGCCGAGAAGGACCTCGAGCTGCGCGGCGGCGGCGACGCGCTGGGCCTTCGCCAGTCCGGGTTCCCGGCCTATGTGTTCGCCGATCCGTTCGCGCACGCCGACCTGATCGCCGCCGCCGGCGACGACGCCCGCCTGGTCATGGCCCGCGACCCGGAGCTCAAGAGCGCCCGCGGTCGGGCGCTGCAGGTGCTCTCGGAGCTGTTCGACTGGAAAGCCGGGATGGCGCTGAGGGACGCGGGATGAGCCGGCGTGTCTCGGCCGACCGGTCTGGCTTTGGGATCTGCCCTGGAGCAGTATCGCCGCCATAGCTTGCCCTCTGGAGGTCGGAGCATGACCGGTCAGTCTCTTCTTTCGCTCGGGCTTGCGGCCGTCTGCATCGTGGCGGCCATCCTCCTGTGGCGGGCGTCCGGGTCGCAGCCGCTCCCGCTGCCGCACATCCCCACGCACGCGCACGCGCCCGGGGCCGCGGCCCAGGCTCCATCGAGCGGCGCAGCGGGCGTGTTGGGCGGCCCGCGCAACCTTCAGGCCGCGATCAACGCGTCGAACACCAGGGTCGCGGGGGCTCTGAACAACGCCAAGTAAAGGTGTCGGAGCCGGGAGCCGCCCCCGGCTTCAGCGCACCTTCACCATCCGCTTGCCGCGGTTCTCGCCGGCGAGCAGGCCGATGAGGGCGGCCGGCGTGTTCTCCAGGCCCTCGACGATGTCCTCCTGGACCTTGAGCCGGCCGTCGGCGACCCAGCCCTGCAGGTCCTTCAGCGCCGCCTCGCGCTGGGCGTCGAAGTCCGAGACGATGAACCCCCTGAGCCTCAGACGCTTGGTGACGATCAGGCCGGGGATGCCGCGCGGCCCGTGCGCGGGCGGCGGGCCGTCGTACTGCGAGACCGCGCCGCAGCAGGCGATCCGGCCATGCGCGTTCATCGCGAACAGGCAGGCCTCGAAGATGTCGCCGCCGACATTGTCGAAATAGACATCGATCCCGGAAGGCAGCGCCTCGCGCATCGCCCGCTTGAGCTCGCCCGACTTGTAGTCCAGCGCCTCGTCGAACCCGAGCTCGGCCTTCAGCCACTCGCACTTGGCCTTGCCGCCGGCGATGCCCACCACGCGGCAGCCCTTGAGCTTGGCGATCTGACCGACGATCGAGCCCACCGAGCCGGCCGCCGCCGAGACCACGACGGTCTCGCCGGGCTTTGGCTGGCCGCATTCCAGCAGCCCGAAATAGGCGGTGAGTCCGGCCACGCCGAAGACGCTCATCAGATGGGTGACGGGCTCCAGCCGGGGCAGCTTCTGCAGCCGTCTGGCGAGAACCGCGGCGTAGTCCTGCCAGCCGATGTCGCCGCTCACCAGGTCGCCGGGCGCCAAGGAGGGATCGCGGCTCTCCACCACCTCGGCGATGGCGCCGCCGGCCATCACCTGGCCGGAACTGAGCGCGGAGCGGTAGGTGGCGCCCTGCATCCAGGCGCGATTGGCGGCGTCGAGCGAGATGTAGCGCGTGCGGACCAGGGCCTCGCCCTCTGCAGGCGCCGGCGCGTCGGTCGCGACCAGCTTGAAATGCTCGGGCGAGAGCTTCCCCTGCGGGATCTGGTCGAGGACGATCTGGCGGTTGGTCTGCGGCATGGCGCGCTCCGGCGAGGCTGTGCGCCGTCAGGGTTGCGCACCTGCCGCCTGGCCGGTCAAGGCGGCCACGCGGGCGAGCGCGTCGGCCTCGATGTCGGCATAGAACAGATTGTAGCCCGGCGCCTTCTTGCGGTCGGCCCAGGAGCCCTGCGGGCTGAAGGCGCCCGACTTGGGAGCTGAGACGCGCAGGATGCCGTCCTGGCACTGGGCCGACACCTGGCGGGCCAGGAACGCCGGCCGGGCGTCCCATTCCAGGCCCGTGGCGTTGGCCGCGCCGAGGTTCAAGCGCGCAGCCGCCGGCGCATCGGTGGTGGCGCCGAGCAGCGGATTGAAGCACAGGGCCTGGCGGCCGTTCAGTCCGACGAGCTCGCCATGCGGCCCCCAGACCAGCGCCCGGTCGAGCAGCGTCTGCGCCCGCGGGAACTCATCGGCCCTGAGCGTCATCCACGCCGCGAGGCAATGGGCCTGAGCCCGCATCATACAGGGCGGGATCGGCGGGCTCTCAGCCGGAACGATGGTGCGGATCAGATAGGCCGCCACCAGCCGGCTGCGCACCGCCGGATCGGGCGCGACCTGCTCGGCGAGAAGCCGGTCGGCGAGCAACCCGCCCTGCTCGACGCCCACCAGGACGAAAGGCCGGCCCTGGTTCTCGTGCTGCAGATAGAAGCGGAACGCATCGGCGACATCGCCGTAGGCGAAGCGCCGCGCCTCCTGGGCGTCCTCGCGGAGCGTCAGCTCGCTGTAGAGGCTCGCCTGGCGGTAGCGCGGGGCATAGAGCCGGCCGACGCGCACGAAAGGTCCCGCGTAGTTGGGGGCCATGACCCGGCGGAACAGCTTGTCGCCGCGGCGGTCGTCGATCGGCGCGTTCCACTGCTCGCCGCCGTCGTAGATCGTGGGCGAGAGGAAGAATACGTCGACCGCGCCGGCCGGCGCATGCGCCGGATCGGTCGGCAGCAGGTACCACGCCGACTTCAGCGCGTAGTCGGGCGCCTTCGGCGGCGTATAGGTCTGGAAGGGGATCTTGGGATCGAGCGCCGTGCGCTGCAGGTCGTCCCAGAACACGCCGGTGGCGAGGCCCAGGACCAGCACCAGGCCGAGAATGGCCAAGGTCAGCCAGAGCGGCGGGCGCCCAACCCGAGCCGGCATGGCCTAGCGGTAGGGATCCGGCTGGGAGAGGTAGCGGGTCACGTAATCTCCGATCCCCTCCTCCAGCGGCGTCATGGGCTTCGGATAACCGGCCGCGGACAGCCGCTCCATCGAAGCCTCGGTGAAGTACTGGTACTTGTCGCGGATGGCCGGCGGCATGGGCGTGTAGTCGATCGCGGGCTCGCGCCCGGCCGCCTGGAAGACCGCCTTGGCCATGTCCTCGAAGGTGCGCGCCCGGCCGGAACCGAGATTGAAGATCCCATTCACCTCCGGCGTCCTCGTCAGCCATTCGACCACCTCCGCCGCGTCGCGGACATAGAGGAAGTCCCGCTTCTGGCCGCCGTCCGGCACGTCCTTGCGGTAGCTCTTGAAGAGCTGCACCGAATGGCCTTCGCGCACGTGCGGCCAGATCTGGGCGGCCACCGACTTCATGGCCCCCTTGTGCTCCTCGTTGGGCCCGTAGACGTTGAAGAACTTCAGCCCCACCCACTGCGGCGGCGCGTAATCGCGGCTTGCCTGGCGCACGGCGAAGATGTCGAACAGCGCCTTCGACCAGCCGTAGGTGTTCAGCGGGCGCAGCGCGACCAGCGCTTCGTAGTCATTGTCGTCGACGAAACCCTGGGCGCCGGCTCCGTAGGTGGCGGCCGAGGAGGCGTAGATCAGCCGCCGCTGCCGGTCCGCGCACCAGCGGAACAGGTCGCGGCTCAGGCTGAAGTTCGAGCGCAGGATCTTGTCGGCGTCCGGCTCGGTGGTGGAGGACACCGCGGCCATGTGGATGACCACCTCCACCTCGCGCCAGCGCTTCTCCAGCCACTCGAACATCTCCTCCGGCGCCACGAAGTCGCCGATCGGGTGCTTGGCGATGTTGCGCCACTTGCCGAGCTCGGCCTCCCGCAGCCGGTCGCAGACCACGATGTCGAGCGAGCGGTCCTCGGCGAGCTTGGCGGCGATGTTGGAGCCGATGAACCCCGCCCCGCCGGTCACGAAGACGATGCGGCGCGTCACCGGCTGGCCTTTCGGCTCATCCGCGCGATGGCCGCGGTCGTCGAGTAGCCCTCGACGATCTCCGCCAGGCGCACCTCTCCGCCCCAGCTCTTGACCAGGTCCGCGCCAACCACCTCGTCCTCGGCGTAGTCGGCGCCCTTGACCAGCACGTCGGGGCGCGCGGCTTCGATCAGGCGGACGGGCGTGTCCTCCTCGAAGGGGACGACGAGATCGACCGTACCCAGACCCGCGAGCACCAGGGCGCGGGATTCCAGGTCGTTCACCGGCCGCCCCTCGCCCTTCAGGCGACGGACCGAGTCGTCGGCATTGAGGCCGACGATCAGGCGGTCGCACCAGCTCCTGGCCTGGGCCAGATAGGCGACGTGGCCCTTGTGCAGGATGTCGAAGCAGCCGTTCGTGAAGCCGATCCGGAGGCCCCGCGCCCGCCAGCGGGCCACCTCGTCGGCCATGCGGCGGAGGGTGGCGACCTTGGCCTCGGCCGGCGCCATGTGGGCGACGAGGGCGGCCTCGATGAGCTCCTCCGGCGAGACCGCCGAAGTGCCGGCCTTGCCGACCGCGACGCCGCCGGCCAACTGTGCGAAGCCGGCCGCCGCGTCCAGGTCCGCGCCTGACGCCAGCGCCAGGCCGAGCGCCGCCAAGGTGGTGTCCCCGGCCCCGGAGACGTCGAAGACCTCGCGCGGGGCGGTCGCGAAGTGGCGCACCGGCTCGCCGCGGAGCGCCAGCGACATGCCCTTCGACGCCCGCGTCACCAGGATCGCCTTGGCGTCCCACAGGCTGAGCGCATGCGCCAGCGCCGTCTCGATCTCCGCGTCGGTCTCGGCCGGCAGGTCGGTCGCGTGCGAGAGCTCCAGCGCATTGGGCTTGATCAGGTCGACCGCGCCGTAGCGGGCGAAGGAGCGCGCCTTGGAATCCACCACCACCTGGCCGCCCGCCGCATCGGCGGCCGCACGGCAGGCGGCGATGACGGCCTCGGTGACCACGCCCTTGCCGTAGTCGGAGATCAGGATCACGCCGGCGTCGTCGGCGGCGTCGGCGATCGTGCGGATCAGGCGCTGCTCCACCTCGCCTGAGACCGCGCGGCTCGCCTCCAGGTCGACCCGCAGCAGCTGCTGGCCGCCGGAGATGAAGCGGGTCTTCAGCGTCGAAGGCCGCTCCGGATCGACGATGAGGTAGCCCTCGACGCCCGGCTCCTCGCCGGCCAGCCGCAGCGCCTCCTTGCCCTCCGCGTCGTCGCCGATCACCCCGATCAGCGCCACGGCGCCGCCGAGCGCGGCCACGTTGCGCGCCACATTGCCCGCCGCGCCCAGCATCACCAGTTCGCGCGCGCGCGCCAGGACCGGGATCGGGGCTTCGGGCGAGACGCGGGTGACCTCGCCGTAGACGAAGCGGTCGACCATCAGGTCGCCCACGCAGACCACCCGGCGGCCGGCCGAGAGGCTGAGCAGGTGCTGGAGCTCCGAGAGATCCATGGCGCTCGGTGTGCGGCGCGGCGCGGGCGCGGTCAAGCCGGCCTCAGGCGCTCACCGCCAGTCGGATCCGTTGCAGCGCGGCGAGGAGATCGCGCGCTGAGGCCAGCGGCAGACAGCTCGGCCCGTCGCACAGCGCCCGGTCGGGATCGGGATGGAACTCCAGGAAGACGCCGTCGGCTCCGGCCGCCACAGCCGCCTTGGCGATCACCGGGACGCCCTCGCGGCGCCCCCCGGTCGAGGTGGCGTTGCTCTTCGGATCCGCGCCGGGGAGCTGCACCGCATGGGTGGCGTCGATGGTGACCGGCACGCCCAGGCCCTGCATCTCCTGGATGCTCAGCATGTCGACCACGAGGTTGTTGTAGCCGAAGGAGGCGCCGCGCTCGCACAAAACGGTGAAATCCGCGCCTTCGCTGGCTTCGCGCACCTTGTCGAGGATGTTGCGGCAGTCCCAGGGCGCGAGGAACTGGCCCTTCTTGACGTGCAGCCAGCCGC
>Ga0308174_10001224_pt1 | contig 11746 bp, 8 predicted proteins | sample PhyPR2_FD_203894 | JGI IMG/M metagenome (GOLD analysis project Ga0308174, IMG submission 203894) | Soil microbial communities from UC Gill Tract Community Farm, Albany, California, United States - DLSLS.P.R2 | ecosystem: Environmental > Terrestrial > Soil > Agricultural land | place: USA...
ACATGATGTTCGACGACAGCGTGAGCCCGACGCCCATTGCGATTAGAAACGCCGCGTCCGACGACCGGCTGAACAGCAGGCCGCACACGATATTGGCTCCGGCCATCGCGACAATCGCCGTCTTCCGCTCGATCCTGTCGGCGATCGCGAGCCCGATGATCGGACCGATCGGCGCGGAGATCGCGATGATGCTCGAATACATGAGGCTCGACGTCACCGTGACGCCCTGCTTGATGAGCAGCGTCGGCACCCAGTTCGCGAAGCCGTAGAAGCCGACGGTCTGGAACACGTTGAAGATGATCATCATCGCGGCGCGCTTGCCGTAGGGCCGCCTCCACATGCGGGCGAACGAGCCGCCTGCTTCTGCATCGAGCACAGGCTCGGGCTGGGCGGGCGGCGGCAACGGCTTGCCGTACTCGCGCTGCACTTTCGCCTCCAGCGCGGAAATCACACGGTCCGCTTCTTCGAGCCGGCCCTTTTGCGCGAGCCAGCGCGGGCTTTCCGGCAGGCTCCGGCGAATCCACCAGACGAAGAGCGCACCGTGCGCGCCGATCACCACGACCCAGCGCCAGCCGTCGATGCCGAACGGAGCACGCGGCACCAGCAGATACGCAAGGAACGCGACCACCGGCACCGCCATGAAGCCGACTGCCTGCTCGCAAGCGAACGCGCGGCCGCGAATATGCTTCGGCGCGAGTTCGGAAATATACGTGCCGATGGTCACCAGTTCCACGCCGATGCCCACGCCCGCGACGAAGCGCCAGAAGTTGAGCCCTGTCGCGGTTTGCTGAAACGCCATCACCAGATTCGCCACCGTGTACCACAGCAGCGAGTATGTGAAGATCGCGCGGCGGCCGAAGCGGTCCGCAAGCCATCCGCACGCGACCGTGCCGATGAACAAGCCCGCGAACAGCGAAGCAATGAAGCTCGCGACGCCCGTCATGCCGAAAAAGCCGTTCGTGGCGGGCGTCAGGATGCCGCTTTTGACGAGGCCGGGCGCGACATAGCCGGAATACAGCAGATCGTAAAGTTCGAAGAAGAACCCGAGGCTCAGCAGCACGATCAGCGTCCAGACCGTGCGCGTGGCCGGCAGCCTGTCGAGGCGCGCGGAGATGAGGCCGGCGGAAAGCGCGCCTGGCGCGGGTGAGTTTGCCATCGGTGTCGTCTCCTGATCCATGTGTGGCGGTTCGCGCGCGGCTCGGGCTCTACGGCTCGCCGGCGCAAAGCAAAGGCCGCATCTTAACCGCCTGGATCATTCCTGCCGAGGGCGGACGCCGTCCATCAGCAACGCGACGGCATGCCTCGCGATCTGGTCGGTCGTCAGCGCACGCTCGCCGTCATTGCGCCAGCGCGTGGTCGCGAGCGGAAACACCGACAGCCCGATCAGCGACGTAAACACCAGCGACGGTTCGAGCGCCGCGTTCAGCCTGCCGTCGCGCTGCCATTGCGCAATGCGCTCGACCGCGCGCTGCTTGTGCTCGTCGCCAAAGCGCTCGGCCATGCGCTGACGCAACAGCCCGCCTTCGCTGATGACCTCGCGCATCCACAGCGCCGCGAACCACGGATGTTTGTCGACCGTGGCGACCACCGTTTCGACGAACGCGCGCAACGTATCGACGGGCTCGGTCGGCTCGCTGAACACCCGCGCGAGTTCAGCGCGCAGCGGCACGAACCGTTCGTCGATCAGCACGTCGAGCAACTGATCGCGTGTCCTGAAGTAGTAATGGACCATCGCGGACGTGACGCCGGCCTCGCGCGCGATCGCCCCGAGCGTCGTTTCCCCGATGCCCTCCCGGGCGAACAATTCGAGCGCGACGTCGAGCAGATGCTGACGTGCTTCCGCGCCGTGAGCGCCGCTTGGCCGTCCGGGGCGGCGGCCTCCTTTCTTGGGGGCGGCGGCCTCAGTGTTGATCGACTTATCTGTCATGGCAGGCATTTGACGGCTGATTGTTCGTCCGGTATATTAACTTTTATGTTAATTAAATTCAATGTAATTGCTGACCCGGTCAGCGTCACGACATGACCTACCTGCATCCAACTACCCCGCTAAGCCCGGATGTTGCCGCCAAGCCGCCCGTCGCGTTGCTCTTCACCGCGCTGCTGCTCGTCATGCTGCTGGGCGCACTCGACCAGACCATCGTCTCGACAGCGCTGCCAACCATTGTCGGGGAACTGGGCGGGCTCGAGAATCTTTCGTGGGTCGTGACGTCGTATCTGCTGAGTTCGACCATCGTCGTGCCGCTCTACGGGAAATTCGGCGATCAATTCGGTCGCAAGGTCGTGCTGCAGGCGTCGATCCTGATTTTCCTCGCGGGTTCCATTCTCTGCGGCGTCGCGCAGAACATGACGCAGTTGATTGCGCTACGTGCGTTGCAGGGTCTAGGCGGCGGCGGACTCATGGTCATTACGATGGCCGCCATTGCCGACGTCATCCCGCCCGCCGAACGCGGACGCTTCCAGGGGCTTTTTGGCGGCGTGTACGGCCTCGCGACGGTCGTCGGCCCGCTCGCGGGCGGCTTTCTGGTCGAGCATCTGTCGTGGCGCTGGATCTTTTATATCAATGTGCCGCTCGGCCTGCTCGCGCTAGCCATCATTCAGTTCGTCTTCAAGCCGCATTCGGCGCATGTGAATCATCGCGTCGACTACATGGGCGCGGGCTTTCTGGCGGCGGCGCTGACCTGCATCATCCTCTTTACGAGCGAAGGCGGCACGCTCTTGCCGTGGACCTCGCCGCAGCTCTGGTGCACGTTGTTGCTCGGGCTGATCTGCATCGGCGGATTCATCTACGAAGAGCGCCTCGCCGCTGAGCCGATCATGCCGCTCTTGCTCTTCAGGGAGCGCACCTTCGTGCTCGCGGGGCTGATCGGCTTCATCATCGGATGCGCGCTGTTCGGGGCGGTCACGTTCCTGCCACTCTATCTACAAGTGGTGAAAGGCTCGACGCCATCGCAAGCGGGCCTGCAAATCACGCCGATGATGGCGGGCGTGCTGTTGTCGTCGATAGTGAGTGGCCGCGTCATCAGCAAGATCGGCAAGTATCGCTTTTTCCCGATTGCGGGCACGGGCCTCGCCACCGTCGCAATGCTGCTGCTTTCCACGCTGCGCCTCGACACCCCGTTGCCGGTCATGTACGCGTACATGGCGCTGCTCGGACTCGGGCTCGGCATGGTGATGCAGGTGCTCGTGCTGGCGGTGCAGAACGTGGTCGAGCCTCGGCTGATCGGCGTCGCGACCTCCAGCGCCACGCTTTTCCGCTCGATCGGCGGCTCCGTAGGCGTCGCGGCTTTCGGCGCGATTTTTTCGAACAGTCTGCACGCCCGTCTTGCGGCGCTCGTGCCGGCGGGCACGGAACTGCCGCCGTCGCCCGGGCCGCAGTCGGTATCGCATCTGCCCGCCGCGCTGCGCGACGACTACCTGCACGCGTTCGCCGGCGCGATGCACACGGTGTATCTCGTTGCCGCGTGCATTGCGCTGCTGGCCTTCGCGCTCTCGTGGTTCCTGAAGGATCATCCCCTGTCCGGGCGTGCCGGGCAGACCGGGAAATAATCGCGTGTCTTTTCATGAGGGAATGCTCTAATGCACCGCTATCGGGACTTTCACTAGGCCGCGAACTATTTTGGCTTGGTAACCTTCTGCCGATTCTGTACGGACACGATCCGCGGAATGCCCGCCGTCCGGCGCGATCCAGCGACCACGAGCCGCACCGGACGTCACCGGAACGAGACCTTCCGGGCTGAACTGACCACCTTCTGGAGTTAAAACAGTGAAGAAACTGCTTGCTGCCTTGTCGATGTCCCTCCTCGCCGCCACGTCGTTCACCGCCGTCACGGCGCATGCCAAGGATTATTCGACGATCCGCTTCGGCGTCGATGCAAGCTATCCCCCGTTCGAATCGAAGGGTTCGGATGGCAAGCTGGTCGGTTTCGACATCGATCTCGGCAACGAAATCTGCACGCGCCTGAAGGCCAAATGCGTCTGGGTGGAGAACGACTTCGACGGCATGATCCCCGCGCTCAAGGCGAAGAAGTTCGACGGCGTTCTCTCGTCGATGTCGATGACCCCGCAACGCGCCGAGCAGATCTCTTTCTCGAGCAAGCTCTTCAACACGCCGACGCGCCTTGTCGCGAAGAAAGGCAGCAACATTCTGCCGACGGCTGACAGCCTGAAGGGCAAGAACGTTGGCGTGGAGCAGGGAACGATTCAGGAAACCTACGCCAAAACGTACTGGGCGCCGAAGGGCGTGACGGTCACGCCGTATCAGAACCAGGACCAGGTCTACGCCGATCTGACTTCGGGACGTCTCGACGCCGCCTTGCAGGACGCAGTGCAGGCCGACATCGGCTTCCTGAAGACGCCGCGCGGCGCGGGCTTCGATTTCGCGGGTAAGGATATTGTCGACGAGAAGATTCTCGGCAATGGCGCGGGCATTGGTTTGCGCAAGGAAGACACCGACCTGAAGTCGAAGATCGACAAGGCGATCGCCGACATCATCAAGGACGGCACGTACAAGAAGCTCGAGAAGAAGTACTTCGACTTCGACGTGTACGGCGGCTAATCTTAGCAGCCGATCGCAAAACGGGCTCCACGGAGCCCGTTTTGCTTGGCGCGCCGAACCTCGCGCCGGTCGATCCGCGCGGCTCGCGCGCTGCCGTTTTCCGCTAAGATCGAACGTCCGAGGCAGCGCCGGCGGACGGAGACACCGCGGCGCATCGTGCGCCCGTCATATGCGCGCCTCACCCGTTCAGCAACCCATCGAGCCAGGACCTCGCGCACTCGCCTGCGCGCGCACATTATGCAGACTAGAACTCATCAACTGATCTCGCCGACGCTTGGCACCTCCCGCAACATCACGAGCTTTCATTACGGTCCCGGCGGCGGACAGAAGATCTACATTCAATCGTCGCTCCATGCCGATGAATTGCCGGGCATGCTGGTCGCGTGGAAGCTGCGCCGCCATCTCGCGGCGTTCGAAGCCGCCGGCAAGCTGCGCGGCGAAGTGGTGATCGTGCCGGTGCCGAACCCCATCGGCCTGAACCAGTATCTCCACGGCAGTCAGCTTGGCCGCTTCGAAACGAACAGCGGTCACAACTTCAACCGCAATTTTTACGATCTGGCCGCGCTGATCGGGCCGCGCATCGAAGCGCGCCTCTCGAACAACGCCGACGCAAACCGCCTCGCCGTGCGCGCCGCGATGAAGGAAGCGCTCGACGAACAGACGCCGCACACGGAACTCGAATCGCAACGGCTCGCGCTGCAAAAGCTGTCTTTCGACGCCGATGTCGTGCTCGACCTGCACTGCGATCTAGACGCCGCGCTGCATCTGTACACGAACCCGGACATCTGGACGGAAGTCGAGCCGCTCGCGCGTTATCTGGGAGCGAAGGCGTCGCTGCTCGCGCTGAACTCGGTCGGCAATCCGTTCGACGAGATTCACAGCTTCTGTTGGTCGGACCTGCGCGCGCGCCACGGCGAGCGCTTCCCGATTGCGAACGGCGGCATCTCGGTGACGGTGGAATTGCGCAGCCAGCACGACGTATCGTATGAACTCGCGGACAAGGACGCGCAGGCCATCGTCGATTATCTGATTCATCGCGGCGTGATCGACGCGCCCGCCGTCCCGCTGCCGCCGCTCGAATTCCCCGCGACGCCGCTCGCGGGCGCCGAGCCGATCGTCGCGCCTGTATCGGGCGTGCTCGTGTTTCGCGCGCAAGTGGGCGCGTTCATCGACGCAGGGGAAGCCATCGCCGATATCGTCGATCCGCTGACCGACACCGTCACCACGCTCAAGTGCACGACCGCCGGCGTGATGTACGCGCGTCACATCACGCGCTTCGCGACGGCGGGGCTTGAAGTCGCGCGCATCGCGGGCGCGAAGGCGTATCGCACGGGTTCGCTGCTGTCCGCCTGAACGTAGTCAGAACGGCATGAGACCGCACTGCGCGGCGACCACGCGCCAGCCGCCGTCGGTCTCGCCCCACGTTCGCGTGTAGCGCAGGCTGCCCGCGAACGGCGCGCCGCCGAACGTGCCGGAAATCGCCACGCGCGTGACGGTGATGGCGAACGCGCCATACACGCGAATGCTCTGCTCCTCCACATCCAGCTTGTCGATGCGCTGCATGCCGTAGCGGTGGCCGTTCAGATCGTCGGCCTTGCTCCAGACCTTGCCGGTTGCATCGACGAACGTGAGATCCTCGGCGAGGAGCGCATCGAGCGCTTGCACGTCCGACGATTTCATCGCCTTCGCAAGGCGCTCTTCCAGTTCGCGGATTCCTTTCTCGTCCATGGTTTTCCTCGCGGTGATCGAACCGCAAGGATACCGTGCGCGCTCCCGCGGCGTGCCCGGTCTGTGCGCGGGCTTCGTTGCATCGACTACAGGTTCAACGCGTATGAAATCGGCGGAAAGTATCGACGATCGGGCCGCCTCGCGCGGCCCGATCGCCCTTCTTACTTGCCCTTCTTTCCCGACTGCGCGTTAAACTCCGCGACGTGCTCGTCCATCATCCTGCGAATGGCGCGGCCAATCTGCATGTAGTCGCTCTCGTTGAGATTCGCAAGCGACACGCGCCCCGACGGATGCTGCGTACCGAAACCGCGTCCCGGCAGCAACACGACGCGTGCTTCCTTGGCGAGCCTGAAGAGCAGTTCCGTCGGCTTCGTGTTCTTCATGAGCCAATCGACATAGTCGCGGCCGTACATGCGCTCGCCGAGGTATTCCATGTCGAGGATCGTGTAGTAATCGACGAGATTCTCGTCGTCGTCCTCCAACGGAATACCGATCTCGCGATACAGCGCCTGCTTGCGATTACGGATCAGACGCTTCAGCGCGTTTTTGTACGCGTCGGGCGTGTCCATGAGCGAGAAGAGCGAGAACAGCACCATCTGCACTTGCTGCGGCGTCGAAAGACCGGCAGTGTGATTCAGCGCGACGGTACGGCTATCGGCAACCAGCCGGTCGATGAACCTGAGCTTGTCGGGCTCGGTCGTGATCGATTCGTAGCGCTCGTGCAGCAGCGCCTTCTCGTCGTCGGGCAGCGCGGCCAGCAGTTCGTCGAATATGTTGTCGTGATGCGTCGCGATGGTGCCGAGCCGCCAGCCCGTCGCACCGAAGTACTTCGAATACGAATACACGAGAATGGTGTTCTTCGGGCATAGCGCGAAAAGCGACACGAAGTCGTCGGCGAAGGTGCCGTACACGTCGTCGGTCAGAAGAATCAGATCGGGCCTTTCCTTCACGATCTCCGCTATGTACTCGAGACTTTCGTCGTCCATCTTCACCGACGGCGGATTGCTCGGGTTCACGAGGAAGAACGCCTTGATCTTCGGATCGCGCAGCTTGTCGAGCTCTTCCTTCGAGTATTGCCAGCCCTGCGCGACGTCGGCATTGAGATTCACTACTTCGAGCTTGTAGTCGTTCAGGCGCGGAATCTCGATGTACGGCGTGAAGATCGGCATGCCGAGCGCGATGGTATCGCCCGCCCTGATCAAAAAGTTCTCGCGCATCGTGTTGAAGATGTACGTCATCGCCGCGGTGCCGCCTTCGACCGCGAAGGTATCGAATTCGCCCACGAACGGATATTTGCCGATCATCTCGCGCCGCAGATACTGCCCGACGATAATCTCCGACAGCTTCAGCATGCGGTCGGGCACGGGATAGTTCGACGCAAGAATGCCTTCGCACATCTCGTAGAGAAAGTCGCCAGCGTTGAGACCGAGCTGGTCGCGCACATACGACACCGCGCCGAACAGAAAGTCGATGCCCGGCGTGCCCTTGTTCTCGCGCGCGAAAATCTCGAAGCGCTCTTCGAGGCCTTCGTGCTTCGGGAATCCGCCGATTCCCTCGGGCATGTATGCAAACGAGCGCTCGGACTCGCGCATCGCGAAGAGGCCGAGTTGCCAGAAACCATGCCGCGGAATGGTCGCCAGAAAGTTCGGATTGCCGCGGCCCGCGTTGAGCATGGAGAGATTCGCGGGACGCTCCACCGCGCCGCCACCAGCAGCCTTGATGAGTTCGTCCTTGAGTTCGAACGGGCTAAGCGACGCCATCGCCGAGCGATCGTCGGAACCGGATTTAGAGGACTTTGACATCCAACACCCCCAGAAAATAAGCAGTCAAGTTCGGGAATAAACCACGAGATACGCAGCGTCCGACCTTCATGTCATCAGCATCACCATGACCATCCCCCAGATCGTGAGCAAGGTATTGCCGACCGCGTAGGTGACCGTGTAGCCGAGGCCGGGCACCTGGCTCTTGGCCGCATCGCAGATCATGCCGAGCGCGGCGGTCGTCGTGCGCGCGCCTGCGCAGATGCCGAGCAGTATCGCGGGATGGAACTTGAACACGTACTTGGCGATATACATGCCGATGATGAGCGGCACCGACGACGCGAAAATGCCCCATAAAAACAGGCTCACGCCGAGCTTTTGCAGACCCGCGACGAAACCCGGACCGGCCGATATGCCCACCACCGCAATAAATACGTTCAGTCCTACTGAATTCATAAACCAGATCGTGGGCGCGGGAATGCGGCCGAACGTCGGATGTATCGCGCGCAGCCAGCCGAATACGATGCCCGCGATCAGCGCGCCGCCCGCGGTGGAAAGCGTGACGGGAATGGCGCCGAAGCGCAGCACGACCGAGCCGATGAGCGCGCCCAGCGTGATCGCGAGTCCGACGAAAGCCATGTCGGCGGCGTCGGTCGGACGGTCGATGACTCCGACCGCCTTCGCCACTGCCGTCGTATCCCGCGTGCGGCCGACGAGCGTAACCGTGTCACCGCGATACAGCTTCGTGCTCGGCAACACCGGAATCGCCGTTTCCGTCGCGCCGCGCTTTATCTTGCGCAAGAACACGCCGCGCGCGCCAGGCAGCTGCCCAAGTTCCGCGAGCGTTTTGCCTTCGATGCTCTTGTTCGTCAAGTAGACGTCCGCGCCCTCCACCGGCACGGCGAGCAGTTCGGCGTCGTCCACCTCGGCAGCGACGCCGCCGAACAGATTGACGAGTTGCTCGCGCCGCCCGACGATCACCACGATGTCGTCGGCCTGAAGCACGTCATCGAGTTTCGCTTCCTGGATCTTGCCCTGCCGACGGATTCGCTCGATGAACAGCCGCCCATCGGAAGTCCGGAGGGCTTCGGCCTGACCCACCGTCATGCCGACCGCGCGCCCGTTCTCGGGCACGCGATACGCGCGCATCGCGAACTGATGCCAGCCCGTGCCGGTCCCGCCGATGTCTGTCGCCCCGCCGAGCTTCTGTTCATAGTCCTTGCACGCCGCGACGAGGTCGATGTTAAGGAGCTTGGGCCCGAGCACCGCGAGGATCAGCGCAGAGCCGATCGTCCCGTAGATGTAGGTGACGGCGTAAGCCGTGGGCATCGCGTCGAGCAGCGCTTTGGTTTCGGCGGCCGGCAGGCCCACGCGATTGATGGCGTCGGTTGCGAGCCCCATCGAAGCGGAGATCGTCTGCGATCCCGCGAAGAGCCCAGCCGCCGATCCGATGTCATAGCCCGCGATCTTCGCCGCCGCATAAGGCGCGGCGAGACACAGCACGCATTGAATGACCGAGAAAAGCGCTTGCGGCAAGCCGTCTTTCGCAATGCCGCGAACGAATTGCGGCCCCACGCCGTAGCCCACAGCAAACAGAAACATCAGAAAGAAGACGGCCTTTACATTCGATGAAATGACAATGCCGAGCTGCCCGATCGCGATGGCCGCGAGCAGCGTCGCCGTCACTGCGCCGAAACTGAATCCCTTGAACGATTTGCCGCCGACCCAGTACCCCACGCCCAATGAAAGAAAGATGGCGATTTCAGGGTAACTGCGCAGCGTTCCTGTAAACCACGACATATGCGCTCCTTTGCGGGATCAACTTCGCGACCGTTACGTGCTCGACGAGAACGAGGGAAACCCAGGGATTGCGACGGCCTTCTGGATCGTTCATGAAAACGAATGGCGACATGCACACTGTCAGTGCCGATGCCTGCGCGGGTGCTCATAGCGGCGCATTCAGCAGTTGGTTGAAGCCCACCAATACAATATTTTTGTGGGCGGTTGAGCGAAAAAACGATAATTTCGATGTGCGTGTTTAATCGGTATAGCGGTTGCAGACCGCGAACTTCTCAGTCGCGTGGCGTCAGTGGTTTGTTACGTTATCCGAATCGTTCTCAGGAAAAAAAACAGCGGCCGAAGCCGCTGTTTTCTCGATCTGGTTTCGCTATGGACCGCGTGGCCCTTACTCCGCGGTTTCGAGCAGCGGATAATCGGTGTAGCCTTGCGCGCCGGCCGCGTAGAACGTCGACGCATCCGGTTCGTTGAGCGGCGCGTCCGCTTCGAAGCGGCGCACGAGGTCCGCATTCGCGATGAACGGCTTGCCCCACGCCACCGCATCCGCATCGCCGCGCTGGATAATCGCTTCAGCGCTTTCCTTCGTGAACTTCTCGTTAGCGATATACACGCCGCCGAACGTCTTCTTGAGTTGCGGTCCCAGGCTGTCCGGGCCTTCTGCCTCACGCGCCGCGATGAACGCGATCTTGCGCGCGCCTAGTTCACGCGCCACGTAACCGAACGTGGCCGCGCGGTCGCTGTCGCCCATCGTGTGCGAATCGGCGCGCGGCGCGAGGTGCACGCCCACGCGGTCGGCGCCCCACACGGCGATACATTCGTCGACCACTTCCAGCATCAGACGCCCGCGGTTTTCAATCGGGCCGCCGTATTCGTCGGTGCGCTTGTTGGTGCTGTCCTGCAGGAACTGGTCAAGCAGATAGCCGTTCGCGCCGTGCACTTCCACGCCATCGAAGCCCGCGCGCTTCGCGTTCTCCGCGCCCTTGCGATACGCCACGATCACGCCCGCGATCTCGTCGAGTTGGAGTGCGCGCGGCGTGACATACGGACGCTGCGGACGCACCAGGCTCACGTGACCGTCTGCCGCGATTGCGCTCGGCGCGACCGGCAGTTCGCCGTTCAGAAACACGGGATCTGAAATGCGCCCGACATGCCAGAGCTGCAGGAAGATCTTGCCGCCTGCCTCGTGGACCGCCCTCGTCACGAGCTTCCAGCCTTGGACTTGTTCGTCGGACCAGATGCCCGGCGTATCGGCATAGCCGACGCCTTGCGGCGTGACCGAAGTCGCTTCGCTTATGATGAGGCCAGCCGATGCACGATCGGCGTAATACTGCGCCATCAGCGCGTTCGGCACGCGTTCGCCGCCCGCGCGCTGACGCGTGAGCGGCGCCATGATGATGCGATTCTTGAGCGTGATGGCGCCCACCTTGAGCGGATCGAAAAGAGTCGGCATAACGTAAAGGTATCCTAATTTATGTGAAAGGAGGCAGTCACCTAAGGCGGATAAGGCTCAGAGATTCCCGATGGAATCGCGGAACGCCTGAATCACGGCTTCGTCGCGCTTGAAGAACACCCATTGCCCTACGCGCTTCGTGGTGACGAGCCCGGCTTTATGCAGGGTTGCGAGATGCGCCGAAACAGTGGACTGCGACATATTGCAGCGTTCATCGATCTGGCCCGCGCAGACGCCGTGCGACAGCGGCAGTTCCTGATTAGGGAAATGCAGCTCCGGCTCCTTCAGCCATTCGAGAATCTCGCGGCGAAGGGGGTTGGCGAGGGCCTTGTGAATTGCGTCGATGTCCATTTCGTTGCTCGTGCGTCTGACGGCCGGCATGCGCGGACATTGAGTGATGCGCGCGCGGAATCGTCTTGTGTCGAAGTATATATCGTAAATTTGCGATACGCAATG
>Ga0308174_10001225_pt1 | contig 11743 bp, 11 predicted proteins | sample PhyPR2_FD_203894 | JGI IMG/M metagenome (GOLD analysis project Ga0308174, IMG submission 203894) | Soil microbial communities from UC Gill Tract Community Farm, Albany, California, United States - DLSLS.P.R2 | ecosystem: Environmental > Terrestrial > Soil > Agricultural land | place: USA...
TCGACCGGCGGATGTCGGCAAGCGACCCGAACCAGAACTACAAGTCAATGAGTTCGTCGCCCGGGAGCGGTCGTTGGTAGCACTGATCCAGTACGGCGTCGCCTTCCCTGCATGCGCCTAAGTCGCGCGCTCGTGCCCGTGTCACGGCTGGTGCGGGATCCGTTTTTCGCAACGAAGAAACTGCAGACCTCGCGACCGACCGCATAGGAGAAAGCTCTTGCCGTCGAAGTGAGGGCGATGCATCGCGCGGCGGATGACCCACTAAACTGGCGGCCTGAGTTGGATACGCGGCCATGATTAAACCCACTGTCCATATCGTCGATGACGATCCGTCGTTCTTGCAAGCCATCTCTCGGTTCCTCCGAGCTAGCGGCTTCCAGGTAGAGACGTACTCATCGGCGATCGCGTTCTTGAACAACGCCGGCGGGAGACACCGGGTTGCGTCATAGCCGACCTGCGCATGCCTGAGGTCGACGGACTGGAGCTACAGTCTGCGCTCGCACAAGGGCCTGATCCTCTTCCAGTCCTGTTCCTGACCGGCCAGCCCGATACTGCCTCTGCTGTGCGCGCCATGCGCGATGGCGCCGAGGACTTTCTCGAGAAGACCGCGGACGAGGGGGTGCTTCTCGACGCCGTGCGCCGGGCGCTGGCGCGGGATCGGCACGCGCGGCAGGAGCGCTTTCAGCGGCAAGCGTTGCGCGAGCTTTTCGACACCATCAGCAGCCGGGAGTGTCAAGTGCTTGTCGAAGTCCTGCGCGGCCGCTTGAACAAGCAGATCGCTAACGACCTCGCGATTCACGAGCGCACAGTCAAGGCCCACCGCAAGGCGATCATGGGCAAGCTGAATATCCGATCGGTGGCCGCCCTCGTTCAGTTGAGCTACGAGGCGGGGTTTCCGTCCCCGGTTTCGTACCCCTAGGGGCAATCACTTCAACGGTCGGCTGGGAGACAGTGCCGCGACGAGCCGTCGATGAACACTGCCGCATCCACATATATCGCCGTCGTGGACGCCCACGAGAGGGCCTGCCGATCATTTGCCCGGGTGCTGCGCGGTGCAGGCACGCAGCCGATCGCCTACGGTTCGGCGGGGGCTTTCCTGGAAGACAGCAAAGCGGCCGCCGTTCGACTGCATGGTATTCGACGTCGAGCTCGGCGGTATGTGAGGCATCGAGCTCGTCGGCGCAATCTTGGCGTCGGGAGTTCGGCAGGCACCGATCATCTCCATAGGACCCACGACAACCCAGAGACCCGGGCGATTGCTGCAGCACAGGGTCGGCGGCCTACTTCAGAAAGAGCGGGTCGAGCGCCGACGTGGTTGAGACCATCCTCCGCTTGGTCGCCTGACCGCGAGATCATCCGCAAAGGCTCCATACTGAGCCTCCCTAAAAGAATCCTGGGTCGCGGCCATCGCTGTACGCCTGCCGTATCCCGCGGGTCACGCATACGCTGGGCAACTCTAATTCGCGCTTCTGTCCATGGCACTTTCCATTGCGATCGATGACGTTGGCTTTGCGGCAGGCGGTCGCCGACACCGGCGCAACGCGATGTCGCGGCTCTCGTCCTTCACGCCGTCCCTCGGATGAGCGACTTCCAGGTGGTCATGGAACAGGCGCGGGCTGCTCTCGCCGATCGTCCGCTCATCGTCCTGGTAGTTACGTACCTGTCGATGTGGGCCTTCGCGCGACTCGGTGCTTGGCTGGCGAAGAGGCGGCTGGTGGATCTCGAGCTCGAGGGCCGGTCCGTGTTCGGGGTCGTGTCGACCGCGACACTGACGTTGCTGGCGCTGATCATCGGCTTCACGTTCTCGATGGCGCTGAGCCGCTACGACGAGCGCAAGAACCTCGAGGAGGCGGAGGCCAATGCGATCGGCACGGAGCTGGCGCGCGCCGACCTCCTGCCCCCCGCCGACGCCGTGAAGGTCAAGACCTTGCTGCGCGACTATGTCCACGAACGCATCGCGCGATACGTCTACCGAGCCGAACGCCCTGCAGCGCAACCGGACGCGCGGATGGTCAGCCTGCAAAACGAACTATGGGCCGCCGTCGCCGCCCCGGCGCAGGCGCAACGCGATCCCGTCACCGCGCTGGTGCTTGCCGGCATGAACGACGTGCTCAACTCGCATGGGTATACCCAGGCGGCATGGTTGAACCGAATTCCGCTCGCGGCGTGGATCCTCCTGGCAGCGCTGGCGCTCTTCAGCAACCTGCTGGTCGGCTTCGAGGTGCAGCGTGCAAGTGGTGGGCGGGTCGTGCCCCACGTCCTGCCGATCACCGTCTCGATTGCGTGCTGCCTGATCGCAGACCTCGAAAGCCCTGGTGGCCTGATCAGTGTGCAGCCCCAGAACCTGCAGATCCTGTTGCAGTCGCTCGCCAGCTGACAAGCCAAGGAGCGCGTCCGAGCACTGATGTTGAACAATGCCGTCCTTGACGGATCAGCACCACCATGAAAGCCGCCTTCTACGACCGCCTGGGCCCTGCCCGCGATGTCCTGCAACTGGGCGAAGTGCCCGATCCCGTACCTGCTGCTGGCGAGGTACGCGTTCGCATCGAGTGGTCCGGCGTCAATCCCTCCGACGTCAAGTCGCGCTTGGGCCTGCGCGTTGGCACCATGCCGTTTCCTCGGGTGATTCCTCACAGCGACGGAATGGGCGTCATTGACGCGGTGGGCGACGGCGTCCCCGCTTCACGGGTAGGTCAGCGCGTCTGGACCTGGAACGCCGCTTGGGGCCGACCGCACGGCACTGCATGCGAGCTGGTCTGCCTGCCGCAAGAGCAGGCTGTGCTCCTGCCCGATGGTGTGGACGGCGAGGTGGGCGCGTGCCTGGGCATTCCGGCACTCACCGCACTACACGCCGTGCTCATGGACGGTGGAGTGGCCGGCAAGACGGTGTTCGTGGCTGGGGGCGCGGGCGCCGTGGGTCACTACGCGGTGCAGATGGCGAGCCAGTTGGGCGCTGCCCGTGTGTTGACCTCGGTCAGCACGCCTGAGAAGGCCGCGCTCGCGCGTGCCGCCGGCGCCGACGACGTGGTGATGTACAAGACCGAGCCCCTGATCGCGCGCGTGGCGCACGTGACTGCCGGCCGTGGCGTGGACCGCATCATCGAGCTGGACCTCGGCGTCAACGCGGCTGCCGATCTCGAAATGCTGCGCCCAAACGGCGAATGCGTGGTCTACGGCAGCAGCGTCACGCCGCTACAACTGCCTTTCGTCCCGCTGCTCGTCAAGAACCTGCAACTGAGGTTCTTCATCGTCTACCACCTGCCTCCGCAAGACCGCGCCATCGCTGTGGCTACCCTCACACGGATGCTGGAACGGGGGGCGCTACAGCACAACATTGCTGCACGGATGCCGTTGGATGAGGTCGCTGCGGCGCATGAGTTGGTCGAGCAAGGGACAGTGGTGGGGAACTTAGTGCTCGCGGTCACCTGAACTGATGGGGCGGTTGTTGACGTCCAGGGGCAGCTCGTGGCCCGCCCATGCCAGCCACGTACCAGCGCCCGAGCAGCGATCGATGCCAACCACCACCGCTAGGAGTCCACGATGCTCTTTTTCATCCACTTCGAAGTAACCGTTCCTGCCGATACTCCCGCGGAATTGAAAGAACAATTGCGTCGGGGGGAACATGCACGCGCTTTTGAATTGATTGAAGCGAGCAAGCTGCGCCGCATCTGGCGCCCAGTGGGCACGGCTGACACCTGCTGCATGTGGGAGGCCGACAGTCTTGAGGAGCTTCATACAGCGGTACGGTCTCTTCCGCTGTACCCGTATATGAAGTTGACCATTACTCCTCTCGTTGAACATCCCGTCACCGTAGCGTGGACAAAGGAGCACGGGCCTATGCCGGCGTTTTGACGTAGCGCAGAGCTTGGAGACCGCGCGCCTGTGACCTTGATCGACCTGTTCTTCGGCAGCCGGCGGAGCACGGCACCGGCCACTTCCAGGTGACGGACTAGGGAGGGGGGTCTTGGCCTATCTCAGTGAGACGAAGGCGGCTTGCAAGTCTGTTCCTGATCCTGTCCGGCCATCGGTGCGAAACCAAAGCTGAACGACAGCACGGGTCGCCTGTTTTGCTGTGAGAGGTTGCGTCTCGGAGTTGACGAGGGGCCCGGGGAACTCGTCGTGGTTTTCGACCACGCGCGTATCCATCAGGTGCTCATCAACCTCTTGAACAACGCGGTGTCCGACTCCCGGTAAGCCGTCCCTGAATCGCGGCGGCGGATCGCCCCAGTGATGCGATTCTGCTCACATGAAGGGCTTGCGCTCATTCGGCCACCATAGACCTTGCTGTGGCTCTCCGAGGCGATTGCGCAGCACGCCGACGCCGCCTGCCTCGAGCTCGATGACATCGCCCGGCGAAAGCGTGCGATCAAGCTCTAGCGAAGACCCTCCGCCCATCGTGCCCGAGCCGATGACGTCCCCCGGCTCCAGCCGCTCACCGAGACTTACCCAGGCGAGCAACTCCTCGACGGTCCAGAGCTTGTTGCTGCTGTCTCCCTTGCCCCAGGTCTGACCGTTGACGCGCACCTCCATCGGAATGGCGTCGAGATCCTTGAACTCGTCGATCGTCGTGATCCAGGGGCCGACGCCGTAGGCGAAGTCCTTCGACTTCGTCGGCCCCATCTGAATCGGCATCTCGATTTGCTGCCGGTCGCGGCCGCTGAAGTCGTTGAAGAGCGTGATGCCGAACAGATAGTCGCGCGCCTGCTCTGGGCGCAGGTTGCCGCCCCGGCGCCCCACCACGTAGCCGAGCTCGAGCTCGTAGTCCATCCGCTCGATGTACCCTGGCCAAGGAACCACCGCGTCGTGGCCGATCACCGTGTGCGGCGTTCCCTTGAAATACCCGGGCACCTTCAGGATGCTCGGGTGCGGCGGCGAGCCGATCTTGTTATGAAACCCCTTGATGTGCCCGACGAACGTCAGGCCGTCGCGAACCACTGAAGGATCGCTAGCGGCAAGCCAACGCACCTTTTCGATGGCTAGGGATGCACGATCCGAGCGACTGCGGTCGATCTTTTTAGCTGCTTGGAGGAAGGCGTCACCGGCTCCGATGGCGGCCGACATGCTCCCGGGAAAGATCGCCTCCGCGACGCGGATTGCAGCTTCCTGGGTGGCGCCTTCGGACTTGAGCTGGTCGCTGTAAGCACGCTTGAGGTCGACGACTCGCGCTTCTTCGGGCAGGACCATGACGAGGCGCGCGAGGTCGCCGTCGGGGCCCTCAACGGCGATGCGACCGAATTTCATGCAGAACTCCTGAATAGAGGTGATCGGTCCCTACCGCGCGTTAGGGCACGGGCAGAGGAACCTGTAGGGCCGATGGCCTGAGAACTAGCGCGACTAAACGGCAAGGGTTGACGCCTGCTCGTTCTCCGCGGCGACGAGTTGTTCCAGCAGCTTGCGAAAGCGCACGAGAGCGGCGTCCATCGCCATGGGCAGAAAGGGAGCGTCCGGTTTGCGTTGGATGTTCTCGTGCTGGGCGGTGATCATGTCGCGATCCTCGTTGAATGCCATGACCAGGCTCTGGTACATGCCTTCGGTCACGGTGGAATCGCCTTGGTTCGCGGGGTGCGATTGCTGGAAGAAATAGTGCGTTGTCGTGTCGGTCTCTGGTGTGAGCGTCTGGCAGCTGTGGAGACGAACGGCGTTGCGCAGATCATCCGGTGGGTCTTCCATCGGCCGCCCCCCCGAGCTCATTAGAAGCGTCCCCGGCAGCAGAAAGTCGTAAATGAACCACCGTTCCAGCTTTTGCGCGGGGTCGAAAACACGCATCTTCGAGTAGTAGGGCGGCGCCGGTGAATCCTGGATGCGACGACTGACGCGGATGCCAGGCATACCGGGACCTCGCACGAGTTCGACGTCAGCTCGCGCCTGCGCGATCGCCGTCGTGCCGCCGAGGGTCTTCTCGTGCACGTAACTGAGGTGCGAAAAATCCAGCAGGTTGTCGCAGATGAGCAAGTAGGGCGTCTCGTAATGGAAGTATCCCGGCTTGTTCCGCCACTCAGGGCTATCGCAGGAGTAGTTGTCGGGCAATAGGTTCGGATCGGCCTTCTCAGGGTCGCCCATCCAGACGAACACCCACTTGTTTTTCGACAGGATGGGAAAGGTGCGCACGCGCGCCTTCTCTGGCACGACCGGGATACCCGGTGCTTCGACGCACCGGCCCGTCGGGTCGAACTTGAGCCCGTGATAGCCGCAGCGGACGCAGTCGCCTTCTCGCCGGCCCTTCGACAACGGGGCGGCACGGTGGCAGCAACGGTCTTCCATCGCCACGAGTGGGCCGGCTTCCGTCCTCAAGACCAGGATTGGCTCGTTGAGGACGGTCCTGGTGAACAGCTCCGGCGATCCGGCCGGGGGAATCTCGTGATCCCAAGCTATGACGTACCAACAGTTGCGCAGCCACATGACTTTGCTCTCCAACTCTCAGCGGACCAGCTTCCATTGGCCACCTTCGATGCGCGCCAGCACCTGGCTTCGCGCGTCCACTCCGTTGTGATCCGTTGGGGACATGGTGTAGACGGCCGCTGTGCCAACTGCGTCCTTCGTCGCTTCGAGAGCGTCTCGCAGCGCGGATCGGAACTCGGGCGTGCCTGGCTTCGCGGTCTTCAGGGCAACCGGCACCGCGACCTGCAGCAGCAGCATGGCATCCCATGCGGAAGCTCCGAACACCGAGCGGGATCCTGGCCCGTACTTGCCTTCGAAGCGCGTCACGAAGTCGGTCGCCACCGCGCGAATTGGATTGTCCGCCGGTAGTTGTTCGGCAACCAAAATCGGAGCGACCGCCATCAGTGCACCCTCGACGTCCCTGCCACCGACGCGCAGGAAGTCCGGGCTGGCGGCACCTTGGGTCTGGTAGATCGTTCCCTTGTAGCCACGTTGCACGAGGGTGACGTGCGGGAGGGCTGCCGGCGTGCCGGGTCCGACGATGAACACCGCGTCCGGCTGAGATGCGATGACTTTCAGCGCCTGCGCCATCACCGCCTGGTCTGCGGCCCCCCACCGCTCGGTAGTGACGACCTTGATGCCATATTCGTCCGCGAGCTTTCCGATGACCCGCAGGTACCCGTCGCCGTACGCGTTGGAGAGCGCTACGACGCCAAGCGTCTTGGAGCTGCTCTTCTTCATATGGTCGAAGACGAGGCGGGTGGCCACCGTCTCCGTGGGCGATAGCTTGTAGGACCACTTGCGGGTGGCGTCCATGGGCTCGACGATCGCGCCACCGCCGGCCAGCGAAATGGCGGCGATCTTGTGCTCGGGCAGAAGCGGCAGGATCGCCATCGAGTTGGGCGTGTAACTCGGGCCGATGATGACGTCGACGCTGTTCTCCTCGATGAGGCGCCGCGCTGCCGTGGTCGCTTGCGTCGAATCAGATGCATCGTTGATGACCGTCAACTTGAGCGGTTGGCCCCCGACCTTGTCGCCCCACAGCGGGAGCGCCTGATTCCCTGGGATGCCCAAGGCCGCGCTCGGCCCGGTCAGCGACAGAATGACGCCGACGTGAATCGGTCTGAGGTCCTGCGCGCTGCTCAGCGTCGCGAGACCAGCTGACGCGACCACGAGCAGAGGCCGCGCGAACCGGCGGATAGCGAAGGAGAGGTTTTGAAGCACTCGAAGACTCCAGTTGATTTGGTGGACGCGATGTTTCATGGGGCGTCTCGGAAACTCCGGTCAGAAAAACCTTGACGGCATGGTTTCAAGAAGGATCGCGACTTCAAGGCGAGAAGGGCCGCGCACGTGGTCTTCACCGCCCGAGCAAAGTGGCTCGGGCCTGCTCGGTGCTCGCAACTTCGTACCCGAGCTCTGCGACGATCCTCGCGGCCTTGGCAACGAGCTCCGCGTTGTCTCGCGCCAGCCGGCCGGGAGAGACATAAAGGTTGTCCTCGAGCCCCACGCGCACGTGGCCGCCCAGGATGGCTGCGATCGCGACCATCGGGAACTGATCCGCGCCGATGCCGAACGCGCTCCAGCGGGCGCCGGCTGGCAGCAGGCGTTGCATCTCATCGACCACCGTCGGCGTCGCGGGCGCGCCCCAGGGCACGGACATGCAAAGCTGGAAGTACGCGCTGGACGGGATCGCTCCGGTGCCGACCAGATGACTTGCGAGACGGACGTGGCCCAGGTCGAAAACTTCCAGTTCCATGGTGACCCCGCATGACTCAATGGCCGTCGCCATCTCGCGCAGATGAGACGCAGGGTTCACGAAGGAGGCCTCGCCAAAGTTCATGGTGGCCACGTCGAGGCTGCAGATATCCGGCTTGAGCTTCAGGACGTGTACGACGCGCTCGTGCGGTGTCATCAGTTCCGCGTCGGCGATTGGTGCAACGCGAAATGGCGGGTCGACTGGAACTGTCAACATCGTGCCCGGGCCGGTGGTGAGATTGATGAGAACGTCGCACCGCGAGGCTCGAATGCGTTGCACGACCTCCTCGTAGTATTCGAGCTTCGTCGACGCCTTTCCGGTGTCGGGATCCCGAACGTGAACGTGAACGATGGACGCTCCAGCACGGGCCGCGTCAATCGCTTGATCCGCGATTTCACGACGCGAAGTGGGCACGCCTGGGTTTCTCGATCGCGTGTCACCAGCGCCCGTTAGAGCACAAGAAATGATGATCGGAGCCCGCTTACTCATCGTTGGCCCGAGAGGAGGCGCCGCTACGCGGCGCGAATGATCTCGCCCTGATCACGCCTACCCAACGGCGCTGTTCTGAGATCCAGAGCGCATAGAACGGCTGCCCCAGCGGCTCCCCAGCCCGCAGCCACGTGGCGAATACTCCGCGCGTCATGACGGCGGCGCCCGGTCGTGTGGGCGAGGAGGCCTTGACCTTGAAGGAACGTGCGGCCCGGCTCGAGCGCAAGTCGAGTGGCACCCTGCCTTCTGTCGACGCGAACCAAGCAGGCACCCAGTGCCGTACCACGCGGGTCGTCCGCGAACGGCGTACCCGGCTGGCGGGCCGGGCCCAACACGACGACGTGATTTGGGCTCAACGACGACTCTGGTGGCTTAGTTACGATACGAGCCGTATCGATAAGAGATAGTAAGCGGCGTCCGTATCTGAGTCAAACCCGGCGACGCAGGGGAAAGTACCCGGTCATCGGCTGTGATTCGGCCGCGGCACGAATCAGCAGTCAGCGTCGTCGTGAGCGGCTTTGTCGCCGGCGGCGGGGTCGGGACGCCGCCGCGGCGTTACTTCGACACATCGAACCTGTCCAAGGGCCTCGCCAGACGTGCGCCGCGCTACGCAGGGGCTTGCCAGAGGAAGAGAAGGTCGCTCGAACGGGGTGTGATTGTGCGAAAATCAAGACGGACCGACTCGAAATAACGCAGGAGCACTCCCGTGAGCACTGAAGCCTCCATAAAACGGGACGAGGAGAAGCCGTCTGCGCGGCCGCGGCCTGTCCGCCGAATCGTCACGGGCGAGAGCGCCGAAGGGAAGTCGATCTTCATTTCGGACGGGCCGACGCCTAATCACACTACCCATCCCGGCTCGCCGCCAGCGCAGGTGGTCTGGGCGACGGGCGCGGCCGCGGCGCCTGGTGTCGACCCGGCACCCGCCGGCCGCGTATTCGCGTTCCACTCCAAGCACGGGTCGTTGCTGCGGGTTGTCGATTTCCCGCCCGACGACAGCTACGATCAAGCGCGGCTGGCGGAATTCCTCGACGAGCACGGTGTGCGCGAGGAACGAAGCGCACGGCACTTCTGGTTCCACAAGACGCCGTCGCTCGACTACGCCATCGTGCTCGAGGGCGAGATATACGCACTGATGGACGAAGGCGAGAGGCTTATGCAGGCCGGTGACATTCTCATCCAGCGCGCAACTAATCACAGCTGGTCGAACCGATCCGGCAAACCCTGCCGGATGGCATTCGTATTGCTGGACCTTCCGTCCGAAGGCGCCACGCCGGGTTGATAGGCGTCGCGCACAGGCCGAGTGCAGGCTCTCGGGTGCTTTCGCTGACGTGGCGGTGTCTCCGATAATGACCGTACAGACCGCCTCCAAATCAAAGGCCTTGTCGACTAGAAAAGTTTCCCAGGGTGCCGCGTTGAAGAAGGGCGCCCGCTCGTCTTCTGGCCGCGAGCCGCACACCGGTACGGGATCGCTGCCCCCACGATCGCTAGGGCGCGTGCGGAGCGACGCTTCCCGCCGTGCAATCCTCGACGCCACGATCAAGTTGCTCGAACGAACGCCTTTGCAGCAGATCTCGATCGAGTCGATCGCGCGAGAGGCAGGGGTAGGAAAGGCGACCATCTACCGGTGGTGGAGCTCGAAGGCTGCGGTCGTCATCGAGGCTTTCCTCCACGTGCACGTCATGCACACGCCCATGCCTAAGGGCGGGAGCCCGCGCGAGGCGCTCCGGCGGCACATTCATCTACTCGTGGAGGAGTACAGCGGCTGGTCGGGGCGGATGGTGTCCCAGATCCTGGCGGAAGGACAGGGCGACCCCGATGTCCTGCGAGAGTTTCGCGAGCGGTTTTGGTACGGTCGTCGCGCAGTCGTCCGCGAAGTGGTCGACGAGGCGCGGCGGTGCGGCGAATTTCGCACCGACATGGACACGGAGCTGCAGATGGACATCCTGTACGCCCCCATCTATTTCCGCCTGCTGATGAGGCACTTACCGCTCGACGCGAAGTTCGCGGATGCGCATTGCGCGGCGATCATGAACATGTTGGCAGCGCCACAACGGGAACTCGGTGCCGCAGGTGGCAGGCGGCGCAAGGCCGCTTGATTTCGGCAGTCGGCTCGAGCTGATAGTCGGAATACTCGGATCCGGCGCTGATCCCTCGATGACGAGCTGGGTGCCTTTGCACAAATCGCAGGCCTGCGATCTCTTCTTTCAGAACGTGCCGTGCACTGTGTTCCGTTCGTCGCGGGAGGGACGAGCCTTTGACTGGCGGCGTAGCGATAGGCAATCAGATCGCCGATCGCGTTCTGCCGCTCCTGTTCTCGGTCCCCAGGCTAAGTCGCCGCATCCACCAGTGGCATCGGCACCCTATTGTCAGCGGTTCAACCGGGACGTTGAATAGCGCGCCCGACCCGTCGAGCGGGCGGAAGCGCGCTGTCGGGCGACGCGCTGGCGCGCTTCACTTCGATGTCAGCGTCTTCAGCTTCTTCGCGAACTCCGGGTTGGCCTTCATCGCGCCGGCCCAGCCGGCGTCGTAGGCCTTGTCTACGTACGCCTTGGTGCCGGCCGCGTCGAAGCGGATCGCCTGGATGCCGGCCTTGTCCTGGCGCGCCGTCTCGTCCTTGCCGTAGCTCGACCAGAAGCCGTTCATCGCCTCGAGCGCGAGCGCCTGCTTGTCGAGGAACGCCTTCTGCGCCGGCGTCAGCCGCTTGTAGGCGTCGAGGTTCATGACGATCGAGACCTCGGCATCGTAGAAGCCGGGGTCGACGCGGTACTTCGTCTTCTCGTTCCAGTTGAGGTCGAAGATGCCGCCGATCGGCCAGCCATAGCCGTCGACGACGTTTCGCTCGAGCGCCGTGTAGACCTCGCCCGGCGGCATGGTCACGTTGTTAGCGCCGAGCGAGGCGAAGAAGTCGCGGTACACCGGCGTGATGCGGATCTTCATGCCGGTCAGGTCGGGCTTGTCCACCTTCTTGTTGAGATACAGATGGAACGGCTGGTTGTCGACCATGCGGGCGAGGTAGACCATGTTTCCCTTCCGCTGCCAGAGCTCGTTGATTGCCGCGAACGCGCCGTTCTTGCGCTGCTCGGCAACGGGGATCTGCATCAGCTTCAAGAAGTCGGCCTC
>Ga0308174_10001226_pt1 | contig 11740 bp, 7 predicted proteins | sample PhyPR2_FD_203894 | JGI IMG/M metagenome (GOLD analysis project Ga0308174, IMG submission 203894) | Soil microbial communities from UC Gill Tract Community Farm, Albany, California, United States - DLSLS.P.R2 | ecosystem: Environmental > Terrestrial > Soil > Agricultural land | place: USA...
AGTGGTCGCAGGTCGCGCCCGGTCGGCGCCGAGGTCGTCACGTCGGCCACCTCACCACAGAGCCCGGTGCGGCGCCACGGCGGTGCGCTGATAGCGTCGAAGCCACACAACGACACCTGCGTACGAAGGGGTACCACCGTGAGCAACGCGCCCGTCAAGGTGGCCGTCACCGGCGCTGCCGGCCAGATCGGCTACAGCCTCCTGTTCCGCATCGCGAGCGGCGCGCTGCTCGGCCCGGACACCCCGGTCGAGCTCCGACTGCTGGAGATCACGCCGGCGCTCAAGGCGCTCGAGGGCGTCGTCATGGAGCTCGACGACTGCGCCTTCCCGACCCTGGCGGGGGTGCAGATCGGTGACGACGCGACCACGGTCTTCGACGGTGTCAACCTCGCCCTGCTCGTCGGCGCTCGCCCCCGCGGCCCCGGCATGGAGCGCGGCGACCTGCTCGAGGCCAACGGCGGCATCTTCGCCCCGCAGGGCAAGGCGCTCAACGAGGTCGCAGCCGACGACGTGAAGATCACGGTCACCGGCAACCCGGCCAACACCAACGCGCTCATCGCGATGAGCAACGCCCCCGACATCCCCACCGAGCGCTTCTCGGCGCTGACCCGCCTCGACCACAACCGCGCCATCTCGCAGCTCGCGGCCAAGCTCGGCGTCCCGGTCACCGAGATCCGCAAGATGACGATCTGGGGCAACCACTCGGCCACGCAGTACCCCGACCTGTTCCACGCCGAGGTCGGCGGCCGCAACGCCGCCGAGGCCGTGGGCGACCAGGACTGGCTGGCCGGCACCTTCATCCCCACCGTCGCCAAGCGCGGTGCGGCCATCATCGAGGCGCGCGGCGCCTCGTCCGCGGCCTCGGCGGCCTCGGCCACCATCGACCACGCCCGCACCTGGGTGAACGGCACGCCCGACGGCGACTGGGTGTCGATGGCGGTGCGCTCCGACGGCTCCTACGGCGTGCAGGAGGGCATCATCTCCTCCTTCCCGGTCACCGTGAAGGACGGCCGCTGGCAGATCGTCCAGGGCCTCGACATCGACGACTTCTCGCGCGGCAGGATCGACGCCTCGGTGGCCGAGCTCGTCGAGGAGCGCGACGCCGTCAAGGGCCTCGGCCTGATCTGAGCTGCACCACAGCTTTCTCGCCCGATGCCTGAACGTTCACCTTCGCGCCCGTTCGGTGCCGGTGCGAAGGTGAAGGTTCCCGTACCCCGATGAGGATGCCGGCCCGGTGGCCCGCTGCGGGAATCCCTGATCGCCGGTGGGTGGAACCGCGTAGATTGGCCGTTCGTCCACCGGTCAGCGAGCGGCGCCCGTGGTCCGCTCGAACACAAGGGAGCACGATGACCGACCAGCAGCCCGCCCCGCTCCAGCCGCCCACTGCCGCGGCCACGCTCACCCTCACCGCTCCCCCGCCGCCGCAGCCGGTCGCCGCCACCTCCGCCCCGCGGATGGCGCCCGCCGTCGAGGCCGCTGCCCTGCCGGGGCTCGACGCCAAGGTCGACGGCTACCTCGAGTCGCTGATGGCCGCCGCGCCGCGCTCGCCGGAGTTCGCCGCGAAGGCCACCGACGTGCGCACCATGGGCGACGGTGACATCCGCGCCGCCGCCGAGACGTCGAACCGCCTGCTCAGCTCGCCCGTCAGGGCGCTGCAGGAGGGCGGCCTGTCCCAGGGCTCGAAGGTCGGCTCCACCTTGCTCGACCTGCGCCGCACCATCGAGGACCTCGACCCGAAAGGGGCCACCGGCGCCAAGAAGTTCCTCGGCATGGTGCCGTTCGGCGACAAGGTCACCGACTACTTCCGCAAGTACCAGTCGGCGCAGGGCCACCTCGACGGCATCCTGCACGCCCTGCGCGACGGCCAGGACGAGCTGGCCAAGGACAACGCGGCGCTCAACATGGAGAAGCAGTACCTCTGGGACGCGATGGGCCGGCTCAACCAGTACGTCTACGTCGCCGAGCGGCTCGACGCGCGCCTGGCCGCCCAGATCTCCGAGCTGGAGGCCACCGACCCCGACAAGGCCAAGGCGCTGCGCGACGACGTGCTGTTCTACGTGCGCCAGAAGCACCAGGACCTGCTGACCCAGCTGGCCGTCTCGATCCAGAACTACCTGGCCATCGACATCGTCATCAAGAACAACCTCGAGCTGATCAAGGGCGTCGACCGCGCGTCGACCACCACCGTCTCGGCGCTGCGCACGGCGGTCATCGTGGCCCAGGCGCTGGGCAACCAGAAGCTCGTGCTCGACCAGATCACCGCCCTGAACACCACCACCAGCGGCATGATCGAGCGCACCAGCGAGATGCTGCGCGACAACTCGGTGCAGATCCAGCAGCAGGCGGCGTCGGCGACGATCGGGCTGCCCCAGCTGCAGGCGGCCTTCGCCAACATCTACGCGACCATGGACGCCATCGACACCTTCAAGGTGCAGGCGCTCGACACCATGGCCGCCACCATCGGCACGCTCGAGACCGAGGTGAGCAAGTCGCAGGCCTACCTCGAGCGGGTGCAGCAGCAGGACGGGCGGGTGGCCAGCGGGTCGCTCGACCTCGGCACCAACCGGGGCGCTGCGCGCTGAGCAGCCGCTCAGGCATAGTGAGCACATGTCGGGTGGGTTCCTCGACCGTCTCTTCGGGCGCGGTCGGAAAAGCGAGCAGGGCGACCGGTTCGTCGTGCCCTCCGTGCCGACCAGCGCCGACCTGCTCGCCTCCCTCGACCGGGTCGAGTCGATGGTCGCCGCCGGGGCGGTGCCCGCACCGGTCGCGTCGCGGGTGCGCCGCGTCGACCAGGTCGTGCGCGACACCATCCCCCGGCTGCCCAGCCTCGGCGCCGGCAGCCCGCAGGCGTACTCGGTGATGGCCACGGCCACCGACTACCTGCCCGAGGCGGTGGGCGGGTACCTCAGGCTGCCCCGTCAGTTCGCCGACAACCGCCCCGTCGACCGTGGCAAGTCCTCGCTCATGGTGCTCATCGACCAGCTCGACCTGCTGGCTGCCACGATGGACAAGGTCTTCGACGCCGTCTGCCGGGCCGACGCCGACGCCCTGGTCGCCCACGGGCGCTTCCTGTCGGAGAAGTTCGGGTCGGCCTCGACCGGAGGGGCCCTCGACGTCGGGTCGTCGGCGCCGGTGCCCCCGGTGCCCGGCACCCCCGGGTCGCAGCAGGCGGGCGGGGATGCCGGTGGGCTCGGTCGGCTCCAGCCGCCGGCGGGGCGGGACGCCTGATGAACACCCCGAACCTCCCGTCGAGCCCACCGCGGGCGGCCACCCTGGCCGAGGCCGTCGACGCGGTGGCCGCGGTCGCGACGACCGCCGGCCGTGACACCGCGACCGCCCGTGCCGAGGCGCTGGCCCTGGCCGCCGCGGTCGCCGAGTCCGCGCCGGGGGCCGCCACGGACTGGGCGGCCGCCGTCGACGGGGCCGGCACCCAGGACTTCTTCGACGCAGCCAGCCGCGGGCGCCGCTGGCGCGAGGCGCCGACGGCCACCCTGCGGGCACTGGCGGGCGAGGGCTCGCCGCACGCCACCGCGTACGCCGAGGCCCTGGCCCGGGTGGCCGCCGCCGCCTGCGACCTCGGCGAGCCGACGATGCGCGTCATCGGCAACGCCTCGGTCGCCGCTGCGGCCCAGCTCTCCGCCGTACGGCACGACCCGCCGACCCCCGGCCCGGCCGCCGCCCCGGCGCCCTCGCGGGTGGCGGGCACGACCGTCGGGGTGCCCAGCGCACCGGGCGCCGTCGCGGCGGCGGGGGCCGCGACCGCCGAGGCCGGGACCGCACCAGAAGCCCCGCCGAGGACCCTCGACGACCTGCTGGCCGAGCTCGACGCCCTCATCGGGCTGCAGCGGGTCAAGCGCGAGATCCACCGCCAGGTCGCCCTGTTGCGGGTCGAGAAGCTGCGGGTGGATGCGGGCCTGAAGAGCCCCACGATGACCCGTCACCTGGTGTTCACCGGGAACCCCGGCACCGGCAAGACCACCGTCGCCCGCCTCGTCGGCGGCATCTACCAGGCCCTGGGTCTGCTGTCCGGTGGCCACCTGGTCGAGGTCGACCGGTCCGAGCTCGTGGCCGGCTACCTCGGCCAGACCGCGACCAAGACGGCCGAGGTCGTCGCCTCCGCCGCGGGCGGGGTGCTGTTCATCGACGAGGCCTACAGCCTCACGGCCGGCGGCCCCGGGGGCGACCAGTACGGCCAGGAGTCGGTCGACACGCTGGTCAAGGAGATGGAGGACCGTCGCGACGACCTGGTCGTCATCGTGGCCGGCTACCCGGCGCCGATGCAGGCCTTCATCGCCGCGAACCCCGGTCTCGCCAGCCGGTTCCGCACCACCATCGAGTTCGAGGACTACACCGACGACGAGCTCGTCGCCATCCTGCGCCACCTGGCCGAGGGCGCCGACTACGAGCTCGAGACCGCGGGCGTCGAGCGCTTCCGGGAGGTGCTCGGACGGGTGCCCCGCGACGACTCGTTCGGCAACGGCCGGTACGCGCGCAACGCGCTCGAGGCGGCCATCGGCCACCACGCCTGGCGGCTGCGCGAGACGGTCAGCCCCACCCTCGAGCAGCTCCGCCTCCTCGTGGCGCGCGACTTCGACGAGGAACCCCTCGACGAGGGAGCCCCCGCGGGGGCTGGTGCGTCCGACCGTGACCCCGCAGGTGCGGACCCGCACCCCGGCGAACGCCCTCCCGACCCCGGAGCCGCATCGTGACCACCACCCCGCCACCGGCAGCCACCGCGGCCGCGCCGTCACCGTCGGCGGTGCAGACCCGCACCCTCCAGCCGGTCGGCGCACCCGCGCCGGCACCAGCCGGCTCGCCGGCACCGGGCGCCCAGCCGGCACCGAGCGGCCTCCGCGGCCGGCTGGAGTCGGTGACCGCCTCGGTGCGGGCGGCGATGGCCGGTACCCCCGGGCGCCTGCGCGCCGTGGCCATCGTCAGCGTCGCCGCCACCCTGCTGTTCGGCCTCGCGGCGGGTCAGGCCTTCCGGTCCGCGGACGGCGCCCTCGAGCGGGCCGCCGCGAACGCCGACCAGCTCGTGCGGATCCAGGCGATCCAGACCAACGTGGTGCAGGCCGACGCCGACGCCACCAACGCCTTCCTCGTCGGGGGGCTGGAGCCGGCCGACCAACGGACCGACTACACCGAGGCGATCGCGACCGCATCCGGCCTGATCGCGCAGGCCGCGCAGCACCAGCCGGCCGACGGTGCCGCCCTCAGCGCGCTCAACCAGTCGCTGGTCACCTACACCAGCCAGGTCGAGCAGGCCCGGGCCAACAACCGCCAGGCACTCCCGATCGGCTCGCAGTACCTCAGGAGCGCGAGCGCCGACCTGCGCGCCGACGCCCTGCCGCTGCTCGCGAACCTCGGCGCGGCGAACGACGCCCGCGTCACCGAGGAGTTCGACCGCGCCGCACGGGCCTCGTGGTGGCTCGTCGTGGCCGGCCTGCTCGCCCTCGGCGTGCTCGTGCTCTCGCTGGTCTGGCTGGCCCGCCGCACCCGTCGCTACGTCAACGTCCCGCTGGCGGTGGCCGCCCTGGTCGTGCTCGTGACGACGGTGGTCGGCACCGTCGGGCTGCTGGCCGTCAAGGGCAACGTCGACACCACGCGCGACGGTGTCTACGCGGCCACCCTGGCCACGGCCCAGGCCAGGATCGCCGGCTTCGACGCCAAGTCCAACGAGAGCCTCACGTTGATCGCCCGCGGCTCGGGCGCCTCCTTCGAGAAGGCCTGGCAGGCCTCGTCCGACGCGGTCAGGGCCCAGATCAGCGGCCTCCAGGGGACCGCCCCGGGACTCACCCCGCTGCCCTGGGAGGGTTACGCCACGGCGCACGAGAACATCCGCACGCTCGACGACGGCGGCGACTGGGAGGGCGCGGTCGCGCTCGCCACGGGGCAGGACCCCAAGTCGGGGAACGTCACGTTCGCGGCGTTCGACACCAGCTCCGGCGACCAGCTGTCGGCCCTGAGCGGCCAGACCGCGCAGCAGCTCGACGACACCGGCGGGTGGCTGGCGTTCGCCGGGGTGCTCGGGGTGCTGGCCGGCGTGATCGCGGCCCTGTGCGCCTGGTGGGGCGTGTCGCTGCGACTGGAGGAGTACCGATGAGCCAGCGACCGAGGCGACTGCTCGCCATCCTCGTCGTCGTGGGAGCGAGCCTGGGGTTCGGCGCGTGCACCACCGCCGGCGCCTACGACCCGACGCCGCTGTTCACCCCCTCCGCCGCGGCCTCACCGTCGCCACGTGCCACCACGGCCCCCTCGCCGGCGCCCTCGGGCACCGATGTGGCCACCACCAACTGCCTGAAGTCGTACGCTCCGCTCGCCACGATGCCGGCCCCCGGCGGCCCGATGCCGGCCCGCAGCACCATGGAGACCATCAAGAAGCGCGGCCGCCTCATCGCCGGCGTCTCGGCCGACACCCTGCTGCTCGGCGCCCGCAACCCGGTCTCGGGGCAGATCGAGGGCTTCGACATCGACATGCTCCGCGGCGTCTCGCAGGCGATCTTCGGCGACCCGGACAAGGTCGAGCTGAAGGTGATCACGGCCGCCCAGCGGCTGCCGTCGCTCGAGGACGGCAGCGTCGACATCGTCGCCCGCAACATGACCATCACCTGCGCCCGCTGGAAGGAGATCGCCTTCTCCAGCGAGTACTACCGCTCGGGCCAGAAGGTGCTGGTTCGGCTCGGCGAGACGACCGACAGCGGCGCCCCGATCAAGGACATCGAGGACCTCGCGGGCAAGAAGGTCTGTGCGCCCAACGGGTCGACGAGCATGGAGAAGCTGCGCACCTTCACCGACATCCAGGCCGTGGGGGCCGACACCCACACCGGGTGCCTGGTGCTGTTCCAGCAGGGTGCCGTCGACGCCATCACCGGCGACGACACCGTGCTCGCCGGGCTGGCCGCCCAGGACCCCTATGCCGACGTGGTGAAGGCTCCGGCCTTCACCGCGGAGCCGTACGGCCTGGGCGTCAACCAGAAGAACGTCGACTTCGTGCAGTTCGTCAACGGCGTGCTCGACGACATGCGCGCCGACGGCCGCTGGACCAAGAGCTACAACACCTGGCTGGCCGACTCGCTGGGCAAGGCACCGGCTCCTCCCACGCCGGTCTACGGACGCACGTCGTGATCTCCGCGATGAACAACGCCACGGCACCGACGGCTCCCGGCCGGCTGGGCCAGCCGCTCGTCGCCGGCGAGGCCCTGCACTACCTCGAGGCGCTGGGCACCTGGCGCGACGAGCGCAAGGCCGAGCTCGACGTGCTCGACGAGGCGGCCCTGGGAGCACCCGACGCGCCCGCCTACACCGGTGACCTGCTGCTGTCGATGGCGCTGTGGAAGGCGGTGGCCGACCGGCACGACCTCCTGGTCGCGACCTGGGACTCCGGCCGGGTCGGGCCGACCGAGCTCGCGCGCCTGTCGACCCTGGTCTGGGGCCGCCTCGACGCCCTGTCGTCGCGCACGGCGGCCTCCCCCGGTGCGGCCGCCGCGGCGGCCCAGGTGCCGTCCGGAGCCCTGGCGGTCTCGCTGCCGGAGGCCTGCCGGCTGTCCGACGCGCTGGCCGCCTCCCTGCGCGCCCGGCTCGGGCTGGACGCGTCGGAGGCCGACCTGCAGGCACGGCTGCGGTCGCTGCGCGCGTCCGTGGAACGGGTGCGCGACCTCGTCGACCGCGAGCCCGCCCAGCTGCGCGCCCCCGCCGCCGCGCTGCTCGACCGGCTCGACAACCGCACGGCCGACGTGCTGGCCCGGGCCCAGCGCGGCGCCGACGTCGGCGGACTGCTCGGACCGCTGGAGCAGGATGCCGCCCGCACCGAGCGCGACCTGATCGTCGGCGCGTCCACCCGCCGGGCCGACGCCCACGACGAGGCGAGGGCCAAGGCGCTGCGCACCGAGCTGGAGGCGCGCGGGGCGGCGCTGCGCGACCTCGCCGCGCGCTGCGTGGCCCAGGTCGCCCCCGCCCCCCGCCTCGCGGTGCCCGACGTCTCGGCCCTCGGGCCGGTGCCGGCGGAGCCCGCGGCGGTCGACGCCTACCTGGTGCGGCTGGATGCCGTCGGGCGGGCGATGACGATGGCCCAGGACGCCTACGCCTCGGCGCTGGCCGAGCGCGACGAGCTGCGGCTGATGGTGGGCGCGTACGCCGCGAAGGCCGCCGACCAGCGCACGGCGCGCCGGTCGCCCGAAGCCGACGCCGACCTCGCGGACCTCCAGCGCCGGGCGGTCGAGGCACTCGACCGGGTGCCCGCCGACCTGACCCGGGCCCGCGCGGTCGTCGCCGCCTACGCGGCCTACCTGGCCAGCGCCCCGGGTCCCACCCACCAGCCACGCCCCGACGCAGGAGGCCCCCGATGAGCGCGACGGCCTGCACCCAGCCCGGCTGCACGGGTTCGATCATCGACGGGTACTGCGACGTCTGCGGGTCGCCCGGGCCGGCCGGCTCCGGCGCGTCGTCGCCGCTCGCCTCCGCGGTCGCTGCCCCCGTCGGTGGTGTCTCGGGCACGTGCACCCAGCCGGGGTGCTCGGGCACCGTGGTCGACGGCTACTGCGACGTCTGCGGGTCGCCCGGGCCCGCGGGCGCCGCGGGGTCGTCGGCGAGCGCCGTCTCGGTCGCCACGGCACCGGCAGGCATCGCCCCGTCGTCGTCGACCGTGTCGCGGGCCTCGGACCAGCTCGCCTCCACCGCCCTGGGGTCGGCCCGGGCCGGTACCGGTGGGAGCAAGGTCACCCGACGGGTCGGCACCTCGTCGACCCGGCTGCGCGGCGCCCGCCTCGGCGCCGGCCTGACCTCCATCCCGCCGGTGCCCGCGGTCGACGCGGCCAAGGCGGTGCTGGAGAACCCGATGGTGCCCGAGGACCGGCGCACCTGCCCGTCCTGCGGGTCGCCGGTGGGTCGCTCGCGCGACGGCCAGCCCGGGCGCACGGAGGGGTTCTGCCCGACCTGCCGCAGCCCGTTCTCGTTCACGCCCAAGCTGAAGGCGGGTGACGTCGTGGGCGGCCAGTACGTCGTGGCCGGCGCGATCGCGCACGGTGGCCTCGGGTGGATCTACGCCGCCCGCGACCGCAACGTCTCCGACCGCTGGGTGGTGCTCAAGGGCCTGCTCAACTCCGGTGACCCCGACGCCCTCGCGGCGGCCATCGCCGAGCGCCAGTTCCTCGCCCAGGTCGAGCACCCGCTCATCGTCGAGATCTACAACTTCGTGACGCACGAGGGCGCCGGCTACATCGTCATGGAGTACGTCGGCGGCACCTCGCTCAAGGAGCTGCTCAAGGACCGGATGAGAGCCGCCGGAGGCAGGTACGACGCCCTCCCGGCCGACCAGGCGATCGCCTTCATCGTCGAGGTGCTCCCCGCCTTCCAGTACCTGCACGACCTCGGCCTGGTGTTCTGCGACTTCAAGCCCGACAACCTGATCCAGGTGGGCGACGGGATCAAGCTGATCGACCTCGGCGGGGTGCGCCGTGCCGACGACCTCGACTCCGCGATCTACGGCACGACGGGCTACCAGGCCCCGGAGGTGCCGGTGGTGGGCCCGTCCGTGGCCTCCGACATCTACACGATCGGCCGCACGCTCGCCGTGCTCGCCATGGAGTTCCGCGGGTACCAGAGCACGTACGTCGCCGCGCTCCCGCCGGTGGCCGACACCCCGCTCTTCCTCAAGCACGACTCCCTGTACCGGCTGCTGCTCAAGGCCTGCGCACCCGACCCGGCCGACCGCTTCGTCTCGGCCGACGAGCTGCGCGTGCAGCTGCTCGGGGTGCTGCGCGAGGTGGTGGCCGCCGACCGCGAGGGCGCGGCCGAGCACTCCACGTCATCCCTGCTCTTCGACGTGCCCACGGTCTCCGACGACTCGCTCGACTGGCAGGACCTCCCCCGCCTGCGCACCGACGACGGCGACCCGCAGATGCCGTGGCTGCGCACCGTCAGCATCGACGACCCGGTGCAGCGACTGGCCGCCCTCGAGGGTGCGCCGGCCAACAGCCCCGAGGTGCTGCTGGCGAAGGCACGAGCCGCCCTGGAGGCCGGGCAGCTCGGGCTCGTCGACGACGCCGTCCGCGCGCTGCTGGCCGACGACCCGTGGGAGTGGCGCGCCGTGTGGATGTCGGGGCTGGTCGCCCTCGCACGCCGGCAGACCGCCGAGGCGCAGAGCGCCTTCAACGCGGTCTACGGGCAGGTGCCCGGCGAGCTGGCGCCGAAGCTGGCCCTGGCCTTCGCCTGCGAGACCGGCGGCGACACCGACGTGGCCGAGTCGCTGTACGTCGTCTGCGCCCGCAGCGACGCCAACTACATCGCGCCGGCCGCGTTCGGGCTGGCCCGGATCCGCTCGGGCCGCGGCGACGTCGAGGGTGCGGTGCGTGCCCTCGACCTCGTGCCGGTCACCAGCCGGGCGTTCACCCAGGCCCGGCGGCGCCGGGCCGGCCTCCTCGCGGAGTCGGGGGGCGGCCTGCCGTCGCTGGCGGCGGCCCTCGACAGCATCGACAGCCTCACGATCGACCCCGTCGACCGGTCGCGCTTCCGCGTCGAGGTGCTGAGCACGGCACTGGGCCTCGTGGAGTCGCACGGCGCCGACACCACGGTCGTCATCGCCGGGCGGCCCGCGGCCGAGCCCGCGTTGCGTGACGGGCTGGAGGCCGCCTACCGCGACCTGGCCGGCTACGCCTCGACCCGTGAGGAGCGCGTCGACCTCGTGGACCGGGCGAACTCGGTGCGCCGCTGGACGCTGCGATGACGCCCGAGGCGGGGGCGGGTGCCGGCGACGGCACGGCTGCCGTGGCCGACCGCCCGGCCGGCGCCGCGCCGGTCTGCCCGTCCTGCCACAGCCCGGTGGCCGCCGGTGAGCGCTTCTGCGAGGCCTGCGGCGCCGACCTCGGCCCGCAGCCCGCGGTGGCTGCACCCGCAGCCGAAGCCGCTGCCCCTGCGGCCGCACCCGAGCTGGGCGCCGAGGGCACGGGCCCGGCCGCCTGCCACGAGTGCGGGGGCGAGGTCGCCGACGACGGCTACTGCACGCAGTGCGGGGCGCGGGCACCGAGCAAGCGCAACCACTTCAGCGAGCAGCCGGCGCCGTGGGTCGCAGCGGTCTGCGACCGCGGCGTGCGCCACACCCGCAACGAGGATGCCGTCGCCCTCGCCGCTGCGCCTCCGCTGGGTGGGCGTGCCGTGCTGGTCGTGTGCGACGGCGTCTCGTCGTCGACGGACTCCGACGTCGCCAGCCTCGCGGCGGCGCAGGCCGCACGAGACCTGCTGGCCGCCATCGGACCCTCGGCACCGGGAGGCCTCGCCACCCGGGTGGCGGCGGGCGCGAAGGCCCTCGTCGCCGCGGCGAACGCGGCCAACGCGGCCGTCATCGCCAACACCACGGCGGGTCCGGGCAACCCGGCATCCTGCACGTTCGTGGCCGCCGTGCTCGACGGGTCCGAGCTGGTCGTGGGCTGGGTCGGTGACAGCCGGGCCTACTGGCTGCCCGACACCGAAGCACCCCGGCTGCTGACCACCGACGACTCGTTCGCCGCCGAGCAGATCGCCGACGGCGTGCCGCGCGCAACGGCCGAGAGCGGCCCGCAGGCCCACGCCATCACCCGCTGGCTCGGCATCGACGCGCCCGACCACACGCCGCGCACGGTGTCGGTCGACCTCGAGGCGCCGGGGTGGCTCCTGGTCTGTTCCGACGGGCTGTGGAACTACTGCTCGGAGGCTGCCGACCTCGCCAGGCTGGTGGCCGACACCAGCCACACCGCCGGCCTGGAGCCCC
>Ga0308174_10001228_pt1 | contig 11736 bp, 10 predicted proteins | sample PhyPR2_FD_203894 | JGI IMG/M metagenome (GOLD analysis project Ga0308174, IMG submission 203894) | Soil microbial communities from UC Gill Tract Community Farm, Albany, California, United States - DLSLS.P.R2 | ecosystem: Environmental > Terrestrial > Soil > Agricultural land | place: USA...
CCTCCGCCGGCAGTTGCTCGGCCAAGGCCCCGCCAAGGCGCTCGTATCCGGGCCAGGTGTAGAGCAGGGGCATCATGACGCGTCCACCTCGATTGCTTCGGGCTGGCGCAGCGCGTATTCCGATGCGAGGGCCAGTTCGCCGGCATAGTCGGCATGCACAGTGTACAACTGCTGCCAGCGCTGCACCGTACTGCCGCGCGACCAGTACGTCGCGCCCTCCGAGCGCTGGCTCCACCCATTTAAGCTTCTGTGAAACATGGCGAGCATCGATAGGGCAACGGTGTATCGCAACGCATTCCATGGTCCGTTACGCCGGCCGGATGCACAAGATGTCCGGTCGGAAGTACATTCGGTCCACTTGATGTAGATCATGCCGGTCGCCCAACGGCTCGTATAGCTTTCGCCCAAAGAACCGAAAAGCACCGGCTCACGACCGGCAAAATCAAACTCTCAGGGAGAAAAGATCATGACGCAGCTTCGGATCAGCACCCGGACCCTCGCCGCCCTGGCGTTGAGCGTCGGGTTTGGATACTCAGTCGCGGCACGCGCCGATGTCGATGTCGAAGCGGCCAAAGCGCTCGCTCGCCAGAACAACTGCTTCAAGTGCCATGCGGCGGAGAAGGAAAAGGACGGCCCCGCATTCAAAAAAGTTGCCGAAAAGTACAAGGGCAAGGACAACGGCGAGGCGCGACTGACCGAGCACCTCACCTCGGGTGAAAAAGCCAAGTTCCCCGATGGCCACGAAGAAGAACACAAGATCATCCAGACCACGCCGCCCAAGGACATGGCGCAGATCAAGAACCTGGTGGACTGGATCCTTTCGCTGTGAATTAGCAACTGCGTACATCGGCCTGCGCGCACGCAGGAAGGTCGAAACCGGCATTGGGGAATGGCATGAAAACGCTCTGCACAGTTGTCTCGGGTTTGTTCCTGCTCCTTGCCGCAGCGAGTGCGCCTGCAGCCGAATCTAGCGAGGCGGCAAGTCAACGCTTGCAGGCCGATGCCGTCTGCACCAAGTGTCACGACGAGTCGGAAACCAAGCCGATATTTTCGATTTACCAGACGCCGCACGGCGTAGTCGGCGATGAACGATCGCCCGGTTGCACATCCTGCCACGGCGAGAGCAAGCAGCATCTGGCTGGCGCGACCGGTGGCGAGGGCAGCAAGCGCCCGCCACCGGACGTCGTGCAAGGGAGGACGCACACGACCTCCGGGTACGAGCCGAGCCCCGCGCCGGTTCAATCCGCGCAGTGCATGAACTGCCATCAAACCGGATTGCGCACTCACTGGACCGGTAGCCAGCACCAGGTGAATGACCTTGCCTGCTCGAGCTGCCATCGGGTGCACATCGCCAAGGATCCGGTGCTGGTCAAGACCGAACAGGAAGCGGTCTGCTTCACCTGCCACAAAGAGCAGCGTGCACAGGTCAAGCAGATTTCGACGCACCCGCTCGACGTGGGCAAGATGGCCTGCTCCGACTGTCACAATCCGCACGGCTCGCCGGCACCGAAGCTGCTGGCGAAGAACACGGTCAACGAAACCTGCTTCACGTGCCACGCGGAGAAGCGCGGCCCGTTCCTCTGGGAACACCAGCCCGCGACCGAGGATTGCACCAACTGCCACACGCCCCACGGATCGAACATAACCCCGCTGCTGAAGTCCCGACCGCCGTTCCTGTGCGACGAATGCCATGACGGTCCGCACACGAGCCAAAGCCCGGTCGGCACCGGTGTCGCCGGTATCCAGGGTGGTGGCGTAGTCAAGGGCGGCAGTCCGAGTGTCATCAATGTCGGACGCTCCTGCATGAACTGTCACGTCATGGTCCACGGCTCGAACTCGCCGACCGGCGCGTACCTGCATCACTGATTGGTATTTGGGGGTCACAATGAAGACGCATGGACAAAGATTCGCCATCAAAGCGGTGTCCCTGGCGGTTCGCAGCGCACTGTTCCTGATCGTCGCGGCACCTTCATTCGCACTCGCGCAGCAGGTGATGAGCGAGGAAGTCAAGGAACTGGCCTACCCAACTTCGTGGTTCGACCTTGGCGTCCTCGCACTTGATGAAAGCTCGACGAAGTTCGGCGAATACAACGGGCTGAACGGTTCAGGCCCCTACCTGCTGGCCGACTTCAGTGTGCGCGGCGGCAGCGCTTACGGCATGGGCGACGGAACGACCCGGGTTGAAGCGACTGGCACAAACCTCGGCACGTCATCACGCAACCTCGGACTGCAGATTACCGATCAGGGCCAGTGGAGTGCAGGAGCGAGCTACGATCAGTTGAAGCATTACACGACCGACAACTATCAGACTCCTTACCAAGGCGCCCTCGGTAGTAATTTTTTCAACCTGTTGCCAAGTTTCGGCGTCATCAACACCACGACAACCACTACCAATGGCGTAATTACCAGCGCGAGCAAAGGCGCCCAGACGCTGACGTCGACGCAGTTGTCGCAATATCACGGCGAGGACGTCTATAGCGAACGCGATACGACCGCCTTCAATGCCGGTTACCTGTTCAACAAGGAATGGAGCTTCAAATTCGACTACAAGCGCCTGGACCAATCCGGCGCCAAGCTGATCGCTGCCGGAACAGACGCATACAACCTGACTAGTTCGCACGGTTTCAATTATGGCGGCGAGCGCGTCAGCTATCTGATGAATCCGACCGAGTACAAGACCGATACTTTCAATTTGGCTTTGAACTGGGCAGGACAACACGCTTTCTTCAGCGTCGGCTATTACGGCTCGCTGTTCCATGATGACTACTCCGGTGTGTCGTTCTCGAATCCGTTCGTTTCCGGGGGCAACGGTGCGAAACCGGTGCCCCTGACCGGCACCTCGCCCGGCGCGGCGTTCCCGATCACCACGTTCAGCACGGCTCCGAGCAACAGCTTCCATCAGATAAACCTGAGTGGCGGCTGGATCTTCACGCCGGGCGTAAAGCTGGTAGGAAGCTTCTCGTACGGACACAGCGAGCAGAACGAAAGTTACGACGGTACCTACACGACCACGCCCAACACGGTGTTGGAGTTACCTGTTGGCTCGCTCAATGGAAAGGTAGACGTCAAGCACGCCGACGCGAGGCTGACCTGGCAATTGAACCCGGCGTGGCTGTTCGCTGCCGGAGCAAAATACAACGAACGCGACAACAAGACGGCGTCGTATACCTATCAGTTTCTCGACGAAGGCGGCGAAGAGCGCACCGCGGTCAATACGCCGCTGAGCACGAAGCGCGAGCAGTTCGATGCAGGCGGCGACTGGCGCATCACGTCGACCCAGAAGCTGCACTTCGGTTACGAGTACGAATACATCGAACGCTGGTGCAACAACGAACTGGCCAACAACGCGCAAGGGGTGCTGGCGGCCGTCAACGCAGGCTATTACACCACGGCATCATGCGTACAGATCCCGAAAGATCGCGAGAACCGTCTCGGCGGCACCTATCGCATCAAGGCGTGGGACAGCTTCGATTTCAACGCCGGTTATACCTGGGGCAGGCGCGAAGCCGACGTCAATCCATCGTTCTATAATCCGATGCAAGGTGTCGATGCCGGCTTCGAGAACTATGGCTACCGCGCCTTCTTTGCGGCGTCACGCGAACAGAATCTGGTGAAGGCCGGCGTCAACTGGCAGGCAACCCAGAAGTTCTCAATGGGTCTTAGCGCGCGCTACACCCATGACGACTACTTCGACTCTCCGCTAGGCGTTCAGAACGGCAAGAGTGAGAGCGCGAACCTCGATGCGAACTACGGCTTCTCCGAGAACAACACGATTGGAGGCTACTTCACCTGGCAGAAGAGGACACGCGAGCTGTTGACGGCGACCGGACGCAATGCCGTAGCGCCCTTGAATACTTTGTGGAGCAACGACCTCGCCGACCGAAGCAACGCCGTCGGTTTCGATGCCCGGCAGAACGGTCTCATGGGCGGCAAGCTGGAAATTCGTGAAGATCTTACCTACAACCTTGCGAAGACCAAGTACGTGACCTTCCTCGGCCCCGGCATCACGGCAAACCTGAGCAACCAGGGCGAAGTGCCGAACATCAGCAGCGAATTGAAAGAGTTTCGCATCACCAGCGGCTATCACATCGATCGCCAGTCCAGCGTGTTCGGCGGCTATCAGTATCAGAAGCTCAAGGCAACCGATTACCTCTACAACGCCTTCCAGTATGGCTACAACCCGACCGGGATGCTGGCCAGCAATCAGCAGGCGCCGAACTACAACGTGAACCTGGTGTTCATCGCCTACCGCTACAGCTTCCAGTGACAAAAGCACCCTCCAGCCGTTTCGGGACCGGAATACCGGTCCCGCATTTTTTCATGCAATCACGGCGGCCGCGCCTGGCGCGCTAGACGATCCAACCGGAGCTACCTCCATGAGCAAAGAAAATCCCGGCAGACTGCGGCGCGTCTGGCGCGTTCTGCGCAAACCGAGCGCGAAGTGGTCGCTTCTGACTTTGCTCGTGGCTGGATTCTTCGGCGGGATCCTCTTCTGGGGCGGGTTCCACACCGCACTGGAGATGACCAACACGATGCCGTTCTGCATCAGCTGTCATGAAATGCGCGACACCGTCTACCAGGAGTACAAGGGAACGATTCATTATGCCAACCGGACGGGCGTGCGCGCCGGCTGTCCGGATTGCCACGTGCCGCACGAGTGGGGCCCGAAGATCTGGCGCAAGATGCAAGCCAGCCTCGAAGTGTGGGGGAAGATCACCGGTGACATCGATACGCCTGAGAAATTCGAAGCCAAGCGCATGGAATTGGCTACGAACGAATGGAACCAGATGAAGGCCGTCGACTCACGCGAGTGTCGAAATTGCCACAGCTGGGATGGCATGAGCGGTGAGAAACAAAAGCAGTCCAACTTCAAGCGCCACATGACCGCCAAGGAAGAAGGCAAGACCTGCATCGACTGCCATAAAGGCATCGCGCACCATCTGCCGAAGGAATATCGCGATCCCGACGAGGAAGAGTGAACGACGACGGAAACGGGAGACGTGAAAGCCCGCTGTGGACTGATGTGTTCAATTTGTTTTTCGACGAATATTTTGTGGAAACAGAGACAAAGAACGAGCGCGCCGCGCTATTCCTTCTGCTCCCTCGCTTCGCCCGCTTCAGGCCTGTCGCTGCAAAACCAAGTCGCCAAGGTGATGCGCCGCTGCTATTCGGCGCCAATGCGCGGTCGCGCGGGTGTCGGGAAGTTCGTCGACTTGCAGCGGATAGTCGATCGGCGCGTCGATCCACGGTTGCATGGCGCCTCGTAGAGCGAGCTGCGCGCTGATCGATTGACGACCTGACAGCGGTAGTAGGTCGGCTATGCGAGCGGGGGCCGTTGCACTACGACCCGCCACGAGCGCGGCGTAACTGGATACGGTTTTGCCAGTAGGCAGCGGATCAATCGCGTCGGTAGTGTGATTGGCGAATTCCGCCAGCCGCCTTTGCGAATTGATCGCGGTCAGACGCAAATGCCGCACGCCGGTTCGTTCAGCCGCCTCGATCAAGTCAACAGGCATTCCACGCTTGCGCGCCTGGGCGATCGCCGCGCCACTGCGGGCCATGGTCGTGGCGCCGCGCGTGCGTGCGAGCCGCAAGTCGGCTTCGAAGCATGCTTCGGCGATCGCTTGGGCGATGCGGGAAGCCAATACGCGTCCGGACGCGCTGTCGTAACGTTTTTGGAGCATTACGATCGCATCGGCCACGCCGATTAAACCGACGCGCAGGTCCGAAAACACCGTCCCGTCGTGTCGATTGAGCTGCAACGCGTTATCGAGGCATTCGACCGCGAGGTCGGCGGTGGCGCGGAGTGCGCCAAAGTCAAACTCGGCCGCTCGAGAAAAAGGCGCGCTGACGAAGCTTGCGGCGTTGACGACCGCGACCGGATCGTCCGGCCAGGCAAACGCAGGCATCCCAGCCCCGGCGAGAATGCGGGCGTCCAACACGATATTCCAGCGCGCTTGTGCATCGATCACGCGGGTCATCCAACGCACCGATTGTGCTGGCGCGGCCAGTGCTCGCGCCACGCGGTCCCATGTCGCCTCGACACAGATGTCGCGCAACCTTCCGTTTTCGCGCAGGCGAAACCATGCATCCCACGCCTCGACAGCTGCGGCGTCGAGAAACGGCGATGCTTCAAACTTCTGCAGCGTCATCATTGCCTGGATGGTTCGGACTCTGGTCCGAACTATCATTCGAGCGTCGCGCCGGTGTTTGAGCAAAATCAAATTGGCTTCAGATAACTGCCTGCTGTTACAAACTGTTACCTTTCGTTGCGGCCCGGTCGCACTGCTGTGCCTGACCTGCCGTAGGTTCCACCTCGAAGCATTCAAACCGATTCGAGGAGTACCGCCATGATCCACGCCGCACCCGCCACGCAGCCAGTTTCCTCCGCAGGCGCGGCCACGCCCAATGCTTGCGTCGCCCACGCAGCAGGTTGGATTGACCTGGATCAGCTGCGCCGGCACGTGGACCTGCTCAGGCGGCGCGTCGAAGCGGGACAGTATCTCTACCGCGCCGGTCAGCCTATGAACGCGCTGTTCCTGGTCCGTGTCGGGTCGGTCAAGACCTGCGAGCTGGCGGAGGACGGGCGCGAGCAGGTCACCGGGTTCCGTATGGCAGGTGAACTGCTCGGGGTCGAATCAATCGGGATGGCGACTTACGCCTGTGACGTCATCGCGCTCGAAAGCAGCGAGATCTGGGAACTGCCTTACCCACCGGTGCTGGCCGCATGCCTGCGGATTCCGGAACTGCAGCAGGCGTTGACCGCCGCGATGGCCGAAGAAATCCGCCGCAACCGTTCCTGGATGCTGGCGCTGGGCACGCTGACCGCCGAGCAGCGCGTCGCGGCGTTCCTGCTCGATGTCGCGTCGCGCTACGAAGCGATGGGATTCAGCGGCAAACATTTCATCCTGCGCATGAGCCGTGCCGATATGGCCAGCTATCTTGCGCTGAAGCACGAAACCGTCAGCCGCGCGCTGACGCACCTTGCCGACGCCAATTGCATCGCGGTACAGCGCCGCGAACTGCGCATCGTCGATCGTGAGGTCATGCATCGCCTGGCCGGCTTCAGCCCGCGGGTCCATTGACCCGCTTCAGGACGGCGTTCGGCGCCGCCCATCGATTGCCCCCCGTACCGCCTCGGCCAGTTCTTCGCGGCGGTACGGCTTTCGCAACAGCGGCAGCGATCTGGAACCGCTCGCCCCGAGACCCGGATGCTCGTATCCGGACGTCAACAGGATCCGCAGGGCAGGGTGCAGACGCTGAGCGGAGTGCGCCAGTTCGTTGCCATCCATGCCGCGGCCGAGAATGATATCGCTGAAAAGCAAGGCCACGTCGTGACGCTCGCCAAGAATGCGCAAAGCCTGTTCGGCATCGGCGGCCTCGCAGGTGGCGTAGCCGAGCGAATGCAAGAACGCAACCGCGATCGCGCGTACGTCGGCCTCGTCTTCGACCACCAGGACGGTCTCCTTGCCGACCGATGATCGGGCGACCGATGCAAGCTCCGGCGGCGCATGTCGAGTGCGTGCTGCCGGCAGAAACATCTCGATGTGAGTGCCATATCCAAGACGGCTCTCCGCCATCAGGTGACCGCCCGACTGTTTCACGAAACCGTAGACCATGCTCAGGCCGAGCCCACTGCCCCGGCCGCTCTCCTTGGTGGTGAAGAACGGCTCGAAGGCGCGCGCCAGGACGTCAGCCGGCATGCCAAGCCCGGAGTCGCGCACGCTGATCACCACATACTCACCGGGCGGAAGATCAGGCGTGCCGTCGCCGGCACCGATCGCGTGCTCGCGCACACTCAAAGCCAGGGTCCCGCCCCGCGGCATCGCATCCCGCGCATTCAGTGCCAGGTTGAGCAGCGCGGTATCCAGTTCGCCGGGGTCGACGAACACATCGGGCGTGTTCGGCGCGCAATCCACCTCGACCGTGATCGTTTCGCCGAGCGTGCGGGTCAGGATCGGACTGAGTTCGTTGAGCAGTTTTCGCGGATCGATCGACTGGGGATTGAGGCGTTGGCGGCGCGCGAAGGCCAGCAACTTGCGCGTGAGTCCGGCGCCGCGACCCACCGCGCGCAAGGCGCTCCCGAGGATCTCCAGCGATTGCGGCCGATCGGCCAGTTCGTCTTCCAGCAACTGCAGGTTGCCGGAAATGACGGTGAGCATGTTGTTGAAGTCGTGCGCTACGCCGCCCGTCAGCTGCCCGACTGCCTCGAGCCGCTGTGCGTGGGACAACTGCTCTTCGGTTCGGTTGCGCTGCAGCGTGGCGGCGAGAAGGTGCGCGACCGAACGCAAGAAATGTACTTTGTCGCTGTCGAACGAATCGGCATCGATCGCTGCCGCGACCAAGGCCCCCATTGGTCGCGAGCGGTCGAACAGCGGCACGGCGATGAAGTCGCCGTATCCGGACTCGGCAAGCAGCGCTGCTTGCTGCGGCTGCCGTTGCGAATGAGCGCCGACACGCACGTATTCCATTTCGGACGTGCGCAGCGCGCCACCGAGAAACTGGCCCGCCAGCAGATCCGGTAGCAAGCCGCCGAGTTCGGGCGTGAGTCCCACGGCGGCTCGCACGCGAAATGACACGGTCGCGAGCGGTTGGCTAAAGACGATCGCGACGATCGGCACGCCGAGTTCGCGTGCGACGCGCTCCGGCACGTTTTCGAACGCCGCGTCCTGGCTGCCGGATTCGAGCATCAGGCGCCCGATGTCGGCAACGATCGCATCGTAGCGCGCCCGCGCGAGCGCCTGGCGTGCACGCTGCGACTCGGAGATATCGCGCACCGAGGCGACGTAAAACGCGCCGTCGGAGGTCTGAATCGGAGACAACGCGATCTCGACCGGGAACAGAGTGCCGTCGGCGCGCACACCGGCCAGTTCCTGGCCGCTGCCCATCGGCCGCAGTCTTGGCTGGTTGATATAGCGTTCGCGATGCGCGGCATGGTTGCCGCGCACGCCGGGAGGCACCAGCGCTTCGACCGAGAGTGAACGCAACTGCTCCGTGGTGTAGCCGAAGAGGTGTTCGGCCTGCGGATTGGCGAGCACGATACGGCCACGGTCATCGCTGACGATCATGGCGTCCGGGGCCATCTCGAATAGCGCCTGGAGCGCGGCCGGGTGGAGCGTTGCGCGGTCGCTCATCGCCGGATCATCCGCGTTCGACTCGCTGGGTAAAAAGGTAACCGGCGCCGCGCACGGATTTGATCAGGGCCGGTTGCGTCGGATCACTCTCGAGCTTGCGTCGCAAGCGCCCGATCTGCACGTCGATCGCGCGATCGTACGGACCCGCCTCGCGGCCGTGGATTCGGCTCATGAGATCGTCGCGCGACAGCACGCGATTCGGATTGGCGATCAGCACGCCGAGTAGTTCGAACTCTCCGGTCGTCAGCGGCACCGCCTTGCCGCTTGCGTCGGTCAATTCGCGTGATACCAGGTTGAGACGATAGCCGCCGAACCGGATCACATCCGAGGCTAGGCCGGGCGGCACGGGCGCCGCATCGGCCGCACGCCGCAGCACGCTGCGCACACGCGCCAGCAACTCGCGCAAGTCGAACGGTTTGGTGACGTAATCATCGGCGCCGAGTTCCAGTCCGACCACACGGTCGACCGAATCGCCGCGGCCGGTGATGATGATGAGCGCGACTTTGCAACGCTCGCGCAGGTAGCGGGTCAGGACGAAGCCGTCCTCGCCGGGAAGACCCAGGTCCAGCAACACGACGTCGACGCGGCGGGTATCAAGGACAGTGCGCATCGCCGCACCATTGGCGGCAGAACTGACCTGGAATCCCTGTCCGGAAAAGTAACGCTGCAGCAGTTCGACGATGTCCTCATCGTCATCGACGATGAGCAGGTGAGGGTTGTTGGCGACAGGGACGGCCGACATGTGTGCAAAGGCTGGGGCGCTTCCTGCCGATGATGCACCGGGCGCGTACAAGCGTCCATCCTTTCGATCGAGTGAAACCGGTCGCATGCATCGTGCGCGCAGTGACTGCAACCAGCTGCGCGCCGCATTCTTTACATTTTTCTGGGAGCCGACTCCAGTACATCTTGATCCAGGTCAGTGCGCCAAGGGGGCTGCAATTCCTAGACTGGCTCGAATTCATCGACCCATGGAGTTGCACGTGAAAATCCGGCCCAAATACCTCTGCCAGTGCCTTGCCCTGATTGCCGCCGCGGCGTGCACTGGGTTGGCCGTTGCCGCCAGCACATCCGCGCCGACAGTGCCGGCGCGAACCGCATCCAAGGGAGATCTCGGTCCTCCGCAGGGCGCACCGATCCACGCGGTCCTGACGAGCCCCCCGAACGTGCCGCCGCCGCTGACGCGCAAGTTTCCGGCAAAGGTCATTGTCGAGCTCGAGGTGATCGAGAAGGAAATGCCGATCTCCGAAGGCGTGACCTACACGTTCTGGACCTTCGGCGGCACCGTTCCCGGCAGCTTCATCCGCATCCGCCAGGGCGACACGGTCGAGTTCCACCTCAAGAACGACCCCAACAACAAGATGCCGCACAACATCGACTTGCACGGCGTCACCGGGCCCGGCGGCGGCGCTGCCTCGAGCTTCACCGCGCCAGGGCACGAATCGCAATTCACCTTCAAGGCGCTCAACCAGGGTTTGTATGTCTACCACTGCGCGACCGCACCGGTCGGCATGCACGTCGGCAACGGCATGTATGGATTGATCCTGATCGAACCGCCGGAAGGCATGGCGCCAGTGGATCATGAGTACTACGTCATGCAAGGGGACTTCTACACAACGGGGAAATACCGCGAAAAAGGCCACCAGCCGTTCGACATGGAGAATGCGATCGCCGAAAAACCGACCTACGTCGTATTCAACGGTGGCGAGGGTTCACTTACCGGCGACAAAGCCCTGACCGCGAAGACCAACCAGAGTGTGCGCATGTTCGTCGGCAACGGCGGTCCGAATCTGGTCTCGAGTTTCCATGTCATCGGCGAAATCTTCGACAAGGTGCGCTACGAAGGCGGCACGCATGAGCAGGAGAATGTGCAGACGACCCTGATCCCGGCCGGCGGCGCGGTGATGGTGGAATTCCACACCGAAGTCCCGGGCAGTTATGTCATGGTCGATCATTCCATCTTCCGTGCTTTCAACAAGGGCGCGCTCGCGATCCTCAAGGTCGATGGTCCCGAGGACAAGTCGATCTATTCCGGCAAGGAAGTCGACTCGGCCTATCTCGGCGACCGCTCGGAGCCGAACCTCGCCGCCGTAACCGCAGCGACGAAAGCAGCGCAGAGCGGCAACCTGACGCTCGAAGAGCAAGTCAAGGCCGGGCAGGCCTTGTTCACCGGAACGTGCTCGGTGTGCCACCAGGCAACGGGCGCCGGCCTGCCGAACGTGTTTCCGCCGCTTGCCAAGTCGGACTACCTTGCGGCCGATCCGAAGCGCGCAATCGACATCCTGCTGCACGGCAAAACCGGCAAGATCACCGTCAACGGCAGCGAGTACAACTCGGTGATGCCGCCGATGAGCCAGCTCAACGACGACGAAGTCGCGAATATCCTCACCTACGTTCTCAACAGCTGGGGCAACCCGGGCGGGCGCATCAGTGCCGGCGATGTCAGTCAGGCGCGGTCGGCGGGTGCGGGTGCAGCGGCGGCGGCAAAGCCGGAACACTGACAGTCATGCTGCGCGCGATCGCCTGCGTGCTCTGCCTCGCCGCGACCGGTCCGTTCGCGGCGGCGGCCGAGTACGTTCCGATTCGAGGCGGCAGTTTTGCATCG
>Ga0308174_10001229_pt1 | contig 11731 bp, 6 predicted proteins | sample PhyPR2_FD_203894 | JGI IMG/M metagenome (GOLD analysis project Ga0308174, IMG submission 203894) | Soil microbial communities from UC Gill Tract Community Farm, Albany, California, United States - DLSLS.P.R2 | ecosystem: Environmental > Terrestrial > Soil > Agricultural land | place: USA...
GGCCCGCGACAAGCGACGCTGCGACGAGTGACGCGCTGAGAATCTGCTTTCGCATCATTATATGAGTGTCAGGTAGGCGTCAGAGCGCTCAGGGGGTGACGCTGATCTGGAAGCCCAGACTGCGCGTCGAGGGAAGTTGGCCCATCTCGAGCCCCTGCTGATTACCGGCGCTGAACGCCGTCTCGGGATCGATATTCGGCGCGTTGGCGTGCATCCACAGGTTGCGGCCGATCAGCGCGACGTTCATGCGATAGCTGCTGAGGCCACTGAGCAGCGACTGCGGAACCGCCCAGCCGAGACGCAGCTCGCGGAGCTTCACGAAGCTGGCGTCGACGACGCTGGTGCGATCGCCCGAGTTGTAGCCCATGCCGTGCCAGTAGTTCTCCGCGCTGACCTTGCGGGTCACCGGGGTTCCGTTCGCGAGCACGCCGGAGACGGTGATGCTGTCCTCGCGGCCCTGGAGCGTCTCCTGGAGGATGCCGGCGTACAGGCCCCACGAGTTCGTGGCGCTGTACAGCTGGCCGCCGATCCGCGCGTCGAGCTGACCGCTCAGATCGAAGCCCTTGTAGCGGAAGGTGTTGATCAGACCACCCGTCCACTTCGGCTGGATGTTGCCCAGCACGCTGGTGCTGGTCGCGGCGAGCGGGGTGCCGCTCGACGACGACAGCACGAGGTTGCCCGTTGAGTCACGACGGAAGTCGCGGCCCACGATGCTGCCGTAGGGCTGACCGACGCGCGCTTCGATGCTCACGTTGAAGAACTTGGAGCCGATCAGGTACGTGTCCGAGGCGCCGTACAGCGACTCGAGCTTGTTCTGGTTGTGCGCGTAGTTGGCCGTCACATCCCAGCTGAAGCCGTCGGCGCGCGAGGCCTTGATCGGGGTGCCGGTGAACTGGACCTCGATGCCCTTGTTCGACAGGGCGCCCGCGTTGACAGCGGCCGAGCTGAAGCCCGTGCTCGGTGCGATCGACGCCGTGAGGATCTGGTCGGTCGTGCGCTTGTTGTAGTACGTCAGATCGAGTCCGGCGCGACCGTCGAAGAAGCTCAGCTCCGTGCCCACTTCCCAAGCCTGCGTCTGCTCGGGCTTGAGCTCCGGGTTGGTGACGGTGTTCGGGACCGCGAAGCGCGGCTGACCGAAGTACGCATCCGCCGACGTGTAGGTCAGCGTGAGGAGGTACGGGTTCGCGTCGCTACCCACGCGCGTCCAGGCGCCGCGCAGCTTGCCGTAGCTCAGCCCACCGATCTTGAGCGCGGGCACGAGGTCGGTGAAGACGAGCGAGCTGGAGACCGACGGGTAGAAGTACGAGTTCTTCCCCTTCGGCAGCGTCGAGGACCAGTCGTTACGGCCCGTGACGTCGACGAAGAAGTAGTCGTTGAACGCGAACTGGGTGGTGCCGTAGAGCGAGTTGATCTGACGGCGCTCGTCGTACTGCACCGGCTTGTAGGCCGTGGCAGCGTTCGACGTGTTGTACACGCCGGGGGTGACCAGCTTGTCGGTGCCGATCCAGCGCTGGTTGAGCGACCGTGTCCGGCGGTTGCCGCCGAAGTTGATCGTCAGGCCGAGGCGCTCGAGCGGGGTGGTGACGGCCGTCAGGAGGAAGTCCGTGTTGCTCTCGTTGACGAAGTCCGTCGTGTTGGCGAAGCCGCCCTGCGAGTAGTCGCCGTTCGTGTTCGGATCGCCGCCGTAGCCGCCGATCCAGCCCGGGGCGAAGTCGAAGCCGCGGTTCTGGTTGTAGAAATCGGTACCCGTGCGGACCATGCCCGTCAGCCAGGAGAGCGGCTTGTACTGCACCTGCGCCGACCCGAGCATGCGGTTACGATCGTCGAAGTTCGCGTTCTGGGTGAGGTTCCAGTACGGGTTGCTGTGGTAGCTGTAGTTCCAGTTGACCATGTCGGTGTAGTCGACGCCGTTCTGACGGTTGTACTCCTGGATCGTGGAGTCCGTCATCAACGCCTGGAGCTGGCGCGTGTCGACCTGCCGGCCGAACCAGGTGAAGCCCATGAGCGGGTTCAGCTCGTCGTAGCCGGTGCCGGGCCGGTTGTGGCCCTTGTTGCGGATGTACTGGACGCTGGCGTTCGCCTGCAGCTTCTCGCTCAGCGACGCGGTGCCGTTCAGGCCCGCCGTGAGGCGGTCGAGGCGGCTCGTCGGGACGATGCCCTTCAGCTGCTCGTTGCCGAACGACAGGCGGAAGTTCGCCCGGTCGCCCGACCCGGTGGCGCTGATGTTGTTCGAGAGGGACATGCCCGTCTGGAAGAAGTCGCGCACGTTGTTCGGCGACGACACCCAGGGTACCGCGACACCATTGCTGAACCACTGCGGGATGTTGAGCCCCGCGTCGAGCTTCGGGCCCCAGCTCTCGTCCACGCCGTCGTTGGTGCCGGCGTCGACGCCGTTCACGAACTCGAACTGGCCCTTCGAGCCCTGGCCATACGAGTTCTGATAGCTCGGGAGCTTGTTGATCTGGTCGAACGTGACGTTGCTGCTCGCCGTCGCCTGGAAGCCGCGGGGCGCGTTCTTGCCCGAGCGGGTGGTGATGACGATGGCGCCGTTCGCCGCGCGCGAACCGTACAGCGCCGCGGCCGCCGGACCCTTGAGCACCGAGATGCTCTCGATGTCCTCGGTGTTCAGATCGGAGATCGCGTTGCCGTAGTCGATGCCGCCGTAGCCGCGCGCCTGGGTGCCGGTCGTGAAGTTCGAGTTGTCGATCGCCACGCCGTCGACGACCCAGATCGGCTGGTTGTTGCCGCTGATCGAGTTCTCGCCGCGGATGACGATGCGCGCCGAGCCGCCGAAGTTCGTCGAGCCGACGACCTTCACGCCCGCGACCTTGCCCGAGAGGGCGTTGACGATGTTCGGGGTCTGGGTCTTGTTCAGATCACTCCCCGAGACGCTCTGCGCCGCGATGCCGAGCGACCGCTTCTCGCGCTCGAGACCGAGTGCGGTGACGACCACGCCTTCGAGCTGCGTCGTCGCCGTCGAGAGCCGGAAGTCGTGCGTGACGGAGGTACCGGAGAGCGTCACGGACGCCGTGATCGGCGTGTAGCCGATGCGACGGGCGACCAAGGACACACTCTGTCCGGTGACCCGGTTCGCCGGCACCGTGAAGGTGAACCGACCATCGTTGCTCGTATACGAGCCAACGCCCAGCGCTGGGATCGAGACGCTCGCTCCGGGAACCGGAGCCGCCGCCTCGTTGGTCACGCGCCCGCTGACGGTCGTCGCCTGCTGGGCCGATGCCATGGCTGGCACCATTCCAATCAGGAGCGACGCGCCGGCGAGCATACGATACAGATTGCTCGTCATGTACTGTGCGTACCTCGGAGAAGGTTGGTGTGCAAAAACAACGTGCCGAAAAAGCTCCAGTGCGCCCCGTCTCTAGCGACGTGGCGACACTTTCGTCGTTCTTGCAACTCGGACCGCAACGCTGAGCGGCAAGACCGATCGGTTCACTTCTGCAGGGTGGGCCTGCAGTCCCCCGTGTCGCCGCACCATGTGCGACGATGTTCGTGCGGAGCGCGGGACGAAGCACCGTTGCCGTCGGGGTGGGTTACCGCGTCGCGCCCCCGTCGGCCGTGACCAATCAACTGGAACCTAGATCGGCCGGTGCTCGGTTTTTTTCGAATCGGAAGTGATAGGAGTCCGCCCGCGACCCGTCAAGCGACTACCCGATCTGCCTCTCGCGCGTGCTTTGATACGCCACCAGACCCCAGGGTGGCGAACCGCGTCACACGGAATCGCGTAAACGTTGCCACCACATGTGCATACAAATCGGCAGACCGCGCGAATGGCGCACAACGCCTCCCCACCTGGCGTACGATTCGACCCAGTCGGCGACGCAGCGGTCCCGCCCCGAACCGACGAGAAATGCGCGCGCCTGGTCCGGGGTTCCTCCGGCCCGTTACGCGCCACCCGGGGCGACGCTGCACGGCGGCGGCGCGCGTCCCTGAACGGAGCGGCTCGAGCCGATCTGCCAACTCACGAGACGTGAGCGACATAAGTACTTATGATGACGATAGTTGCGGCTGCGAGTTCGCGTCCAATATGAGCATGGAGTATGCGAGCCCAGCCGTACGGATCACTGTCCGGTCGCCACCGACCACAGGACGTCGAGCGATCGCTGCGCCATCGCCGACCACGTCAGCGCGCGAGTGCGCTCCAGGCCGCGCCGCCTGAGCTCCGCGTGCAGCGCCGAGTCGCCGAGCACCGAGCGGAGCGCCGCCGCCAGCGTCTCCGTGCGGCCGTCCGGGACGAGGTGGGCGGCGCCCTCGGTCACCTCGACCATGTTCGGCCGGTCGAGGGTGATCACCGGGACCCCGCTCTGCATCGCCTCCAGCGTCGTGAGGCTGAACCCTTCCCCCTCGCTCGCGAGCACGAACAGGCCGGCCCCGGCGTAGAGTAGCGGCACGTCGGCGTCGGGCACGAAGCCGTGGTACAGCGCGCGACCTTCGAGACCCAGCTCGGAGATGAGTCCCTCGATGTCGAGCTGGAGCAGATTGGGTCCCGCCAGCAGCAACCGGTGCGGTACTTCGGCGCTGACCTCGCGGAATGCCTCGAGCAGCTCCGGGATGTGCCGGCGGCGGGAGAGCTTGCCCACAAAGAGGATGTAGGGGACGTCGCCCACCCCGTACCTGGCCAGCGCGTTCTTGAGATCGGGATCGCTGGCCTGCCGAGGGTGAAAGCGCGCATCCGCGGCGAGGGGGGCGTAGTGCACGCGCTCCCGCGGTACGTGGACGCCGAGTCCGAGCTCGAGGGTTTCGAGGATGTTGCGGCTCGAGACGATGATGGCGGAACCGTTCCGCGCAGCGTTTCGCGCGAACGGCTCCCAGCGGATGCGCGCCGACCAGGGGAAGCTGGCCGCCATCTCGGGCGAGTAGGCGTACATCATCACTACCCGCTTCCACGGGGCGAACATCGGCATGGTGTCCGACGGCGCCAGAAGGACGTCGAGATCGCGGACTCGCGCGGGGAGAACGACCTGCTCCCAGAGCAGTCCGGGCACGTCCGGACCCACCACCACCTCGCGGAACTTCGGATGCGGCGGGACCAATCCTGCTGGAAGGGGACGCGGGGTGAGCAGCCGCACCTCGTCGAACGGCATCGGCAAACGCTGCCACTCCATGAGAATGGAGTGGATGACCCGGGCGACGCCGGTCCGAACGCCCAGCAAGCGGCGCATGTCCACGCCGAGTCGCCATCGATGTCCCGCTCGGCGTACAGGAGCGCCGGCCGTGGTACCCTGCGGTTGGGCCGGAGCCGTCACGCGTCGGCCCGAAGCTGCATCTTCGGATCGCGACCGTAGCGTTCCTCGAGCCACCACGGGATGTACGCGCGGCGCGTCGTCGGCAGTGGCCGCTCACAGCGGATCAACCACGTCTGCGCGAACTCGGTCATGCGCAGCACCTTCACGCAGAAGTGCAGCGCGGCCGCCAGCGGCTTGTGATCGCGATGGCGCACCCCTTCCCCCGTGGCGCGCACGGACTGGAAGTACCCGGCGAGGATCTGGCGCCAGAGCTTGAGATCGGCGAGGAAGAAGTGGGTGGTGTCGAGGATGCCGGAATACGCCCAGGGCGATGGCACGCGCATCGTGAAGCTCGCGTCGGGAGCGAGCACGCGATGGATCGAGTCGAGCACCTCGTAGGGATCGCGAAAGTGCTCGAGCAGCGAAGAGGCGAGCACCTCGCCGATGGCTCCATCGCGGAATGGGAGCATGGTGACGTCCGCGACGACGTTCACTCCCGGCACGACCCGGCGGTCGACGTTGACCCAGCCCTTCATCGGCTCGTTGCCCGAACCGAGGTTCACTCGCACACGGGGCGCGCTCATGCCGTGGCCTCCGGCTTTCGTGCCGTCACGAACACCACCGAGATGGGAAAGGTCATCACGCCTCCGCGCTCCACGGTGCGCCCGCATTCGGCCATGAACTCGCGCCGCACCTCGGCCTCGACGCCAGGCGGAGCGACGAGGAGCCGCTTGCGCGAGTCGCTGCGAATCGTGCGGTGGAGATCCCAGAATTCCTCGGGGCTCTCGATCTCATTCTGATAGTTGCGCCACGAGACGCGAACGTCGGTGAAGCCGGCGCCGCGGATCAGATCACGGAGAAGCGGCGCGCGATCGAGCCGCGTTGCCAACGGCGCTCCCGCCGGCACTTCGACGGACCCTCCGATGCGCCGATCGACGATGCGATCGAGGAGATCGGCGGTGAGCCGGCGACCGCGCATGACCTCGATACGACGGCCGACCTCGGCGAAGGCGTGGCGCAGCTGCGCCATCGTTCCCGCGGGAGGACGGCTGCCGAGCGCGACCCCGACTCGTCCTCCGGGCGCGAGCACGCGGAAGATCTCGCGCATGGCGAGCTCGGGGCGCGGCACGTGGGTGAGCGCAAACGCGGAGAGGACGACGTCGAAGGAGGCTTCCGAGAGGGAGAGCTCCTCCGCGTCCATGCGCTCGAAGCGAACTCGCGGATCGTCGTGAAGCTCGTCGCGCAGCCGGCGTCGTGCCGTCTCGATCATACCGGATGAGATGTCGATGCCGAGGATCGACACTGGCGGCTCGGGTGCCGCGGCGAGACTGAACGGCAGCAGGCCGGTGCCCGTCCCGACGTCGAGCACGCGATCGCGTGCGCCGACGTGTACCAGCTCGGCGAGTCGCGCGGCGGCTCGACCGGAGAGCCGCTGGCTGTGTCGGTCGAAGGCCTCGGCGACGCCGTCGTAACTGGCCGCGTCGAGCTCCTTCCACCGTTCGGTATCGGGGGACGAATTCGTCACGGTGCGCTCGCGATCCGCCACGAGCGCAGCCAGGCGCGCTCGGACTCGCTCATGGTCATCCACAGCAGGAGACTGACCGCCACCAGATAGGCAACGCGCAGCGAGACGCCGCCCGTGGAGAGCTCGGCAGTGTCACGAAACATCGCGCCCGCGCCCATGATCGCCGCCACCGCGGCGCCCCCGCGCAGCAGCACGCGCGCACCGATGCGCGCGTGGAAATGAAGGGCCAGTCGAGCCGCGGCGCCGATGGCGTTGACGACCGACGCCACGGCGAGCGCGATGGCGGCGCCGCCCAACCCGTACGCGGCGATGAGCGGACGGAAGACGAGCGCCGCACAGGCGTAGGCGACGACGTTCACCATGGCGTAGAAGCGAACGTCATCGAGGCCGATGAGCAGCTGGAGGTACACGTTCACCAAGTGGTGCAGACACTGCCACACCACGAACAGGAAGAGGACTCCCGCGGCCGCGGCGAACTTGTGCGAGAAGAGCACGGTGAGCGCGAGGCTCGGGAACAGCGACACGGCCACGCCGCCGAGCAGGAAGAGTGGCGCGATCTTGGCCGCGAAGTCGTTGGCGACGGAAAGCTTCGCGGCAACGGGCATCTGGCGATTGAGCAGAGGCGCGAGGTACAGACCACTCATCGGCGTCATCACCGCGCCGACGGTGAGCGCGATGCTGAGCAGCGCCTGCAGCCATCCGGCGCCCGTGGGCCCGAGTGCGTCGAAGACGAAGAAGCGTGTGACCAGCACCGCGACCAGGTAGGCGCCAACGGCGATGTAGACGTAGAGAGAGTAGCTCACGATCTCCGGGCTCTCGCGAAGCTCGTCGCGAAGCCGCGCACCGCGCGCCGCGATGCTCACGTGCAGCGATCGGCGGAGGAACCACACGATCGCCGCAGTGGCGACGACGCTGGAGACGACGCTGGCGACGTACAGTCCGCCGAAGCCTCCGAGCATCACCCCCGCGATGGCCGCCGCGGCGGCGACGGCGAGGAGGAGGAGATTGGTGAGCGCGCCGGTCGCGCCGCGCTGCGCCGCCGCGAGGGTGTTGATGAGCATCACGTTGAGCATGAGCGACGGGATGCCGAGGAACGCGATGGCGAAGTAGCGCCGGTACGCCACCAGTTCGGCGCCGAACACCGACGGCCGCCACCAGAGCAGCGCCTCGAGCACCAGCACGGCGACGACGGAAACGCCGAGCAGCGCCCGGAAGAACGACGCGTAGGTGCGCTCGAACGGGTCGTGTCCGTCGCTGTGCCGCCGCGACATGAACTTGAGCGCCGTGAACGGGAGACTCAGATGCGCGAGCTGCATGGCGGTCTGGGTCGCCTGGTCGATGGTGCTCACGACGCCGAAGCCGGACGGCCCGAGCAGCACGGACAACACCTTCGCGCGCACCAGCGCGACGAACATGATGACGATCTGGATGGCTCCGATCGAGACCAGTACGCGTGACATCAGCGACGCGGGATGGGCACGCGGCGCCGCTACGCCGCCCGTTCGTGCAACGGAAGCTGGTCGCGCTCGCCGTAGGGGAAGCGGCGCTTGAGGGCGAGGAAATGCTTCTCGCACAGATGCCAGCTCACCATGGCCGTCGCCAGCGTGAGCGCCCCCAGCACGGCGGTGTAGCCGAACACCCAGAGCAGCGGGAACCGCGCACTTCCACTCCACTGCGGGGGCACCGCCACCTTGGACACCACGCGCAGCAGCGGCACGTGGACGAGGTACATGGCGTAGCTGTAGGTGCCCAGCGTCACGAGCGCGCGCCACGACAGCACGCGAGACAGTCTGGAACCAGGCGCCGACAGGATCACTCGTGTCAGCAGCGCGCCGAAGCCGATGCACAGCGTGGAGAACCCGATCGAGAAGTTCAGCCGCGTGGAGAGCGCGTGGGGGACGGGCACGGGCCCGTACAGGATCAGTGCCCCGGCGAGCGCGATGACGCCGGCGATCTTCGACAAGCGGTCGAGGCCCGCACGAGCAGCGGGATCACGCATCGAGAGCGCGATGAACGCGCCGGTCGCGAGCCCATCGAGGCGGAACGGCGTGAAGTGATAGACCGCGCCGCCGCTCACGCCTGCCTGCATCGCGGCAAAGCGAACGAGTGGCGAGAGGATGATGGTGAACAGCGCGATGCGGCGTGCCTGCCCGGCCGACGACAGAAAGACCACGAGTGGCCACATGAGGTAGAACTGCTCCTCGATGGCCAGGCTCCAGAAGTGGCCGACGGTGCGTGCGAGCTGATACGGCAGCGACTTGAAGTTCTGGACGAAGAGCCAGAACGCCGCCTCGGTGCGAAGGCCACCGGTGTCGAAGCCCTGGAAGAAGCGCGGCAGGATATGGAACGCGGCGAACACCGCGAGGAAGTAGACCGGAAGAATCCTCAGAGCGCGGCGCGCGTAGAATGCCGAGAAATAGCGACCGCTTCCCTTGTTGTCGGCGAGAATGCCCGTGATGAGGAACCCCGACAGCACGAAGAACAGATCGACGCCGATCCACCCGACCTGAAACGCGGCGCGCACGTCCGCGGCGAGCGTCCCCTCGGCGAGGGTCATGTCCGACGTGAAGTGCAGCAGGAGAACGAGCAGGATGGCGAGACCGCGCAGCCCATCGAGCGGGACCAGGTGCCCGCGCCATGCCTCCCCAGCCGCGCTACCGAGGCCCACCGCTCGCTGCGATGGCGGCGTGTAGCTGGCGATCTCGGAGTCGCGGGTGTGGGGGACAGTCATGTCCCATCGACGATCCCCACGATAGTGCTGTAACCGTCTTCTCATCTCCTGCCCGACTCCTGCCTACGAGACACGCACGGGGGCCGAGCCGGGCTCGGTGAGCGCCTCGCGCGCAGGCGGGACGGCCTGCGGCGGCGCCTCGCCGGCGAGCGACGCCTCGACGCTGCTCGCCGTGGCGGGCATCGTCGCTCCGCGCCGCTGCCGCACGAGAGTGAGGATCGTGTACACCGCCACCGTCTCGCTGTTCTGATTCGTGATCTCGACGTCCCAGTGCACGACGCCCTGCGGGATCTGCCCTTCGCGATCCTCCTTCGCCGTCTTCTGCTTGCAGGTGAGTCGCGCCTGGATGGTGTCGCCGATGTACACGGGCTTCACGAAGCGCAGGCCTTCCAGCCCGTAATTGGCGAGGACGGGGCCCGGCGCAGGATCGACGAACAGCCCCGCGGCCGCCGAGAGCACGAAGTAGCCGTGCGCCACGCGCCGCTCGAACAGCGATTCGCGAGCGGCGATGTCGTCCATGTGCGCGTAGAAGAAGTCGCCGGAGATCCCCGCGAAGTTGACCACGTCGCTCTCGGTCACCGTGCGACGGTGCGTGACGAGCGTCTCGCCGATCTCGAGCTCCTCGAAGAATTTCCGGAAGGGATGCACGCGGTCGCCGCGCTCGCTCGCTCCCTTCGACCATTCACGGGTGACCGCGGTGAGCGTCTGCGGCGCACCCTGAAGCGCGGTGCGCTGCATGTAGTGCAGCACGCCGCGCACGCCGCCCATCTCCTCGCCGCCGCCCGCGCGCCCGGGCCCGCCGTGCACGAGATGCGGGAGAGGTGAGCCATGCCCCGTGGACTCCTTCGCGCTGTGACGGTTCACGAGCATGAGCCGCCCGTGATACGCCGCAGTGCCGAGCGCCACCTGACGGGCGACGTCGTCGCGCGCGGTGAACAGCGAGCCGACGAGGCTCCCCTTCCCGAGCTTCGCGAGCTCGGTGGCTTCTTCGACCGTGTCGTACGGCATCACCGTGTTCACGGGGCCGAACGCCTCGATGTCGTGCGGCTCCGAGCGTGCGAACGGTTCGTTCAGGTAGAGCATCGTGGCGGGGAAGAAGGCGCCCTTCTCCGGATCCGCGCCGACGACGTCGAGCGCGCCGGGGCCACCGTAGAGCAGCTCGGTCGCGGCACGGAGCCGCGCGGCATTGGCTTCGACCTCGCGCCGCTGCGAGCGGCCGGCGAGAGGCCCCATGCGCACGCCCTCGATGGACGGGTCGCCAACCTTCACGCCGCCGAGCCGCTTCTTCAGTGCGGCGACGACGTCGTCAACCATTACCGACGGCACGAAGGTGCGACGGATCGCGGTGCACTTCTGCCCCGCCTTCACCGTCATCTCCTTCACGACCTCCTTCACGAAGAGATCGAACTCTTCGCTGCCCGGCGCCGCGTCGGGGCCGAGCATGGAGAAGTTCAACGAGTCGGCTTCCTGGTTGAACCGGACGTTGTGCTCGAGGATCGCGCGGCCGCTGCGCAGTTGCAGGCCAGTGGCGGCGGAGCCGGTGAACGCGACGGCGTCCTGACTGCCGAGATGATCGAGCAGATCGCCCACGCTGCCGCAGATGAGCTGGAAGCTGCCCGCCGGCAGGATGCTCGACTCGACGATGGCGCGCGCGACGACCTCGGCGAGGTAGCAGGTCACGGTGGCCGGCTTGACGATGCTCGGCATCCCGGCGAGGAACGAGGTCGCGAGCTTCTCGAGCATCCCCCACACGGGGAAGTTGAACGCGTTGATCTGCACGGCCACGCCCTCGAGCGGCACGCAGATGTGCCGGCCGATGAAGGTGCCGCCCTTGCTCAGCGCTTCGGGGGGACCGTCGACGTAATAGGTCTCATCGGGAAACTCGCGACGCCCACGGCTCGCGTATGCGAACAACGTCCCGATCCCGCCGTCGATGTCGATCCACGAATCGCCGCGGGTGGCGCCCGTGAAAGCGGATACGCGATAGAACTCTTCCTTGCGCTCGTTGAGATGGAGCGCGAGCGCCTTGAGCATGCGCGCGCGCTGATGGAAGGTGAGCCGGCGCAGCGCCTGGCCACCCGTGGCGCGCCCATATCCGAGCATCCCCGCGAAGTCGAGCCCCTCGCTCGACACGTCGCCGAGCTGCTCGCCCGTGACGGCATTGTACAGCGGCGTCCCAGTGCCGGCCCCGGTTACCCACTCGCCGAGCGCGAAGCTCTGGATGCGCGTCACGTG
>Ga0308174_10001230_pt1 | contig 11730 bp, 12 predicted proteins | sample PhyPR2_FD_203894 | JGI IMG/M metagenome (GOLD analysis project Ga0308174, IMG submission 203894) | Soil microbial communities from UC Gill Tract Community Farm, Albany, California, United States - DLSLS.P.R2 | ecosystem: Environmental > Terrestrial > Soil > Agricultural land | place: USA...
AGGATGCGCATGATCTCGGCATGAGGCCGCGGTCGGTGATACGGCCGCACTGCGGCGATGGCGTCGTAGGAATCGGCGACGGAGACGATCTTCGACATGAGCGGAATCGACTCGTCCCTGATGCCGTCGGGGTATCCCGAGCCGTCGACGGCTTCGTGGTGATGAAGGACGATCGTGGCGACCTGCGCGATCCGCTCGCCGCCGATCGCCGCGAGGATGTCGTGGCCGCGGCGCGGATGGGTCCGCATGACGCGCAGCTCTTCGTCATCGAGGCGCCCGGGCTTGAGCAGCACGCGGTCCGGGATGCCGATCTTGCCGACGTCGTGCAGCTGCGCCGCGAGCTTCAGGGTCGCGAGGTCGTCGTCCGAGAGTCCGCACGCCCGTCCGGTCTCGAGCGCGAGACCGCAGGTGCGGCCGGAGTGGTCGGATGTGTTCTCGTCGCGTTCACGAAGCGCGCGGTTGACCGCGGCAGTGGCTCGGGCAAGGTCTTCCATGGAGCCGGCCACTGTCGCATGCGCGCCTTCCCGGTGCAAGCCCGGGCCCAAGGGGAGACGAAGCGCCAGCCCCGGGAACGCTCGGCGGCATCATCGGGGTGACCAAACGCCGGAGCCCGCCCGCCATGAACAAGCCGCTCAGCCGCGCCGAAGTCGCCATCGAGGCGACGTGGGACCTCGCCGCTCTCTTCGCGAGCCGCGACGAGTGGCTCGCCGAGGTCGCCGGCGTCGAGCGCTCGATCGAGACCGTCGTCCGGCACCGCGGCCGGCTCGGCGACGGCCCCGGCGAGCTGCTTGCCTGCCTCGAGGCGCGCGACGCGTTGCTCGCGCGGCTCGACCGCGTCGACGCCTTCGCGGGCCTGCGCGAGGCCGAGGACGGCGGCAACACCGCTCACCAGGCCGACCTGTCGAACGCGGCCGCCCTCGGCGCTCGGGTGCAGGCGGCGCTGAAGTTCGTCGACACCGAGATCGTCGCGCTGCCGGAAGGCACGATCGCCCGCTACCTGTCCGACGACCCGGCGCTGGCCGTCTACCGGCCGACGCTCGACGAGCTGGCCGCGCTGAGACCGCATGTGCTCTCGCCCGAGACGGAGCGCGTGCTGGCGAGCCTCGGCGAAGTGCTCGACGCGCCGCACACCATCTACGGCCGCGCCAAGACGGGCGACATGGTCTTCGCACCGTTCATCGATGCGAGCGGCAACTCGCACCCGAATTCCTTCAACCTCTACCAGTCGACCTACGAAACGGCGGACGACACGAGCGTCCGGCGCGCCGCCTGGGCATCGTTCTGCGCCGGTCTCGCGCCGTACCAGCACACGCTCGGCGGCACCTTCGCGACCGAGGTCGCCAAGAACATCGTTCTCGCGAAGGCGCGCGGCTTCGACAGCGCCGAGCGCTTCCTGCTGCACCCCCACAAGGTGCCGTTCGAGCTGTACACGAACGTGCTCGACATCGTCCAGGCCGAGCTCGCGCCGCACATGCGCCGCTACGCGCGCCTGCGCCGTCGCGTTCTCGACCTCGACAGGATGCTGTACTGCGACATCAAGGCGCCGCTCGATCCCGGCTATGCGCCGGCGATGACGTTCGAGGCGACGGGGGCCCTTCTCGAGGAGGCGCTCGCGCCCCTCGGTGCCGCCTACGTGGCGCTCGTGCGCAACGCGTTCCGGCAGCGGTGGATCGACCGCGCGAACAACGTCGGCAAGTCGTCGGGCGCGTTCTGCGCGACGCCGTACGGCGTGCATTCCTTCATCCTGATGACCTGGGCCGATTCGATGCGCGACGCGTTCACGCTCGCCCACGAGCTCGGCCACGCGGGGCACTTCATGCTGGCGTGGCAGCATCAGCGGCGCGCCAACACCGACGTGGCGATGCCGTTCGTCGAGGCGCCGTCGATCATGAACGAGGTGCTGCTGGCGCGACATCTCCTCGCCCGGTCGCCGGACCCGCGCATGCGCCGCTGGGTGCTCACCCAGGTGCTCGGCACGTACCACCACAACTTCGTCACCCACCTGCTCGAGGCCGAGCTGCAGCGTCAGGTCTACCGCCTCGCCGAGGGCGGGCAGCCGGTGACCGCTTCGCTTCTGAACGAGCGCAAGCGCGCCATCCTGCAAGGCTTCTGGGGCGACGCCGTCGAGATCGATGCCGGCGCGGCGATGACGTGGATGCGCCAGCCGCATTACTACTTCGGCCTGTATCCGTACACCTATTCGGTCGGCCTCGTCGCCGCGACCGCGCTCGCCGAGAAGTCGAGCCGCGACGGGCCGGCAGTGCTCTCGCGATGGCTCGACGTGCTGCGCGCAGGCAGCACGCTGCCGCCGCTCGATCTCATGCGCCGGGTCGACATCGACCTGTCGTCGCCGCAGCCGATCCGCGAGGCGGTCGCCTATGTCGGCCGGTTGATCGACGAGCTCGAGGCGAGCTTCTGATCCCGGCCGCCGCGCTCGCGCGGCCGTACCGCGGCTCAGGCAGCCGTCCCGCGCACCGCGGCGCGCCGATCAGGGCAACACGAAATGAAAATCGTGCTGCGCCGGGGTCGCGCCGAGCACGACGTCGGCGAACTGCACTTCGGTGCTGCGTGCGACCGTGGCCGCGAGTCGGAAGTTGCCCTTCACGACGGCGTCCGGCGTGAACAGCAACGGCACGGTGCCGCTGACGTAGGGGGCCTTGACGGGCGTAGCCAGCGGCAGCGCCATCGCGTAGTGGCCGTCGTCGTGGCCGGCGTTGTCGCTCGCGACTTCGATCGTCGGGCCGCCGCTCAGCAGCTGCAGCGCCCGAACGGTGCCGCCGGTGTCGATGGTGTTGTCCGGACCGGCCCCGACCGACACCGTGCCGCTCGCCGTTTGCGTGCCGGACACGGGGGGAAGGATGGGGAAGGCGACGCTGTTGATCGTCGTCGCCGCGCTCGCGAGCGAAGGCACGCCGGTGACGATGGCGCTCGAGTAGCCCCTGGCGGTGACCACCAGGTTGTAGCTTCCGACCGGAACCGGATAGAGGTCGAACTTGAGGTTGCCGCTGCCTTCCATCGTCGGCGGCGTCGCGCGGACGACGACTCCGCCAGCCTGAACCGACACCGTCGCCCCCGCCGTGGCGAGCGACGGATGCAGCCAGCCCTGGATGCGCTGGCCCGCGGGCGACAGCATCGGCAGCATCGACAGCACGGGCTTCAGCATGATCTTGCCCGACATGCCGGCCTTGACGAACGATTTGCAGGCGTCGAAGTCGATCGCGAAGTCCGCCTGCTGTCCGGCCGGCACGGTGATGTCGACGTTCATCTTCAAGCCGCTTTGCTGCGCGCTCGGCGTCGTCATCGCCATCATCGCCCCGCCCGTCGGCTTGATGGCGTTCGCATACGGATCGCCGGCGGTGTTGTCGGCGAGCACGAGCCGCAGCTGGCTGTACCTCCCGGCCGGCAGCTGGACCTGTCCGAGGGGCACCAGCGTGCCGTTGGTCAGCGTCAGGAGGTCCACCCGCAGCGGTTGCGGCGCCGGCAGCGTCGTCGGCAAAGGCGTCGGCACGGGCTGGGGCAGCGGCAGATCGATCCAGCCCGCGTCGTTGTCGCCGGCCGATGCGTCGCGATGGACACGCACCTTCTCCACCGTCACCCAGGCGTTGTCGTAGCCGCAGGCCGGGCTGTCGGTGAGCGAGACGCGCAGCGTGCCGAGGGGCGTCGTGCCGTCCCCACCACTCGTGGGAGTGGATGCGGTGTCGGTCGATCCACCACCACCGCAGCCGGCCAAGGCCGCGAGGGTCAAGGCGATGATCCATGAGCGCGTGAGTGACATGCGTCGGATTATCGATACGCGAATCGACGCGAAACTTGCCAAAACGCAAGCCGGCAGCGCCGACACTCGTTCACGGGCCCCTGTTCAAGGGGTTGCAGGCGGCTTGCGCCTCAAGGGCTGATCGGTTCACCGGCAGGCGGGGCCTCACGCGAGCCGGTGGTGCCTCAGCGCCGCTTCATCCCACACGATCCCGGCGCCGGGACGATCCGGCACGAGCGCGTGACCGCGATCGATTCGCAGCGGCTCCTGGAGCAGGACATCGGCCCAGTCGACGTACTCGAGCCAGTGACACGTCGGCGTCGCCGCCAGCAGGTGACCGCTGAGCTCGGGCATCAGGTGCGAGCTCATCGGCGTGCCGCGCACGGCCGCCGCGGCCGCGGCCTGCATCCAGCCGCTGACGCCGCCGATGCGTGCCACATCCGGCATGACCAGATCGCAGGCGCGCGCGTCGAGGGCGAGCTCGAGGTCCTGCGGCCCGTTGAAGTTCTCGCCGATCTGCAGCGGCAGGTCGAGCGCCTCGGCGATCGCCGCGTTGCCGCGATGGTCGTCGTGCCGGATCGGCTCTTCCAGCCACGCCACGCCCTCGCCCTGCAGCGCCCGGCCTCGCTCGAGCGCGTCGTCGACCGACAGGGCCTGGTTGTAGTCGACCATCAACGAGACGTCGTCAGGCAGCCGGCGCCGCACTGCGCGAGTCACGGCCAGATCCTCGTCGAGCGTCGCGTAGCCGAGCCGCAGCTTGACCGCCTCGAAGCCGCCTTCGAGCAGGCGCTCGGCCTCGTCGGCCGCCGCGGCCGCGCTCATCAGCCCGAGCCCGCACGAGTTGTAGGCGCGGATCGGCCGCGGCGCGCTGCCGAGCAGCGTCGCGAGCGGCACGCCGGCAGCGACGGCGACGGCGTCCCACAGCGCCGCGTCGAGCGCCGACAGCGCCATCCGCACGATGCCGGTGACGCCGAGCAGCGCATAGCGCCGCTGCAGCGTCGCGGCCATCGGCAGCGGCGCGATCGCCTCGCCGCGAACCAGCTCGGCCGCCTCGCTCACCACCTGCGCGATCGCGCTAGCGCCGCTCCTGCGGTAGCAGAAGATGTACGTTCTTCCGACGATGCCCTCCTCGGTCTCGACGTCGACGAGAAGGAGGGGCGCGGCGCGCACGGTCGCGGCGCTGGTGCCGAGCACGTAGCGCAGCGGCACCTCGACGGCGACGGTGCGAACGCCGCGCAGCGTCAGCGTCGGCAACGGTGCGGGGCTCATGCGCGAGGGGTGCCTGCGGCGTGCAGCGCCAGGATGTCGGCGACCGCCCGGTTCAACGGCGTGGCAATGCCTTTGGCGGCGCCGAGCTCGACCACGCCGCCCGCCAGCCAGCGCACCTCGAGCGGATTGCCGCGCTCGAGGTCGTGGTGCATCGACGACGTCATGTCGTAGGCGACGTCGTCGGCCAGCTTCAGGCGAACGTCGGCGAAGTCGTCGGCGAGGTCGACACCGTGCGCGCGGCCGACGGCGACCACCTCGCGCATGAGGTCGCGCAGGAACGCTCGGGTCTGCGGATTCGCGCGGATCGGGCCGATCGGCATGCGGATCGTCGTCGTGGTTCCCGACAGCGCCACCAGGAACACGTACTTCTGCCAGATCTCGCGCAGGATGCTTTCGGAGAGCTCGGCGTTGATCCCGCCGGCCAGACACGCCTCGAGAAACGCCAGCCCGCGCGGCGAGCGCGAGCCGTCGAATTCGCCGAACACGAGCCGCTGCATCAGACCGGTCTGGCGGATCACGCCGGGCCGGTCGATCGTCGTCGCGACGTAGCCGACGCCGCCCATGATCTGCCTGGCCTCGTACGCAGCGCGCAGAGATTGGTCCTTCAGCACCCCGTTCTGAAACGAGACGATCGCCGTGCCGGGCCCGACCAGCGGGCGGATCTGCTGCAGCGCCGTCTCGGTGTCCCAGAGCTTGACGCAGAACATCACGAGATCGACGACGCCGATCTCGGCCGGATCGTCGCTCGCGCTCAGGCGAGCGACGTGAAGCGGCTCGGGGCCTTCGACGCGCAGGCCCTCGCTGCGCATCGCCTGAAGGTGCGCGCCGCGCGCGATGAAGTGCACGTCGGCGCCGCCCGCGGCCAGCCGCGCACCGAAGTAGCCGCCGAGGCCGCCGGAACCCATGACTGCGATTCGCATGTTGTCGCCTCCTTCAGGCTGCGAGCGTAGCGCCGGAATGGCGTTGCCGCGATGCCCGGCGCGTCGACGATCGGCGCGGCGCGATCTGATCGATCCCGTTCAGCTTCGGTTCATGCACCGGCCCGCAAGATGCGCCCATTCCTCAACCGATGGAGCCTTCCATGAACCGCACGGCCCTCTTCGTCCTGCTCGCGACCGCCGGCGCCGCGTTCGGCGCGCAGGCGCACACCTACACCGACAACGCCCGCGTCATCGACGTCGAGGCGCAGTACGAGAACGTCACCGTTCCCCGCCAGGAGTGCCGCAACGAGTGGGTCTCCGAGGTGCAGCCCGCCGGCCGACGCAACTACGGCGGCGCCGTGGTCGGCGGCCTGGCGGGCGCGCTGATCGGCAACCAGGTCGGCCGCGGACACGGCCGCGAGGCCGCGACGGCGGTGGGCGCGGTCGTCGGCGCGCTCACCGGCGACAACATCGCCAACCGCACTCGCTGGGAGCAGCCGGTCGAGCCGGTCGCGCGCGAGGTCACCTCGTGCCGCACGGTGAGCGACGTCGAGTCCCGCCTCGTCGGCTACCGCGTCGACTACGAGTACCGCGGCCAGCGGTTCACGACGCTGATGCACGACAACCCCGGCCCGTTCGTGCCCGTGCGCGTGTCGGTGGAACCTGTGGGACGATAGAAGGATGAAAGCGCTCGGCCCCCTTCTCTGCGCGCTGCTGCTCGCGTCGGCGATGCCGGCGGCGTGGGCCGATGTGGGCCGCGACGAAGCCGCCGCCGTCGCGCAGCGCGCCGCCAGCGGCCGCGTCCTCGCGGTCGAGCGCGCCGAGGTCGACCACCGGCCGGTGTGGCGGGTCAAGATCCTGACCGCCCAGGGCGAGGTCCGCGTCGTCATCGTCGACGCCGCGAGCGGCCGCGTCGTGGGCTGATGGGCCGGGCGGCGGCGTGCGCGTCCTGCTGATCGAGGACGATGCGGCGCTGCGGCTGGGTCTGGCGCGGCAGCTCGAGGCCGACGGCTACCGCGTCGATCACGCCGCCGACGGCGCCGACGGCCTGTTCCAGGCGCAGGAGTACCCGGTCGATCTCGTCATCGTCGACCTCGGCCTGCCGCGCCTGAGCGGCATCGACGTCGTCAAGCGCCTGCGCGGCGACGGCCGAGTGGTGCCGATCCTGATCCTCACCGCGCGGGGCAGCTGGCAGGACAAGGTCGTCGGCCTCGAGGCCGGCGCCGACGACTACCTCGTCAAGCCGTTCGAGTACCCGGAGCTCGCCGCGCGCGTGAAGGCGCTGCTGCGCCGCTCGCTCAAGGCCGCCTCCGATGTGCTCGTGCTCGGCCCGCTCGCGATCGATTTCTCGGCGCAGTCGGCGCGGCTCGGCGGTACGCCGGTCGACCTCACGGCGTTCGAGTACCGGCTGCTCGAATACCTGGTGCGCGAGCGCGCCCGTGTCGTCACGAAGCAGGAGCTCTCCGACTACCTCTACCCGCACGACGAGGACCGCGACAGCAACGTGCTCGAGGTGCTCATGGGACGCTTGCGCCGCAAGCTCGATCCCGACGGCACGCTGGCGCCGATCGAGACGCTGCGCGGTCGCGGCTACCGGTTCACGCTCGGATGAGGTGGCGCGATTCGCTGCGCGCGCGCCTCATGCTCGGCGCGGCGCTGATGCTGGTCGTGTTCCTCGCCGGCGCCGGCTGGGCGGTGCAGCGCGCGCATGAAGAGAGCGTCCGCGCGGCGCGCTTCGCGCGGCTGCAGAGCACCGTCTACCTGCTGCTGGCGGCGGCCGAGGTCGACGCGACGGGCGCGCTCGTGATGCCGGCGGCGTTCCCGGAGCCGCGCCTGTCGCTGCCCGGGTCGGGCCTGTACGCGAGCATCGTCAACCTCGCGCGCGGGCAGACCTGGCGCTCGGCGTCGACCGTCGGCGCCGAAGCGCCGCTGCTGCGCGACGTCGCGACCGGCCAGTGGCGCTACGAGGTCGCGCGCGCCGGCGGGCGCGACTACCTCGCCGTCGCCACCGGCGTCTCGTGGGCCGGCAGCGCCGGCCCGGTGCCGCTGGTCCTCTCGGTGTTCGAGGACAAGGCCGAGTTCGACCGCGAGATCGCCGTCTTCGAGCGCACGTCGTGGGCCTGGCTGGGCGGCGCCGCGCTCCTGCTGCTCGCGTCGCAGACCGTCCTGCTGCGCTGGGGCCTGGCGCCGCTCGGCCGCGCGACCCGCGAGGTCCGCGCCATCGAGCAGGGCGAGCAGACGGCGGTCGAGGGCCGCTATCCGGTCGAGGTCGCGGCGCTGACCGACAACCTCAACGCCCTCATCGCGCAGGAGCGGCAGCGTCAGACGCGCTACCGCGAGGCGCTGAGCTTCCTCGCCCACAGCCTGAAGACGCCGCTGGCCGTGCTGCGCACCGCGCTCGGCGAGCCGGCGCAGCTGCCGGCCACCGTCGCCGCGCAGGTCACGCGCATGGACGACATCGTCCAGCACCAGCTCGGCCGCGCCGCCGCGAGCGGTGCGTCGCGCTTCGTTCCCGCGCTGCCGCTCGCGCCGGTGCTCGAGCGGATCCGCGATTCGCTCGCCAAGGTGTACGCCGACAAGGGCCTCGTCTTCGCGCTCGACTGCGCGCCCGCGCTCGCCTGGCGCATCGACGAGGGCGACGCCTTCGAGCTGCTCGGCAACCTCATGGACAACGCCGCCAAGTGGGCGCGCCGACGCGTCGCCGTCAGCGTATCGCGCGACGGCAACCGCCTGCTGCTGCGCATCGACGACGACGGGCCCGGGTTCGGCGACACGCGCGCCATCCTGCAGCTGCACGTGCGCGGCGACGAGCGCGTGCCCGGGCACGGCGTCGGCCTCGCCGTGGTCAACGACCTGGTGGCGAGCCACGGCGGCGAGCTGACGCTGTCGCGCTCGGAGACCGGCGGCGGCCGGGTCGACATCGTGCTGCACGCCGCCTGATCGATCGATCCGTTTCGTTCAGCTTCGGTTCATGGAGGGTCGCGCAAGATGCCTCCATCGCAACTCCAGGAGCCATCATGAAGCGCTTCTCCTCCGCCAAGTTCCTCTTCGCCGCCACCCTCGCCACGGCCGCCCTCGGCGCGGCCACGGTCGCCGAGGCCCGCCCCGATGTCACCCTCGCGATCGGATTCCAGGGCGGCCCGGCGTGGGTCGAGCCGGCACCGGTGTACGTCCAGCCGCGACCGGTGTACGTGCAGCCGCGGTCGGCCTATGTGCAGCCCGCGCCGGTCTACGTCAGGCCGCCGGTCTTCGTCGCACCGCGCGAGGTGTTCGAGCGGCCGCGCTGGGGCGATGGCGCCCGCTTCGAATGGGAGCGCGAGCGCGCCTGGCGTCACGCCGAGTGGCGTCGCCATGGCTGGGGCGAGCAGTACCGTGACTTCGACCGTGACGGCGACCGCTTCCAGCGCAAGTACCACCACGACGACCGGTGATCGCGCCGGGCCGCATTCGGGCGAGCCTGTGCTCGCCTGAATGCGATCGCACGATGCCGAGCGCCACGCCATGGCATCGCGTCGATGGCACGATGAGCCATGGCGCTGCGCGTGCTCGAAGACTGGCTCTCGGATCTCATCGATCCCGGCGGCGACACCGCCGGGTTCTTTCTTCGTCCTCACGCGGAGGCGGCGCTGATGGCCCCGCAGTCGGTGTCGTGGCGCGTCTTCAAGAATCCGTTGTCCGTCTACGTCGGTGGCGTCACCGCCGTCCTGCTGCAGCTGGCGGAGCCGCGCGTCGGCTCGGGCGTGTGGCAGTACACGTCGTTTCGCGAACAGCCGATGAACCGGCTCCGGCGCACCGCCCACGCGGCGATGCTCAGCGTGTACGGGCCGCGCAGCCACGCGGAATCGATGGTCGCCCGCGTCAACCGCATGCACTCGCACGTGCGCGGCACGACGCACGACGGCCGCCCGTACCGGGCCGACGATCCCGAGCTGCTCGAGTGGGTCCACGCGACGGCGTGCTTCGGCTTTCTGGAGGCCTACCAAGCGTACGTCCGCCCGCTCGCGGCGGCGGATCGCGACCGCTTCTATGCGGAGAGCGCGCCGGTGGCGAGGCTCTACGGCGCGATCTCCGTGCCCGAGTCGGAGGCGGCCGTCGCCACCTTGCTCGAACGCGTCCAAGCACGGCTCGAGCGCTCGGACGTCGTGTTCGAGTTCCTGGCGATCGTGCGTCGCATGGCGTTGCTGCCTGCGCCGTTGCGGCCCGTGCAGGGCGTGCTGACTGCAGCGGCGGTGCGGCTGGTGCCGGCGCGCATCCGCGCGCAAATCGGTCTCGACGACAGCCGCTGCCTGCCGGCGTGGCAGCGGCCGCTCGTGCGCGCGGCGGGACGCGCCGCCGATCGGCTCGTCCTGCGCAGCCATCCGGCCGTGCAGGCGTGCCGCCGGCTCGGATTGCCCGACGACTTTCTCTACGCTACGAGGCGCGGCGGCGGCGCCAGGCCGCCAACGCGCTGAGGCCGCCGAGCATCAGCGCCCACTCGGCCGGCTCGGGCACCGGCGTCGTCACCGAGCCCGCCGCGCCGTAGCTGAAGTCATCGATGGTGAAGGACGTGTTGCCGGTGGCGATGATCTTGAAGCCGCCGATGTCGGCCGTCGGCCGTGAAATGCCGGCGAAGCTGCCGGCGGTGCCGGCGGACGTCTCGAGCGTCGTCTCGGTGAGGCCGGAGAACGCGAAGTTGGTGTCGGCGGCGATCAGCGTCACGTTGCCGAGCGCGGGATTGAGCCAGAAGCCGACGCTGCTGACCTTGACCGGGAAGAACACCTCGATGAAGGCGCCGGGACCGAACTTGGTGGTGCCGTCGAAGTCGACCGGCCCGAGCACGGTGGTGCCTGAATGGGCATTGGCCGCGAGCGTTCCGCCGAGCTGGTAGAGCGCCGGCATGTTGGTGCCGACGACACCGCCGACCGAGAACTGCACCCCCGGCACCTGGTTGAAGACGAATGCATTCGGGTTCACCGCGACGCCCGACGTGTAGGCGGTGATCGCTTGCGGCGTCCGGCCGGCGATCGACTCGAAGGTCTGCACGGTGAGGCCGCTCTGGAAGGCGGTGACGGTGCCCGGGTCGGTGGTGTTGATGCCCACGGCCGACGCCGCCGTGATCGAGCCGACGCCGAGCGCGGCGCAGGCGAAGGAACGCATGTTCATGAGGTGCTCCTGAGCTGTTCGTGCGCGACCTGCAGAGCGCGAAACGCGCTGCGGCCTCGGCGTTTGGGCCGGCCATCTCAGCACCATGCAACGAGCGCGTCAATCCCCCGTCGCGCCTGCTTGAAAAGGCGCGCGAAGGCACGCGCCTTGCCAATGTCGCGCGCTCGAAACGCTCGGCGCAGCCGGCGTGACTCAGTCCAGCGGAGCGAAGTTCGTCGGCAGGGCGAGCTGGTCGTTCTCGGCGTTGGCGTCGATCCACGCCCTTGCGATCGCAACGACGCGGTCGCCCGCCTCTTCCTGCGTGGAGAACACCTCGAGATCGATGAACCGCTGCGAGCGAGTTCGCGTGCCGTCGAGCGCCATGATCGCGACCCGGGCGCGATATCGGCCGTTCTCCATCGGCGTGGAAACGTCGGCGAACGTGTAGCCCTTGTAGATACCTCTCGCGCTCAACCGGGTCTCCTGCGAACCGGCCGATTTTTTCATCGACGTGCGCGCGCCGCAGCGCCGTGCGGCGGCCAACCGCGCGATCCGTTATCAATGCACGACGCCCGGGGCGCCGCGACGGCGCCGGCGCGCGCGTTTACTTCAGAAAGCCGCATCGCGGCCGATGAAGTGAGCGTGCCGGACCACCCACCGATGACG
>Ga0308174_10001231_pt1 | contig 11726 bp, 11 predicted proteins | sample PhyPR2_FD_203894 | JGI IMG/M metagenome (GOLD analysis project Ga0308174, IMG submission 203894) | Soil microbial communities from UC Gill Tract Community Farm, Albany, California, United States - DLSLS.P.R2 | ecosystem: Environmental > Terrestrial > Soil > Agricultural land | place: USA...
GTGGGCGCCGCGAACTGAAATACGATCCGGAACTTCTCTACTTGGGCGCCATGTTCCACGACATGGGACTGACCCAGCGCTATTCCAGCCCTGACTTGCGCTTCGAGGTCGACGGTGCAAATGCCGCACTTGACTTCATGAAGAGCTATGGCGTGTCGGAGCGCGCCATCGAGGACGTCTGGACCGCGATTGCGCTACACACGACACCCGGCATTCCGGAGCATATGCGCCCGACGATCGCTCTGGTCACCGCCGGCGTCGAGATGGACGTACTCGGTATCGCGTACCGCGAATTCACGCATGAGCAGCGCGACCAGGTCTGCGCTCATCATCCGCGTGAGGCGAACTTCAAGGAGAACATTATCGACCACTTCGCCGAGGGCATCGTCAGGAAGCCGCTGACGACGTTCGGGAACGTTAAGGCCGACGTCCTGGCCCTGAAGGACATGAACTATGTCCGCCCTAACTTCTGCTCGATGATTCTTGCTTCGGCCTGGCCAAGCTGAGCGATCGCTGCTGGGAAGGAGCCTTAGATGGCCATCACACGCACCTTCTCGTCACCGACGCCCGGACGTTCGCCACTCTCGGGTGGAAGCTCTCAATTGCCGCGCAACAGGGATGCGTCGTCTGCGCGATCTCGGCAAATCGCAATTCCGGGCATTGCACCTCAGGAACACCATCGGATCCAGGCTGCCCTGAGATGAAGGTTACCTTTTTCCGTCGCACAGAGCGGGTCGTCAGACGGGGATGGCTCTGGCGTCGCGTTGAGATCATCGACGTCCCGGATCAGTGCGGGCTGAAGAACACGAGCCGGCACGGCTCGGGGCGGACGCTATCACTGATCGCGCACCATCGTGCATTCCGGCAACGGGTCAGCAGGGTGCGTAAGACAGCGCGGCGGTCCGGCCGCACCGTCGGCTCCAAGAAGCTGGGCTACCACTTTATGCCGGAGGAGGGTTGTGTGCTGGATACCATCGAAGCTTTCGGTCGAGATCGATACCAGCCGATCGGACGAGCCTCCGCGGTCAGTGAGCCCTCAGCCGGGTCAGACTTGCGAAGGCCTCCGTCGCGCTTAGCCGCTCTGGTCGAGCTGACGGAAAGCCTTCACCCTAGCCGCAGCACGTTGGCCAGTGTGCTGCTGGCCGCGTGTCTTGACCAAGGACATGGCCGCGCGGTGCTGCGACCGCTTTGGGTCGAGGAAGCGATGCACCGCGCCCATGTGTTTGTTCGTCTTCTGGCCCTGGAGCATGCGCACTGGGACACAGCCGATCGCACACCATTGGAAAAGGCCATCGAGTCGGTTCTGGCTCGCGATCTCGCGTCGCTGATCAAATCGCTCGAGACCACGAATGAGATGGCGATACTTCCCTGCGCCCGTGTTTTGCGGGATATCGTTCGCGACATCGACGCACTTTTCGGCACGGTCGCCGGCGAGGTTACCCTCTACACGGACATCGCATCCGTCGCGCTGCCGGCCTACAAGCGGCGTGCGCTGGTGCTTGCGGCGGTTGAGCTAGTCGCCAATGCCCTTCTGCATGGGTTTCGAGGCCGATCGGGCGGACGGATCGAGGTCACGCTTAAGTTGCTTGGGGCACGCGCCAGCCTCCGTGTCACGGATGACGGTGTCGGCTTCACCGCCCACCCGCCAGCCTTGCATTTCGGCATCGCCGCCACGCTCGCCGACCTGCTGGAGGGCGAGCTCGCGTACGACCGAATTTGCGGGCGAACGACTGCCGCGATTGTCTTTCCGGCCTGACCGGAACGAGTGTCAGCGGGATCGTTACGTGCGATCTGGGCAACTGACGGAGCGGTGTCCTCGCCTCGTCGCCGCCCGCCCTCGTCGCGCACCGAGCCAAAAAGTCCGGCCGAGTTTTGTCGGGGGCGTACGGTCATCGTGCTCAGATGTAAAACGGCCTCGTTTGCAAAAGACCCGCCCCAATGGAGCGCGGGATTTTAGCGGGACCGCTCGGGTCTAATCAGCAAGAGGAGCCTGTCATGGCCATAGCCGCCGCCGACAATATCCTCTCCCGCACTCGATTCGACTTCGGGCGGCGGACGTTGCTCGGGTTTGCGATGAGTGTGGCGGCGGGACGTGCGCTGGCCGGGCGAGCACTGGCTGAGACCGCGCCAGGGGACGCGATTTTGACAATCAGGCGCCTCAATGAGGCGCTACTCGTCGCCATGAGGGCCGGAGGGACAACGGACTTCCGCAGCCGCTTCGACGGCTTGGGACCCGCCATTGACCAAACATTCGATCTCCAAACCGTGCTGGCTGTCTCGGTCGGCCGACATTGGGCAGTGCTTTCGCCTGATCAGAAGCGCCGGCTCTTGCCGGTCTTTCGCCGTTACACCGTGGCAAGCTACGTAGCGGCTTTCAGCACCTACGCGGGCCAGAGCTTCACAGTCTCCCCCATCACGCGCAGCCTCGGATCGGGACGAGAGATCGTGCAGAGCCGCATCCTGGTCGTGAACGGTCCGGCGACCGAGCTCGACTACGTCATGACCGATACGGCTTCCGGCTGGAGGGTGGTCGATGTCCTTGTCGACGGCTCAATCAGCCGGGTGGCGGTGCAGCGGTCGGACTTTCGCGTTTTGCTGACAAGCGGTGGCGGCGCTGCACTCCTGACCAATCTGGAACGCAAGACGTCCGACTTGTCGGGCGGCACACTCGTTAGCGGCGAAATTGATGCGCGTTTGCGTGGCTCTGGGTAGCCGGACCACGCATCGTGCATTCCGCCAGAAGAACATCGCGGACGGGATCGTCAAGTCGTCATCACGGCCGACACAGGAGAGCACCGTGCAATTCCGCCCGTGGTTCCTTGGCCTGCTCGTCGGCTGCTTTACAGCCACGATCTCCATGCAAGCTCCGCTGGCACAAGCGGGGCCGCCCGCTCCGCTAGTCACGGTCGCTGCACCCCTCGCGCGACGCATCGCGCAGTGGGACGAGTATACGGGACGTTTCGAGGCGCTTCAGCGCGTCGAGGTGCGGCCGCGCGTTTCGGGCTATATTAAGGGAATCCACTTCACCGATGGCGCGATTGTTGCCCAAGGTGACGTGCTGTTCACCATCGACCCACGGCCTTACGAAATCGCTGTTGAACAGGCCCGGGCGGAGGTGATGCGGAACCGGGCACAGGTCCAGCAGGCGACGGTGGATTTTGGCCGGGCCCAGGAGCTTGTGAAGACTGCCGCCACCACGGTTCGCGAGCTCGATCAACGCCGCGCGACGCTCGACGTGGATCGCGCACAGCTCATGGCGGCCGAAGCTTCGCTGCGCAACGCCGAGCTCAATCTCGAATGGACGCGGGTGACGGCGCCTATTGCCGGCCGGGTTTCCGACCGCAAGGTGGATGTCGGCAATCTTGTTGCCGGGACCGGGGAACAGACACTGCTCACCACGATCGTAACACTCGACCCGATCCATTTCGTGTTCGAGGCGGCGGAGACCGACTACATCCGCTACACTCGCCTGAACGCCAGCGGCCAACGCCGCTCGTCGCGCGATGCCCAGAATCCGGTGCAGGTGCGCCTCACTGACGAGACCGACTGGACGCACACCGGGCGGATGGACTTCGTTGATAACGAAGTGAATGCGCATTCGGGCACGATCCGCGGCCGAGCCATATTCGACAACAAGGACTATTTCTTCACACCAGGCACGTTTGGGCGGTTGCGCCTGTTTGGCGGCGTGATGGACGTCCTGTTGGTGCCCGACGGTGCCGTGGTATCCGACCAGGCCCGCAAGATCCTGTTCGCGGTCGGCGCCGAAAACAAGGTCGTGGCGCGGCCGGTGACGCTCGGCACCATGGCACTCGGGCTCCGTGCCGTCCTTGCAGGACTGGCACCGGACGACCGGGTGATCATCGGTGGGCTCGCCAATCCGTTTGTCCGCCCCGGTGCCACGGTGAGGCCTGCCGCCGGGGAAATCGTGCCGGCGGAGGCCAGCGTCCTTTCGACAGAGGGAAGGCCTCTCCAGGTGAAGACTGGGACGGACCAGAAGCCTGCTCAGCGGCCGGCCGCGGACTGAGAGCGACGATGCGGTTCTCGCACTTCTTCATTGAACGACCGATCTTCGCCACGGTTTTGGCGCTGCTCCTGACGATCGCGGGCGCAATCGTGCAGCGCAGCCTCCCGATCTCCGAATATCCCGAAATCGCACCTCCGACTGTGAATATCCGCGCCGTGTATCCGGGCGCTTCGGCCCAGGTGCTCGCTGAGACCGTGGCGACGCCGATCGAGCAGGAGGTCAACGGCGTCGACAATATGCTTTACGTCGTGTCGCAGTCGGTGGGCGACGGCACGCTCTCAATCAACGTCGTGTTCAAGCCCGGCACCAACGTCGATACCGCGCAGGTGCTGGTGCAGAACCGTGTGTCGGTCGCCGAGCCAAGACTGCCAGAGGATGTTCGGCGCCTCGGCGTGACGGTGCGCAAGGCCTCGCCTGACCTGATGATGGTCGTGCATATGACCTCGCCGGACGGCTCGCGTGACCAGCAGTACATCTCCAACTATACGACCCTCTATATCAAGGACGTGCTCGCGCGGCTCGACGGCGTCGGCGACGTGCGCATTCTGGGTGCGCGCGACTACTCGATGCGCGTATGGCTTGATCCCGGGAAGGTGGCGGCTCGCGGGCTCAGCGGAGGCGATGTAGTCGCTGCCCTCCGAGCGGCCAATTTGCAGGTAGCGGCAGGTGCGATCAATCAGCCGCCGGCGAAGTCCGATAGTGCATTCCAGCTCTCGGTGCAGACCCTGGGGCGGCTTCTCAACGAGGAGCAGTTCGGCGATATCGTCGTGCGTGCCGATCCCGACGGTAGCTATGTGCGTATCCGCGACATCGGACGCGTCGAGCTCGGTTCCCAGGACTATACGATCAACGCCTACCTGAACCAGGACGCCGCAACCGCAATCATCATTTTCCAACGACCCGGTTCCAACGCGCTCACCACAGCTGCCGGAGTGAAGGGAGCGATGGACGAGGCGAAGAAGGACTTTCCTCCGGGGCTCGACTACTCGGTGGTCTACAACCCGACTGAGTTCATCCAGCAATCCGTCAACGAGGTGGTCCGCGCCTTGTTTGAAGCGATTTGCCTCGTGGTAATCGTCGTGATTCTGTTCCTGCAGACTTGGCGAGCGGCAATCATTCCCGTCGTCGCGATCCCGATCTCGCTGGTCGGCTGCTTCCTGCTGATGGGTGCCGTCGGCATCACTTTCAATACGCTGTCCCTGTTCGGGCTCGTGCTCGCAATCGGCATCGTGGTGGACGACGCCATCGTGGTCGTGGAGAACGTTGAGCGTTACCTCCACCTGGGCCTCACTCCGCGGGAGGCAGCACACAAGACGATGGATGAGGTGGGCACCGCACTGGTCGCGATCGCGCTCGTGCTGTGCGCCGTGTTTATACCGACCGCCTTCATCAGCGGCTTGCAGGGCTCGTTCTACCAGCAGTTTGCGATCACCATTGCGGCCGCGACGGTGATCTCCTGCTTCGTCTCGCTCACCCTTTCGCCGGCACTCGCTGCCATCCTGCTCAAGCCGCACGAGGCAGAACCGCAGCGCACACTCCTGTGGCGCCTTTCAGCGCCGCTGCGCTGGTTCTTCGCGGGCTTTAACCTCGTGTTTGATCGCCTCTCGCGCGGTTATGGGGCGCTCACTCGCCGGCTCGTGCGGGTCGGCGCGATCGCCCTCATCGTTTATGCGGGACTGATCTTTCTCGCCTACGACCGACTCGCCAAGACGCCCACCGGCCTTATCCCGCAGCTTGACCGCGGCTATCTGATCGCTGCGTTCCAACTGCCGCCGGGCGCATCGCTGAGCCGAACCGACGCGGTGATCCGGCAGGCATCGAAGATCATCCTGCAGCGGCCGGGGGTCCAGAACTCCGTCGCATTCACCGGGTTCGACGGTGCCACGTTCACCAACGCGCCGAACACCGGCGTGATCTTCGTCCCGCTCAAGCCGTTCGAGGAACGTGTTCCGCTCGGGCTTACCGCCGCGCGTATCCGTGCTGATTTGCAGCAGCAGCTGGCGCCCTTGAACGACGCCTTCACCTTCGTCCTCGAGCCGCCCTCGGTGCCGGGAATCGGCACTGGCGGGGGCCTCAAGCTCTACGTGCAGGACCGCGCAGGCCGTGGGCTGCCAGCCCTCGAGCTGGCGACCTGGATCGTCGCCGGGTCCGCCGCGCAGACACCAGGTTTCAATCAAGCCTTCACGCTGTTCAACACGCACACGCCCCAGATCTTCGCCGATATCGACCGCACCAAGGCCGAGACGCTCGGGGTCCCGATCGACAGTGTGTTCGAGGCGCTCTCGGTCTATATGGGCTCGGCTTACATCAACGATTTCAACCTGCTGGGGCGCACCTACCAGGTAAACGCCCAGGCGGACAACCAATATCGCCTGACTTTGCGAGATGTGGAGAACCTGAAGGCGCGCAACAGCCACGGGGACATGGTGCCGATCGGCGCGGTGGCCACGTTCCGTGACACGACGGGCCCGTTCCGGGTGCCGCGCTACAATCTCTACCCGGCCGCTGAAGTGCAGCTCAATCTGCGCCATGGTTTCTCAACGGGGCAGGGGATCGCCGCGATCGAGAAGATCGCGCACGAACGCCTGCCTCAAGGTTTCGGCTTCGAGTGGACCGAGATCGCGCTGCAGGAGAAGCTCGCCGGCAACACCGCGTTTATCGCTTTCGGTCTGGCAGTGGTGTTCGTCTACCTGCTGCTCGCGGCGCTCTATGAAAGCTGGTTGCTGCCGCTCGCGGTGGTGCTGATCGTGCCGATGTGCATCCTCGCTGCGATGGTTGGCGTGAACCTGCGCGGTCTCGACCGCAACATTCTCGTCGAAGTGGGGCTAGTGGTGCTTGTCGGGCTGGCCGCGAAGAACGCCATCCTAATCGTGGAGTTCGCAAAACAGGCCGAGAACGAGGGAGCGAACCGTTTCGACGCCGCGGTGGCGGCAGCTCGGACGCGACTGCGGCCGATCCTGATGACTTCGCTCGCCTTCATCTTTGGCGTGGTGCCTCTTGCCGTTGCGACGGGCGCGGGCGCTGAGATGCGACAGAGCCTCGGGACGGCGGTGTTCGCCGGGATGCTGGGGGTGACATTGTTCGGACTGGTATTCACGCCTGTGTTCTACGTCTTGGCACGCCGGGCATCGTCGATGGGATGGCGGCCGGCGGGCCGGCCAGCGTCGAGACCGACAAAATGAAAGTCCCGATAAGCCTTCCACCCGTCAATCGCACAACTCAAGGTGAGACATTATGGTGCGACGCCGCGATGAAGACGCGAACGATGCGTTTGGCAGTGGCTTTGTTGCTGTGCGCGACGGGCAGAGCGTGCTGGCCGCCCGCAGCCTTGTAGATGATCGATGCTGGCCGCCCTTACCGGACGGCAGTTACCGCCGTAAAACGGATGCCCAGGCCGCTTAGCCGGGAATGTGGGATCGTGCATGTTTCTCTTCGCCAAGGCGTTCGTGACCGGGTTCGCAGGGCCTGTTGATCTGCGACGGCACGATGCGGCCGATGACGGGCTTCGGTAACCCGGAACGGGAGGGGCAGAATGCACGAGACCGAGATTCGAGAGTCACTCAATCGCCACTGGGCTGCGTCGGATGCAAGTGACTTCGACGCCGAGCACGACATATACCGAGAGGACGCACTGCTCGAGTACCCGCAATCGGGTGAGCGCATCCGGGGCCGGCGCAACATCCAGGCCTCTCGGACCGCACAGCCGAACCGCAAGCGCTTCACGGTGCGCCGGGTTATCGGCAACGGCGATCTCTGGGTCACAGAATTCATCCTGGCCTACGACGGCCAGCCGTCCCATTCGGTGAGTGTCATGGAGTTTCTGGATGGCAAGGTGGCCCGGGAAACTCAGTACTTTGGCGATCCGTTCGAGCCCGGACTTTCGCGGGCGCAGTGGGTTGAGCGAATGGAATGACACCGCGTCATCGTGGCGCGTGCGCGTGTGCTGCAACGGGCAGAGATGCCCGTCGATACCGCCCAGCTCGCGCACTTTCTCATCGGAAAGATTCTGGTACGGACGCTGACGGAAGGTGTGGCGGGCGGTCGCATTGTTGAGACCGAGGCGTATGGCATCGGCGACCCCGCGGGTCACGCTTATCGCAGCATAACCCCGCGCAATCGGGCGCTCTTCCTCGAACGCGGACACGCTTACGTCTATCTCGCCTACGGCATCTCCTTCATGCTGAACGTCTCGAGCGAGCCGTCCGGTGTGGGCGCGGGTGTCTTGATCAGATCGATCGAGCCAATCGATGGCATCGTGATAATGGAGCGAAACCGCGGCACCGTGAAGGTGCGAGACTTGGCGCGGGGCCCGGGGCGGCTGTGCGCAGCCTTGGGGATCGATCGCCGACTGGACGGGATCGACCTCTGTCGGCCAGGTCCGCTCTGGCTCGGATCTGACGGTCAGGCGTCAGGCGAAATCGGGCAGAGCAAACGCATCGGCATTACGCACGCAGCCGACAGTCAGTTGCGATTCTATGTTCGGGATAATCGGTTCGTCAGCGGCCCGCGGGCTCTCAATAGGTGAGAGAACTTCCGGGATCGGCCAAATCACGACCTGCAAATAGGACACCCAGCGTTAAGTCAAACGGCGAAGATGGATTGGACAGCGGTTCTTGCGCCTTCCCGAACGGTTATCACTCAGCGGGCGCGACCTCGTCGTGAGTCGAGACGGGCGCCATCGCGCCGAATACGCCGTCGCGTCGGATGAGCGCATGGAAAAGCGCCGCCGCAACATGCAACAGGATCAGGGCGAAGAAAGCGAACGGAAGGTAGAAATGCGCGTTCCAGAGCAGCGCGTGCAGGCTGTCGCTGTGCGGTAGGATCGCCGGAAGGCGCACGTCCCCGAACAGCACGACCGGGTAGGCGGCCGCCGACAGCATCCCCCAGCCAATCAGCGGCATTCCGATCATCAGGCCGTAGAGCGCGTAATGCGACAGGTAGTCCGCGAGCTTCATCGGCTCGGGCAGGTCGGCAGGCAGCGACGGCGCGCCGTAGCGCAGACGCACCACCAGCCGGACCAGCGCGAGCACCAGGATTGCGATGCCGAGCGGCTTGTGGATCGAAACAAGCGTCAGGTACTTGGGCAAGATGGTGGACACCATGCCCACACCGATGAACAACATGGCCAGGATACAGACCGCCATGAGCCAGTGCAGCAGGCGCTGGAGCAGGGTAAAGCGTTGGCGGCCCCCGATCATGGCTTGGCGTCCGTTGCGGTTCGCGGATAGTCCTTGGCCTCCGCCGTGCGACGGTCAAATGACTTCGCGTAGGCGGCCGACCGCGCAGCCGGGAACGGGTCGTCCGAGGTCCGGATGCCCGAAGGCAGGACGGTCGGATCGAAGTTGATGTCGCGGCATGGGCCGTCCCGCTCGGCTTGGATCCGCTGCACCGTGAGCGTGCCGGCCTCTATGGCGCGGCGGTTTTCCGGCCAGGCCTGGCTCGGGTCTGCGGTGGGATCGCCCGGATTGGCGACGGTCACCACCATGGTCCAGCGCAGCGGCCCGCCGCGGACCCGCTCGGTGATCTCTTGTTCGAGGAAGTCCAGGCCACGCTTCGCCAGATCATCGGGCGAGACCGGGACTGGGTGCGCCGCCGGCAGGAGCGACCATCGCACCGTCTTCTCCGCGCCGGAGCTGTCGGCGAAGACAAAGCTGTTGAGACTGTTGAACCGCTCTTCCGCGTAGCTGCCCGTCCAGGGCGCGCTCTTGGCCCAGGCGCCGAACGCCACGATCTCGGGATGCGCGCCGTCAGGCCGCGCTCGCCTACCGGCTCAAGCTGGACGCCGGTCCCCGGGCCATCGGGCTCCCCGCGCGTCAGGCTCCGAAGCCGGTCGGCGCGGCGCCGCAGCGCGCGCTGCCACTCGGCCCGGTCGTGTTTGCGCGCAAGCCGAAGCGGCGGTGATGCGCGCGGGGACCGTCAGGGCTGCGGCGCGTTGAACCGGGTGCCATGCTCGATCAGATCGTCACCGCCGAGACTGCCCAAGAGCTCCACGGGGAGGCGCTTCGAACGCGCGGGATGGCGGTGTGGATCGTCATGCAGGATCAGCCCGCCTATCCCGGCAAGCTGATCGCGCGCCTCGCGACAATGGACCCCACCCCGTATGTCATGGTCGCCGACACGCTGGGCGAGATGCGAGCGGCACTGCCGCCCGGGATGTCTCGTTCGGATCGCACTCCTGCCGACCCAGCCGGCCTGGTGGAGCTCTGGTCGTCATGAGCCTATCGGCGATGGGTTTGCTTCGAACATGAGCATCTTGCAGCGGCTCTACGATTCCGAAATCAACGTTTGGATCACCTCGTTCTGGGATGACGGGTTCTAGGTGCGGTTGGGTGACGAGATGAACGGCTTCCGCGCCGAAGGACGCTGGCGACGTCGAGCGGTGGCTCGATCAGCAGGCGCGCGCACTACCCGGACAGCGCCTTTGCCCGAGGCAGCTGATGTTTGCCGTTGACGAACAGACCGCCGAGGCGATCCGCCGGGCGTTCAACGAGAGCGGCGAGCTCGCAGCCGTGGTGGAGTTGCGTCGGCACTTCCCGCTGATCCAGGACGACGAGCAGGCCCGCGCCTGCGTGCGGACCATCGCCGGCTGGAAGCCGCTGCCCCCGAAGCTGCCCCGTGCGCGGCGGCCGCGTCGCGATGACTGACCGGGTGATCACCCCCGAGATGGCCGTCACGCTGCACGCCCAGGGAATCCAGCGGCGCGAGCTGCCGGCTTGGATCGTGTTCCGGGACGAGCCCGATTACCCCGGAAAGGTGATCGCGCGGTTCGCGACCGATACGCCGACGACCCCCGTGCTGGTGGCCGACATACTCACCGAACTGCGTGCGATGCTGCCGCCGGGGCTGAGGAGAACGAAGCGCCACTCAGCCGACCCACCGGAGTCTTGGAAATGTCGTCCGAGCCATCAATTCGGAGGCGCTGATGCGAGCGCAGAATCCTACGCCAGTCCCGCCCCCGCGCCCTGTTCCGCCCGGTCCGATCCCCTCGCCCGCTGCCATCGCCGCCTCCTGTCAACTGATCGGAGCGGGATGTTTCGCGGGTGACACTCCCTGGTTTCAGCTGCAGGAAACGCATTTTCGGTGGCTCGTAGCGGTAATCGGCGCCCCTCGGACTATAAGGGGTCGCCGCACGATTTGTCCAAAATCGCACGCTAACGTCCGTTCCAGATCCCGCTTGCCTTTCGGGACGATTCTGAAAGAGGGTTCTGAAACGGAAATGCCCACGAATTTCCGCCGAGGCCTTTTCCTTCCGCAAATGGCCGATTGTGAAAGCTGCTGAAATCGTTGGACCTTCAGCTTAGCGTGCAATTTCGAGCAAATCGTGCGGCGACCCCCATGACTTCAACAACCTCTTGGCCGGGATAGTCGGGTGCCTGGAATTGCTCAGAACCCGGCTGGCGCAGGGCCGCATCGGTGAACTGGAGCGCTATATCACTGCAGCGCAGCTTCTTCGCGCGCGGCGGCGCTGACACACCGATTGCTGGCCTTCGCGCGGCGGCAGACGCTCGATCCCAAGCCGACCGATGCGAACAAGCTGGTCGCCGATATGGAGGAGTTTGTCCAACGCACGGTCGGGCCGGCGATCAAGGTGGAGACGGTGCAGGCGATCGGCCTCTGGCCGACACTGTGCGACCCGAACCAGCTCGAGAACGCCATCCTCAACCTTTGCATCAACGCCCGCGATGCCATGCCCGAGGGC